>Ga0081540_1000262_pt1 | contig 55336 bp, 51 predicted proteins | sample TabmetS2T1R1_FD_71024 | JGI IMG/M metagenome (GOLD analysis project Ga0081540, IMG submission 71024) | Tabebuia heterophylla rhizosphere microbial communities from the University of Puerto Rico - S2T1R1 | ecosystem: Host-associated > Plants > Roots > Rhizosphere ...
ACGGCGTGGCGCGTTCGCCGTAGACCAGGCGGTTGGCCAGCCGGGTGGCCCGCTGCCGGAGCGGCTGGAACACCAGCGCGATGACGACCGCGGCGGCGATCGTCAGCAGCGGGTCGCTCCGGTCGCCCGCGAACGTGCCGAGGCCGAGCACGATGGCCGCGTACACCGCGGTGACCCCGGCTGACAGCAGGGTGAACAGCAGCGCCCGGCTGATGATCACGTCGATGTCGAACAGCCGGCGCCTCAGGATCGCGATCGCCATGGCCACCGGGATGGCCAGCAGCACCAGGAACGGGGTGATGGCGTACGGCACTTGCTGCAGCGGCTTGTTGGCCTGGCCGAGCGGGATGGCCAGGCCGGCGACGGCCTGGGTGGCCAGCACCGCGGTGATGGCCAGCCCCAGCCACTTCATCTGCTGGCGCAGCCGCTGGTCGCCCCGGCGGTAGCGGAGCGCCAGCGATACCAGCACGCCCCCCAGCAGCAGCGGGAACAGCACGGCCAGGCCGTTCAGGGTACCGAGCCAGGTAACCGGCCTGAGGGACGGGACCGCGAGCGGATTGGGATAGACCAGCGAGATGCCGCCCGCCGCGGGCAGCGCCACCGTCCGCGTGCTGACCACGAACGAGGCCAGGCTCACGCCGGTCAGCACCAGGCCGGCCAGGACGGCCGGACGCCACCCGGGCGAGGGCAGCCGCCCGGACGGGAAGACCAGGAAGATCGCGGCCAGGCCGGTGGCCACGAGCACGAAGACGGCCTCGGATAGCGTCCCGGCCGCGGCCGCCGCCGGGAGCGTCCCCGGGTGCGCCTTCACGCCGAAGATCGCGTAGGCCGAGGCGGTTACCATGATGGCGTTGAACGCCCCCTCGGCCAGCATGAACCAGCCCACGAGGTTGCCCGCCCGGAGCACGATCAGCGCGCCGAGCGCCGCGTAGGCGATCGCGCCGGCCTCGCCTCCGATGCTGCCAGCCGCGTCGGACGTGGCCAGGGAGTTCCACTCCAGGCCGGTCAGCACCAGTCCGGCCAGCGCGACCAGCACGATCGCGGCCAGCGCGGCGGTGACGGCCCGGTACCGGCCTGCCGGGTCGTTCACCGCCGGCGCGCCAGCGCGTACTGGACCCCGGCGCTGGCCGCGATCAGCAGGCCACCCAGGGCGTGCAGCCCGCCGAAGACGGCGGTGTCGTCGGCCAGCCCGTCCAGCAGGCTCTGCAGCAGGCAGGTCTGCACGACCAGGGCGCCCGCGAGCCACAGCGCGAGCCGGCCAGCCCGGGCGGCGATCGCCAGCACCAGGATCAGGACCGACACCCCGGCCAGCGCGAAACCGAGGCCCTGGTGCGCGCTGAAGGCGTGGTCGCCGTCGGCCCGGTCGCCGTTGCCGAAGCTGAACACGCCCAGCCCGGCCAGGAAGATCTGCACGGCCACGGCGACCAGGAAACTAAGCAGCAGCCACCGGTAGCCGATCCGCGCGGCCCGGCGTACGCCGGACGTCGCGGCCTGATCGGGGGTCCGCACCGATGTGGTCATCTAGATCACCTCGCGTAGTGCCGGGCACGGGCGGCAACCGGGCGGCTGTCCATGTCCTACCTGTCGCGTCCCCCCGCCGGAAAAGTTTCACCCCGCGGCGGGAATTTCCTGGCCTTCCGCGGCCGCACGACGGCTGCGCATCCCGCAGCGGACACGGGCCGGGCCCGCTGCCGTGCCACAATGGCCGCCTCTGCGACCCCGACATCCAGCCGATCGGGTAACTGCCGCCTGATCAGCTCGGCGTTGCCGCCGTATCGTCGCGCGCCGAGTCCGGTTAGCAGCGAGAGCGACGCGACGTTCGTGTCGTCGACCTCGCAGGTTGCGCTCGTATCCCCCCGGGCGGCGAGCACGGCGAACGCCTGGCCCAGCAGCGCCCTGGCGACCCCGCGCCGCCGGTACGGGGCGAGCGTCGCGATCAGGCCGAGGCGCGGGCCGGCACGGTTGCGCCAGATCCGCACCAGCCCGGCGTATTCTCCGCTGGCCCGGTCGACCGCGACCAGGTAGGTGGCGGGATCGAAGAACGGGCCGAACGTCTCGGCGCGGAACTCTTCGGCATCCCACCGCCAGCCCTCGGAGCCCGGAACGTCCTGCCGTAGCGCGTCGTCCAGCCGACGCAGCCGGGTGATATCGGCATCAGCGGCGGAAAGGACGTCGAGCCCGGCCGGCAGTACGGCCCCGGCCAGCCCGGCCACCGCACGATCGGCCGGGATCCGGTAGTAGCTCTCCCGCCGGTGCACGGCGAACCCGGCCTGCGCGCAGGCGTCCAGCGCGTCATACTCCGCGTCTTCCAAGGTGACGTACAGGTCACCGCCGAGATCGCGGGCAACGGCATCGGCCAGCGGCGGGTAGGCGTCGGCACGCCAGGTGTCGAAGTACACGAACCAGCGGTTATCGGGCCGGAGCCGGGCCCTCACCTCGCCCGCTACCAAGTCGCCGTCGAGAGCCCGCCACGTCAGCGCCGGGCGCATCCGCGATACCGCCAACGCCGCTGCAGCCATGCCCTATGAAGCTAGCAGCCGTCAGCGGACAAGCAACTGGCGCACCTGCGCGAGGTGGCTGACGATGCTGTCCTGCTGCCTGGTGAGGTCTTCGACCTCGCGGAGGGCCGCAGCCTTGCGGTGCTCGGCGTCGGCCTTGACCTCGGCCAGGAGCTGGTCGGCCTGGGCCTTGGCCTGCGACACGATCTGGTCCGCGTTCTTGGTGGCGCCGCTGACCAGCTGCCCGGCGTGCGAGTCGGCGTCGCGCCGGGTCTGGTCCGCCTGCGCGGACGCCTTCGCCGCCCGCTGCTCAGCGGTCGAGGCCCGCTGCTCGGCTTCCGACACGAGCTTCTGCGTCCTGGATTGGGCGGCGGCCAGCCGTTCGGCTTCCTGCCGCTCGGCCTCTTCGCGGCGCGCCGCCACCTGGATCTCGAACTCGGCCTCGGACTGGACTCGCTGCGCCTCGCTCTCCTCCAGGATCCGCTGCGCCTGGCTGCGCATCTCGTCGGCCTGCCGCTTGGCGGCGGTGAGGATCTCGTCCCGCTCCCGCTTGGCGGTCGCCTTCAGCTGGGCCACCTCGCGCCCGGTGCTGGTCCGCAGCTTGGCGAGGTCACGCTCGGCCCCGGCCCGGTTATCCGCGACCTCGTGGTCCGCCGCGGCCCGCAGCTTGGCCACCTCGCGCACGGCGGTCGAGGTCAGCTCGTCGGCCTCGCGCCGGGCGGTGGTCCGGATCGAGTCCGCCTCCCGCTCGGCCGCGCCGCGCAGGTCGTCGGTTTCGCGCCTGGCGCTGGCGCGCAACTCGGTGGCCTCGTTCCCGGCGCGGGTTCGCAGCTCGGCTGCATCGGCCCTGGTCGCGGCCTTGATCTCGTCGGCCTCCGATCCAGCCGCCTTGACCAGCTCGGTGGCCTGCTCCTCGGCCAGCCGCAGCAGCTGCTCGATCCTGGTACCGAGGCCGGAGTAGGTGGGGCGTTGCTGCTCATGGATCTGGCGGTGAGCTTCGGACAGCTCCCGCTGCAGGGCCTGGGCTTGCTCGCGGTGCTGGCGCACCTCGGCGTCGATCTGCCTGATGTGCTCGTCGACCTGCTGACGGTCATAGCCTCGCATCGCTGTCACGAAGTCACGCGGCTGGGCTTCCTCGAGGGGATTAGCCAGCTGAGCGTCAGTGTCCGATTGCATGTGGCCCGATCCTGATTAGACGTGACGACGGAATGTTCACGGGTTGCACCGGGTGATCGGGCCCACCATCCGCACCGCGGGCCTCAGGCTGCCATCCAGTGACACGCACACTACTACTACTCCGGCCGTACGATCGCGTTGAAGGCTTGACGAAGACCGGGCAGCGCCCGGAGAGGCGGGAGGACCTGGTGGAGGCAGAGCCGGAGCGTCGGCTGGCTGACCCGCCGCCCACCTGGCAGGAGCACTGGTTCGACCACCGCCAGTTGCTCCGGCTGTACCACAGCGACGAGCACTGCGCGATCTACATCGACCCCGACGTGCGCCGGGCCGAGATCGGCTGGCTGCCCCGGTTCATCAATGTGACCTGGCAGTACTCCAAGGCAACCTATGGCGACGCGTTCGGGCCCGACCCGCGCATCTACTCCATCCACCACGCCGGGCGGCACGGCGGCGGCCACGCGGGCTACTACGTCAGCCCGGTCCACGACTACCGCAACGTCAGCGACTGCGGGCTGGACACCTGGCGGGAAGGCAACACCCTGGCTCGCGAGCTGCCCGCTCATGAGATCGGGCATTCCGTGGAGAGCGCGAATAACGGCGTCCACGGCTCACCGGCGTATGAGATCTGGGGCGACAGCAAGTGGGCCGAGTTCTACATCTATGACCTGTACACGGCGCTGGGCATGGACCGCGAGGCCAAGGACGTCTACCGCCGGTTCACCGGCAACACCGACGATTTCCCTCGCCGCAGGACCCGCTGGTTCCGCGACTGGTTCTACCCGCTCTGGCGGGACTGCGGGCGGGCCGCGGTCATGAACAGGTTCTTCCAGGAGCTGGCCCGGCACTTCCCGCGCGACTCCGGCGGGACCTACACGCGCCGGATGAACTGGGGCGAGTACGTCCACTTCACCAGCGGTGCCGCGGCCGCCGACATGAGCGGCCAGGCCGCCCGCGCTTTCGGCTGGCCCCGCGAGTGGGCCAGCCAGCTGGAGCACGCCCGCGAGCAGTTCCCCGGCATCACGTACTGACATGCCGGCCCGTGACCGCCGAGACAGCTTATGGCTCGATGTTGTGGTTGAGCCGGAAGACATTACCGGGATCGTAACGGCGCTTGACCGTGACCAGCCTGTGGTAGTTGGCGCCCCAGACCTGACGTACCTTCCGCCCGGCGCCACCTGCAGCCCCTCCCCCGTGACCAGGAATGATTTTCATTTTCATTTTGTTACAGAGAGCATGAGTCGCAGCACACTTCGCCCCGTCATCAAGCTGAGGTCGACCGCTGGGACTGGCTACACGTACGTGACCAGGAAGAGCCGGAGAAACGATCCCGACCGTCTCGTCATCCGCAAGTACGACCCGGTGATCGGCCGCCACGTTGAGTTCCGAGAGGAGCGGTAATCATGAAGCAGAGAATCCACCCGGACTACCATCCGGTCGTTTTCCGCGACCGCGCGGCGAACCTCGCGTTCCTCACCAGGTCGACTGCGACCAGCGAGCGCACCATCACCTGGGAGGACGGCAGGACCTATCCCGTCGTCGACGTCGAGATCTCGTCGGCGAGCCACCCGTTCTACACCGGGCAGTCACGCGTCCTCGACGCGGCCGGGCGGGTGGAGCAGTTCCGCCGCCGGTATGGCAACGACGCCAAGGGCGCCTGACGACCTCAGGTAGCTTGTCCGCCCCCTGATCACGGGCCGCCCGATTCCCGAATCGGACGGCCCGACCCGTACTAGCTCACGCTCGGAGGTACCTCACATGTTCAAGTCCAGCCACCGGAACTCAGCCTCCCGCGAGACGCTGCCGCCGCCGTTCGAGGGCCACGGCCCCGAAGGAGCCGAGCGCGCGACGTTCGCGGCCGGATGTTTCTGGGGTGTGGAGGCAACCTTCCGCGCGATCCCGGGGGTGCTGCAGACCGCCGTCGGTTACACCGGCGGCCATGTCCCCAGCCCGACCTACCGGCAGGTCTGCGGCCACCGCACCGGCCACGCCGAGGCCGTGGAGGTATGGTTCGACCCGGCGCAGGTCAGTTACACCCAGCTCCTCGAGACGTTCTGGCGTAGTCACAATCCGACCACCCGCCACCGCCAGGGCCTGGACATCGGCAGCCAGTACCGTTCGGCGATCTTCTACCACGGAGCGGCTCAGGAGGCGCTCGCGACCGAGTCACGCGACCTCGAGCAGAAATCGCGACGGCGGCAGATCGTCACGGAAATCACCCCGGCGTCGGCGTTCTACCGCGCCGAGGAATACCACCAGCGCTACCTCGAGAAGCATGGCCACGCGAGTTGTGCCGTCACCATCGGCGGTGAGGTAACTCCGACAGCAACGCCCTGAAACCCCGGATCCAGTGCGTTCTAACGCGCTGGATGTCCGGTTCCATGGCGTCCGGTAGCGGGCCGATCTTCGGAAGAAGCGCGTGCAGGTCGTGTATCACTGCGCTGCGGCTGCCCTCCATAAGGCATCAGGGGCAATCGGGGGGCACAGTGGGAATCAGCACAGGCAACGAGATCCGCCGCGTTCCCGGGGGCCAGACCTACCGGCCGTGGGGCATGCTCGCGGCGATCGATCTGCGCGGCTGCGAGCGGAGCCGGCTCGAAGACCCCGGCACGCTGCGTCGGTTCGTACCGAGCCTGATCAACGCCATCGGCATGCGCGCGCACGGCCCGCTCAGGCTGAACCGGTTCGGCGATGGCGACCTCGAGGGCTGGTCGGCGATGCAGTTCATCGAGACCAGCTCCGTGAGGGTGCTTCACCGATGACCTACATCGCACCCATTCTGGGCCTGCTGGCCGGCGTGGTGGGCATCGCGGACACCATCCCGTATGTCCGCGACACGGTTGGCGGCAGCACCCGGCCGCACCGCGGGACCTGGCTCATCTGGAGCGTCCTGGCGATCGTGGTGTGCCTGTCGCAGCGCGCCGACGGTGCGTCGTGGAGCCTGATCATGGCCGCCGCGCAGGCCGTCCTCACGAGCGCCGTCTTCCTGCTCTCGATCCGCCGCGGCGAGGGAGGCCTCAGCCCGGCCGACGTGCTCATGATTACGCTGGCGGCCGGCGGCCTGATCGGATGGATCGTCGCGGACGAGCCGGTCATCGCCACCGTGTGCGTCGTCGCGGCTGACCTGATCGGGGCGGCGATGATGGTGCCGAAGACCTACCGCGATCCTGGTTCCGAGACGCTGGCAACGTTCGCGCTCGCCAGCCTCAGCGGCGTGCTCGCCGCCGGCGCCGTCGGCGCGCCGGACTTCTCCCTGCTCCTGTACCCGGTCTATTTCTGCCTGGTGAACGGCGCGATCGCGATCCTGATCCACCACCGCCGGAGCCTGCTCGCCCGCCTGCAGGGGACCGGCTTCGACATCGAGGGACGCCCCGCTGGCGCCCCCGCAGTCATCCCGAGGTGATGTCGAGGTCGTTCGCCTGGAGCCTGTCCTGGAGATGGGCCGGCTCGGGCCGGCCGCCACGCCGGAACAACTCGAGGAAATCAGCGCGCGCTTCCAGACCCAGGGCCTGCCCGGCGACGAGTGACGTCCCTGGAGACCGCGGTTGTTAGCGATGTTGACGATCTGGGCGACCTTGGGCGCGGGGATTCTGGGGCTTGCACGCCCCAACCCCCGTGAGGAGAAGGATGATAATTCCGAACTACCCCAGGGCACTGCGCTGGCTGGCACGCGCGACGCCGGGCCTGATCCTGCTCGGCCTCGCGGCCGCGGCCACCACGTCGACTGTCCCCGCGTCCGCCTCGACCGCTGGGTCTGCAGTGGTCGGCTACACCTACGTCGACGGCAACACCGCCCCGGCCAATACCATCGACGGGTTCGCCCGGCACGCTGACGGCTCGCTCACCCCGCTCGCCGGCTCCCCGTTCAGCGCCGGGGGCGCGGGCCTGGGCGCGGGCCTCGCCTCCCAGGGCGCGATCCAGGTGACACCGGACGGGAAGTACCTGCTGGCCGTCGACGCCGGCAGCAACCAGATCTCGGTCCTGCGCATCACCGGAGGCGGGGTTCCGGTGCTGGTCGGCCAGCCGGTGTCTTCGGGCGGGATCACGCCCGTGAGCGTCGCGGTCTCCCCGTCCGGCCTGGTCTACGTGGCGAACCAGGGCAAGGGCGGCAGCGGCTACTCCGGCTTCCGCCTGCATTCCGGAGGAAGCCTGACCCCGGTCGCAGGCTCGACGGTCACCGTCCCTGACGGCTCCGGCCTGGGCGACGTTTTCTTCAACGCCTTCGGGGACCACCTCATCGGCACCCGCACCGGCACCTCGCTGATCGACAGCTTCGTGGTGCGGCCCGGCGGCCGCCTGCTCGCCGCCCATGGCTCTCCCTTCACCGGGCAGGGCCTTGGCCAGCTCGGCGCCGAGTTCTCGCCCACCAGGCCCGCGCAGCTATTTGTCAGCAACGCGCACAACGGCACCGGCCTCGGTACGGTCTCGGCCTACCGGGACGCCCTTTCTGGTCGTCTCACCGCCATCGGATCCTCGCCCTTCGCTGACGGGCAGACCGCACCGTGCTGGGTGGAGATCAGCCACGACGGCAAATACCTCTTCACCGTCAACACCGGCTCGGGCAACATCTCCAGCTACGCCATCAAGCGGGACGGCTCCCTCGTCCTGATCGGCAGCTTCGCGATCAGGGGCGGCGGAGCGAACATCGACGCTCGCCTGTCCCCTGACGGCAAGTACCTGCTGGTCAACGGCTCTGGCCCGCACTTCGTGTCCGTCTTCTCCGTCAACGGCGGAAACCTCACTGAAGTACCCAGCTCACCAACCCCGCTGCCCGCCGGGGCTACCTCGTCCTCCGGCATCGTCAACACCTAACGATTCTTAACGGTGGCGGTTCCGGCCTTGCCTGCGTGGCGTGCCGGCCCGGCAGCCGCCGGAGCATCCGGCCGCGGATCAAACTGCGTGAATGCCCCGTTCATGTCGCTTGAGCTGCATGAACGCGGCATTCATGCGGTATCGTGCGGCGCGGGCGGGCCGGTGCCGCGGTAGTTAGGAGACAGGCAGGACTGGCGGGACGAGAGGTGATGCCGGGACCGGGAATACCCGGACTGGGACGCCGGGCCGCGCCGGGGACGCCGGCCGGACGGCGCGGGCGCTCGGTATGCTCGCGTCGTGAGCTTCCGGGACGACTTCGAGGGCCATGACCTCGATCGCTCGGTATGGGTCCCGCATTATCTGCCGCAATGGAGTTCGCGTGCCGAGAGCGCGGCAACGTACGAGGTCACCGGGTCGGAGTTGCGGCTGTCGATCCCGCCGGGGCAAGGCCTGTGGTGCCCCGGCGACCATGATGGGCCGCTGCGCGTTTCGGGCATCCAGTCTGGCGTGTTCTCCGGTGCGGTTGGCAGCACGGTTGGCCAGCAGCCGTTCCGCGATGGGCTGCGCGTACGGGAGGTGCAGCCGACACTGTGGGGCTGGACGCCGCGCTATGGCGTCCTGGAGGTCCGCGCGCGGATGGAGCTGACCGCGCGCTCGATGGCGTCGGTCTGGATGGTGGGCATCGAGGACGAGCCCCGGCGCTCGGGAGAGATCTGCGTCTTCGAGGTGTTCGGCGACGCGATCGACCGGGCCGGACCGGCGGTCGGCATGGGCATCCACCCGTTCCGCGATCCCGCCCTGCACGACGACTTCGCCGCGCCGCGGCTACCGGTCGACGTGACCGGCTTCCACGTCTACGCCGCCGACTGGCGCCCGGGCGGCGTGGACTTCTTCGTCGACGGCGACCACCTGCGCACCGTGAAGCAGGCGCCGGATTATCCGATGCAGATGATGATCGGCGTCTTCGACTTCCCCGCCAGGCCATCGCCGGCCGCGCAGGCCGGGCACGTGCCGCTGTTCGTCATCGACTATGTGCGCGAGGCCTGAGCCCATTTCCGCACCCGGGCGGGTGACCGCGCAGTTGACGGTCGCTGCCGATCGCACCACGATTGTGACTGTCACCAAGCAGGAGGGGACCCATGATCCTGATCAACATCAAGATGCAGATCCGGCCCGAGAAGATGGACGAGTGGCTGGCGCTGGCCGACTCCTACGCCAAGGACGTCAACTCCGAGGACGGCTGCTTGTTCTTCCAGTTCGCCCGGAGTCTCACCAACGACAACGAGTTCGTCTGCATCGAGGGTTTCACCGATGCCGAGGCGGGCGCCACGCACGTCAAGCAGCCCTACGTGAAGAAGTTCTTCGACACCGCACCCGGCTTGGTGGCCACGCAGCCGCAGATCATCTACATCGACACCCCGCACGACGGCTTCGGCCCGATGGGTGAGATCCAGCCTCGCTGACCGGCTAGGCACGCCCGTCGCGGCTCAGCTCAGCTGAATCGGAACAGATCGGCCGAAAGACCGACGGCCTGCATGCATGCCCCGCGGAAAGGCGGGAAGGCAGCAGGGTCCATCGGCTGGTCCGGCGGCGGTCCGCCACCCGGCCCGCCGGGGATGAGTGAGGAGCGAGATGAGGTTGCGAACGCGTGCCCGGCCGGATCGGCCCGCAGATGTCCCGGTGGCCGGGGACGTCGAACTGCCCGCGCCGGCCCGGCTCGCGCTGACCGCGGGCTGGAACCTCGCCGAGTCCCTCGGTCTTCCCCTCCTCGCGTACGCCGTGGGCGAGCGACTGGGCGGGCAGGGGCCGGGCATGGCCGCGGCGGCGGCGATGGCGTGGCTGACCGCCGCTATCCGCAAGGTGCTGACGGGCCGCATCCCCGGCCTGCTGCTGATCTCGGGCCTGGTGCTCACGCTGCAGGCCGTGCTGGTGCTAGCCACCGGCAGCGTCCTGCTGTTCCTGCTCCAGTTCCCGGTGGCCAACCTGGCCCTGTGCATCGCGTTCGCCCGGACCGCGCCCACCGGCAGGCCGCTGGTGGCACAGCTGGCCGCCGAGGTCGTGGCGCTGCGCCAGCCGTCCGCCGCGCACCCCGGCCTCGACAGCTTCTTCCGCGGGGTGACCTGGCTGTGGGCCGGGATCTTCGCGGTCTCGGCCATTGGCCTGGCGGTCTTGCTCGCGGCCGTGCCGGCCCCGGTCTTCCTCCTGCTCACCACGGTGGTGACCGTCGTCGGCGTGGCCGCGGGCACCCTGCTATCCATCCTGTGGTTCTTCCGGATGCTCCGCCGCTGCGGCCTGCGGGTCCGCTTCGGGCAGGCCTGATTACCGAACGCACTGCGTTTGGGTATTGTTCTGCAGGTGCCTATCGAGCGGCGGGAATTCTTGCTGCTCGCCGGCCTAGCCGCCACCGGAGCCGGGCCGGCCGGCTGCACGAGCGCGTCCCGGGCCGGCGAGCCGTCCGTCGGCAACGGCCCCGGATCATCCGCCGCCGTGTCATCGCCGGCGGCGAGCCCGCGCGGCAGCGCCAGCAGCCGGCCGGGTAAACAGCCGGGTCAGCAACTCGGCCCGCAAGTCGTGCACGGGCCACGAGACCGGTCCCAGGTGGCGCTCACCTTCCACGGTCAAGGACCGGTATCGATGGCGGCGGCGCTGCTCGCCGAAGCAGAGCGGGCCGGAGCCCAGGTCTCGGTGCTCGCCGTCGGGACCTGGCTCGAGCAGTACCCGCAGATCGCGCAGCGGATCCTGGGCGGGGGCCACGACCTGGGCAATCACACCATGCATCACCTGGACATCGCGGCCATGGACGCCGCTGGCGCCTTTGCGGAGATCGCCGGGTGCGCGCGCCGGCTGCGCGCCCTGACCGGATCGGCCGGCCGCTGGTTCCGGCCCTCGCAGACGCGGTACTCGACCCCGCTGATCGAGCGGGAGGCTCGCAAGGCCGGCTACCGGACCTGTGTGTCCTACGACGTGGACTCGCTCGACTACACCGATCCCGGACCAGACGCGATCGTATCCACCGTGCTCGGCCAGACGCGATCAGGGTCGATAGTAAGCCTGCATCTCGGGCATTCCGGCACCGTGACGGCGCTGCCCGCGATCCTGCGCGGCCTGGCCCGGCGGAGGCTGCGCCCGGTCACCCTGACCGGCCTGCTGTCCCCGTGACCGCCCGGGCTGTGTGGCGGGGCTGGCCGGCCCGGCTGGCGGGTGCGCTGGTCACGGCGGCGGTGGCCGCAACGGCGTGCGCCGGGAGCCCCGGCGTTCCGGGCCCGCCGTCGGCCTATCTCGGCACCGTGGTGGACAGGCCGGTGCCGGCCGGGATCGCGGACCTGCCGCTGACCACGGACGCCGGCCGGCCGACGAGCCTGGGCGCCTGGCGCGGCCAGGTCGTGGTGCTGGCGGACTTCCTCACCTTGTGCCAGGAGACCTGCCCGCTGACCACCGGCAACCTGCTGATGATGGACCGCGCGGTCACCGCGGCCGGGCTGGGCCACCGGGTGCGCTTCGCGGAGCTGACCGTCGACCCGGACCGGGACACGCCGTCCCGGCTGCGCGCGTACCGGACGCTGACCGGGGCGCCGCCGAACTGGCTGCTGCTCACCGGCCGCCCGGCGGTGATCGAGCGGATCTGGCGCTATTTCGGGGTCTGGTACCAGCGGACCGGCGAGGACAGGCCGCCCGGGACCGACTGGCTGACCGGCCGGACGCTGACCTACGACATCGACCACGCCGATGACCTGCTCTACATCGACGCCTCCGGGAGGCTGCGCTTCGTCGTGGCAGGCGCGCCGAACGCCTCCGGGGCGCCCGTCTCACCGGCCTTGCGCCGCTTCCTCAACGCCCAGGGCCAGGCCAACCTCGCCCGCCCCGACGCGAGCACCTGGACCGCGGCCGACGCGCTCACCCCGATCGCCTGGCTGACCGGGCGGCCGATCCGCCCGGTTACGCGCGGCTGACGGGCAGGTGCAGGAGAACCGAGCCGGCGTGAGCGAAGTACAAGGTGATACCCAGCGTCGCATCGGGCGGCAGGGAGGGGTCCGGCGCCACGGTCAGGGTCGCGGTCGCGGGCAGGGACACGCCGCCGGACCGCCCCGGGATCAGCAGCGGCCCGTAGTGCAGCCAGCGATCCACCACGCCGGACGGCGGGGTCTCGGCGCCGCAGCCGGACAGGTCCGGGAGTTCCCCGACGTTGACCCGCTGGTGGTACACGGCGACCGCGGCGCCATCGGCGGCGATCGCGGCGTCGAGCTGGTCGGAGGGCTGCCCGCCGGTACTGACCTGCAGGCTAGTCGTCAGCGTCCCGGCTGGCCCGGGGCGCAGCGCGGTGGCGCTGACCGAGATAGGGCCGAGCCGGGCGAGCACGGTGCCGGGTCCGGGGGCCGGGGCCGCGCCCGCCAGCCCGGTGAGCACCAGGGCCAGGCCCGCCAGCCTCCATCCCGCGCGGCGGCCGGCGCGTTCGGGCCGCGGACCTGGGATGCTCACCGGGTGATCCCGGTGTGGCCCAGGGAGTAGCGGCCCGGCTGGGGCCAGACGCACAGCCCGTGCGGTTGCGGGCCCACCGGGACCTTCGCCAGCAGGTGGCCGGTCGCGGTGGCGATGGCGTACACGACGTTGTTGTAGCGCCCGGACACCCAGAACACCGTGCCGTCCGGGGACAGGTTGCCCATGTCCGGGCTGCCTCCGCCCGGGATCCGCCAGGTGGCGAGGATCTTCCTGGTCGCGAAGCTGATCACGGTGATCGAGCCGTTGCCGCGGTTGGTCACGTAGAGCAGCCGGGCGTCGCGGTTCGGGTACAGGCCGTGCGCGTCCGGGCCGGTGGGGATGAACCCGGCCAGCCGGAAGGTCGCGGCGTTGACCAGCCAGACGCCGCCGTGGTTCTTGTCGGCCACGTAGAAGATGCGCCCGGCCGGGTCGAGCTTGATGTCCTGCGGCGCGGAGCCGGGCAGGTTCAGGTAGCCGGCCACCTTCAGCGTGTGCAGGTCGATCCGGACCAGGCGGCCGCCGAACTCGCACGTGGCGATCAGGTAGGCGCCGGTGGCCGCGAAGTCGATGTGATCGACGCCCGCGCAATTGACGTGGATCCGGTGCCGCAGCGCGAAGGTGTGCGGGTCGCGGAAGTCCAGGTTCTGCCGGGCCTCCGCCACCACGATGGCATAGCGTCCGTCGGGGGTGAAGTACATGTTGTACGGGTCGTCCACCGCGATGTTCGGGCCTGCGGGCCGGCCGGTCCGGGGATTGATCGGGGTCAGGCTGTTGGCCAGGTCGTTGGTCACGTAGAGCGTGCGCAGGTCGTAGCCGGGCACGACATGCTGGGGATTGAGCCCGCTGTGGTAGGTCCGGATCACCCGGAGGGTAGCCGGGTTGATGACGGTCACCGTGGAGCCGCCGCTGTCCGGCACGTAGATGCGGTACGGCACGCCGCGCACGGCCGGGCTGAGCATGTCCGCCCCGGCATCGGCGTAGATGTTCGCCGGGTCCGGGACCGGGGGCATCCCCGGCAGGGGCACCGACAGGTCCGCGACCGGGCCCGCCACCGGCCAGGTTACGGCCGCAGGAGATGCCGAACGGGCGGGCGAGTCGCGCACTGCACTCGGATGCGGTGCCGGGGCCGGCGCGGATGCCGGGGTGTGCGCGGCCGGCCGGAAGAGCACCACGCCCACGACCACCACGGCGGCTGACACGCCACAGAACCACGCCAGGCGCCTCGCCCGCCGGCCTGACGGCCAGCCAACCTTGCTCATGCCGATCCTCCCTGCACAGGCCCGGGTCCGCTCCCCGGTCCGCCGGCGGTTACACCGGTGCCAGGGCAGTAAACCACGGCCCGTTAGGCTCAAAATTGTCGGGCATGAGCCGGTGACCGCGCGGGGACTCGGACTGGTTTGCTTCGCCATGCCAGGGGCAGCTCGAGGGGAATCTTCAGCCGCGTAATGACGAGGAATCACTCCATGTATATCGGAATCGGGACCGTCGTTCTCATCGTGATCATCGTTATCATCGTCCTGGCCGTACGGAGGTAGCGGATCCGCATCAGGCGAGGACGCCTCCGGCCACGGGCCCGGCCGGACAGTCCGGGCCAAGCTCCTGCCGGGACGGTCTGGGGTTCGTTAGCATCGAGCCTGATCACTCGCTTGGAGGAGGTTCCATGTCAAGGCGGAACCAAGCGGGTCAGCGGGGTGCTGGTGAGCCCGGACCAGAGCGGCCGAGGGGGCTGTTCCTGGCGGCAGGCGGGCTGATCTACGCCGGCGCGCTGCTCGGGATGTGGATCGTGCTGGCCGGCGCGGCGGATACGCAGGACCTGGTACTGGGGTCGGCGGCGGCAGCGGTGGCCGTGGGGGTCGGGTATCTCGTCGGCGCCCGCGGGCGGATGGTGCCGAGTGTCCGGGCCGCCGACCTGCGCACGCTCGCAGCCGTGCCGTGGCAGGTGGTGGCCGAGACCGGGCAGGTCTTCGCGCTGGCCGCCCGCAAGGCAGCCGGCCGTCCGGCCGGGCCGGGCGCACTGCGCACCGTGCCGGTGGACGTCCGTCCGGACATGCACGGGTGGCCGGCCGCGCGACGGGAAGCGGTGCTGACCTTGCTGCTGTCCGCGGCGCCGAACACCATCGTGGTGGACATCGACATGGAAGCCGGCACGGCGCTGGTGCATCAGCTGGCCGGGGACCCGGAGCCCGATCCGCACCCGGCGCTGCCGGGATGAGCTGGTATCTCGCGGCGGCGCTGGTGCTCCAGGTGGCGCTGATTCCCTGCGCGTGGGTGTGCTGGCGTTTCGACTCCGAGCACCGGGTGGTGGCCCTCGGGCTGGCTGGCACGGTCCAGGCGCTGGCCGTGCTGTGCCTGGCCGTCGGGTACTCCGAACCCGGGCTGGCGTCGCTGGCCGTGGTACTGGCCGCGTTGTCCAGCGGAGGTTCGGTGGCCTTCGCGCGGTTCCTGGAGCGGTGGCTGTGACCGGGGTCATCTCGGTGGTCCTGCTGGTGGCGGGGCTGGTGATCGTGGTCGGCTCGTGCGCCGGGATGGCGGTCCTCGACGACCCGCTGGACCGGCTGCACCTGACCACCCCGGCCGCGATGCTCGGCTCGACCGGGATCTGCGCCTCGGTCGTGGTGCGCGAGGGCCTGTCGGCGTCGGGACTCGCCGCCATCGGGGTGGCGGTGATCCTGATCAGCGTCAACCCGCTGGCCGGCCACGCGATGGCGAGGGCCATCGCGATCCGGCGCGGTGCCACCTGGTCGGATCGGCAGGATGAGGCCACCGGCTCTCCCGGGGAGGAGCGGTGAGCGAGGCGGTAATCGCGGTCGCGCTGGTCTGGGTAGCCGCGTCGGGCACGGCCGTGGTGCTGACCAGGGACCCGCTGAGCCAGGCCTTCGTGGCTGGGTTCTTCGGGCTGGGGCTGGCCTTCCTCTACCTGTCGATGCAAGCCGGGGACGTGGCGCTGTCGCAGATCGTGGTGGGCGCCATCGCGCTGCCGCTGATCGTGCTGCTCAGCCTGGCCAAGGTGAGGAAGGACCGGGAGTGAGTCGCCGCGCGCGGCTGGCGTTCTTCGCGGTGGCCGCGGCCGCGCTGGCCGTGACCCTGGGCGTCGGCCTGGCCGGCCTGCCGTCGTTCGGCAGCCAGGTCAGCTCCTACGCCCGGATGCTCAACGAACTGGCCACGCGACAGCGGCACGTCACCGACGTGGTGTCGGCCATCACCTTCGACTACCGCGGCATCGACACCCTGTTCGAGGAGTTCATCCTGCTCGCCGCGGTGGCCGGGATCTCGGTGCTGCTGCGGCCGCTCAGCGACGAGACCCGCGATCTTCCCGAGGACAAGGCGCCGGACCGGAAGATCCCGCCGCCGAGCCCGGCGGTGTGGCTGCTGGCGGTGTTCCTCAGCTCGCTGCTCGTGCTGACCGGCATCGAGACGGTCACGCACGGCCAGCTCACGCCGGGCGGCGGCTTCCAGGGCGGGGTCATCCTGGCCAGCGGGATCTACGTCATCTACCTCGGCACCAACTACACGACGGTCGAGCGGTTCCAGCCGGACCCGCTGCTGGAGGCCTTCGACGGGGTAGGCGCCCTCGGGTACGTGTTCATCGGGTTGCTCGGCCTGCTGGCCGGCGCCAGTTTCCTCAGCAACGTCGTCGGCCTCGGCGTCACCGGGAACCCGATCTCGGGCGGCACCATCCCGCTGCTGAACGTGGTCGTCGGCGTCGAGGTGGTGGCCGGTTTCGCGATCCTGGCGTCGGAGTTCCTGGACCAGACCGCGGTCATCCGGGCGAGGCGGCGATGAGCGTCCTGGCCTACGGCGTCGTCGCCTGGCTCTTCCTGGTCGGCATCTACGGCGTCGTGACCAGCCGCAACCTCATTCACCTGGTGGTCTGCCTGTCGGTCGCGCAGTCCGCCACCGATGTCTTGCTGCTGGAGATCGGGTACCGCAGCGGCGGCCACGCCCCGGTGTTCGTCAGCCTGCCCGCCCATCCCGGACCGGCCGTCGACGCGGTCATGCAGGCGCTGGCGCTCACCGACGTGGTGGTGGGCGCCGCGATCACCGCGTTGCTGCTCGCGCTGGCGGTGCAGGTGCACAAGCGGGCCGGGACGCTGGATCCCGATGAGCTCCGGGCGACCAGGGAATGACCGGCGTGGACCTGGCGGTGTCGACGTCGGCCGTCGTTCCCCTGTCGGTCGTGGTTCCGCTGGCCGGCGCGGCCCTGATGGCCGGGTTCAGCCGGCTGCTGCCGCGGTGGGCCCGGGACCTGATCGCCATCGCGGTCGCGCTCACCACCACCGCCTTGACCCTGATCCTGGTGGCCTCCAGCGCGGGCCATCCGATGATCTACTGGTTCTCCGGCTGGCGTCCCTCCGGCCGCATGGTCATCGGAATCGACTACGTGGTCGGGCCGCTCGGGGCGGGCATGGCATCCCTGGCGGGGGTGCTGGCCAGCGCCGCCCTGGTCTACACCTGGCGGTACTTCGACAGCGCCCGCGGCCGCCACCATGCCCTGGTCCTGATCTTCCTGGCTGCCAGCGTCGACTTCTGCCTGACCGGGGACCTGTTCAACCTGTTCGTCGCGTTCGAGCTGGTCGCTGTGGCCGCCTTCGCGCTCACCGGCTACAACGCCGGGCATCCCGCGCCGCTGCAAGGAGCGATCAACTTCGCGGTCACCAACAGCCTCGGGGGCATGTCCGTCCTGATGGGCGTGGGGTTCCTGTACGCGCGCACCGGCTCGCTGAACCTGGCCCAGATCGGCCAGGCCCTGACCGGACGGCACGCCGACGGGCTGATCGTCGTCGCGTTCGCGCTGCTGACCGGCGGCTTCCTGGTCAAGGCCGCGGTCGTTCCCTTCCACTTCTGGCTGCCCGACGCCTACGGCTCGGCGCCGATCCCGGTGTGCGTGCTGTTCGCCGGGGTGATGAGCGAGCTCGGGCTGTTCGGGGTGATCCGGGTGTGGGATACCGTCTTCTCCGGCCTGGCCGGGGAGCCCGGGCCGCGGATGCGGGCGGTGCTGCTCGGGCTCGGGATCCTCACCGCGCTGATCGGGGCGGTCATGGCGCTGGCCCAGGTCCACCTGAAGCGGATGCTGGCCTTTGTGACAATGAGCCACCTGGGCATCTACCTGATCGGGATCGGCCTGCTGACCCCGCTGGGCCTGGCCGGCGCGTCGCTGCTGGTGATCGGCGACGGCCTGGCCAAGTCCGCGCTGTTCCTCGGCGTCGGCGTCGTGCAGCATCAGCGGGCCAGCGTCAGCGAGACCAAGCTGCGCGGCCGCGGCCGCGGACTGGCGGTCACCGGCGTCACCATCGTGCTGGGCGCGCTGGTGCTGGCCGACCTGCCCCCCTTCATTTCCTCGGCCGGGCACGCGCTGCTGGTGGTCGCGGCGGATCAGGCTGGCCTGCCGTGGATGGAAATCGTGATCGCGCTGGCCGTCATCTTGTCCAGCGGAGCCGTGCTGCGGGCCGCCGGGCGGATCTGGCTGGGCTGGGGGGCCAGTGAGAGCTCGCGACCGGACACTGGTACCGCGGACGATCCCGGGGAGGAGGCCGAGGACCAGCCCGACACTGCCGACGGGCGGGAGCGTTCAGGGCGGCTGAGGCGCGTGCCGCTGACCATGGTGCTGCCGCCGCTGGCGCTGCTCGCGATCGGGTTCGGGCTCGGGCTGACGTCCGGGATCGAGGAACATGCGGCGTCGGCCGGGACGGCCTTCTCGGACCGGACGGCCTATGCCGCGGCGGTGCTCGGCGGGTCTATGCCCGCGGGCGGCAGGGTCGCCGTCCCAGCCGCCCCGGCGGCGTCCGCGGGCGGCGTGCTCGCTGACCTGGGTCAGGTGCTGGCCGCGCTCGGCGTGGCGGGCATCGCCCTGGACCGGCGAGCCGTGGGGCTCCGCCGGGCGCTGGCCGCCGGCACCGGATGGCTGCGCCGCCTGCACAGCGGCCTAGTCGGTGATCAGGTCACCTGGCTGGCGGCTGGCCTGGCGCTGCTCGCTGCCCTCGGCGTGGCGGCGCTGCACTGACCGGCTACCTGGGCGGTCAGCGCGAGCGCGCGGAGGGTGCGAGCAGGCCCAGGGTGCGGGCGGACTCGACCGCCCCGGCCCGGCTGTGGACGCCGAGCTTGGCGTACAGGTTCCGCAGGTGGGTCTTGACGGTGCTCGTCGAGACGGACAGCTCGCGGGCGATCTCCGGCGCTGACAGATGGGTGGGCAGGTAGCGCAGCACCCGGATCTCGCTGCCGCTGAGCGGCTCAAGCAGCGCCCGCGGCCCGGCCTGCGGCGCGGGCGTATGGCCTGCCTGCAGGTCCAGGATCCGGGCGATCAGGGCGGCGTGCGCGGTGCCCTGCCGGGTGTGGCGCTCGAGCAGACCCGGCGCCGGGTGCAGCAGGAACCACAACAGCGCACCCTCGGGTTCGGCCAGGTCGAACGCCTGCTCCAGGGCACGCCCGGCGGCGGCCGGGTCGCCGAGCGCGTCCCGCGCGATCGCCTCCAGCAAGAACGCCTCAACCAGCCAGGACCGCCAGCCTACGGGGGCGGATTCGTCCAGGACCGGTGCGAGCGCCACGGTTGCCGCGTCCGGGTCGTCCTGGGTGAGCCGCAGCACCGCGGTGGCGACGCGTATCTCGCCAAGGTCGCGGTCACGGTCGCCGAGGCCGTCCACGACCTGCCCGGCCCGTTCGGTCTCACCGAGGCGCACCAGGGCGAGCAGCAGCAGGGCCCGCATCGGCGTGGCCAGCGCAGTCGGCGCGGCCAGACTCCCGGCCAGGCGTTCGGCGGCCCGGAACGCGGCCCGTGCGCCGGCCTCCCGGCCGCGCGCCAGCTCGAGCTGGGCGCGGATGTGGTGAACCGCCAGCGCCACCGCGGGATCGGCTTCCGTTCTGACGGTTCGCTCGGCGCGCTGCAACCAGGCCTCGGCCTCGCCCAGCTGCCCCTGCCAGGCCAGCACGGATCCAAGCGCCATGTAGGCGATGCCGGCCGCCGTCTCGTCGGTCCAGCCGTGCCGCTCGGCCAGGGCGATCGCCTGCCGGCTGAGCTCCGCCGCGCGCGGCAGCGACCGGGTGACCTCGCCCGCCGACTGGTGGGCCAGGGCGATGAACTCGAGATAGGGCCGCCCGATCCGGCGCGCCAGCGCGGCCGCCTGTTCCAGGTGCGGCTCGGCCTGGTCGAGCCGGGCTCCCCAGATCTCGGTGTCGCCGAGGATGATCAGTGCCAGCGCCCGCAGCTCGTCGCTCAGGCCGGCCCGCGCCGCAGGCGCCAGATCGTACGGTGCCGCAGGCGCCAGATCGTCCTGCGCCCCCTCCGGGGCCTCGGCCAGGATCTGCAGCCGCTGCGCCTGTTCGGCCACCGCCGACGGGTTGCCGCGCTGCCCGGCTAGCAGCAGCCGGACCACCCCGAGCAGCACCAGCGCCTGCCCGCGCCGGCCGGCCGGGCCCTCCTCTTCGAGCCCGCGCTCCGCCAGTCCCAGGTACCGCTCTGCCGCTTCCAGCGATCCCTGCGCCAGCTCGTCGGCCGCCGCCAGCGCCGCCAGGTCGGCATCGGCCGCGCGGGCTTCAGCGGGGAACCGGGCCAGGAGCCGATGCACGGTGGCCGCCTGCCCATCCAGGTACAGGCCGGGCCAGTAGTCGGCCAGCAGCCGGGCGGCCCGCCCCCAGTCCCGCGCCGCCTGGGCATGCCGGATCGCGTCGACCGGGAGCTCGTGCCCGGCCAGCCAGGTCGCGGCCAGCTCGTGCAGCGCGGCTACCTCGCCCGGCTCGGTGCGGCGCAGCTCCAGCCGCAGCAGGTCGGCGAACAGATGGTGGTAGCGGAACCAGGACCGCGCCGCGTCCACCGCCACCACGAACGCGTTCGCCTCCTCCAGATCCTGCAGCACGCGCTCCCCGCCCGAACCGCCGGCCAGCAGGTCGGCCAGCTCCCCGTTGACCCGGTCCAGCACGCTGGTCCGCAGCAGCAGCCGCCTGACGTCCTCACTCTGCCGGTCCAAGACCTCGGCCAGCAGGTATTCGGCTACCGTCCGCTCGCTGCCGGAGAACTCCGCCGCGAACCGCTCCGGATCCGGGTGCCCGGCCAGCGACAACGCCGCCAGCCTCAGCCCTGCCGCCCACCCCTCGGTCCTGTCCACCAGCAGCGCCAGCGCCGGGTCGGTCAGCTCTACTCCCGCCGCCGCCAGCAGCTCCCGCGCCTCGGCCAGGCTGAACCGCAGATCGTCCGTGCGGACTTCGGTCAGCTCTCCCTCCAGCCGCAGCCGGTGCAAGCCCAGCCGGACGTCATGCCGCGTGACCAGCACGAACCGCAGCTCCTCCGGCGCGCGCATCAGCAGCAGCTCCAGCTGCCGCCGCGCCTGGTCTGAGCCCAGCTCGTGCACGTCGTCGAGTATCAGCCATAGCGGCTCGTCCAGCGGCGCCAGGTCCTTCAGTAGCCGCTCGACCATGGCCCACCCGTCCAGGTCCGGCGCGGCCGTCAGCTCCCGCACCAGTCGTGACCCCGGGACCGTCTCGCGCAGCGCGCCCAGGACCGCCAGCCACAGCCGCTGCGGATCGCGCTCGTCACGCCCGACCGGCACCCAGGCGGCCCGCTCGGCCAGGCCTGCCTGGCCGATCCAGGACCGCAGCAGCACCGTCTTGCCGCTACCCGGCGGCGCCGACACCATCGTCACCCGTGCCGACCCGCCCAGCCGCTCCCACAGCCCGGTTCGGGGAACAACTCCTCCCCCACCGGGACGAGGAGTGAGGCGGCGGGCAGCGGGCTCCGAACCCTCGGCAGGCCGCATAGCCCATAATCGCACGGAGGTCAGCGAGCGCGCTCGGCCAGCAGCGTGCGGGTAATCATCGCGACGATGGCCGACCAGGCTAAGGGACGCCAGCCTGGCATGGAGACGGTCCGCGGCCCGGGCGCCCTGATCACTCGTAGCGGCCCGCGGGATCGTGCCTGGCAATCCAGTGGTCGCCTCGTTTCTCGAAATCCCGCTTCAGCGTCGTGTAGGCGATCCGGTGAGCCTGATCGCCTACCCCGTGAGTCCGTACCGCGTCATCGAGCGCCCTGAGGAACGCCTCCTGTGCTTCCCGGCACGAGCGCTGCAGCGTTCCCGGTAGTTCGGTCATGGGGTAACGGCGTGATTTAGGCATCGGGGCCCCTTTCGTTTTCCTGATGAAGGGGCCGCCCTCAGCGGGCGCGCTTCAAGCCGCAGGCGCCTGGTGTACCGAACATGGCAGTTCCCTCAAGGTTCAGGCCCGCTGACTCATCGGCATCGGAGAGCTATCCGGCCCGTCGCGGACGTTACGCGTCTTGAGGCCACTGCTTGACCCGTGACGTCGGGTGCTACCCGCAAAGGGCGCAAGCATGCCTCCCGCTTCAGGTTCACGTCGTGAGACACCGGGACCAGGCCCGAAGAAAGGCGGCCGGGCCGCATGAGACGGGTAATCAGGGGCAGGCCTGAGGGCCGAAAGGAATGACATGCCGGAGGTCTGACATGCCGGAGGTCAGCGAGCAGCGGGACATGGACGAGGTCATGGCCCAGGCCGCCAGCATCTTGGAGGTGCTGGCCCGCGCCCTGCATGTCCGGGACGCTCAGCTGCAGCCCACGCTGGACGCGATCGTCTCGGCGGCCGTCGGCGCGCTGAACGCCGGCCAGGATGCCGGCCTGATCCTGCTCGAGCGCGGGAAGCTGATCCCGCGGGCCGTAACCGGCGGCGTGCCCCTGTACCTCGACCTCCAGCAGCAGCAGACGGGAGAGGGGCCTTGCATCGAGGCCGCGCGGCGGCAGACCGTGATCCGTATCGATGACACCCGCTCCGACCCCCGCTGGCCGGGCTTCATGGCGGAAGCACGCGAACGCGGTGTGCGCAGCCAGTTGTGCGTCCCGCTGTGGGCGGACGAACGGGGCCTCGGCGCGCTCAGCCTGTACGCGGGCGACCCGTCCGCCTTTACCGACCTCGACGAGCGCATCACGACGATGTTCGCCACCTTGGCCGCGCTCGCTCTCGCTGACGCCTTGCGGGCCGAGCAGATGCGCGCCGCGGTCGTCAACCGGGATGTCATCGGGCAGGCCAAGGGGATCTTGATGGAGCGTCACCGGATCACCGCCGATGCTGCCTTTGCCTTGCTCGCGGAAGCCTCTCAGCGCGAGAACGTGAAGCTCACCGACATCGCCGCCGACCTCGTCGAAACCGGCGAGCTGAAACGAACATGACCACGGTCTGGTGAACAGCAACCGAACGTTTCCGCGCGCGCTGTCGAGGTAGAGACGGGTATGCACTCTGAATCGACCACCGGCGAATCAACCACCGGCGTCATCAGCGAAGCCAAGCGGGCTTCGGAAAGCCCGGTGGCGCAGTTCCTGGCCAGGGCGGGCCTGACGGCGCGCGGTGTCATCTACATACTGATCGGCTGGGTCGCCGTGCTCGTCGCGCTCGGCCAGAGCTCGCAGGAAGCGGATCAGCGGGGTGCCCTGGAACTGCTCGCGGGCAAGCCCTACGGGCTCGTTTCGCTGTGGCTGCTCGGCATCGGCTTCGCGGCCTACGCCCTGTGGCGGCTGAGCGAAGCCGCTTTCGGCGTCACCGCCGAGCCCCCCGGAGCAGGCCCCCGGCTGAAGTCGCTGGCCCGGGCGGTGCTCTACGCGGGCTTTGCCTACCTGACGTTCGACGTGATCTCCGGCACCCGGCACAGTCAGACTCGCCAGCAGCAGGACATGACGGCCACGGCCATGGGGAACACTGCAGGGCGATGGCTGGTCGGCATCGTCGGGCTGGCCGTCGTCATCGTCGGGCTGGTCCTGGTCAGCGAGGGCGCCCGCCGCAAGTTCATGAAGTACCTGCGGACGTGGGAGATGAGCCAGGGGACCCGCCGCGTCGTCGAACTGCTCGGCATGGTCGGTACCATCGCCCGCGGCCTGGTCTTCGCGCTGGCCGGCGTGCTCGTCATCAGCGCCGCCGTCACCCATAAGGCGTCGCAGTCGGGCGGCATCGACAAGGCGCTGCTCACGCTGCGAAATCAGCCGCTGGGTGAGTTCCTGGTGATGCTGGCCGCGCTGGGCCTGGCCGTCTTCGGTATCTACGGGCTGTGCGAAGCCCGGTGGCGGAAAGTATGAGCCGAACGGCCGGGAAACGACAGCCCGGCACGCCGGACGTCGCCGTGGTGGCGCACTGCCGCAAGAGCTTCGGCGGCGGCCTGCCCGAACTCCGGAAGGTCCTGGCCCGGGAGGGAGTGACGAACCCGCTGTGGCACGAGGTGAAGAAGAGCCGCCACGCACCCGAATACGCTCGTCGCGCAGCTGAGCAGGGCGTCGACGTCCTGTTCGTCTGGGGTGGCGACGGCACCGTCCAGCGCTGCATCGACGCGGTGGCCGGGATGGACACGGCCGTGGCGATCCTGCCCGCCGGCACAGCGAACCTCTTGGCCTCGAACCTGCAGATCCCGGACGACCTCACGCAGGCGGTGCAGATCGGGTTGCACGGCGACCGCCGCCGGCTGGACACCGGGTCGGTGAACGGCGAGCACTTCACGGTCATGGCCGGCGCGGGATTCGACGCCCGGATGATCTCCGACGCCGACCGGGGCCTCAAGGACCATCTGGGCCGCGCGGCGTACCTGTACACCGGGATGAAGAACCTCAGGGCGCCCCGGATGAAGGCGACCGTCGAGGTGGACGGTGAGCGCTTCTACAAGGGCCGGGTCTCGTGCGTGCTCGCCGGGAACGTCGGCACGATACTGGGCGGAATCAGGGCCTTCCCCGAGGCGCGACCGGACAACGGGCTCCTCGAGCTCGGCGTGGTCACCGCGAAGAACCCGGTCGACTGGGCCCGGACCTTCGGGAAGCTCGCTCTCGGCCGGGCGAAGGAATCGCCGTTCGCCGACGTTACGCGCGGAACGAAGTTCACGATCCGGTTCGACCGGAAGGTCCCGTACGAGCTCGACGGCGGCGCGCGCCCGGCGCGGAAGGACCTTCGGATCAAGGCGCGTCCGGGCTCCATCACGATCTGCGTCCCGGCCAAGGCCGGCACCGTGTCCGCCGCGACGACCGGGGGCGAGTAAACGTGAACCTTCGCACCGCGAGCAGTTCCACGACCCGTTCGGCCGATACCCTCGACCACCGGCGGCGCAGCCTCGCACCGCTCGTCATCGTCACCGTCGCGGCGCTGGCCTTCGCCATCCTCCTCGTCCTGGTCCGCCTGCAGTGGGCTCCGCTGGAATCAGCCGACCACGGGGCCGCGGCCGATATCAACAGCCTGATCGCGGGCAACGCCACGCTCGTAGCCGTGGTCAAGGCGGTCACCTGGCTCGGCAGCAGCGGCGTGCTCTGGACCGTGATCGGGGCCGCGACGGTCATCCTCGCGCTGCGCAGGCAATGGCGGCTCGCCGCCTACCTGCTCGTCACCGGCGCGGGCGCGCTGATCCTGGATCCCGTCCTCAAGTCACTCGTCGGCCGGCTGCGGCCCGCGGTGGCACATCCGATCGCCCACGGCACCGGCAACAGCTTCCCCAGCGGGCACTCACTCGGCTCGATCGTCTGCTACGGAGCGATACTTCTCGTCTTCCTTCCCGTCGCCCGCGGCCGGTGGCGGCCCGCGTTCATCACCGTGATGGTCACGCTTATCGCCCTGATCGGGATCAGCCGGATCCTGCTCGGCGTGCACTACCTCTCCGACGTCGTGGGCGCCTGGGCGGTCGGCATCACCTGGCTCGGGGTCACGGCATTCGCGTTCGAACTGGCCCGCAGCGCGGCCGGGCGGCCGGTGACAGAACCGGTGAGCGAGGGACTGGAGCCCGAGGCCCGAGCCGATCTCAAGCCGGCCCAGCCCGAATCCTCCCCCGGTTCCCCCGTCCGCCGGTACGGCCGCACCGCCGCCGCGGTCGTGGTGGCCTGGGTGCTGATTGTCGGCATCATCGTCGGTCTCGGCGAACTGATTACCAAGGACGGCAACGGCAACGTGCTCGGTGACCGGACCATCCCGCATTGGTTCGCCGCCCACCGCACACCAGGCTGGACGCAGTGGAGCCTGATCTTCAGCACGCTCGGAGCGACCCAGGCGATCCTCATCGCCGCCCTCGCCACCTGTGTCGTCTTCCTGGCCCTCACCCGGCGCTGGCGTCCGGTCGTCTTCGTCGCCGCCCTCATGTTCGGGGAACTTGCTACGTTCCTCGTTGCCGCCGCCGTGGTCCATCGGCCCAGGCCGGATGTCACCCAACTCGACCAGCACCTGCCCACGTCGGCGTACCCGTCCGGGCACGAGGCCGCCACGTGCTGCCTCTACATCGCCGTCGCGATCCTGGTCATCGGCCACGCCCGCGGCTGGTGGCGGTGGCTGTTCCTCATCCCCGCGATCGCCATGCCCGTTCTCGTCGCCCTCTCCCGCCTGTACCGGGGCGAGCACCATCCGACCGACCTGCTCGCCAGCCTCCTGTTTGCCGCGCTCTGGCTGACCGCCGCGTCCGTGCTGATCAAGCCGGACGCGGCCCATAGAACGGGCGCACCTCAATCGCGTGGTACCGGGGCCGGTCAGGATGCTGCGGCCGAAGGCTTGTCATAGTTGCCGCGGTCCGCGGTGTCGAAGAGGATCTGCTGGAGTTCGCGTGGCAGGTCGCCGTTCCACGCCAGGCCGGCCGTGGCGGTCAGCGGGCGTCCTTCGATGCTGACCCGGACCATGTCGTAGAGGTCGGCCGCCGGCTGGCGCCGGATCGGCGTGATCTGAACCTCGGTGGGGTGAAGCGGACCCGTCAGTACGGCGACGGGGCGGCTGGACGTCGCGGCGAAGGCGAGGGTCATCGGCAGCGAGTGCCGGAAGGGAGGGTCGGTGAAGTCAAAGCGCGGCTGGCCGGTCCGCAGCACCGCCAGCCAGGCGTCGTAGGTGGCGGCACTGACGCGGCGCGGCCCGTGGACCACGCGCATCCGGGTCAGCTCATCCAGGCTGATGGTGCCGCCATGGTCCCTGCCGGCGGAGGAGGGGATCCACACCTCGGGCTCGAAATCTCCCAGGCTCATGACCTCCAGGGGATCCGGCAAGGCGTCAAGGGCCGGGCTCAGCCAGCCCAGCCCGGCATCGGCGCGGCGCTGCCGGATGAGCGAGAAATCGGCGTCCAGCGGCGTCTCCATCCATGTCACATCGGCACCGGCGGCCGTGGCCACCGATTGCAGCCGGGAGGCTATCTCGACCGCCAGCCCTTCGGGCAGGTACGGGGGCAGGACGACCCGCAGCCGGGGCCGTCCCAGGCCCGCGGCCTGCCTGCTTCGGCTCACTGCGTGATCGATCAGGGACAGGACAGCCCGGGACTCCTCCAGCAGCACCTGTCCCGCGGCGGTAAGCCGGACGCCGTCGCGGCGACGTTGCAGCAGGGGCGTGCCGACCATGTCCTCGAGCCGCCGGATCTGCTGGCTCAGCGTGGGCTGCGCGACGAAGATCTGCTCCGCGGCCTGGGTGAAGGTGCCGGCGTCGGCGACCGCTATCAGGTACCGCAGATGCCGTAGCTCCAGACCTTGATGCACACCGACTCGCAGGCCGGGCAGCTGATCCGGTACGGCCTCTTGCTTCATGTCTGCCTTCCTGGCCGCCGACCGCCGGGACCAGTTCAAAACCCGCCGACGTGCTATCTCGTTCATCCTCGCCTCGCGGGCGACAAGAGCCATCGGGCGCAGGGCACAAACTCTCCGCGGCCGGTCGTCTCGCGCACACATTCAGGCGGCGGCGGTCCGGCTATCGGCGGATAAGGCCGTCCTTGGTGCACTGACCGAGACGGCCGAGTGCCGGGTTCGCGGGGTGCGGCCGGCACCGAGGACCTAGCCTGACGACTGTCACCGGGAACGTAGGGAGGGAAGGGGCATGACTGTCACGCTGCCGGATGTCAGCGAGTTCCAGTCGCCGGCCAGCGGCAACGCCCCCAACTGGGCGGGTATTAAGTCCCAGAACGGCGGGGCGGCGATCATTCGAGTCGGGTACGGGAATTCCCACCTTGACGGAATGCTTGGGTCGAACCGGGCGAGAATCAAATCGCTCAAGTTCGGGTTCTGTGGTTTGTATCAATACCTGCGAGCGAGTCAGGATGTACGCTCGCAGGCCAATGCGTTCATCAACTGGATTGGCCCGAATCTTAACGAGGGCGAGATTCCCGTACTTGATCTGGAAGAGGGGTCGGGAAACCAGCTGGGCCGGGCTAACCAGTGGCTCGGCGTCATTGACGACGCGTACAACCTCGTGTCGTTGCCGCTCAGCCGGCGTTCGTGGCTGTACAGCGGCCAGTTTTTCGCGGTCGACGCCGGGCTCGCGCCCATCTTCCACTCAGCCCGTCGTACCTGGATAGCGGCCTACCAGGCTTCCGAGGCCGGACTGCTGCCGCACACCCTGTGGCAGAGCACCAACGGCCAGACCGGTGCGAACCGGACGAACTGGAGCGGCTGCGGTTTCTGCGATACGTCTATCTACCATGGCACTCTCGCCAGCCTGTCAGATCTGGGCTGGCATCCCCCGACCCTAAAGAGCCTGCTTCTCGCGGAGGAAGAAATGCAGATCCAGAACGACAAGAAGTACGGCGCCGTTGCCTTCGGCGGGGGTCAGTTCAAGTGGATTGCCTTTTTCTGCGACCCCGGCAGCGAGGGCAAGACCCCGAACCGGCTGCGGGTGGCGCCGTACTCCAACGACACCGACGGATTTGCCAATATCACGACCGTGACCATCGGCCCGGCGACCCAGAAGGTCGCCGTCCAACTGCCGAAAGGCTGCAGCGGCATCTCGTTCCAGCGGCAGGACGATCCGGGCAACTGGGCCACGATCGCCTACAATCTAGGCACCTGACCACGCGGCCGGCCGTCAGCGGGAGGTTGTGGCGTGACGCTGGTGCTGATCGGCCTGGTCGGCGGAATCATTACGGGCCTGTCCCCCTGTGTCCTGCCGGTGCTTCCCGTCGTCCTGCTCGGCGGCGGCAGCCCTGGGCCGGACACGGGGCCGGACGCTGAGTCGGCGCGGCGGCGGCCCTATCTCGTGGTCCTCGGCCTGACGCTGAGCTTCGCGGTCTTTACCCTGTTCGGCAGCCTCATCCTGGCGAGCCTGCACCTGCCGGACGACGCCATCCGGTGGCTCGGCCTGGCCCTGCTGGTCCTGGTCGGTCTCGGCCTGCTGGTACCGCCGCTCGGTCACCTGATCGAGCGGCCGTTCTACCGCTTCCCTCAGCGCGCCCTCGGCACCGGCCGCAACGGCTTCCTCCTCGGGATCGCCCTCGGCGCGGTCTTCGTGCCGTGCGCGGGCCCGGTCCTCGCCGCCATCACCGTGGCCGGCGCGACCGGCCACATCGGCCTGCGCACGGTCGGCCTCACCCTGGGCTTCGCCGTCGGCACCGCGATCCCGCTGCTCGCCTTCGCGCTGGCGGGCCGCGGCTTGACCCAGCGGCTCGGGGCCTTCCGGCGTCACCAGGGGGCCTTCCGCGCGGTCAGCGGTGCCGTCGTCATCGTCCTGGCCGTCGCGCTGACGTTCAACCTCTCCGACATCATCCAGCGTGATATCCCGAACTACTTCGAAGCCGTGGGCAACTCCCTGGAGAAGGGGGCCAAGGCGGCGCCGCAGGGCGGCGGCAGCGTATCGCTGCAGGCCTGCCAGACGGCGGCCTTGTACGGCGGCTCCGGCCTCGAGAGGTGCGGCCCCGCGCCCGCGTTCAGCGGCATTCAGCAGTGGCTGAACACCCCCGGCGGCGAACCGGTGAGCCTGGCCTCGCTCAAGGGCAAGGTCGTCCTGGTCGACTTTCTGGCCTACTCCTGCATCAACTGCCAGCGCGAGCTTCCGCACGTGGAGGCCTGGGCCAGGGCCTACGCCTCCTACGGGCTCGAGGTCGTCGGCGTGCACACGCCCGAGTACGCCTTCGAGCACGTGCCGTCCAACGTCGCCGCCGGCGTGCGCAGGCTCGGCCTGACCTTCCCGGTCGCGCTCGACAACTCCTACGGCACGTGGGACGCCTACGACAACCAGTCCTGGCCGGCGGGGTACCTGATCGATGCCAGCGGCCAGATCCGGCACGTCTCCATCGGGGAAGGCGACTACAGCGGCCAGGAGCAGCTCATCCGCCAGCTGCTCAGCGCAGCGCACCCCGGGATCGCCCTGCCCCGGGCGACCGACGTCCCCGACACCACTCCCGACGACGCCGCCCAGACACCGGAGACCTATCTCGGCGCCGAACACCAGCAGGGATACCACGGCAGCACCCCCTACGCGACCGGCCGGTTCACGGCGCCCGCCACCCTCCCCGCGAACTCCTTCGCCCTCGCGGGCGCCTGGACCATCGGCCAGGAGTCGATCACCGCGGGCCAGGGCGCCGGGATCACGCTCGCCTTCCACGCCTCGAAGGTCTACCTCGACGTCGGAGGCACCGGCACGCTCACCGTCTCGGCCGACGGCGCGAGCACGGTCATCCGCGTCTCCGGCGCCCCGGACATCTACACCGTCGCCACCGAGCAGCCCGCACGCGACGGCACCGTGACCATCAGGCTCTCACCGGGGCTTCAGGCCTACTCGTTCACCTTCGGCTGACCAGCGGCTTCAGGAGGACTCGATGGATCACGAAACCGTGGTGGCTTACCTGGACCGCGTCGGCGTCACCGCGCCTGCCGTCGGTGACGCGGCGGACCTGCGCACGCTGCACCGGGCGCACCAGCTGACCGTGCCGTTCGAGAACCTGAGCATTCACCTGGCCGAACCAATCTCGCTGGACGAGCCCGACCTGATCGACAAGATCGTGCGCCGTCGCCGCGGCGGCTTCTGCTACGAGCTCAACGGGGCCTTCGCGCTGCTGCTCGAGGCGCTCGGCGCGCGGGTGAGCCGGGTTGGCGCCCGGGTGTACGGGGAGGCCGGCCTCAGCCCGCCCCTCGACCACCTGGCGCTCATCGTGCGTCCCGCCGACGGCACCGGGCCCTGGCTCGCCGACGTGGGCTTCGGCAGTCACAGCGACTACCCGCTGCGGCTGGATACCCGGGATGACCAGGACGATCCGGCCGGCCGGTTCCGGCTCGCCGACGCCGACGAAACAGACATCGACGTCCTGAAGGACGGCAAGCCCCAGTACCGTCTCGAAAGGCGTGAGCGGTCGCTCGCGGACTGCGTCCCGACGTGCTGGTGGCAGCAGACCTCGCCGCAGTCGCACTTCACCCAGAGCACGATCTGCTCCAGGCTGACTCCGGACGGCCGGGTGTCCATCAGCGGCCGGATGCTCATCCAGACCCGGCACGGGACCCGGACCGAACAGCAGCTGGGTACAGACGACGCGCTGCTGGCGGCGTACCGGGACCACTTCGGCATCGCGCTGAGCCGGTTGCCGGATGACCCGGCGGCCGCAGGTGGTCGCGGATAACGCCTGGCGTTCCCCGCTGAGCAGCAGCTCGCGAGCGCGGTGCGCGTCGAGGCGGTCGACCTCGTCGACGATGGTCACGGCCGCGAGGGCGGCGTCGTCGGCGGTGGCGAGCAGTTGCCGCGCCGTCGCGAGCTGGCCCCGCTGCGCGGCCCGCAGGGTCAGGGCGTCGAGCGTGACGACCTCGGCCTCGTGATCGCCGGCCAGGCGGGCCTGGCCGGCGATGGCTTCGAGGCCGGCATCGTCGCGGTCCGACGTGGCGGCGAGCAGCGCCCGGGTCAGCAGGGCGCCGTCCCCGCCGCCAGCGGTGCGGTACCAGTCGTCGCACTGGTGCAGGAGAGCCCGCGCGGCGCCGTGCTGCCCGGTCGCCCGCATGACCCGGGCGAGGTTGATGCGCGCGGTCGCGGCCATGCGGGGGTCGCTGCCCCTGATGGCCGCCTGGATCGCGAGGGTCAGGGTCTGCTGGGCGTCCTGAAGCTGGCCCGCCTGATGCCGGACCCGGCCGAGGCGGGTCAGGTGGTAGGCGGCCTGGCCCAGGAAGCCCAGGCGTTCGGACGCCGCGGCGGCATTCTCGAGATAGCGGCTGGCATCGTCGAACCGGTGGGCGGCCTGGGCGATCCCGCCCAGTATCGCTTCGGCGTGGACCAGGCCCCAGGAGTCGCCGATGGGCGTGAGCAGGCGGACAGCCTCGTCGGCTGCGGCGGCGGCGGTCGCGATATCGCCGAGCATCATCGACCCGGCCGCACCGAGCAGCAGGCCGGCGGCGCGTTCCCAGGCCAGGCCGCGTTGCTGCGCCGCGTCCGCGCTCTGGAATGCCAGCTCGGCGGCGTCCTTCGGGCGTGCCTGCTGGAGTCGCAGGAAGGCCAGGTGGCGCTGCGCGTCGGCCCGCAACTGCTCGTCGTTCAGCGCGATCGCTTGGCCGAGCGCGCGGTCGAGATCGTCCTCAGCCCGCGTGACGTTGCCCGCGGAGGCTTCCAGCCATCCGGCCAGCAGCAGGGATGTCACGCGATCGTGTGGTCCGGCTCCGGCACGATGCTCGGCGGCTTCGAGGGCGGAACGGACGCGGTGCGCCCCGGCGATCCCGTCTCCCAGCACGACCCATGCCCAGCCGAAACCGTTGGCGATCGTGATCCCGAGCGGCGGGTCGTGGCGGGCACACCAGGCGAGGGCGGCGTCGATGTCAGCCCGCTCGTCGTGGACGAAGGCCAGCCACCGTGGCTGCGCCGGGCCGCGGATCGTGGCGGCCGCGTCCTGCGCCGCACGGCCGAGCCAGTGCGCGTGCGCGGCGAGAGCGTCATCGGCCGAACCCGCGTCGCGCAGCCGGCCGGCCGCGAAGGCCCGGATGGAATCGAGCAGGTGGTAGCGCGAGGAGCCGCCGGCCGTGACCGTGAGCGTGACGAGAGACCGGTCGGCTAGCCGGCTGATGACGTCGACCGCCGAGGACGGCGGGACACCGAGAACCGCCAGCACGCTCTCCACCGCGGGCAGCGGCGCCCCGCCGGCAAAGCACGACAGGGCCTGCAGTCCTCGCTGGTCGTCGGGGAACAGCAGCTCATAGCTCCAGGCAATGGCGGCGGCCAGGACGCGGCGGCGCTCCGGGCTCCGGCTCGTCGGGTCTCGCAGCAGGGCGAACCGGTCGTCCAGCCGGCGGGCTATCTCCCGCACCGAGAGCGATCTGACCCGGGCGGCCGCCAGCTCGATCGCCAGCGGCAGCCCGTCCAGGGCCTGGCAGAGCTGCTCGACGACCGGCGCGGTGTCGTCGTCGAGCACGAACTGCCTGCGGATCTCGGCGGCACGGCAGGTGAACAGCTGCACCGACTCGGTAACCGGCAGCGGCTCGAGCGGATACACGCTCTCACCGTCCAGCCCGAGCGGGAGCTGGCTGGTGGCGAGCACCGTGAGCCGCGGTGCGGCGTCAAGGAGCAGGCTGGCCAGATCGGCGGCCGGGCCGACCACGTGCTCGCAGTTGTCCAGGACCAGGAGGCACTCGGCGCCGGCGAGACGCTCGAGCAGCGTGCGCTCGCCCGGGAGGTGCATCGTCTCCGCGACGGCCTGCAGGAGGTTCGTGGTGGCGTCGGCGGCATCCAGCCGTATCAGCCAGACGCCGTCGGGTGCGGCGGCGCGGCGGGCCAGCTCGATCGCCAGCCGCGTCTTGCCGACCCCGGCCGGCCCGGTCAATGTCACCAGCGCGTCCTGCTCGAGCTGTGCGCCGAGCACGTCGAGCTCCGAGGTTCGGCCGATGAGCGGTGACGAGAGCCTGGGCAGGTTGCCGGCGGGCTGCTGGTTGCCGGCGGGCTGGCGGGCCGGGGCAGCCGCGGACCAGGGGACCTGCTGCAGGACGCTCGCCTCCAGCGCCTGCAGTTCCCGGCCCGGGTCGAGCCCGAGCTCCTCGGCCAGGATGTCCCGGACCCGGCCGTACGCGGCCAGCGCGTCGGCCTGGCGGCCGTTGCGGTACAGCGCGGTGATCAGCGAGTGCCACAGACCCTCGCGCAGCGGATGCAGCTGGACGAGGGCTTCGAGCTGCCCGGTCACGTCGCCGCCGGCCCCCAGCTCGACCCGGGCCGCGAAGTGGTCCTCGAGCAGTCCGAGGCGGACCTCTTCCAGGCGGGCCCGGTGGGGGTGCAGCCAGGGACCGTCACCGGCGTCGACAAGCACGTCGCCGCGAAAGAGCGCGAGCGCCTCCCCGGACAACTCGGCGGCGCCGGCGAGATCCCCGCCCTGCCGCAGGTCGCTCGCTGTCGTAGCGAGCGTGACGACCCGCAGCGCGTCGACCCGGCCAGGCTCGACGTCCAGGGTGTATCCGCCGGGTCCGCTGGTGATCACACCGGGAACTCCGAGCGCCCGGCGCAGCTGGGACACCTTCGACTGCAGCGTGTTCCGGCCCGTCGTGGCCGCGACGTCGGCCCACAGGTCGTCGATGAGCCGGTCAGCCCGGACCGGGGCGCCCGCGTCGATCGCGAGCCGGACCAGCACCTCCGTCGTCTTTCCCGACGGCAGCGGCACCACAGCACCGTCGCGGCGGAGCTCGACCGGGCCGAGCACCGCGATACTGAGCATTCTCGCAGTCTAAGACGGCGGCCGGTCGTCAGTTCGGCGTCAGACCAGCGTCAGCGCCTGCGCCGATGCTCACATACATGCCCGATGAGACCGAGACGCTGCTCCGCCGGCTGATCAGCGGCGACCAGGCCGCCGTCGCGGCCGTGCTGGCCGGCGCGCGCAGCAGCGATGCACCGGCCTTGCTCGTGGCCGCCGCGCTGATCTCCGGCGACAGCGACGGACTGCTGCTGGCGCGCGCGACGACGCACGCGACCACGACGCGTGACCGGCAGCTCGTGGCCGTCGCGGCCGCGGACCTCGACGGCGACCACGACCTGTTCGACGCCCTCATTCGCGACCACCTCGCCGACCATCCGGACAACGTGCTCGCGGCCTGGATCGCCACCAGACATACCCAGCGTCACATTCCTTTCACTCACTAGGAGCCGTCATGCACACCCTCGAAACGACCCGCCAGGTACCGGCCCGCCGTTCCTGGCGGCGCGCCGCCGCGCGCTGGATCGTCACCTTCGCCGGCTTCCCGGCCGGCGGATTTACCGCCATGCTGCTCGTGGGCCACGTCGACACCGTCGTCACCGCACTGGCCGGCGGCCTGATCACCGGAACGATCCTCGGTGCCGTGCAGGCCTGGGGCCTGGGCCGGTCCGGCCCGGGCGCCATCGCCTGGGTCGCCGCGACCGCCATCGGCCTGACGATCGGCCTCGGCATCGGCGCCACCAGTGTCGGTTTCCGCACCAGCCTGGCCGCGCTCGTGGTCCAGGGAGCAGTGTGCGGGCTGGCCGTCGGCACGGCCCAGGCGCTCGCACTGCGCCGCAGCCTCGGCCGGATCGCGTTCGCCTGGCCCGCGGCCCTGGCCGCCATCTGGGCCCTCGGCTGGGCCGTCACCTACGCCGCGGGCATCGCGGTCGACGACCAGTTCACCGTCTTCGGCAGCAGCGGAGCGGTGGTCGTCACCGCCCTGACCGTCATTCTCCCGGTCCTGCTCAACGCCAGGGAAAGGGAGCAGTCATGAGCCGTCACGTCGTCTTCGGCACCGGACAGATCGGCCGCCTGGTGGCCGAGAGGCTCGTCAGCCTGGGCGCCGACGTGACCCCGGTGAACCGTTCCGGCCGCGGCTCCGTCAACGGCGCGCAAGTAGTCGCCGGCGACGCCACCGATCCGATGTTCACGGCGCGCGTCTGCGCCGGCGCGGACGCCGTTTATTTCTGCCTCAACCCCCCGCGCTACGACAACTGGGCCCGGGATTTCCCGCCGCTGCAGCACGGCGTCCTCGCCGCCGCCGAAGCCGCGGGCGCGCGCCTTGTCGTCCTGGACAATCTCTACGCCTACGGCCCCACCGGCGGCCGTGACCTGGTCGAATCCCTGCCCGCCAACCCGGCGTCGGCCAAGGCCGCTACCCGGGCGGCGATGACCGCCGAGCTGCTGGCCGCGCACCAGGCCGGCCGGGTCGAGGTAGCCATCGGCCGTGCGTCGGACTTCTTCGGGCCCGGCGTCACCCAGTCCGCGCTCGGCGGAACCGTGTTCGGCACCGCCGTGGCCGGCCGGACCGCCCAGGTCATGGGCCACCCGGACCTGGAGCACAGCTACTCCTACGCCCCGGATGTCGCGGACGCCCTCGTCACCCTGGGGACGGCGGCGGGCGCCACCGGGCGCGTGTGGCACCTCCCGGTCGCCGCGGCCCGCACGACACGCGACATCGTCGGCCAGGTCTACGCCCTCGCCGGGCGCCGGCCCCGGATCCTCGCGGCCGGCCGGACCACGCTGCGGCTCATCGGCGTCGTCAACCCGGCGATGCGCGAGTACCTGCACACCCTCTACCAGTTCAGCGAGCGCTGGGTCGTCGACGACACCGCGTTCCGTACCGCGTTCGGCGCCCTCGCGACGCCGCTCGACGACGCCCTGGCCGCTACCACCGCGTGGTATCGCGACGCGAAGTCCGCCACCCGCGCTGCCGCCTCCCGTGAGCCGAACCCCTCGTCAGCCGCCTGAGCGAAAGGGATCCTGCTGATGAACACGATTGCGACCCGCCGGCTCACCGCCGCGACCATGGCCAGCGCCGCCATCCTGGCCGGCGCCGGATTCACCGCGCTCGGATCGATCTTCAACTACCCGAAGGTCCTGCAGTCCCCCGCGGCTGGCATCCTGGCGGCCTACCGCCAGAACGGCCCGGCGATCTCGGCCTGGTTCGGAGTGCTCGTGCTGAGCGCTGCCCTGCTCGGGCCGGCCGGCGCCGGCCTCGGCCGGCTGGCCGGCGGCCGGACCGGGAAGTGGATCGCGGCCACCGGCATCGCCGCGGCGCTGGTACAGGTCACCGGCCTGTCGAGGTGGGTGCTGTTCGTTCCCGGCCTCAGCGACGACGCCCTCATCCCGGCGCATAGGCAGGACGCCTACCACCGGTTTCAGCTGCTGCACACCTGGCTGGGCACGGTCATCGGCGAGACCATCGGATACGCCCTGACCGCCGTGTTCACCGTTCTCGTGGTCCGGGCCGTCACCCGGGTGAGCGCGCCGCGCTGGATGGCCTACCTCGGCTATGCGGCGGCGGCGCTCATCGCCACCGGCGTGGTCGTTCCGCTCGGGCTGGACATCGCGCGCCTCACGAACTTCGCCGGCTACGTCGGCTGGTGCGCATGGCTGGTGGCCATGGCCATCGTGCTGTGGCGCGCCACCCGAACGGTTTGGGTCGCCATTCCAGGGGCAGTTCACGGTGAATCTTCAACCGTGAACTGAGGGGATTACTGTGTATATCGGAATCGGGACGGTCGTTGTCATCGTCATCATCGTCATCATCATCCTGGCCCTGCGGAGGTAACCGGCCAGCAGCACCTGCCCGGCGTCAGGTGATGGCGATAATCGCGGTGATTCCGCCAAGGTACAAACCAGCCGAACATCCGACGAACGGCGCTGACCAGCCGCGGGGGCGCAGTACGGCGATCAGGCTGAGCGCCGTGCCGGCGAGTGCGGCGAGCATGGCGGCCAGCGCGGGAGAGGTCAGTCGCCAGCTGGTGAATATCATGCCGAAGGCGACGAGCGGCATGGACTGGAGGACCAGGGCGCCGGTGATGTTGCCCAGGGCAAGGGTGTCCTTGCTCTGGCGAATCCAGATCACGCTGTTGAGCGTCTCCGGGAGTTCGGTGGCCAGCGGCGCGATCACCAGCGTCAGTATCAGCGGATCGACGTCGAGCCCGTGCGCCAGCTGCTCGATGCTGCTCACGAACAGTTGCGCCCCGCCGATGAGCATTCCGACGCTGACCAGGACCTGCGCCACGATCTGGAAATTGTTCGGCGGATCGTTCTTCGTGGTGTCGAAGTACAAGCTGGCCGGCTCCTCTGCCCCGCCCTCCTGCCTGCCCTGGGCGATCGTCTTCCAGGTGACAGCCGCGTACGTGACTACCAGCACCGCCGCGCCGGCCAGGCGCAGTGGACGCGAGCCCACGAGCCCGATGCTGATGGCAAGCAGCAGGGCACCCAGAACGACGTACAGGTCCCTGGCTATCGCGTTGCGGTCGGGCTGCAGCCGCGCACTTCTGCGCCGGGCACGGTAGACGAGCGCGGAGACACCGCACACCGCCATGGCCAGGGTGGCGAGCAGGAACGGCGCCCCGACGATGGCGCCGATCGCGACCGGGCCTGCCTCCTCACCCTCGGTGATGATCGCGATGATCGGGATCAGCGATTCCGGCATCGCGGTGGCCACGGCCGCCAGGACGCTGCCCACGGCGCCGTGGCCGAGGCCGAGGCGCAGGCCGGCCCATTCGACGGCGTTGGTGAACACCGCCGCGCCGACCACCATCACGGCGAAGCTGACCACGAGCAGCACACCGGCAACCATGAATCTCCGATCCCGCGCCCTGTGACGAGCCCGCGCCTGTACAGACTAGCGGCACGGCCCCGCAGGCAAGTCCCGGCCGAACGGGCTGGCGTCTCGCATCCGCTCAACCTTATTCTCGACCTAATGGCCGAACTGATCATCGACGACTGGGACCTGGTAGTCCGTCTCACCCTGGGCGAGAAGATCTGGGGTTTCCACGGTGACATCCGGGTCCGCCTCCCTTCCATCGTCTCGGTGGCGTCTGATCCCAAGCCGTGGCTCGGCCTGCGGGGCTGGCGGATGGCGGGGGTCAGCTTTGCGGGGTTCGCCGTGCTGGGCACCCGCCGGCACGGTGATGGCTACGACTTCTGCGTCCTGCACCGCGACCGGCCGGCGGTCAGGGTAGACCTGTCGACGGGACGTTTCAGCCGCCTCATCATCAGCGTGCCCGAGGGCGGCGACCCGCAGGCAGAAGCGGCGAGGATCGCGGCCGCGGCGGGGATCACCCCCTCCGCACCGGCCAGCTGACCGCAGGCATTAGCTGTCTTGACGATGCCGGTCGCCGGGCGGGACGGCACTGTGAGCCCATAGTCGCCCTGGCACAGGGGCCCAGGGCGCTGCCGAAGGAGTCATCCCCCCGCAAGGCCTCAAACCGCATGACGACCTGCTCGCCACTTCCCTTACCTGGGGCCGCCCAACCCCTGACCTCCGCGCGACAGCCATTCCGCGCCGGCGGCGTGACGGATACCGCCGCCGGCGCGGAAGCCAACCTGGGAACGGCCGACAAGTCATAAATTGCCGTTTCTTGTTCATCTTATTGCCATTTTGCTCGCCAGCATTGACCCGGCATTGTGCTGAACAGCTATTGCCGAGCTGTCCATGTCCCGGAGGAGCAAAGCCGTGCGCACGTTCCGGCCCCGTGTCTTCAGTGCGATAACCGCGGCCACGCTGGCCGCCCTGACCTGCGTCAGTGGCGCCGCCGCCCTGACCACGCCCGCCGAGGCGGCCTCGTCCGGGGCGGTCATCAACGAGGTCTACGGCGGGGGCGGCAACAGCGGCGCCACCCTGACCAACGACTTCATCGAGCTGGCGAACGCGGGCAGCGGTGCGGCTGCGCTGGACGGCTGGTCGGTGCAGTACATCTCGGCCAGCCCGGGCGCCACGACAACCTGGCAGGTCACGCCGCTGACCGGCACGCTTTCCGGCGGCGGCCTGTACCTGATCGGCGAGGCGGCGGGCACGGGCGGGACTACCGGCCTGCCGCCGACACAGGCCTCCGGCTCGATCAACATGTCCGGCACGTCGGGCACGGTCGCGCTGGTCGACACCTCGACCCCGCTGACCTGCAAGACGGCCGCCGACTGCGCGGCCGACTCCGACATCGTCGACCTGGTCGGCTACGGCACCGCGGTCATCCACGAGGGCAGCGCGGATGCACCGGGCCTGAGCAACACGACCTCGGCCCAACGCGTCACCACGACCGACACCGACCAGAACGGGACCGACTTCACGGCCGCCGCCCCGACCCCCGGCGCGCCCACGGCCGGCGGAGGCGGTGGAGGCGGAGGCGGCACGCCGGGGCCGCTGGCCATCCACGACATCCAGGGCGCGGGGTTCCTGTCGCCGCAAAACGGCAACACGGTCACCAACGTCCCCGGCATCGTGTCGGGCGTGCGGGCGGTCGGCTCGAGCAAGGGCTACTGGATCCAGGACCCCAGCCCGGACAGCAACCCGGCGACCAGCGAGGGCATCTTCGTCTTCACCAGCAGCGCGCCGACGGTGGCACCCGGAGACTCGGTGCTGGTGTCGGGCAAGGTCCAGGAGTTCTACCCGCTGGCCAGCGGGGACACGGTCGCCACCACCTCGAACCTGTCGATCACCGAGATCGACCAGACCAGCGCGAGCGTGGTATCCAGCGGGAACCCGCTGCCGGCCCCGATCGTCCTGGGCCCGGACACCGTACCCGGCGCCTACGCGCCGGACCTGGGCGGCGGCAACATCGAGTCGACCGCGATCCAGCCCGCCCGTTCGGCTCTGGACTTCTACGAGTCGATCGAGGGCATGCGGGTCGAGGTTGACAACGCCCGGGTCGTCGGGCCCTCGGACTCCTTTGCCGAGCAGTACATCACCACCAAGCCGGACCAGGATGTCAGCTATCGCGGCGGGACCCTGCTGACAGCCGAGAACGCCACCCCGTCGGGGCGGCTGGAGGTCGTCGCGGCCAACGGATCCAACCCCGAGGTCAGCGTGGGCGACGTGTTCACCGGCGCGACGATCGGCCCGATCGACTACTCGCAGTTCGGCGGGTACTTCATCGCCGCCACCACGCTCGGCGCGGTGCAGGACAACCACCTGGCCCCGGTCGTGGCGACCGCACCGCCCGAGAAGCAGCTGTCGATCGCCACCTACAACGTGGAGAACCTGGCCCCGTCCAACCCGGACAGCAAGTTCCAGGCCCTGGCCCAGGGCATCGTCACCAACCTGGCCTCGCCGGACATCATCGCGGTCGAGGAAGTGCAGGACAACGACGGCGCCACCGACGACGGCGTGGTCGCCGCCGACCAGACGATCAGCAAGCTGACCGCCGCCGTGGTCGCGGCCGGCGGCCCGCACTACGACTCGCGCGAGATCGACCCGGTCAACGACCAGGACGGCGGCCAGCCCGGCGGCAACATCCGGGTCGTGTTCCTGTACAACCCGGCCGTCGTGACGTTCGTCGACGCGGGCGCGCCCACGGTCAACCGGTCCACCACCGGCACCCAGGTCACCAAGAAGAAGGGCGAGCCGGCGCTGAGCCTGTCGCCGGGCCGGATCGACCCGGCCAACGCGGTGTGGAACGCCAGCCGCAAGCCGCTGGTCGGCCAGTTCGAGTTCAACGGCAGGGACGTGTTCGTCATCGCCAACCACTTCGACGCCAAGCTCGGCGACCAGAGCCAGGACGGCCGGTTCCAGTTCCCGGCCCAGAGCTCCGCCGTCCAGCGGGCCGGCCAGGCCCTGGTCGAGCACAACTTCATCAACCAGATCCTGGCCATCGACAAGAAGGCCGACGTGGTGGTGGTCGGAGACCTCAACGACTACCAGTTCAGCCCGGCGCTGTCGGTACTGAAGACCGGGACGTCGGACGGCAGCGGCAAGCCGACGCTGACCGACCTGATCACCACGCTGCCGGCCAACCAGCAGTACACCTACGATTTCGACGGCGTGTCCGAGGTCCTGGACCACATCCTGATCACCAAGGGCATCGACACGTTCACCTACCAGGTGGTGCACGTCAACGCCGAGTTCGCCAACCAGGTCAGCGACCACGACCCGCAGGTCGTGGACATCAAGCCCTGACGCGCCCGCCCGCCCCGGGGTGAAGGGGCCCCCGCCCCCATCCGACGCCTCCGCTCACGGGGTGAAGGGGCCCTCGCCCCCATCTAACGAGGGTAAGGGCCCCTTCACCCCGTTACACGGCGGGCCGCTCGGGCACGACTAGCGGAATCGGGCTGGATTATGGGAGGCCGACTCGGCAAAGCTAGGGGTGAGGCTGGGCGACAACCTAGGAGGAGTCCGCGTGGAAGCGATCGAACGTCCGCTGCTCAGGTTGGGCCGGCTGGAGCTAGATGCCGGGCTGCGCGCCCTGCGGCCGGGTCCGGCGGCGTCCGGTCTCGTGGTGACGGCCGCGGTCGAGGTACCGGTGTCGGACTCTGAGCCGCAGTATGCCTGGGATGTGGCCTGGGCCGACGCCGGCCAGGAGGCCGAAGCGCTCGGTGCCGGTCAGCGTACCGCCCAGGTGCTTGCGACAGGAGCCGGAACCGTGCCGGCGGACGGCAGCAGGGTGGTGGTCGCCGCGCATGGCGAGGTCCTGCTGACGCGGTGGCTGCCACCCGGTACCGCCGGCTCGGTCCGGGTCGGGCCGCTGCCGCACCTGCGGGAGGTAGCCGCGGCCGCGGCGCGGCGTCCCGCCTACGTCGTGGTGCTGGCGGACAGGGACGACGCCGCCGTCATCGCTCACGTCGCCGGTGACCTGCGTCAGCCCAGGCGCTACGACGTCGGCGCCCGGCCGGGCACGCACCCGGATCCGCATCCGGACCGGCCGCCCGCACAGCACCACGGGGAGCGGCACCGGACCGGCAGCGAGCCGCTCAGCGGCGGCGAGCGGAACGCCGCGTTCACCGCCGGCCGGGTCGCCGAGGCTGCGGCCAGCGTGGGCGCGCACATCGTTCTCGGGGCGGGCGACCAGCACATCCTCGATGCCGTCGCCAAGCACCTGCCCGGCCCGTTCGGCCCGATCACGACCATCGCCTCCGGCCCGGTGCCCGAAGACGGCGACGAGCGGCTCGGCGCCCAGATCGCCACGGCTCTGGACGAGATCACCGGGGAGGCCGTTGGTGCCGTCGCGGACCTGGTCGCCTCCGCCGCCGCCGGCCCGGCACCCGGCGCGGTCCGCGGGATCGAGGCCGTCGCCTGGCAGCTGGCCGAGCAGCAGGTCGCCGTGCTGCTCGTGGCCTCCGACATCAGTCAGGACGACGGCCCGGACTACCGGCTCGGGAGCTCGCCGACCCAGTTCGCGGCCGGGGACCTGGGCACCGGGATCCCCGTGCCGCTGGAGGACGGGCTGGTCTGGGCCGCGCTGCACCAGGACGCGATCGTCGCGCAGCTACCGGACCGCTCCGGCCCGCTGGCCGGCCAGCCGGCGGCGGCGCTGCTGCGCCGCGGAGCCGCTTCCTGAGGCTGGCGGCCGGGGCCGGAGGAGCCCTTGCCCGGCAGACAAGGGTTCCGGCCAGGGTTTCCACGGGCTCGATGGCACGGCCCTGGGCGCGATCGTGGATGACACGAGCGATGCACCATCCCGGCGGGCAGCATGTGAGCCCGCACCCGCGCACTGCAGGAGGTCCCCCGTGAACACGACAGGCCAGCGGGCCGAACACGCCGACGCCAAGCCGACGATCGTGCTGGTGCACGGCGCGTTCGCCGACGCATCCAGCTGGAACGGCGTCATCGAGCGGTTGCAGCGGCAGGGCTACACCGTCATCGCCCCGGCCAACCCGCTGCGCGGCGTGGCCGCCGATTCGGCCTACACCGCCAGCCTGCTCGGCCAGATCGACGGCCCGGTGCTGCTGGCCGGGCACTCCTACGGCGGCGCGGTCATCTCCAACGCCGGAGCCACCGCTCCGAACGTCGTCGGCCTGGTCTTCGTCGCCGCCTTCGCCCCCGACGAAGGCGAACGCCTGGGCGAGGTCACGCCCGAATCCAAAGACAGCATCTTGAACACGGCCCTGGTCCAGTACAGCTATCCCACCGGGCGGGACGGCGAGACCGCGGTCGAGTTCGGGATCAACCCGGCGCTGCTCCCGGAGGCCTTCGCCGCCGACCTGCCCCCGGAGACCACCGCGCTGATGGCCGCCACCCAGCGCCCCATCGCCGCCGCGGCGTTCAGCGATGCCTCCGGACCGCCTGCCTGGAGGAAGCTGCCGTCCTGGGCCGTCGTCGCCACCGGCGACAAGGCCGCGGGGGCCGACCTCGTCCGGTCCATGGCCCGGCGGGCCGGCGCCGACATCGTCGAGGTCGAGGGCTCGCACGTGATCATGATTTCCCAGCCGCAGGCGGTCACCGATCACATCGTGAAAGCCGCCCAGGCGGCCGTAAAGTCAGGCCGGTAGACGATGACGGGTACGCGAAGCCGGGCCGCGGCTGACCAGTGCGGCCCTGAGGTCGCGATGGTGAGAAAATCGGCTGGTGCAGATCGGGATACTGGGATCTTTCGAGATTCGCGCGGACGACGGCGCCCTCGCCGACGTGCCGGGTGCCCGGTTGCGTGCGCTGCTGGTCGCGCTCGCCCTCGAACCAGGGCACGTCGTCTCCAAGGCGACGCTCATCGACTGGATCTGGGGTGAACAGCCGCCCGCCGACACGGCGAATGCCTTGCAGCGCCTGGTTTCCCGGCTGCGCAAGGCGCTGCCCGAGGGGTTGATCGAGGGCCATCCGGGCGGCTACCAGTTGACGGTGGAACCCGACGCCGTTGACGCCGTCCGGTTCGAGCGCCTCGTCGCTCAGGCTCGCGACGCGGAGGGTCCACGGCGGGTACAGCTGCTGCGCGAAGCCCTCGCCTTGTGGCGTGGTGCGGCCATGGCCGATGTCGGCCTCGAGGACAGCGAAGCGCTGGACGCCGCGGTCACCCGGCTCGGACGGCTGCGCCTGGCCGCGCTGGAGGATCGGTTCGATGCCGAGGTAGATCTCGGCCTGGCGAGCGGGCTGGTCGCGGAGCTGACCGATCTGGTGGCCGCCCATCCGATGCGGGAACGGCTGGTCGCCGCGTTGATGCGTGCCCTCGCCGCGGCCGGACGCGACACCGAGGCACTGCTCGCGTACGAACGCACCAGGGAAACCCTGGCCGACCGCCTGGGCGTCGACCCCTCACCGGAGTTGTCCGCCCTGCACGTCGCGCTGCTGCGAGGCGAGCTAGGGCGGCGGGAGGAGGTCCGGAAGACCAACGTGCGGGCCGAGCTGACGAGTTTCGTCGGCCGGGAGGCCGATGTGGCCGCGGTCCGTGAGCTGATCGGGGAGCGTCGGCTGACCACCCTGATCGGGCCGGGCGGATCGGGTAAGACCAGGCTGGCCACGGAGACCGCGCGCACGCTGCTCGGCGACCTGCCGGACGGGATCTGGCTGGTGGAGCTCGCCGCCATCGGCGCCGACGGTGACGTGGCCCAGGCCACGCTGGCCGCGCTCGGGCTCCGGGATGCCCTGCTCGGCTCGGCCCCGAGCGCGGATCCGGTGGACCGGCTCATCGCCGCGATCCGCGAGCGGGAAGCGCTGCTGATCCTGGACAACTGTGAGCACGTGATCGAGTCGGCGGCGGCGTTCGCCGACCGGGTGCTCGGGGAGTGCCGGCGGTTGCGGATCCTGGCGACCAGCCGGGAACCGCTCGGCATCACCGGTGAGGCGCTCTGGCAGACCGAACCGCTGGCCCTGCCCAGCATGGGGCCCGGCGTTGGGCCCGGTGCCAGTCCCGGCGAGATCGAATCCTCGCCGGCCATCCGGCTGCTGCGTGACCGGGCAGGCGCCGTACGCAAGGATCTGGGCGGCGATGCCCGCACCTTGTCGGCGATGGTCCGCATCTGCCGGGCGCTGGACGGCATGCCGCTGGCGCTCGAACTGGCCGCGGCCCGGCTGCGCACGATGACCATCGAGCAGCTCGCCAACCGGCTCGATGACCGGTTCCGCCTGCTGACCAGCGGCAGCCGTACCGCACTACCGCGGCACAGGACGCTGCGTGCCGTGGTCGACTGGAGCTGGGACTTGCTGACCGATGCCGAGCGGATGGTGCTGCGCAGGCTGTCGGTGTTCTCGGGCGGGGCGAGCCTGGAGGCGGCCGAGCGGGTCGGCGCCGCCCCGGCGGTAGAGCCACCCACAGGCGAGCAGAGCGCGGTCGAGCAGGACGAGGTGCTCGAGTTGCTCACCTCGCTGGCCGAGAAGTCGCTGCTTGTCACCGAGGGCGACGGCGGGCTGCGTTACCGGATGCTCGGCACGATCAAGGAGTACGCCGCAGACCGGCTCGCCGAAGCAGGGGAATCGGACCTGGCCCGGCAGGCACATCTCGGTTACTTCACCGAACTCGCCGAGTCGGCGGAGCCACACCTGCGCCGCGCCGAGCAGGTGGCCTGGCTGGCCAGGCTCGAGGCTGATCACGACAACATCGGTGCCGCGATGCGTGGCGTGATCGCAGCCGGACAAGCACAGGCGGCGATGCGGCTCGCGGCGGCCGCCGGCTGGTACTGGTGGCTCTGCGGGCGCCGCTCCGAGGGCTTCGAGTTGATGGTCGCGGCCACCAATACCCCCGGCGAGGTGACCGATGAGGTCCGGGCCATGGTGTACGCGCTGGTGGTGAACTTCGTGGCCTCCGGGCGGGGCGATGGCCACGAGGCCGCGGAGTGGATTCACCAGGCGTACCGGTTCAGCCAGCGCAGCCGGCCCGGCAACCCGCTGCTGGGATTGGTTATCCCGCTGGAACGCATGCTGCGAGAGCCGGACGCCGCGTTGTCCGCGTGGGAGTCGGCCCTGGACAACGAGGACCCCTGGGTACGCGCCATGGCCCGGCTGCAACTCGGCAAGATGCAGAGCATGCTCGGCCAGGGCGGCCAGGATGCGGAGTCCAACCTGGAGCTGGCGCTCACCGAGTTCCGGGCGCTCGGCGAGCGGTTCGGGATTTCGTTCGCGCTGTCCGAGCTGGCGGAGCAGATCGCCAAGCGCGGCGACTTCGCCGGTGCGTGCGAGCTCTACGAACAGGCGGTCGCGGTCGTCACCGAGGTCGGTGCCACCGAGGATGTCATCCGGATGCGGACCCGGCTGGCCCTGATGTACTGGCTGCAGGGCGATCGGGACGCTAGCGCGGCCGCCATGGCCGAGGCCGAGCGGAGTGCCGACGGTGTCACCTGGCCGTATGCGCTGGTCGAGCTGGCGCTGGCCAAAGCGGAGCTCGCCCGCTGGGGCGGCAACCCCGAGGAGGCCCGCCGTCAGCTCGGTATCGCGACCACCTTCCTGGGCGACGACGCGGAACTGGCGAATATCCGCGCGGAACTTCACGATGTGCTCGGATATCTGGCCGACGATCTCAAGCAGGCCCGTATCCACCGCGTCGCGGCCTGGCAGGCGGCGTCCGAGGCGGGGCTCGCCCCCGTGATCGCCAAGATGCTGGTCGGGTTCGCGGACCTCGCCCTTCGCTACGACCAGCACGAGCAGGCGGCGCGGCTGCTCGCGGCCAGCGTGGGGGTACGCGGCGCGCCGGATTGCTCCCAGCCGGACGCGGCCAGGATCGAGCAGGCGGCGCGGCGTCACCTCGGCGAGGCACGGTTCGCCGAGGTGACGCGGGAGGGCACGCAGGCGAGCTGGCCTGATCTGGTCGAGGTCACGCTCGCTTCGTGAAGGTGGAGAGCGACCACAGATAGCCGACCAGGGCGATCCCGGCGCACCAGGCGACGGCGATGATCGCCTTGCTCGCGGACGGTTCCCCGGTCAGCAGCCCGCGCAGGGTCTCGATGATCGGGGTGAAGGGCTGATACTCCGCGAACTGCCGTACCCCGGCCGCCATCGTGTCGGCCGGCACGATCGCGCTGCTCAGGAACGGCAGCAAGATCAGCGGCACGGCGGCCATGCCCGCCGATTCCGGGGTCTTCGCCGCCAGTCCCAGCGCGACGGTGATCCAGCTGGTCGCGAAGGAGACACCCGCGATGAGGCCGATCGCGCCGAGCCATTCGGGGAAACTCGCATGCGCGCGGAACCCCATCGCGAACGCCACGCCGATGATGGCCGCGATGGCGACCAGGCTGCGGAGCATGGTCTCGACGACATGAGCGCTCAGTACGGCACTGCGGGAGATATCCATCACCTTGAACCGGTTGATGATCCCCTTCGTCATATCGGAGTTCACGGCCACCGCGGTCCCGCTCAACCCGTAGCAGATCGTCAAGATGATGATGCCCGGCGTCAGGTAATCGACGTATTTGACACCGACGTCGAAGGCGCCGCCGATGACGTAGACGAACATGAGCAGGAGCACGATCGGGAACAGGACCGCGTTGAACACGGTGACCGGGTTCCGGATGGTGTGCTTGAAGTTACGACGCAGCATGATCGTCGCATCGGTGTTCATCGTGCGTTCTCCTCTGTGCTTGCGTGGCCGGTCAGGGCCAGGAAGACGTCATCGAGGTCCGGGGTGTGGACCGAGAAGTCTTCGACCTCGATCGAATGTTCATCGAGCTGGTTGAGCAGGGCCCGTACGGATTTCGCCCCGCCATCGCTGGGAACCCGGACGGTCAGGTGGTCCTCGTCGTCGCGGGTGGCGCCGGGCAGGAGCCGCATCGCGGTCTCGACGTCGAGGTCGCCGGCGAACCGGAACCGGACGTGGCTGCCGGGGATCTGGTGCTTGAGCTCGCCCGGGGTGCCCTGGGCGACCAGATGGCCCTGGTCGAGCACGGCGATCCGGTCGGCCAATCGGTCGGCTTCGTCGAGGTACTGGGTGGTCAGGAAGATGGTCACGCCGTCGGCCACCAGCTGACGGATGATGTCCCACATCGTGCGGCGGCTGCGCGGGTCCAGTCCGGTCGTCGGCTCGTCCAGGAAGATGATCTCGGGCCGGTCGACCAGCGTCATGGCCAGGTCCAGCTTCCGGCGCATGCCCCCGGAATAGGTCGATGCCAGCTTGTGGGCCGATTCGGTCAGGTCGAATCGCTCCAGCAGATCCGTGACCACCCGCTTGGCTTCGCCGGAGCCCAGCCGCTTGAGGTCCGCCATCAGCTGGAGGTTCTCCTGGCCGGTCAGCAGCTCGTCCACCGCGGCGAACTGGCCGGTGACCCCGATGGCCGCGCGCACGGCCTTGGTCTCGGTCGCCACATCGTGCCCGGCGACGAGCGCCGTTCCGCCGTCGGCCCTGATCAACGTGGTCAGCACGTTGACCGTCGTCGTCTTGCCCGCCCCGTTGGGGCCGAGCAGGGAAAAGACCGTGCCCTTGTCGACATCGAGATCGATGCCGTCGAGAACGACCTTGTCCTTATAAGCCTTCCGCAGCCCTGACGCCGCTATCGCTGAATTTCTCATGGGTCCAGATTCAGGGCCCGGACCGCCACCCGCCTGACACGCCCCTGACACGGGCGCTGTCATGGCTGCCGGATACTCGTGGGGTGGAGCACCTTGCCGAGCGGCTGGCCGAGATCCCCGGAGTGGTGGCGGTGACCCTGGGCGGGTCGCGGGCGACGGGCACGGCGGTCGAGGGGTCTGACTGGGATTTCGGCCTGTATTACCGGGGCGGGCTTGATCCGGCGGACATCACCGCGCTGGGCTGGCCGGGCCGGGTCTTCGCGCCCGGCGAGTGGGGCACGATCGTGAACGGCGGGGCCTGGCTGACGGTCGACGGCGCCAAGGTCGACCTCATCTACCGGGATCTGGACGAGGTGCTGCGCTGGACCGCGGCCGCCGGGGAGGGGCGGTTCGAGATCCGCCGGGAGGTCGGCTACGTGGCCGGGATCGCCACGTACATCCTGGCCGGGGAGCTGGCCCTGGGCCGGGTGCTGGCCGGTGACCTGCCGCGCCCGGCGTTCCCGCCCAGGCTGCTCCAGACCGCGCCCGATGCCTGGTTCCGGCTCGCGGCCGGGGCGCTGTCCTTCGCCGACCTCTACGCCGACCGCCAGGACCGGGTGGCGTGCCTGGCGAACCTGTGCCAGGCGGTGCTGGCCGCCGGCCAGGGCCGGATGGCGGCTGCGGGCGAGTGGGTGCTCAACGAGAAACGGCTGACCGAACGGGCCGGGCTGGACGCCATCCAGGACCGGCTCGCGCAGTCCGGGCCAGGCCTGGACGCGCTCGTCTCCGACGTCCGGACCCGTCTCGGCCTGGACGATCCCGTCTGGGCGGTCAGGCCGGCCGATTGAACGGCACGGTTACCGTGATGGTGTCGGGGAACCAGTGGGCTCCGCCCGCGTGCCGCGGCGCCCCGCACGCCGTCTGCAGGTACCTCATCGGCGGCCCGAAGCCGTTCAGCGTATCCCCGGCCGGGAACCCGTAGCTGTCCCGTATGACGTACGAGAGGGTTCCGGCGTACCGGCCGTTCTCGCGGGTGCCGCGCCCGGTTACGGTCAGGCCCTGCGTGCCGCGAAATCCCCAGTACAGGTCGCTGCTCGTGGACTCGAATGCCACCGCCGGCAGCTGCGCGGCGGACAGCCGCACCCGGGTCCTGCCCGTCTTCAGCTGGCCGAGGATCGCTGTCTGTACTTCTGTGTTCAGCGCCCGGAAGGCCTCGCTGGCCCGCGCCTTCTTCGCGATCGGCGACCCGGCCCGGTAGTTGACCCCGGTGCCCTTGCCGGTGAGGAAGTGCGCCAGGAGACCGGCCGACACGGGGAGGTCGGCTAGCGCGAAGGCCCTGGCCAGCCTGGCGCCCAGGGCCTTGTCACCGGCGAACGTGGCACTGTCGCATCGTGCGCCCGGCGTTTGTGCGGGCGTGTCCTGGCTTCCGCTGGGCAGCACCGGCCGGTCCCCCGCCACGGTGAACGCGAACGCGGCCCTGGCGGGGTGAGCCGTGGACTGAACTGTGGTGGGCACGGGAGGATCGGCCGCCGACGGAGCCGCCGACGAGCAGCCCGGCAGCGCCGCGGCGACGCATAGGGACGCCGCCGCGATGACCGACTCCTTCGCCGGGATTCTACGGGGACGCCCCATACCGCGAGCATGCCACGGCTGTCCGAATGCTGATCACGCTCGGGTACGTTCTGGTTATGGAACTCCACGTCGGCTGCGCGATGTGGACGTACGCACCCTGGCAGGGCCGCTACCTGCCTGTTTCGCTGTCCCCGCGGGAACGCCTGCGCGCGTATGCGACGTGGTGCAATGCCGTGGAGGGCAATACGACGTTCTACGCGACGCCCGCGCTGGACACGGTGAGATCGTGGGCCGCGCAGACCGCGCCCGGTTTCCGGTTCATCCTCAAGCTGCCCAGGACGGTCACCCATGAGCGCCGGCTCGCCGAGGCCGACGAGCCGCTCCACGCGTTCCTGGCCGCGATCGAACCCCTCGGGCCGCGGGCCCACGCGCTGTGGATTCAGCTGCCGCCGTCGTTCAGTCCCGCCGACCTCGGCGCCCTGGTTCGCTTCCTGCGCCGTCTCCCGCCCGGGCACCGGTACTGCGTCGAGGTACGGCACCGCGCGTTCTTCACGGATCCGCGATCGGAACACGAGCTCGAGCGGGCGCTGGGTGAGGCCGGCGCCGAATGGGTGACCTTCGACACCACCGTCCTGTTCGGCGGCCCTCCGGTCAGCGACACCGAACGGGAAGCCTGGCGGAACAAGCCGCGGGTGCCCCGCCGGTCCCGGGCCCTGACGTCCCATCCCGTCGTCCGCTACATCGGCCGGGACGACACGGCTCGCACGGTCGCGGGATGGCAGCCCTGGCTCGGCACCGTGGCCGGCTGGCTGCGCGAGGGGCGTTCCCCGACCGTGTTCATCCATACGCCCGACAATGTCGCCGCGCTCGAACTGGCGCGCCGGTTCCACGACGAGGTGCGAGCCCGGGTGCCCGAGGTCGAGCCGCTCCCTGAGCCGGTTCCCGCCGGACCGCCGACCCTGTTCTGAGCCTGATCCGCGCCGCCCCGCCCTCCGGTCGTCAGACCGGTGCCATCGGGGCGGCGCCCATCGCCGCCAGCTCATCCTCGCCCCGGGCCCGCTCCGGGCCGCCGGCCAGGACGAGCGTGCGCGCCCACTGGTACCGGCAGCCCGCCGCGCTCAGCTGCTCCGCCGCGGCGAGCATCCCGTCCCGGGAGCCGGCCGCCAGCGCGGCCGAACGGTCCACGATGGCCAGGGCGATCGGGTTGCCGGCGGCGCACCGGCGCGCCCGGCCGATCCGGATGATCGCGGCCGGGTCACCGGCGAGTACCGCGGCCTCGGCCCACACCGCCGCGTACCAGGGCCGCCAGAGCCCGTTGTACCAAGCGCGGAAGTCCTCGGGCGGCGTGGCCAGCAGGGTCACCGCGTCGGCCGGGCGGCCGGCGTGGAGCAGCACCAGCGCGTCGAAGAACTCGCCGTGATGGACGTCCGAGAGCGGCCTGCCCGGGGTGACGAGCTCGTCCACCACCGCGAGCCACTCCGCCCGGCCGGCGTCGTCGCCGCGCAGCCCGCACACGGCCGCGGCCGCGTACGTTCCCCGGTTGAGGTTGCCGGCCCGCGGCCGGCCGGCCCGTTCCCAGCCCTCACGGAACCGCTCGCCGAACGCGGCCGTCTCGTCCCAGTCACCCGCCAGCGCGGTCACCACCAGCAGCCGGGCCGTGGCCAGGTGGCCTTCCTCACGATAGAACGGCAGGTCACGGACCTCCTCGGCGAGCTCTCGCGCCGCGGCCAGGTTGCCGACCGCCGTCGCCGTCTCGGCGGCCATCTGGTACGCGTCGAACAGCTCGAGCCCGCAGCGCAGCGCCTGCCGCCGCAGCGGGGCCAGCAGCTCGGTCCGGCGCAGCGCGCTGGCCGCTGCCGCCGCGATGTCACCGTGGCCGATCTGGATGCTGGTCTGCAGGTCCAGCGCCGCGCTCTCGCCCACCGGGTCGCCGGCCCGCCGGGCCAGCATGATGCCGCGCTCGGCCAGCTCGGCGCTCAGCGCGTCCAGCCGGGCGCCGTCGAACCCCGCGGCGATGACCACCCGCGCCTGCGCCGCCGGGTCGCCGTCAGCGAGCGCGGCGGCCTCGGTGATCAGCCGCGCCGCCGTACCCGGCGGGACGGGCTCCGGATTCAGGCCGGGACCCCGGCTGATCAGCTCCGCGGCCTGCGCCAGGTGGTATGCCGCACGCGGGCGGTCACCGGCGGCGAGCGCGGCGGCGGCGCAGGCGCGGTGCAGCCGCACCGCGTCACCGCCGAAGTGCCGGATCTCCGCCGCCGCGGCGGCGTCGCGCAGCGCCGTGGCCGCCGCGTGCTGGTCCGCCGCGAGCGCGGCCGCCTGCTCGTACCGCCGCTGGGCCTCGCCCGGCAGGCCGCGGGCGAAGCACAGCTCCGCCAGCCGGATGGCGAGCCGGTACCCGTCGGCCCGCTGGTCCGGCGTTGTCGCGGCCCACTCCAGCGCGGCGCGCAGCTCGCCGGCCAGCTGGTCGAACGCCGCCCGCCCGTCGGCCCGCTCCGAGACCAGCGCATCCTCGAGCGCGTCCGCCTCGGCCAGGCACCAGCGCAGGTGCCGGACGTGCGCCTCGGCCAGCTCGCCGCATTCGCTGAGGCGTTCGGCCCCGTACTGGCGGATCGTCTCCAGGGCGCGGTACCTGGTGCCGCCCGGGCCGGTGACGGCGGCCAGCAGGCTGTGCTCGGCCAGCCCGGCGAGCCCGGCGGGCGCGGTCACGGCGGGCGGCCAGCCGGCCAGCAGCGCCGCGGCCGCCTGCGCCGTGAAGGCGGTGGCGAAGACGCTCACGCGACGCAGGGTCGCCCGCTCGGCCTCGGTCAGCAGCGCATTACTCCAGTCCAGCGCGGAGCGCAGGGAGCGGTGCCGGTCGTCGAGACGCCGCCCGCCGGTGAGCAGGCCGAGCCGGTCGTCGAGCCCGGCCTCCAGGCCGTCCAGGCCCAGCACCGGTAGCCGGGCGGCGGCCAGTTCGATGGCCAGGGCCACACCGTCCAGGCCGCGGCAGATCCGCGCGACCCGGTGACGATCGGCCGTCCCGGCCAGGCCGCCGGCCGTGGCGGCCCGTTCGAGAAACAGCTCGACCGCGTCGCCGCCGTCGCCGGACACCGTCATGCCGGGCACCGAGAACACCCGCTCGTGGGGTACGAGAAGCCGGGCCCGGCTGGTCGCGAGCACGGTCACGCCCGGGCAGGCGGCCAGCACCCGCTCGGCCAGGACCACGACTCCCTCGACGAGGTGCTCGCAGTTGTCCAGGACGAGCAGTGCCTCCCGGTCACCGAACCAGGCCAGCACCGTTTCCTCGGCCGACCGGCCTGGCTGCTCGCCGAGGCCTAGCGCCGCGGCCAGGGCCGCCGCCACCATCGCGCCGTCGGTGACCGGGACCAGATCGGCATACCAGACACCGCCGGCGAACCGGCCGGCCTGCTCCGCGGCCACCGCGAGCGCCAGCCGGGTCTTGCCGATCCCGCCCGGGCCGACGGCGGTCACCAGCCGGTGCCGGGCGAGCGCCGCTGCGAGCTCGGCGCGCTCGGCGGCCCGGCCGACGAACGGGGTCAGCGGCGCGGGCAGCGGCGCGGCCCCCCGCCGCGGCCGCGACGGCACCGCGCCGTCGGTGACGGCCGCGGCGAAACCGGCCAGCGCGCGCCGGTCGGCCACGCCGAGCTTGCGCAGCAGCGAGGAGACGTGACTCTCCACCGTCCGCACCGAGATGTACAGCCGCTCCGCGATCTCGGCGTTGGTCAGGTGCTCGGCCACGCCCGACAGCACCTCCGCCTCGCGGGCGGAGATTCCCGTCGCGTAAGGCGACCCGGTGTCCACAGCCCATTGTCACCCGGTACCCGGCGCGCGCCGACCGTTCGGCCCCTACAGTGGATCCGCCGACAGGACCCGGCGGGGGTGCCGGCCGTCGACGTACCCCACGAACGGCGGGTAGATGTTGTAGCCGAGCAGTTCCTGCAGTCGTTCCGGCAGGTCGCGGACGAGATTTTGGGGAACGGCCAGGCAGTGGTTCTCCTGGGGCCGCAGCCAGCCGGCCGCGTACTCCAGGATCACGCCGAGCCGCGGCCTCGTAGTGGAGTTCGCGCCACCGCCGTGCCACAGGCTGCCCAGGTAGAACAGGGCCGAACCTGGTGACATCACGGCCGTCTCCACCGGATCGTCCGGGCCCGGCTGACGGCCCGGCTCCCACCGGTGGCTGCCGGGGATGAACCTGGTGGCCCCGTTCTGCCCGGTGAACTCATCGAGCGGCCACATGGTGTTGACGACCAGCGGCGGATGCGGCTCGGGCACCGGGTAGATGGCGTCATCCCGGTGCAGGATCTGCGCCTTCTCGCCGGGCCCGATGCAGATGCCGACCGGTGCGCTGAGCTGGTAGTGGCCCAGGACCTGGTCCAGAACGCCGAGCAACAGCGGGTCGGTGGCCAGTGCGTCGAACACGCGGGTCTTGGCGAACAGCGCGTAGATCCGCTGCGTGTCGAACCCCTCGAAGGAGTTCCGCCCGGTCCGCGTGGTCCGCAGCACCCGGTCCAGGTCGGCGCGGGCGCTCCGCACGCCGTCCGGGGTCATCATGCCGGTCACGACCACGTAGCCGTCGTCCGTCAGCCGCCGGGCCACGTCCTGGCTGGTCGCGGTCGCGGGCATCGTCGCCATCACCAGCCCGAGACTAGGCCGCCGGGGACCAATTGATCAATATCGGTCAGCTGACGGATGTTTCGGGCATGCAAGTTGCAGAAATATTTTTAGTGCAACAGGCATCGGGTCGTCGGTATCGCGCCCCGGGCCTTGCCCGGGGGCAGCCCGTCCAGGTGACCGGCGCTGCCCTGGAGTCAGCTCATTCCGGCTAACTGGGGAACCTGATGAACATGATGGCGCCGTGCCGCCGCGACGACGACCAGTACGACATGAGCGAGGACCTGATGACCCGCGGACAAGTGGCGTTGATGTTCAGGGTGACCTCGGCGGCGGTGGCATCGTGGGCGCGGCGCGGGCGGCTGCCGGAGGTCAGGAACGAGGCCGGGAGGCCGCGGTACCGGCGCGCGGACGTCGAGGCACTGTTCCGCAGCGGCATGAGGGGGAGGGCACGATGACCGGCGTCCCCGAGTCGGC
>Ga0081540_1000263_pt1 | contig 55308 bp, 53 predicted proteins | sample TabmetS2T1R1_FD_71024 | JGI IMG/M metagenome (GOLD analysis project Ga0081540, IMG submission 71024) | Tabebuia heterophylla rhizosphere microbial communities from the University of Puerto Rico - S2T1R1 | ecosystem: Host-associated > Plants > Roots > Rhizosphere ...
GAGGTTTGTTTGCCTGGGGCGGGTTTCGCCGATATCCCGGGCGAGCTGTCCGACCGGGCGTCGCCATTCGCGTTCCCCCTGCCCGCAGCGGATCATTTCGCCGGCGCGGCGGGCCGCCTCGGCATCGGCGACGGCACGCACGTTGTCGCGTACGCGCAGGATACGCCGATGTGGGCGACGCGGTTGTGGTGGCTGTTGCGTTACTTCGGACACGATGACACCAGCGTGCTCGACGGCGGGCTAGCCGCCTGGACAGCTGCGGACGGCCCGGTGGAGCCGGGTGAGAGCACGTACCCGGCCGCCTTGTTCACCGCCCGGCCCAGGCCGGAACTCGTCGCGCGCCTGGCCGACGTCCGCGAGGTCGCCGAGAACAGGGCCGCTTGCCTCGTCAACGCCTTGTCCCCCGAGGCGTTCCGCGGCCAGGGCCCCAGTGCCTACAGCCGCCCGGGTCGCATCCCGGGCAGCGTTAGCGTGCCGTGGCACGGCCTGGTCGACCCGGCGACGAACCGCTTCCGGCCACCCGCCGAGCTCGCCGCTGCCCTCGACGACGGCGGCGTCCGCGCGGACCAGCCGGTCATCGCCTACTGCGGCGGCGGCATCTCCGCGACGGTCGACCTCTTCGCACTGTCGCTGACCGGCCGCGACGACGCCCGGCTGTACGACGGCTCGCTGACCGAGTGGAGCAACCACCCGGACCTGCCACTCGTCACCGGCTGACGCCCGCTTAGCCAGATGTAGCCGTGGAACGACATGAACGAGGCATTCATGCGGTAAGACGACAGCGGCGCTTCAGGCAGAACGCCATCCTGATCAGTCATCAAGAACACACGCAGCCCAGAATTCGCACAGAAACTTTACTTCTCCATGATCATGAAGGATTTTTAGTCCACACAGACTAAAAACCCTTCGCGATCATGCAGGATCGGGTCGGTACCGGCCGGGCGGACGGGACGCGAGCTGGGCGTTCGGGGCCATGTACGGGTGCGTCCTCAGACTCCCAGACTGCTCTTTGCCGCGGCCTGGAAGGCGCGGAACGGCAGCAGTCGCTTGGCCAGCAGGCCCGCTCGCTCGGCCGCCTTGCCGACCGATACCCTCCGCGGCGGACGGCGGGGTTCCAGCACCCGCCGCACCACACCGGCCACGTCGGCGGCGGGCACGCCATTGGCCTCATCGCGTTCCATCAGGCCAAAGGCTTTGGTAGCGGCGGCGCCGTAGACCGGATCGCGACCAGCGGCATGCGCCATCTGGCGGCTGGCCGTGAAGTCCGTCGAGGAACTCGAGCGAGCGCGTGACCGCTACGACCAGACCACCGCACCCCAGGCCGCCGCACCCCTGGCTGCCGCCGCGCCAAGCGTGAACAGTCGGCGGGCGGTGTCCTGTTCGACCGGCCGGTGGCCAGCACGGCCAGCAGACGATGATCCTTATCCTGGATCGGTGAATGAGGGCTTGCGCACCGCCGCCGAGGCGATGCTCACGACTCCCGCACGGCATCCTCTGTCCGCTACCGTCCGTGAGATACGGGACTTCTTCCGCGACGATCATGTGCACGCCGCGCTCATCGTCAGTCCGGCCGGGCACCTGGAGGCCGTCGTGGAACGCGATGACATCGCGGCCTGCCAGGCTCCTGGCGCCGCGGCCGCGCCGCTGGGTCGGCTAGCAGGCCGCACGATTCCGGCCGGGGCCAGTCTGGCCGAGGTTCACCGGACCATGACCGCAACCGGGCGGCGGCGGGCCGCTGTCACCAGCGCCGACGGCCGGCTTCTCGGCCTGCTGTGCCTGAAGGCCAGCCAGGCGGGATTCTGCTCTGACCAGGATGTCCGCGCCCGCGCCCTGGGCGTCGACTGAACCGGCTTCTTCCAGCGATGGATACTGTTATTTGCGCTGCGCCAACAGCACTTTCCAATTTCTCCGGCAAAAGAACCTGCGCAGCCGTTTCTTCCGCTAGTCGGGAAAGGGCGATACGCCGCGCCGACGTCGGCGATGGCTGCGTCGCCAAGCTACTGAGCTGCAGAAACACGGAAGTCATCGGCTTTGTATGCGCTTGATGACCGGCCTGGCGTCCGTTTCTCCGGCATTGTCGCGAGAGTGCGGCCGGTGGATACTGCGTACTGATGCTGGCGACGGCTGGCGTAGGGAGATTTTATGACTGCCACCGTGAATGAGCAGGCGACGGAAATCGTTCGCGGCGCGTGCCCGCATGATTGCCCGGACACCTGCGCGATGCTGGTCTCGGTCCGCGACGGGCGCGCGGTGGAGGTGCGGGGCGACCCTGAGCATCCGTTCACCCGCGGCGGGTTGTGCGTAAAGGTGAACAACTACGTCGACAAGGCTTACAGCCCGGACCGGGTGCTGTACCCGATGCGGCGCACCGGCCCGAAGGGCAGCGGCGAGTTCACCCGGGTTTCCTGGGACGAGGCGCTGGATGAGATCGCCGGCCGGTTCCGGACCGCGATCGCCGAGCACGGCCCCGAAACCGTCATGCCGGTGAGTTACCTGGGTACCGAAGGCATCCTGAACGGCCTGAACGTGGGAGACCCGTTCTTCAACAAGCTCGGCGCCACGATCACCGAACGGACCTACTGCGACTCCGGCGCCTGCACCGCCTACACCATGACGATCGGCGCGACCGCGGGCGTGGACCCGGAGAGCCTGGTGCACTCCCGCTACATCCTCATCTGGGCCTGCAACATGATCTCGACGAACCTGCACCTGTGGCCGTTCGTGGCCGAGGCGCAGCGCCGCGGCGCCAAGGTCGTGGTGATCGACCCGGTGCGGCACCGGACGGCCGCGCACGCGGACTGGTACGTCCCGATCCGGCCCGGCACCGACGGCGCTCTCGCACTGGCCCTGATGAACGTGATCATCGGCGAAGGGCTCACCGATGAGGCCTACGTCCGGGACTACACGGCCGGATACGAGGAGCTGGCCGAGCGGGTCCGGCAGTACACCCCGGAGTGGGCTTCGGAGCAGACCGGGATCCCGGCCGATGACATCCGCACCCTGGCCCGGGAGTACGCCACCAGCCAGCCGTCGATGATCCGGATCGGGGTGGCCATCGAGCGGCACGCCGGGGGCGGGCAGACGGTGCGCTCGATCGCCTGCCTGCCCGCGCTGACCGGGGCCTGGCGCCGGGTCGGCGGCGGGCTGCTGCAGCTGCCGCTGTGGGCGTTCCCGGTGAACTGGCCCGCCCTGCTCCATCCGGAGCTGGCCACGCCGGGAACCCGGGTCGTCAACCAGTTCCTGCTGGGCCGGGCGCTGACCGGGGAGCTGAGCCTGGACCCGCCGGTCACCGCGCTGATGGTGTACAACTCCAACCCGGTGGTGGTCTGCCCCGAACAGGACAAGCTGATCGCGGGCCTGTCCCGGGAAGACCTGTTCACCGTGGTCAGCGAGCACGTCCTGACCGACACCGCCCGCTACGCCGACCTGGTGCTGCCGGCCACCACCCAGCTGGAGCAGCACGACATCATGTTCAGCTGGGGCCACTTCTACGTCACGCTGAACACCCCGGCCATCGAACCGGTCGGCGAGGCCATCTCCAACACCGAGCTGTTCCGGCGCCTGGCCGCCCGGATGGGGTTCACCGAGGAGTGTTTTACCCGCACCGACGAGCAGATGATGGCCGAAGCCTTCGACTGGTCCGCGCCGGCCATGGACGGAATCAGCCTGGAATCACTCCGCCGCAGCGGCTGGGCCCGGCTCAGCCTGCCCCCCGCCGATCAGTACGCTCCGCACGCCGAGGGCAACTTCCCGACCCCGTCGGGCAAGGTCGAGTTCCGCTCCTCGGCCGCCGAGCAGGGCGGCAACTTCGTGCTCCCGCTGTTCCGGCAGGGCTCCAACGAATACCAGCCCGGCGGGACGGTCGATCCGCTGCCGCACTACGTGCCGCCCCGGGAGACGGACGATACGGGCTACCGGCTGAACCTCATATCGCCCAAATCGCACGCCTACCTCAACTCCAGCGCCGGCGACCAGCCCGCGCAGCGCCGGGTCCAGGGCGAGCAGGCGGTGACCGTACACCCGCACGACGCCGCCGAGCGCGGCATCACCGACGGGCAGTACGTCCGGGTGTACAACGACCGCGGCCAGTTCATCGCGCTGGCCCAGGTCAGGGACGATATCGCTCCGGGAGTGGTCATGGCGCCGATGGGAGCCTGGCGCAAGAACGCCAAAGGCAGCTCCACCGTCAACGCAGTCAACCCGTTCGTGTTCGCCGACCTGGGCAACGCCCCGACCTTCTCCGACACCCGGGTCGAGATCGAGCCGGCCGGAGCCAGCAGCTAGGGTTAACGGAGAAACCTTAGCCGGCTAGGGAAAGACTGTTCTGTATGGAAGGGCCGCGCCGATGAAGCTGCCTGTAGTCGAGTACGAGGCGCCGACGACCGTCGCCGAGGCGGTCGGTTTGCTCGCTGAGCACGGCGACGAGGCGAGCGTGCTGGCGGGCGGCCAGAGCTTGATACCGCTGCTGGCGCTGCGGCTGGCCCGGCCGGAGGTGCTGATCGACATCAACGGCATTGATGAGCTGGCCGGGGTGTCGGCGGCCAACGGCCACGTGGCGATCGGCGCCATGACCCGGGAGTACGTGGCCGAGGAATCCGGGACCGTCGCCGATACCCTGCCGTTGCTGGCGGCCGCGTTGCCCTTGATCGGTCATGAGGCCATCCGCAGCCGCGGGACGATAGGAGGCAGCCTGGCGCACGCCGATCCGGCCGCCGAGTTGCCGGCCGTCGCCAGGGCGCTGGACGCCGAGTTCGTGGTGCGTGGCCCGTCGGGGACGCGAGTGATCCCCGCGGCGCAGTGGTTCGAGGGTTACCTCACGACGTCACGCCGTCCTGACGAACTCCTGGCCGAGGTGCGATTCCCGGCCGCGCGACCGGACACGGGAGTCAGCTTTGAGGAGGTCGCCCGGCGCCACGGCGATTTCGCCATCGTCGGCCTGGCGGCGTCACTGGTCCTGTCCGGCGGGGTCATCAGCGACGCCCGGCTGGCGTTCGCCGGCGTTTCTGACGTGCCGGTCCGGGCCGCGGCCGCGGAGGACCTGCTGGCCGGCGAGAGGCCGTCGGCGGAGCTTTTCGATGAGGCGGCCCGCCGCGCGACCACCGATCTCGACCCGCCAGCCGACCTGCACGGGTCGTCGGACTACCGGAAGACGGTCGCGGCCGCTGTGGTGCGCCGCGGCCTGCGAGCAGCAGCGGACAACGCCCGCGAGAGGCAGTAACTGATGGCGGACATCACCTTGAGGGTCAACGGCGCGACGCGCACGGGTTCGCCGGAGGCGCGCAAGACGCTGGCGGACTTCCTGCGGGACGACCTCAGTCTCACCGGGACCCACGTCGGCTGCGAGCACGGGGTCTGCGGTGCGTGCACGGTCATCGTCGACGGCCGGGCGGTGCGCTCGTGCCTGATGCTGGCGGTCCAGGCCGCCGGCAGCGAGGTGACGACGGTCGAGGGGCTGGCCCCGGACGGAGGGCACGGAGGGCACGGAGGGCACGAAGGGTTGGGCCCGCTGCAGCAGGCCATGTGGGATTCGCACAGCTTCCAGTGCGGTTTCTGCACGCCGGGGTTCGTCATGCAGGCCACCGCGTTCCTCGGCGACCATCCCGACGCCAGCGAACAGCAGATCCGCGAGGCGCTGTCCGGCAACATCTGCCGGTGCACGGGCTACCAGAGCATCATCGACGGCGTCCTGCTGGCCGCCCAGCGAAATCGGCAGGAAGCAACCGGGAACGCTTGAGGCAGGGAGATCATGACGGCAATCGCGGCGGAGCGCTACACCGGGGCCAGCATCAAGCGTTCGGAGGACCCGCGCATCCTGACGGGCACGGGCCGGTACGTCGACGACATCAAGCTGCCGGGGATGCTGCACGCCGCGTTCGTGCGCTCGCCGATGGCGCACGCTCGCGTGCTCTCGGTCGACGTCTCGGCGGCGCGGGCGCTGCCCGGAGTGGTCGCGGTGCTCACCGGAGCGGAACTCGAGGCCATGACGGTCCCGGGCCCGGACGCGCTGATGGCCCTGATGGGCTGGACGGGACCAACCCCGGAGTTCACCCTGCTCGCGACCGACAAGGTGCGCCTCGTCGGAGATCCCGTGGCGGTCGTCATCGCCGAGAGCCGCTATATCGCCGAGGACGGCTGCGAGCTGGTGGAGGTCGAATACGACGACCTGCCGCCGGTCGTGGACGCCGCCTTCGCGCTCGACCCGGGCAGCCCGCCGCTGTTCGCCAACCTCGGTGACAACATCGCCCGCACGCACTCGCGCCACGAGTTCGGTGACGTCGCCGGCACGTTCGCGGACTCCGACCGCGTCGTCGACTGCCACATCGACGTGCACCGGCACCAGAACGTGCCCATGGAGGGACGCGCCTGCGTCGCGAGCTACGACGCCGGCTCCGGTGTCATGACGATGCACGCGGCCACGCAGAGCGTCCACGTCACCAGGATCGCCGTCGCCATGCGCCTCGGCATGGAGCAGGACAAGGTGCGCGTTGTGGCCGGCGATATCGGCGGTTCGTTCGGCCTGAAAATCGGCGCCTCACGCGAGGAGCTCGCCGTGGCCGCCGCCTCGCGTCACATCGGGCGGCCGGTCAAGTGGGTCGAGGACCGCGGCGAGAACCTCACCGCGTCGGGGCAGGCCCGTGAGGAGAGCTTCGACGTCCGGGCCGCGGTCAGCCACGACGGCGACCTGCTCGGGCTGGACGTGAAGATGGTCGTCGACACCGGCGCCTACCCGGGCATGGGCGCGATGGTCCCGGACATCATGGAGGCGATGCTGCCCGGTCCGTACAAGCTCGCGGCCCTGGGCTTCGAGTCAACCGGGGCGATCACGAACAAGGCCACCTACGTCGCCTATCGGGGGCCGTGGGCGTCGGAGACGTTCGTCCGGGAGCGGGTCCTGGACCTCATCGCGAAGGATCTCGGCCTGGATCCGGTCGAGATCCGGCTGCGTAACGTCGCCCCGCGCACCGACCCGCCGGCCGTGATGGTCACCGGGCGCCCGCTGGCGGGGGTCACGTCGAAGGAGTCGCTGGAGCGGGTCGCCGAGCTCGTGGACTTTCCCGCGTTCCGGCGCCGCCAGGCCGAAGCGCGAGCGCAGGGCCGCTACCTCGGCATCGGCGTGGCCACGTTCATCGAGGCCGCTCCGGGCCCGCGCGCGCCGGAGGGGCCCAGCGGCCCCATGGGCATGGAGTCGATGCGCCTCCAGCTCACCGAAGACGGCATCGTCGCGCTGTTCACCGGCCAGATGCCGCACGGCCAGAGCCACCAGACGACCCTGGCCCAGATCGCCGCCGACGAGTTCGGCGTGCCGTTCGAGCAGGTACGCGTCGTGGTCGGCGACAGCGACGTCGTCCCGTTCGGCCTGACCGGCGGCAGCCGCTCGGCCACCATGACCGGCGGCGTGGCGCTCCACGGCGCCCGGCAGCTCAAGGCCAAGGTGCTCGATTTCGCGGCGCATCTCATGGAGGCCAGCGCACAGGACCTGCTGATCACCGACGGCAATGTCTGGGTGCGCGGCGACCCGGCCAGTGCGATCGCCGTAACCGAAGTCGCGCAGCGCGCGGCATCGGGGCACTTCGGTGCCGACGTGGACGCCACGCTCGAGGTCGAGGCCACGTTCGACGGCGGCGAAGGCGGCTGGTCCGGCGGCACTCACTGCGCGATCGTCGACGTCGATGCCGAGACCGGCATCGTGAAGGTGGAGCGGTACGTCGCCGTCGAAGACTGCGGCGCGCTCATCAATCCCGCCGTGGTCGAGGGCCAGATCCGGGGCGGCGTCGCGCAGGGCATCGGCGCGGTGCTGCTCGAACGATCGGCGTACGGCGAAGACGGCACCTTCCAGTCGGCCACGTTCATGGACTACCTGATGCCGACCGCCTGCGACGTCCCCCGCATCGAGATCGAGCACCTCGAGACCGTGCCGCTCGACGCCGACGTCAACTTCCGCGGCGTGGGCGAAGGCGGCATGATCGTCGCACCGCCCACGATCGTGAACGCCGTCGAGGACGCCCTGTCACCCTTCGGCGTGCGGATCCACGAGCAGCACCTGCCCCCGGCCCGCATCCTCGAGCTCATCGCCGAAGCGGACCCGGGCCAGCGTCTCGGGCCAACCGCATTGGTGGACTAGACTAAACTTAGTCTGAATCGTACCATTCTGCGTATGACCGTCAATGTCAACATCCACGAGGCGAAGACGCACCTGTCGCGGCTGCTGGAACAGGTCGCGGCGGGTGAGCGGGTGGTGATCTCGAAGGCCGGTACCCCGATCGCGGACCTCGTCCCGCACCAGGCGGCGACCGTGACGTTCGGCGGCCTGAAGGGCGAGGTCGCCTACAGCGACCAGGCGTTCGACCTTGATCCGGACATCCAGCAGATGTTCTACGGCTCGGACGGCGATGCTGCTCCTTGACAGCCAGGCGCTGCTGTGGCTGCTGGACGACAACCCCCGCCTCGGCCCCCGGGCTCGTCAGGCGATCACCTCGGCACAAGGGGTATATGTCTCGGCGGCGACGGTGTGGGAGCTGACCATCAAGACCATGCTCGGCAAGCTGTCGGTCCCGGCTGATTTCGGCAAGAGGCTCGTCACGCAGGGCCTGGTGCCGCTCAGCATCACCGCCGAACACGCCGAGGCGATCCGGGACTTCCCCGAGCTGATCAGGCACGACCCTTTCGGCCGCCTGCTGGTGGCGCAGGCCTCCCGCGCGGGACTCCGCCTGCTTACCGCCGACCAGATCCTGCTGGGCCTGGACCGCGACTTCATCATCGACGCAGGCCAGTGACGGCAAGATCTTTGATCCGAACGGACGTGGTTCACCATGACCGTGCGCTGCGAGCTCATCCGATTCGGGCGTCAGCGCCATGCGCCTGGCCCCGGGGAGCCGGTGAATCATGAGCGCGCCGGTAAACTGGCGCGACGACGCCGCCTGCGCCCGCGCCGATCCGGATCTGTTCTTCCCGGTCAGCGCGACCGGGCTAGCGCTGCGTCAGATCGACGAGGCCAAACGGGTCTGCCAGGGCTGCCCGGCGCGGACGCCGTGCCTGGAGTGGGCGCTGGATCACGGCATTGGCGCTGGCATCTGGGGAGGCACCACCGACGAAGAGCGCCGCGCCATGCGCCAACGGCTGATCCACCGCCCGCGGTAATGCTGACCCGTGAAGGAGACCCGCCATGCGCGTCCAGAAGAACCCGATGACTCCGCTGACAGCAGTGGCGGCCGGCCTGCTGGCCGGGGCCGTGGGAACCGTCTGCCTGGACGCGGTCCACTACCTGAAATACCGCCGCACAGGCGGGACAGATAGTGCCCGGGCCTGGGAATTCGCGCCGGTCGAAAACTGGGAGACCGCTCCTGACCCAGGACAGGTAGCCAAGCGCGTCATCGAGGGCTTCACCCAGCGCAAGCTTCCCGACCGTTCGGCCTGGCTGATCAGCACCATCGCTCACTGGGCCTACGGCTCGGCAGCGGGCGCGGCCTACGGCATCGTGGCCGGATCGCTGCCCAGGCCGCATCCCCGGTACGGCCTGGCCATCGGCACCGCATTGTTCGCCGGCGACTACATCGCCCTGCCGATCGCCGGGCTCTACAAGCCGATCTGGCAGTACGACACCACGACCCTGGCCTGGGATCTCGGCGCCCACCTCGCCTACGGCGCGGGCACCGGAACCACCTTCTGGCTGGTCAGCAGGATCGCATAGAATCGCGGGACTAATGGCTCGACTCAGCGGGCCTGGGGGGACCACGATGTCAACGTCTGAGCTGCCGGAGACGCGATTCACCAAGGTCGGCGATATCGATATCGCCTATCAGGTCATCGGCCGCGCGGACGGGCTTGACCTGGTGTTCGTTCCAGGCTGGGTTTCGCACCTGGAGGTCATGTGGGAGCTTCCGGAGTTCGCCCGGTTCCTTGACCGCCTGGCGGCGATGGGGCGGCTGCTCTTGTTCGACAAGCGCGGCACCGGTCTTTCTGACCGGATCGCGGGCGTCCCGGCTCTCGAGCGGCGAGCCGACGACATCGCCGCGGTCATGGACGCGGCCGGGTCAAGCCGGGTCGCGATCGCGGCGTGGGGCGAGGGGGCGGCCATCGCCGCGATGTTCGCAGCCACCCACCCTGAGCGCGTCACGTCGCTGGTTCTCGGATCGTTGCCGATCAAGGTGACCGGCGGGCGTCGCTCGGTGCTTCCCGACCTCGCCACGATCCAGGCCTTCTCCGCCGCGGTCGAAACAGGCTGGGGACAGGCCACCCTGGTCCCGGTTATCGCCCCGTCCCGGGCCGATGATGCCAGGTTCTTGTCCTGGTACCGGCGGTGGGAGCGGCAATCGTCGACGCCGAGCGCGGCGGCGGCGACGCTGCGCTGGGCGATGGAGTTCAATCTGGGGCCGGTTCTCCCGGCGATCCAGGCCCGCACGCTCATCCTGCACCGGACCGGCAACGCGCTGATCGACCTGGACTCGGTGCGGGCGGCAGCGGAACTGATCCCCGACGCCAGGTATGCCGAGCTCCCCGGGGCCGACGACCTCCCCTACGTCGGTGACACCGACGCTTTGCTTGATGTAATCCAGGAGTTCCTGACCGGCGCGCCGGGCCCGTCGGATACCGACCGGAGCCTGGCCACGGTGATGTTCACCGACATCGTCGGGTCGACGCGCAAGGCCGATGATCTCGGTGACCGCCGCTGGCGGTTCCTGCTCGAGGAGCATCACGCCCGCGTCCGGCGCCTGCTGGACCGGTTCCGCGGCTGCGAGGTGGATACCGCCGGAGATGGATTCTTTGCCACCTTCGACCGGCCCGCCCGGGCGGTCCGGTGCGCGTGCGCGATCCGGGACACGGTCCAGGAGATCGGACTCGAGATCCGGGCCGGTCCCCGGCCGCTGGCGCCTTTTCGCAGTCGAAAGCCCTTGAACGGGCAGAGCTACGACGGCAGAGGAGCGACATGCGTTTTGAATCATCGGTCACCAGTGTGTCCTGGATTCCGTCGGAGTCGGTGGCCGGCCTGTACAAGACCGGCTTCGCCGTCGGCGCGAGCCATCCCGACGACCCGCCGCCGGAGGTCCTCGAGGATCTGGACGGGCTGTTCGCCGCCGAGAGATTCCGCTTCGCCAACCGGCTGGCCGCGTGGATCGAGGTCGAAGACAGCCGCGTGGTGAACGCCGGGTATACCGGCCGCGGGTATATCTCCGGCACCCGGTTCGGGTGGGGCCCGCACCGGGAAGTGGCATTCCAGCCGACCGAATTCCCCGAAATCAGGGCCACACCGGAGATCACCGCCACCGGGGCCCGGTTCAGCCAGACCACCGGCGGCCGGACCGGCGCGCCGATGCCCAGGCCGGTCAGCGGCAAGCCCTTCTTGCAGTGGCTGGCACCGACGGTGTGGACCACCCTGACGCTGACGATCGGCGCCGACGGGTCCGCCCAGGGGAAGATGACCGGCGCCAGCCCGTTCCCCCGCCACTGGATCTACGACGACCAGGGCCAGCTGGTGGCCAAGTCCGGGCTCGCCGACTTCAGCGAGTGGATGGCTACCGCGCACGGCCAGCACAGCCCATGGGGTCAAGAAGACAGTCAGCCGCTGATCACGGTCGCGGAAAGCGCCCTGGAGCGGCAGCTGTCGACCACGATCATGCGCGGCGGCGCCAAGCCCGCGGTACGCAAGCTGGCGAAGGGCATGCTGCTCGCCGAGCAGGGCGATCCCGGCCATGACATCTACCTGCTGCTTGACGGAGTGCTCAGCGTCTCGGTCGACGGCACCCAGGTCGGTGAACTGGGCCCCGGCGCGGTGATGGGGGAACGGGCCCTGCTGGAGGGCGGCCGCCGGACCGCGACACTACGCGCCGTTACCGACTGCGTCATCGCCACCGCAGCCAAAGACCAGATCGACCGGGGAAGCCTGTCCAGCCTGGCCGAACTGCATCACCGGGAAGACCCAGACCGGTAGCGGCCACCTCACGGGCAATGCCGCTAGCTTGTTTTTGATCGTGAACGGGCGTGCCCGGCGCACGGCGGTGTCCGTGGTGCCAGAGGGCCCCGGTGTGCTGCCGGGGTTCCTGATGCCGACCTGGCGGCTTGCTCATACTGCATGGATGCCTCGTTCATGCTGTTCTTACAACATGGCTGGGGCATTCATGCAGTATTGTCCGGTGCTGGAGTGGCGAGTGCGACGGAAGCCCTTTTCGCCGCCGAAGGTCGGCTAGGTCCCTCGTCGGGCACGTGGACCGCGAAAGAGCGGAGGGTGGGGTCGGTCACGGTGGTCATGTTGTCCTCCTCCGAGGGGATTCGCCGACCCTGACGCTACGGACCTCCGCGCTGGGGTTGCCCAGGGCAACACCCTGGGCCTGGTCCCTGGTGGTGTGCGTCAGCCTGGTTCCGGCCCGAGCTGCGCCAGTGCGGCGTGCAGTTCGCGGCGCGAGCTGATGCCGAGTTTGGCGAAGACGTTGCGCAGATGCCATTCGACCGTGCGGGCGCTGAGGTACATCTGAGCGCCGATCTCCGGGTTGGTCCGGCCTTCGCGGGCGAGCCGGGCGATGTATGCCTCCTGCGCGGTCAGCACGGTGACGGTATCGACTATGCGCTTGCGTACCTTCTCGCCGGTGGCCATCAGCTCCCGGCGCGCGCGCTCGGCGAAGGCCTCCATGCCGATCGCGGTGAGCATGTCGTGCGCCCTATGCAGCTGTTGACGTGCGTCGGTTCGCCGGCCTTCGCGGCGTAGCCACTCGCCGAATACCAGGTGCGCGCGGGCGAGATCAGGACGGAGCCGGGTGCGGCTCAGCCGGTCGATCGCCTCGCGGTAGAGTTCGCCGGCGGCCGGGCCGCCGCTCAGCAGCGCGCGGCAGCGCGCCTCGATCCCGAAGGCGCTATCGGTGCGGCAGGGTTGCGTCGTCGCCGCCAGCCGCTCGAGCGCATCGGCGGCGAGCTTGACGTCGCCCGCGCGCGAGGCGGCCTCAACGAGCTCGGGGAGCGCCCACATATACGGGTGCGGGTGGATCACGTCCACGATGGCTTGCCGGGCGGCCGAGGCCGCCTGCTCGTAGCGGGCCAGGCCGTTGTTCAGGACCGCGGCCGCCCAGTGCGCCCAGGCGGCCGCCAGCCCCTGCCCTCCGGCCGCGGCTTGCCTGACCGCGGTCCCTATCGCCGCGGTCGTCTCGTCTTCCCGGCCTTGCAGGGCCCGGAGCCGCAGCAAGGTATAGGGCCCGATGGGGGTTCCGGTCGCCGCCGCCACGCTTTCGGTCTCCGCGATGAGCAAGGCGGCGCCCGCGAAGTCCCCCGTCCAAAGCCGGGCTGCGCCAAGGTGAGAGAGGTAGAGCGGCAGCTTCGAGAGGGCCCCCGCCTCGCGGACCAGATGCACCTGCCGGGCGGAGATCGCGCTCATGCCGTCGGCGTCCCATACGGCGGTGCAGGCACTCGGGGCGACCCAGCCCCACCGCAGGACGTCCTCGACGGGGATCTTGGTCAGTACCTCTACGGCGCGTTGCAAGGTGGCGGCCGCGGCGGCGTGGCCGTCGGTGGTCAGCCGCGCGAGACCGTCAGCCAGCAGGTCCAGGGGACGTGGATCACCGGGCTCCGGCGGGAGCGCCTGAACAGCCCGGCAGATCTCGTCCAGGACATCTCGTCCGGCGAGATGCCCCGCCATGCCCGCCGCGCCCCAGGCGGTCAGGTAAGTCTCGCGCGCGAGGTCCAGGTCGAATGGCTCGAGCCGGCCGGCCGCCTGCAGCAGGAGCGGCGGTGCGTCACTGCCCAGACCCGAAGCGAAGGCGACCTGGGCGCGCAGCAGGCCGGCCCGGACGCCCTGGAACGCGTCCAGCGGCCCGGAACCCTGACCTTCGGCCATCGCCAGCAGTTCACGGGCCTTGCCGAACGCCCCGGCCTGCATGCTCGCGCTGGCCGCGGCCAGCGTGCGTTCGGCGTGCCGCGCCGGATCGGCGGTCAGCAGCACCGAGCGCTCGAGGAACGCCGCGGCCGCCGCCAGGCCACCGCGGGCCTGAGCCCGCCCGGCCGAGCGCTCCAGCTCGACGGCCACGTTTTCGTCCGGCCCGGCCGCGGCCTGGGCCCGGTGCCAGGCTCGCCGATCCGGGTCGGCTCGCGGGTCGGTGACCTCGGCCAGCGCGGCGTGCACCTGCTGCCGGTCGGAGAACGACGCCGACCGGTAGACCACCGAGCGCACCAGCGGATGCCTGAACCGAACCTGGACACCGAACTCGACCAGCCCCGCGTCGACCGCCGGAACCTCCGCCTGGACCATGATCCCCAGCCGCCCGGCCGCTCGCCGTACCAAGGGCCGGTCACCGGACGGGTCGGCCGCCGCGAGCAGCAGCAGCCGCCGGGTCTGGTCCGGAAGGGCATCCAGCTGGTGCCGGAAGCTATCCTCGATCCGGCCCGTCAGCGGAACCGCACCAGGCAGGCCGAACCCGCCCGCCAGCTCCGCCGGGGTCAGCCCGCGCGGCAGCTCCAGCAGCGCGAGCGGGTTCCCCCGGGTCTCGGCCACGATCAGGTCGGCTACGCGCACGTCCAGCGGACCGGCCCACGCCGATTCGAGCAGGGCCCGGGCGTCATCGTCCTGCAGCCCGCGGACTTCCAGCTCGGGCAGCCCGGCCAGCTCCGCACCCAGTTCACGGGCCGCGAACACCAGCCCGACCGGGTCGGCCGCCAGCCGCCGCGCGGCAAATCCCAGCGCCTGCGCTGAGGCCTGATCTACCCACTGCACGTCGTCGATGACGCAGATCAGCGGGCGTTTCCCGGCCACCCCGGCGAGCAGGCTCAGCACCGCGAGCCCCACCAGGAACCGGTCCGGCGGCGGCCCCGCGGCCAGGCCGAGCGCGGTCCGGAGCGCGTCACGCTGCGGCACCGGCAGGTGCTCGGTCTGACTCAGCATCGGGGCGCACAGCTGATGCAGGCCGGCGAACGCGAGCTCCATCTCCGACTGCACGCCCACCGCGCGCGCGACCCGGCACCCCGAACCCGACGCTTGCGCGGCCAGGTCCTCCAGCAGCGCGGTCTTGCCCGCACCCGGGTCACCCCGCACGATCAGGGCGCGGCTTTCACTAGCCCGGACCGCGTCGACCAGCCCGCTGAGCCTGGCGCGCTCGTCGCGCCGGTCCCTCAGCGCCGTCGCGCGGTTGCCCCGCCCGGGATCTGCGGTCATCGGCCGCTCCACATCGCTGGTGCGGTGAGCGTAACGTCCCGCGAAGAGACGGGCAACGTTCATGTGGCCAGGGACTGCCGACCTCACCAGGACGTGCCAGGGTACCGGCCCAGGGTGTCTCACCGGGGCGATGCGGCAGCACGCGATGCGACGATGATGCCCGTAGACCCGCCAGCAGGGCGGTCCGGTCTGGTGAAGGAGACCAATCATGAGCGTGTCGTCGACCTCGAAGGGCGCGGACACGGCGGTCCGGCCGTTTCGTGTCGATATGGCCGAGGAGGCGGTCGTCGACCTCCGGCGGCGGATCGCGGCGTGGCGGTCGCCCGAGCGGGAGCCTGTCGACGATCAGTCACAAGGCGTGCAGCTCGCCACGGTGCAGGATCTCGCGAGGTACTGGGCCACGGAATACGACTGGCGCAGATGCGAGGCGAAGCTGAACGCGCTCCCGCAGTTCACCACCGAGATCGACGGACTGGACATCCATTTCATCCACGTCCGGTCGCCCCAGCCGGACGCGCTGCCGCTGATCGTCTCGCACGGCTGGCCCGGCTCGGTCATCGAGCAGCTGAAGATCATCGAGCCGCTCACCGATCCCGCCGGGCACGGCGGAGGCGCGGGGGACGCGTTCGATGTGGTGATTCCGTCGCTACCGGGCTACGGGTTCTCGGGCAAGCCCGCCGCGGCCGGCTGGGGCCCGGACCGCATCGCACGCGCGTGGGCGGTGCTGATGGACCGGCTCGGCTACACGCGCTACGTCGCGCAGGGCGGCGACTGGGGCACCGCGGTCTCGGCCGCGATGGGGCGCCAGGCGCCCGCAGGGCTGCTCGGCATCCACGTCAACTTCGCGCAGATGGTCCCGTTGGAGATGCTCGGTCATATCCGCAACGGCGAGCCTGCGCCGGCTGGCTTGTCGGATGCGGAAAAGCGCGCGTACGGACAGGTCGCGTTCGCGACGTATCACCGCGGCTACGGCGTCATCCAGGGCACCCGCCCGCAGACGATCGGCTACAGCCTGGCCGACACGCCCGTCGGCCTGGCGGCCTGGCTGCTGGACCACGACACGGGCACCTACGAGCACCTCGCCCGGTTGTTTGCCGGACAGTCCTACGGCGCCATCACGCGCGAGGACTGGCTCGACAACACCTCGCTGTACTGGCTCACGAACACCGCGACGTCCTCGGCGCGGCTGTACTGGCAGCAAGCCGTCACCGGCCAGAACTTCTACGCTCCCGCCGACGTCTCCCTCCCGGCGGCGGTCACGGTGTTCCCGGAAGAGTACGTCCAGGCGCCGCGCAGCTGGACCGAGCAGGCTTATCACAAGCTGATCTACTTCAACGAGGCCGAACGGGGCGGCCACTTCGCCGCCTGGGAACAACCACACGTGTTCGCTGACGAGCTGCGCGCGGCGTTCCGCACGCTGCGCTGAGGAGGCGTGACATGAGCGTTGTCGTCGTCGTCACGGCCTTTCCGGTCCCCGAGCACCGCGCCGCGGTGATCAGGGCCTTCGAGGCGGCGATCAAACGGGTTCACGACGAACCGGGCGTCGAGCTGTACGCCCTGCACGAGGGGCCCGACCGGCTCGTCATGATCGAGAAGTACGCCTCGGCGCAAGTGCAAGCAGAGCACCGCAAGGGCGCGGCGCTGGCCGACCTGCGGTCCGCGTTGGACGGCAAGCTCAGCACCGGCCTCGACGCGCAGGTCGGAAACCCGCGGAAGGGAGCGTTGTGACGGAGACGGGGCTGTTATGGGATTGTAATGGTATCCTTTTCCCATGGAAGCCGTCATCGACCAGGCCGGCCGGATCGTGGTGCCAAAGCCCATCCGCGACGCCCTGGGCTTGCTACCCGGGACGAAGGTCGACATCACGCCGTACGGCGCTGGTGCGCAGCTAGTGCCGACAGGCCGGACTGCGCGCCTGGTCGAGGAAGACGGCGTGCTCGTCGCGGCCGGCGACACGCCGGTCGACGACGATGTGATCTTCGCGCTCATCGACGCGGGCCGTAAGTGACGGTCGCGGTCGACACCAGCGTCGCGGTCCCGCTGCTGGTCCGCTCACATCACGATCATGCCGACGTGGTGCGCTGGTGGAACGGGCAGGAGATCGCGCTGAGCGGTCACGCGCTGGCCGAGACCTACTCCGTTCTCACGAGGCTGCCCGGCGACGCCCGGCTGTCCCCCGCCGATGCCGCCCGGCTCCTGAATGCCCGCTTCGGCTCGCCGCTGGTACTGGGCAGCTTGCCCGCACGGAAACTGCCGGACACGCTGAGCCGCCTCGGCATCGCAGGCGGCGCCGTCTATGACGCGCTCGTGGCCCTGGCCGCCAAACAGCACGGGGTAACCCTCGCGACCCGGGACGCCCGGGCACGAGGCACCTATGACGCGGTCGGCGTCGAGGTAATCGTCGTAACCTCGCGTCCTACCACTCCCGGCCAGGCAGCCGCGTTTTGATCTCCTGGAGCAGCCATCCGTTGCCGTCTGGATCGCTGAACGAGGCGTAGGTCTGGTAGGAACGGCCTTCCGGGTCGGGGCCGGGGACAGGTCCCCCGGCGAGGTGGAATAGCCCGCTGACCTCGATGCCGCGGCGGACGAGGTCCGCCCGCGCCGCGTCGATGTCGTCGACAGCCAGTATCAGGCGCTGAACCGAGCCCGGCTCGCCCGTGGTGACGCCCTTGCCGAAGGCGATCGAGCAGGCCGACTGGGTGGGGGTGAGCTGGACCACCCGGAAGGCGTCGCCGACGGCAATGTCGGCGTCCAGCCGCCAGCCGAGGCTCTGGTAGAAGCGTTTGGCCCGGTCGACGTCGGAGACGGGCAGCGTCACGACCTCGAGCTTCATGTCGATGGTCCCTTCATCGGCGGCGCGTCCATCACCACCCCGAGCACACCGTCGTCGCTCGGGGCGACCCGCAGCGTGGAGTACGCCTGCGTCACTTGGCCGGCAGGGCCGGGGCGAAGAAGTCGATGAGCAGTTGGGTAACGCGCTCGGCCTCGTCGTGGTGCACCCAGTGCGAGGCGTCGGGCAGGCGCTCGACGCGGTCCAGGTTCGGGACGTCGTCGCGTTCGGGCTCGGCGAGTTCGGGACCGAGGTAGCGATCGCGTTCTCCCCAGATGACCAGGGTGGGCGCCTTGACCGTGTGAATCTGCGCTTCGGCCTTCTTGGGCGGCGTCCGCACCGAGGACCGGTAGTAGTCGATCATCCCGGTGGCCGCGCCCGGCTGGGACCAGGCCTCGATGTAGCGGTCGGTTTGCTCCGGCGTGAAGGCCGGGCGGGCGTCGCGCAGGAAGTGCCGGAAGAAATGCCAGTGGTTGGCGTGCACGACGGCTTCGGGCAACTCGGGGAGGTCGAAGAAGAAGAAGTACCAGGACTTACGGAGCTGGCCCGGGTGGTGCAGGCCCTGCGACAGCTTCCGCGGGTGGGCCGCGTTGAGGATGGCCAGCCGGTCCACGACCTCGGGGTGGTTCATCGCGACGGCCCAGGCGATGGACCCGCCCCAGTCGTGACCGACCAGCATCGCGGTCTCGGCGCCGCGTTCGTGGATGAGTCCCTTGATGTCGCCGGCCAGCAGGCTGATGTCGTAAGAGGCGACGCCCTCCGGCTTCGATGACAGGTTGTAGCCGCGCGTATCGGGTGCCACCACGCGGAACCCCGCCGCTGCGAGCGGTTCGATCTGCTGCCGCCAGGCGTACCAGAATTCGGGGAAGCCGTGCAGCAGGACGATCAGCGGCCCCTCGCCGGCCTCGACGTAATGCAGTCGCACATCGCCGATCTCGGCGTAGCCCTCACGAAGTCCGCTGGGCCAGCCCTGCTCGTTCGTCGTCTCATGGGTGCCGTTGCCGGGGTCTTGGGTTGTGCTCATTGCTGCCTCCCTGGGTGTCAGGGACGACGCTAACCTTTCCGGCTGCCGCACCGAGCCAGTGGAGAACGCTGGTGGTATCACTGGTCCGCGTCGGCGCGGCCCTGGCGAGGTCCCGTGTACGCCGCGTCGTGGCGCCGGGCCCGCCCGGCTACGCCTCGGCCTCGGGGATCGGCGGGCCGACGACGCGGAGCCCGTAGCGGGGGCCGAGTTCGAGCCAGCGTGCGATGTCCGCATCCGACACACCCGCATCGGGCAGGCGCCGTTCGGCGGCCGGGACCCCGACCTCGTCGTAAATGTCGAGCAGCCCGCCGGGCAAGGCCAGGGCGAGGAACCGGACGGGGACGGCGCCGGTCGTGCGGAACGCGTGCGGCACCTCCCGCGGCAGGTAGATGAAGTCGCCGGCGGTCATCCGGATCAGCCGCTCACCGGCGCGGTACGTCATCGCGCCCTGGAGCAGGAACCAGGCCTCCGCCTCCCGGGTGTGCACGTGCAGCGGGCTGGCCTGCCCCGGTGGCTGGGTGACGACCGAGGCGCTCAGCAGGCCGGCGGTCTCCCCGGCCCCGGCCAGGCGTTCGAACAGCATCCCCATGGCCCAGGTGGCCGGGCCGGTACCGGCAGCGCGGCTGACCACTACATCAGTCGCGGATCCGGACGTACCCGCGGACAGGTTCGTCATGACAGCTCCCAAAATTTGAACCGATAATACTTCGGATGAATCTAGCCTGATATGAACCATCTGTCTTGTCAAGGCTGTTTCGGCCTTCCCGGACATCACGTTCACGATCGAGGACGCCGTGGAGTCCGGGGATACGATCTGGGTCCGCGTGCGCGCTCGGGGCACCGCGACCGGCCCGTTCTTCGGGCCGCCCAGCGGCCGGCCGGTGGACTTCACCGTGATCGACGTGTGCCGTGTCGTGGACGGCCGCATCGTCGAGCACTGGGGAGTGCCGGACCGCTTCGCGGCGCTCGCCCAGACCGGGGTGCTCGACCGGCTGGCGGCCTGACCGGCGTGACCGGCTCGTCGGCTGGCTGGCCGGCGGGTCCTGTTTGGCCCGGTGCGCCCGTGCGACCACAATGGTCCGCAGGGCTTTCGGATCAACCGGTGGAGGATGGGCGAGTCATGGCTGCGGACGAGGCGCGGCAGCGCAAGCCGTACCACTCGCCGCGCCGGGCCGAGCAGGCCATCGCGACCCGGCGGGCCGTGCTGGAGGCCGCGCGCGAACTGTTCATCGAGCGCGGGTACGCGGTCACGACGGTCGCGGACATCGCCCGCCGGGCCCGGGTCGCCGTGGACACGGTGTACGCGGCCGTCGGCCGCAAACCCGCTCTGCTGCGCGAAGTGCTGGAGACCGCGATCTCCGGAAGCGATCAGGCCGTGCCCGCCGAGCAGCGCGACTACGTGGCGCGTGTCCGGGATGCGCAGGGCGCCCGGAAGAAGATCGAGACGTACGTCGCGGCCCTGGCCGAGATCCAGCCCCGCCTCGCCCCGGTCTACCTGGCGCTGCGCGACGCCGCCGCCACCGACCCCGACTCCGCCGCGACGTGGCGCGAGATCAGCGACCGGCGGGCCCGCAACATGCGCGCCTTCGCCGCCGACCTCCGGGCCACCGGTGAGCTGCGCGCAGACCTGTCCGACGACGAGATCGCGGACATCGTCTGGAGCATGAACGGCCCCGAATACTGGACCCTGCTCGTCAGCGATCGCGGCTGGTCATCCGAGCAATTCGGCCAGCACCTCACCGACGCCTGGCAGCGCCTGTTCCTCGCCCGCCCAGGCTGAACGGGCCGCGGGCGCGTGCGGAGTAATGCTGTCGGCGGCGTCGAAGAGAACCTGCTGGAGCGGGCGGGGCAGGTCGCCGTTCCACACCACGGCCGCCGTGGCCGTCAGCGGGTGATGTTCAAGACCGACCAGGACCATGTCCTGGTTGACCATGGGCCGTGGCAGCCGGATCAGCCCGGGCTGGCCTCCGGCAACGACGCCGGGGCCGGTCAGCACGGCGGTGGGCCGGTCCGCGGTCGCGGCGAAGGCCAGGGCCATCGGCAGCGAATGCCGCACGGGGGGACTGGCGAACTCAAACCGCGGATCCACCGTCCGCAGCACCCGCGTCCAGGCGTCATAGACTCCGGGGTCCCGGCTGCGCGGCCCGTGGACGACGTCCATCCGGGCCAGCTCGCCGAGGCTGATCGTCCCGCTGCGCGCGGCCGGGTGCGCCGCGGGAACCCACACATCGGGCTCGAACTCCCCCAGGCTCATGACCTCGAGCGGGGCGGGCAGTTCCGCGGTGCCGTCCGTCAGCCAGCCCAGGCCGGCGTCGGCCCGGCGCTGCACGATCAGCGCGAACCCGGCGTCCAGCGGGGACTCCATCCAGGCGATCTCCACGTCCTCGGCGGCCGCCGCGGACCGCAGCGCGGACGCCGCCTGGACCGCCAGGGCATCCGGCAGCCCCGGCGGCACGACCATCCGTAGCCGCGGCCGCCCCAGCCCGGCCGCCTGCCGGGTCCGGTTCACCTCGTGGTCCACCAGCGACAGCACGGTGCGGGACGCCTCCAGCAGCACGGTGCCGGCCTTGGTCAGCTGCAGGCCCTCGCGGCGGCGGTGCAGCAACTGCGCGCCCACGAACTCCTCCAGCCGCCGGACCTGCTGGCTCAAGGTCGGCTGGGCGATGAACAACCGCTCCGCGGCATGCGTGAAACTACCCGCCTCGGCCACCGCGACGAAATATCGCAGATGCCGCAGCTCAATAGCCTGCGGCGCCCCGGCTGCCTCAGGCAGCGCTACCGGCTCGGTCACCTGTGCCATGGCCACTCCCTGATCGACCGTTGACGGAATCTCGATGGTGTCGGCTTACCTCACCTTCGTCTTTCCGGGCCGCGAGCGCACCCTTGGGCAGCCCTGGGTAGCACACTGGTCCTGGCGCCGACGTTACCGGCTTCACGACGGGCGACTCGCCGATGGCGGCCAGTGCCCGGCCCTTCTGTCAGGTTCCGAGGGCAGGGCACTGACCAGCGGCTTCGACCGACACCTCATGGCCAAGATCTCGCGGCGCCCGAGCCGCTACCACGACAAAACAGTCATGCGACCCATGCCGGTGCCGGGCCAGGTGTCACCCGGGTCGCCAGTGGCGACCCCGCAGGAACCCTGGCCAGTACCCTGGTCAGCCCGCGGGCAGCTGATTCGGCCACGGCCCGCGTGACCTACGTGCGCGCCCGTGTCCGGCGTGGACCAGTGGCCGTACCAGTACCCGCTACTGGCTCGCCGGCTCCCGCAATTCACGAACCTGAGCACAAGACCGGAGACGGCTGGGACTAGCCCAGGGAGCGGAGGAAGCATGAAGACAACCCGAGCGCGGCGCGTTCGGCGAGCTGCGTTGTTCGCAGTGTCGGCGGTCGGCGTCGCGGCCGCCGTCATCACGGCCGGTACCGGTAGCTCGGTCGCGTCCCCCTCGTCAGGCGGTGCTAACCCGGTCGTGCGCATCGACGGCGGCCTCGTCCGCGGCGTCAGCGCCGCGGGGGTGTCCTCCTTCCGCGGACTGCCGTACGCCGCCCCGCCGGCGGGGAACTTGCGGTGGCGCCCACCGCAGCCAGCGTCGTCCTGGTCAGGAGTGCGGGACGCGACGCAGTTCGGGCCGGGCTGCCCGCAGGCACTGACCGGCAACCCGTTCCTCCCGCCCGGGACGATCAGCGAGGACTGCCTGAACCTGAACGTCTACACGCCGACGCCGCGCAGCGGCGGTGACCGGCCGGTGCTGGTGTGGATCCACGGCGGCGGCCTGGTCCAGGACGGCGGCCGCAACTACGACGGCAGCAAGCTCGCGGCGGCCGGCGCGGTCGTCGTCACGATCAACTACCGGCTCGGCGCGCTCGGCTTCCTGGCCCACCCGGCGCTCGCCTCCCACGGCGCGGCCGGGAACTACGGGCTGATGGACCAGCAGGCGGCGCTGCGCTGGGTCCACCGCAACATCGCCCGGTTCGGCGGCGACCCGGGCAACGTGACCATCGCGGGCCAGTCGGCCGGCGGCCTGTCGGTGCTGGCCCAGATGGTCTCGGCCGGCGCCCGCGGGCTGTTCCAGCGGGCCATCGTGCAAAGCGGCGCGTTTGCCCTGAACCAGCGGCCGCTGGCCGCGGCCGAGGCGGCCGGCCAGACGTTCGCCACCGCCGTCGGCTGCCCGGACCAGACCGCGGCGTGCCTGCGCCGCGCGCCGGTCAGCGACCTGGTCGCCAGCTTCGGTGTCGAGATCCCCGGCGTCGTCGACGGCGCGGTGCTCACCCAGCCGATCGGTACCGCGCTGGCCCGCGGGCAGTTCACCCGGGTGCCGGTCATCAACGGCATCACCCACGACGAGGAACTGCTGTTCGTCGCCGGCCTGGGCATCACCGTGAGCCAGGGGACGAACGTGCCGCTGGCCGCGCCACTGGACGGCAGCGAGGCGACCTACCAGGCCGATATCGCCCGGGCCCTGGGCGTGACGGACGCGCGGGCCGCGGCGATCGCGGCCGAGTACCCGCTCAGCGCCTACCCGAACGCGGTCGTGGCCTTCAGCCTGCTCGTCACGGACTCAGAGTTCGCGTGCCCGGCCCTGCAGGTCGACCGCCAGATCGCCGCGCGCGGCGTCCCGACCTACGCCTACCAGTTCAACGACGACAACGCGCCGGTGAACATCCTGGGATTCAGCCTGGGCCTGGCGACGCACGGGGCCGAACTCCCCTACCTGTTCGACCAGCCGGCCACGCCGGTCACGCTCGACCCGGACCAGCAGGCGCTCGCCGCCAGCATGCGGACGGACTGGGCCCGCTTCGCCGCCACCGGCAACCCGACCTCGCACGCCCTGCCCTGGCCGTCGTTCAACGGGACCAGGGTGCTGTCGCTCGTGCCGTTGCACTCGCAGGTCACGACCGACTTCGCCACCGCGCACCACTGCTCGTTCTGGGCCGCCGGATGACCGGCCAATCCACCGGAAAACGCCATGGCCCTCATCGATCGCCCCGGCGCCGGCCTTCCGCGCGCACCGGCCACCATTGACCTCGACGACATCCAGGCCACGGTGCTGCGTGACCGGCCCGAGCCGTACTACGGCACGCACGTTATGCTCCACGTGGACGAAGCGCAGGCCGGCCGCGAGTTCGTACGGAGGCTGACTCCGCATGTCGATTCGGCCGCCGGGTGGTGGCAGGCCGGCCGGTCCTGGATCTCGGTCGCCATCAGCTACGCCGGGCTGGTGGCGCTGGGCGTGCCGCAGGACTCGCTGCACAGCTTCCCGGACGCGTTCCGGGCCGGGATGGCCGCGCGCGCCGGCCAGCTCCTCGACGACGGGCCGAACGACCCGGAGCACTGGGACGCGCCGTTCGGCCGCGGGCTCATCCATATCGGGGTCAGCGTCTTCAGCGACTCGGAATCCACATGGCGCCAGACCATGGGGATGGCGCGGCGGCAGTACGAGGGATTCCCCGGCGTCACCGTGCTGACCGAGCAGGACTTCGGCGCCCAGCCGGGCGACCTCAACCCGCTCGGCTACAAGGACTCGATCGGCCAGCCCGCCATCGAGGGCAGCGGCGTCGATCCCCTGCCCGGCCAGGGACCGCCGGTCAAGGCCGGCGAGTTCATCCTCGGCTATCCCGGCGAGGACGGCGTGCCGCTTCCGATGCCGCGGCCCGCCGTGCTGGGCCGCAACGGCACGTTCGCCGGGCTGCGCAAGTACCAGTCGCGCGTCGGCACGTTCAACCGCTTCCTGCGCGAGCACGCCGGGACGGAGCAGGAACGGGAGATGCTCGCGGCGAAGCTGGTGGGGCGCTGGCGCAGCGGCGCGCCGCTGACGCTCGCACCAGCGCGGGACGACCCGGAGCTCGGCGCGGACCCGCGGCGCAACAACGACTTCACCTATGCCGCCGACCCGGACGGCCGGCAGGTGCCGCTCGGCTCCCACATGCGGCGGATGAACCCGCGCGACACCCAGCTGGCGATCCTCACCGACGTGAACCTCCACCGCATCATCCGGCGCAGCACGACCTACGGGGCCCCCTACGACCCGGACGCGATCTCAGCGCAGGACGACGAGACCGCCCGCGGGCTCTACTTCATCTTCCTGTCCGCCAAGGCGATGGCCACCTTGGAGTTCCTGCAGCAAGAGTGGATCAACAACGGCAACTTCATGGGCCTGGGCTCCGAGCGCGACCCCAGCGCCGGCCTGCAGGAAGACGGAGCGACGTTCACCATCCCGCGCGAGCCCATCAGGCGCCGCATCCACGGGATCGAGACGTTCAACGTGCTGCGCGGCGGCGAGTACTTCTTCCTGCCCTCGCTGTCCGCCTTGAGATGGCTCGCGGACCTCCGAGCCTAGGCCGCGGGGCGGTCCGGCCCGAGGTGATCCAGCGCGGTGCCCAGTTCACGGCGGGAGGCGATGCCGAGCTTGATGAAGATCTTGCGCAGGTGCCATTCGACCGTGCGCACGGACAGGAACAGCTGGGCGCTGATCTCCACGTTGGTGCGGCCGTCCCGGGCCAGCCGGGCGATGTAGGACTCCTGCGCGGTCAGCGCGGTGATCGTCCCGATGGTGCGCGCGTGCACCGTCTCGCCGGCGGCGGCCAGCTCGCGCCGGGCCCGCTCGGCGAACGCCGCCAGGCCCATCGTGTCCAGCATCTCGTGCGCCGCGCGCAGCTGGACGCGGGCGTCGGCGCGGCGGTTGTCCCGGCGCAGCCATTCCCCGTACAGCAGGTGGGCTCGCGCCAGCTCCACACGGAGCCGGGTCCGGCCCAGCCGGTCGATCGCCTCCCGGTAGCAGCCGTCGGCCTCGTCACCGTCGCTCAACAGCGCGCGCGACCGCGCCGCCAGGCCCAGCGCCCAGTCGGTACCGGCCGGGCCGGTCATCGCCGTGAGGCGACGGTAAGCCCCGGCCGCCGTCTCGGTCATCCCGCTGTGCACCGCGGCCTCGACCAGCTCCACCAGGGCCCACTTCGAGAAACCCATGTCCCCGTGATACTCGGTGGCCCGTTCCGCTGCGGCCATGGCGTCGCGAGGGTGGCCGAGGCCGTTACTGAGCATCGCGTTCGCCCACTCGGCGGCCGTTATCCCGTATCCTTCACCGCGCTGGGTGGCGTCGCGCGTGATCGAGTCGATCAGCGCGGCCGCGCTGGCCTCGTGGCCGCGAAACGCGGCCAGGCTCAGCTGACCATACGGCCAGGAGGGGTTGCCGGTGGCCTCTTCGACCGTCCGGGTCTCGTCGAGCAGGGCAGCCGCGGCGGTCAGCTCGCCGGCGAACAGCAGCGGGCGTACTCGCCGGTCGAGCGCGAGCGGAAGCTCGGCGAGCGCGCCGATCTGCCGGACCAGCTGGATATAGCGCCGGGACAGCAGTTCCCAGCGCTCGTCGTCCCACACGTGGGAAGCGACCACGCAGGCTAGCCACAGCCAGTGCGGCTCCTCGTCCGCCGGCGTGCTCGAATCGGCGGCGGCTACCGCCTGCCGCAGCAGCGGCAGGGCAGCCGCGTACCCCTGGGTGTAGAGCGCGGCCAGGCCGTCGAGCAGGAGATCGGGCGGGCGCGGGCGGTGCGGCGGCGGGGCCGCCGCCGCGGCGGCGCGGGCCACCTCCATGGTGCTGCCGCCCGGGCTGGCCAGGCGCCCGGCGAACATCGCCGCCGCCACGGCGTCCAGGTAGGTGGCGCGGGCCAGGCTGATGTCGATCCGCTCCAGCCGGCCAGCGGCCTGCAGCAACAGCAGCGGGGCGTCCCCGCCCCGGCTGGTGGCCGACACGAGCCGGGCCCGCACCAGCTCCAGGCGCGCCTGCTCCAGGTCGCTGAGCGGCCCTGCCTCTGCCATGGCCAGCAGGTCCCGCGCGGCGCCGGACGCGCCGGTGAGCAGCTTGGCCTGGGCCGCGGCCAGCGCCCGCCCGGCCCGCCGCGCCGGATCCCCGGTCAGCAGCGCCGCGCGCTCCAGGAACGCGGCTGCCGCGGCCACCCCGCCGCGGGCCTGGGCCCGGCCCGCCGACCGTTCGAGCTCGGCGGCGACCTCCTCATCCTTATCGGGCACGGCTTGCGCCAGGTGCCAGGCCCGCCGGTCCGGGTCGAGCTGGGAGTCGGTCACCTCGGCCAGCGCCGCGTGCAACTGCTGCCGCTCGCTGCGTGACGCCGACCGGTAGGCCGCCGAACGGGCCAGCGGATGCCGGAACCGCACCCGGCCGTCGAACTCGACTAGGCCGGCCTCCACCGCCGGCACACCCGCCTGGACACCGATGCCCAGTCGTCCAGCCGCCCCCCACAGCAGCGACCCGTCGCCGGACGGGTCGGCCGCCGCCAGCTGCAGCAGCCGCCGGGTCTGCGTCGGCAGAGCGTCCAGCTGGCGGCCGAAGCTAGCCTCGATCCGGCTGGTCAGCTGCATGGCAGGCAGGCCGAACCCGCCGGCCAGCTCGGCCGGGGTCAGTCCGCGCGGCAGTTCCAGCAGCGCCAGCGGGTTGCCGCGGGTCTCGGCCACGATCAGGTCGCGGACCCGCGCGTCCAGCGGCCCGGCCAGCGCCGAGTCCAGCAGCGCGCGGGCGTGGTCGGCCCGCAGCCCTTCTACCACCAGCTCGGGATGCCCGGCCAGTTCGGCGGTCGGGTCGCGGGCCGAGAACACCAGCGCGACTGGGTCGGCGGCCAGCCGCCGCGCCACGAACCCCAGCGTCTGCTCCGAGGCCTGGTCCAGCCACTGCTCGTCGTCGATCAGGCAGATCAGCGGCTGGTCCCCGGCCACCTCGGAGAGCAGGCTGAGCACGGCCAGCCCGACCAGGAACCGGTCCGGCGGCGGGCCCGCGGCCAGGCCAAGCGCGGTTCGCAGCGTGTCGCGCTGCGGCACCGGAATCCGGTCGAGGTGATTCAGCATCGGGGCGCACAGCTGATGCAGCCCGGCGAAGGCCAGCTCCATCTCCGAGTGCACGCCGGCTGCCCGCGCTACCCGGCATCCGCCCGCCCGTTCGGCCAGATAATCGAGCAGCACCGTCTTGCCCACGCCCGGATCGCCGCGTATCACCAGCACCCGGCTCTCACCGGCCCGGACCGCGTCAACCAGCCGGTCGAGTACGCCGCGTTCGGCGTCCCGGCCGGTCAGCCTCATCGCATTCACCGGGCAGGCAGCCGCGCGGCGGCCTCCGGCAACGGCTCGCCGAACCGGGCCAGCCTGGCCAGCGCAGCATCGTCCGGGGCGACCGGGCGCTCATCGAGGCCGGTCAGGTAGTGCCCGGCCCGCCCGGCCGCATCAGCCAGCAGCGCCCGGATTTCCGCATCGGCAAGCAAGGACATGATCGTAGTCTGGCAGCCCGGCACGGACCCTGACCATAACGAGCCCGCCCTGCGGTCAGGGCTTCCCCGGCGGCTGATCAGCTCGTCTTATGGTTCACCAGCCCTCTGGCTTGCTGTCTTCCAGGGCCTCGACCGCGCCGAATAGGGTGCGGAGGCCAACTTCGTAACGCTGGTCATCCGCCGGATCGGTTAGCCACTGGTCTAGTGGTACGCAGGCGGCATCCTCCGGCGGGCTGGTCTCGGCCTGGGTCAGCTCGGCCCTGACGGTGAGTTCCAGCTGGTCCAGGAAGACGTTATCGCTGGCCGGGATGCTCATTTCTTGCTCCTGTTCCTTGCCGATGACACCACTGTCGCACTCGGCGGCGGGGATCGCTTCCGTGGAAATCCCTAGTGGATCCCCGCGGACACTGGCGCCGCCGCCCGGGATCGGCCCCTGGGGACTTCCACGGATGCGAGCGCCGTGCCACGGGAGGGACGCTGGGGATAACCCATCCGAGACGCCGATGAGCGCGCCCTGATCCCCGGCCGGCAACTCCCGCATCGGCACGACCCGCTTCGCGGACTGGCTCAGCCATTACGCGCACTCGATGGCCTAGCCGAATCGACCGGTACGTTCGGTTCGATTATTGACCTCTAGTCCCGGCGGCCGACCACCATCTGCCTCGCCCGCGGCGCCCACTGCGAGAATGAAGCGATGCCGCACTTCATTCTCGGGAGGAGGGCAGAGGGATTAGCGCGTTGCTGGGCCGGGCGGTGGAGACATGCGCGCTGGAGGGCGTGCTGGCGGCGGTCCGGGACGGGCTGAGCGGGGTGCTGGTGCTGCGGGGTGAGGCGGGCGTCGGCAAGACGGCGCTGCTGGACTGGGCGGCCGGACAGGCCGATGAGATGCAGGTAGCCCGGGTCGCCGGCGCAGAGGCCGAGATGGACATGGGTTTCGCCGGCCTGCATCAGTTGCTGATCCCGTTCCTGGGCGGTTTCGAGGGGCTGCCCGCGCCCCAGCGGCAGGCCCTCGGGTCGGCGTTCGGGCTGGTGGCCGGACCGCCACCGGACCGGTTCCTGGTCGGCATGGCGGCTCTGACGGTGCTGACCGACGCGGCGGCCGCGCGGCCGGTGCTGTGCCTGATCGATGACGCGCAGTGGCTGAACCAGGTGTCGATCGAGGTGCTCGGATTCGTCGCCCGGCGCCTGTACGCAGACCGGGTGGGCATGGTGTTCGCCGCCCGGGAGGGCGAGGGACGGGCCGTGGTCCTGGCCGGACTGCCGGAGCTGACCGTCGGCGGGCTGGAAGAACAGGCCGCGCAGGAACTGCTCGCGACGTCCGCGGGCGGGCAGGTTGACCGGCAGGTGAGCGGGCGCATCGTGGCCGACACGGCGGGTAACCCGCTGGCGCTGGTCGAGCTGGCCGCGGAGCTGACCGCCGCCGAATTGTCGGGGGCGGAGCCGCTGGACTGGCCGCTGCGGTTCGAGGGCCGTCTGGACGAGCTCTACCGGTCCCGGGTGCGGGCGCTGCCCGGCGGCACGCAGATGCTGCTGCTGCTGGCGGCGGCCGACCCGACCGGGGAGCCCGCGCTGATCTGGAACGCGGCCGGGAACCTGGGGATCGATTCTGAGACGGGCCAGGCCGCGGGGGTGGAGCGGCTGGTGTCCTGGGAGCCGCGGGTACGGTTCCGTCATCCGCTGATCCGGTCGGCGGTGTATTACGCCGCTCCGGCTGCGGCGCGGCGCGGCGCGCACCAGGCCCTGGCCGCGGTCACCGATCCGGGGGTTGATCCGGACCGGCGGGCCTGGCACCTGGCCGAGGCGGCGGCCGGCCCGGATGAGCAGGTGGCCGCGGAGCTGGAACGGTCGGCGGACCGGGCACGCGGCCGTGGTGGCTGGGGCAGCGGCGCTGCCTTCCTGGAGCGGGCGGCCGCGCTGACCCCGGATGGGGATAACCAGGCCCGGCGGATGCTGGCGGCCGCCGAGAACCGGCTGGCGGCTGGGGAGGCGCCGGCGGCGCGGGCCCTGCTGGGCCTGGCCGCACCGCGCCTGGTCGACGGGCTGGCCCGGGCGAGGGCCAGGCGACTGGAGGGCCAGAGCTTGTACGCGGCCGGGCAGATGCCCGAGGCTACGTCGGTGCTGCTCGACGCGGTGCGGATGCTCCAGCCGCTCGACACCCGCCTGGCCCGCGACACCCTGCTGGACGCGTTCGTGGCGGCCCAGTTCTCCGGCGGGGCCTGGATGGCCGAGTTCCTGCGGGCGGTCCGCTCAGTGCCGAAGGTACCGGACGCCCGGGCGAGCCTGGCCGACCTGCTGCTGGACGGCTTCGCGGCCGTGGGCGAGCGCCGCTACGCCGATGGCGCCGCGCTGCTTCGCCGGGCCATCGCGCCGCTGGCGGCCGGTCAGCCGATCCCCGACGACGCATTGCCGCATCTCATGGCCGTCGGCCAGGCCGCCGGCTTGCTGTACGACGACTCGGCCCGGTACCAGATGGAGAAGCGGTGGGTGGCGGAGCTACGTGGCCGGGGCGCGATCGCGGCTCTGCTGACCGCGCTCGGCATCCAGCTCAGCGTCCAGGTGCAAGAGGGCCGCTTCGCGAACGCCGAGGCCACGCTGGCGGAGGGACGGGCGCTGTCGGAGGCGACAGGTTACCGGGCCATCCTGGGCGCCTATACCTGGCAAGAGCTGTGGGCTCTGGCCCGGCAGGGACGGGAAGCAGATACCCGCCAGCTCGCGGCCCGGATGCTGCGCGAGTACGCCGGGGTAGGCAAAAGGTACGAAGTCCTGAGAGTGCACGGAGCGCTGGCCACGCTCGAGCTAGGCCTGGGCGACTACGCCGCCGCGGTGCACCACGCGCTGGAGGCTCTCCCCCGGGAGAACATCCTGGGGTTTGCCGCATTCGCCGATGTGGTCGAGGCCGGAACCAGGTGCGGAGAGCGCGATTCCGCGACGGCTGCCCTCGAGGCCTTCACGCCGTGGGCGCTGGCGAGCGGGACCGACCTGGCCCTCGGTCTGCTGGCTCGCAGCCGGGCGCTGCTGGCCGGTGACGACCACGCCGAGGCGGAGTACCGGCTGGCCGTCGAGCACCTGCAGCGCAGCAGGCTCGTCCCGGAGCTGGCCCGGACTCACCAGGTCTACGGGGAGTGGCTGCGCCGCCAGCGCCGCCGCCGCGATGCCCGTGACCAGCTCCGGCGCGCTTTCGAGATGTTCGACGAGATGGGCATGACGGCTTTCGCGGGCCGGGCCCGGGCCGAGCTGCGCGCTACCGGCGAGCGGGCCCGCCCGCGCAGCCTCGAGACCGCGGAGGTGCTCACGGCGCAGGAGGCGCAGGTCGCCCGGCTGGCCGCCGAGCGCCTGTCCAACCGGGAGATCGCCAGCCAGCTGTTCATCAGCGCCCGCACCGTCGAGTACCACCTGCACAAGGTCTTCCGCAAGCTCGACGTCACCAGCCGGGTCCAGCTCGCCCGGACATTCGCGGATCACAAGCAGGCACCCGCGTGGCAGGACTGACGATTGGCCCGGGTATACCTGAGCCCTCGCTACGGCGGGTACTCGACACCGAGGCGATCATCGACGTCGGTAACGCCAGCCGCGGACCAGGCGGCGGTCACGGCGTGATCGTGCGCGGCCGAGGAGCTGACCGTGCCGGACAGGATCACCAGCCCGCCGGAGAAGGTCTCGACCCGCAGCCGGCCCGCGTCCAGCACGGCATCCCGCCGGAACGCGCCGCTGATGGCGTCCGCTGCGGCACGCGCATCAGGGGCCTCGGCTAGGGCGATGGCATTGCCGACGCCGGCCACGCCGGGCACGCTCGCGGTGCGGGACTCGGCCGCCTCGCGCTGGTAGTGCCACTGCACCGTGCCGGTCAGGGTGACGAATCCGTCCCGTGCCCGCGCATCGACGGTCATCGGCACCGAGGCCTCCAGCATCAGCGCTTCCAGTACGTCGCCGCACAGGTCCTCGTCGTCGCGCCGGTCCCGGTCCGGGAGCTGCACCTTCAGTTCATTGGCGACCCGGGTGACCCCGCGGACGCGGGCGGCGGCGCTGCCCCCCGCTCGCTTGTGCCGCAGGCTGGCCACGGTCCCGCGCAGCGTGACCAGGCCGCTGGCGGCCGATACCTCGATCGCCGAGCTGCCCACCCGCGGATCCCAGCCCAGCTCGGCGACGACGTCGCGCCGCAGGTCATCGTCTGTCATGGTTGCCTCGCTTCCCCCCTCCGGCACCATCCTCGCCGAGGCCCGCCGGGCACCGCATCCATGAAAGTCCCTAGTCATTCCGAGGGAGCCGGAGGCCGCAGAGTTCCTGCGCACCGTCGCCGGGCGGCTGCCGGCTGGTGAGGTTGTTAGCTTAGAGGCGTGAGCGTGCTCGATCGGTTCCGTCTTGACGGCCGGGTCGCTGTGGTCACCGGCGCCGGTCGGGGCATCGGGGCCGCCACGGCCGTCGCGCTGGCTGAGGCCGGCGCCGATGTGGTCATCGCCGCCCGCAGTCCTGATCAGCTGGGAGCTACCGCGAGCGCGATCGAGGCGGCCGGGCGAGCCGCGCACGTCGTGCTGGCTGATCTCAGCGACACCGCTCAGGCGCCCCGGCTGAGCGGTGCGGCTCGCGAGGCGTTCGGCCGTCTGGACGTGGTTGTCAACAACGTCGGGGGCGCCGTCCCGCGGCCGTTCCTCGATACCACCACCGAGGCATTGGAAGAGGCTTTCCGTTTCAACGTCTCGACCGCCCACGCACTGATCACGTCGGCGATCCCGCTGATGCTCGAGAACGGCGGCGGCTCGGTGATCAACATCTCCAGCGTGCTGGCGCTGATCTCCGGCCGGGGCTTCTTGTCGTACGGGACGGCCAAGGGAGCGCTCGCCCGCTACACCGAGCTCGCCGCGCAGGACCTGGCCCCGCGTATCCGGGTCAACGCCATCGCCGCCGGCACCATCGTCACGGCGGCCACCGAGGTGATTACCGCGGACGCCGGGCTCCGGTCGCGGGTCGAGGCGGCCACGCCGCTGCGCCGGCTGGGCACCGTGGATGACGTAGCCGCCGCCGTGCTGTACCTGGCCTCGCCCGCCAGTGCCTACCTCACCGGGACCGTGCTGGAAGTGCACGGCGGGCTGCAGGCACCAAACACCCAGCAGCCACTCCCGGATCTCTAGAATCGCGGCTCGGATTAGCGCCTCACGGTACGCGTCTGTGCACATCGGGCTATGACGGCGATCGCCGGACGGCTCAGCGCACTTCCTGGATGCGGACCAGGTTGCCCGCCGGATCGCGGAAGGCGCAGTCGCGGATTCCGTACGGCTGCTCGACCGGCTCCTGGACGACCTCGGCGTCGCTGGCCTGCAGCCGCTCAAAGGTGCCGTCGAGGTTTTTGGTGGCCAGGAGGATCCAGCCGTAGGTGCCCTTGGCCATCATCTCGGCGATGGTGCGGCGCTCGTCGTCGGTGAAGCCGGGGCCGACGGCCGGCGGGGCCAGCAGGATGGACGTGCTGGGCTGGCCGGCCGGGCCGACCGTGATCCAGCGCATCGTGCCCTGTCCGACATCGGTACGGACCTCGAAGCCGAGGATGTCGCGATAGAAGGCCAGCGAGGCGTCCGGGTCGTCATGCGGGAGGACGCTCGCGTGAATGGTGATGTCCATGCCCGTCAGGCTAGCTGCGGGTCGATGACCGGCGCTTCTTGATTCCTGACCGGCTTGGTCACCTGTTTCGCCACGCACGGCGGCATCCCGGCCGTCGCGCCGGCGGCCTGGCTCCGGTAAGTGCCGGGCGGCATGCCGACCAGTTCGGTGAAGCGAGTGCTGAAGGTGCCCAGCGACGCGCAGCCGACCGCGAAGCAGACCTCGGTGACGCTGAGGTCGCCACGTCGCAGCAGCGCCATGGCGCGCTCGATCCGCCGCGTCATCAGGTAGGAGTACGGCGACTCGCCGTAGGCCAGCTTGAACTCGCGGCTGAGGTGCCCGGCCGATATGTGCGCGCCGCGGGCGAGCGCCTCGACGTCCAGCGGCCGCGCGTACTCCCGGTCGATCCGGTCGCGGACGCGGCGCAGCCGTGCGAGGTCGCGCAGGTGCTGCACCTCGGCCGGCCTGCTGGTCACACGCACATCGTACGTCGCGCCGGTATGCCCTGCTCAGGCGTCACTCGGGCCCGGTTCCCAGCCGGACTGCTGAGCCCACCGGTCCGCGCGCCGGATGACTTCCCAGAAGAAAGGCGCCTTGGCGTCGGTGTAGGCCGCGCGATCGTGGGCGAACTGCGCGGACAGGCTTCGTTTGAGGTTCTCGTAGGCCGCCGCGTCATCCGCGTGGGTGCGCAGGTAGTCGCGGAACAGCAGCGGAAACTGCTCGGAGAAGGTGCCCGCCCGCCGGACATGGATGTGGGTCCGCGGCTCGCCCGGTGGTTCACGGAAGTACCGCTTGGTGCGCTCGGTGTTGTCCGCGCGGTACACGTAGCCGAGCTGCCGGAGCGGTTCGCGAAAGGGGCCCGCCGGGTCGAGGGCCGCGACCGAGATCTGGATGTCTATCACCGGCTTGGCGGCGAGCGCGGGAACAGCGGTGGACCCGATGTGGTCGATCCGCAGGGCCGCGTCACCCAGCGCGCCGCGCAGCCGGTCACCCAGTTCGGCGAAGCGCCGCGGCCACCGCGCGTCATAAGGGACGATGCTGACCGCGGCTCTTGCGCCGGGTGGCGGGGCCGGCCCGCGGTCGCTTCCGGCTGGGCGCGGCAGCGGCGGGTAGCGGTGATCCGATGCGAAGAAGCCACGGATCTGCGGCGGCGGGAATGGCCCGCCCCGGTGCAGGTACCGGTCGACAAAACGCTGCGCGCACCGGAGTGCCCCGGCGGCCCGGCCGGTGTCGATCGAGGCCGCGCTCATGGCATCGGCGAGCTGGTCCAGATCGATCATCCGGTAGGCCGGCCCCATCCCTTCGACGATGATGTCGGCGTACTCGTCGGTGACGTGATACACGAGCTGCCCGTCGTCACGTCGGGCCTGGATCCGCACCACGTCGACATACCACTCGTCGATCCAGCCGAAGGGCTCGTAGATCAGCTGAACGCCCTCGTCAAGCAGCCAGAAGACACGGCGAGGACCCCGGTGCGGGCCGGCCGGCTCGTCCCGCATCAGCACCCCGCCGACCCGGACGGCCGGGCGGGCCTGCCAGTCGTGCATCCGCCAGGCCACCGCGACAGCGTCAGCCTGCTCGGCAGGAACGTCGTTCACCTGACCGGTCCCTTCACTACGCCGGGCGTACCATTCTGGCATGCGCCCGAAGGGAGGCGGCCATGGTCGCGGCGACAGAAACCGGCTTCGTGAGGATGCGGGTCAGCAAGGTTGTCGGGCTCAATGACGGGGACCACTTCTGCGAGTTCGTGGTGCTGAACGAACTGGACGGCGACCGCCACCTCGTGATCCAGATCGGGACTGCCGAGGCGTTCGCCCTGGCGGCCGGCTTGGGCGACGTAGCGTGGGGCCGCCCGATGACCTATCAGTTCATGGCGGAGCTGGTCCGGAGCCTCGGCGGGCGCATCCGCGAGATCCGGCTCGACGCCCTGGTCTCGGGTGCCTATGCCGCCACCGTGGAAGCCGAAGGGCCACATGGCGTCGAGCTGGTGGATGCCCGCTCCAGCGACGCGCTGAATCTCGCCGTCCTGGTAGGCGCGCCGATCGTCGTCGGCCTGGAGATGATCGACGACAGTGACCAGCGCCAGGAGGGTGAGTCGGCCGAGGCGGTCCTGATGCGGCGGGCCCTGACCGCTCCCCCGATAACGATCACGACGGCAGAGCGGTAACGGTACGCCCATCAGGAGTCTCATGATCTTCATCGTCATCAGCATCGACACCCGCCCGGAGAAGCGGGACGACTTCCTCGCCGGCATTACGCGCTACTGCGCTCAGGTCCGCGCGGAGCCCGGCAACGTGCGCTTCACCTGCTCCGAGGACGTCGAGGAACCCAACCGGTTCGTTGTCGTGGCGAACTACGCCGATCAGGCGGCTGGCGAGGCCCACGTGGCCTCGGAACACGCGCAATGGTTCTTCGGATGGCTGCCCTCGGTTGTCTCACGAGTCCCGTCGATCGTGTACCAGGAGCTCCCGGGCACGGGCTGGTCCGAGATGAGCGAGGTTCGCCTCGAGTCGGCTACCTGACGGCCGTCGGCGCCAATGATCGCGTGGACTGCGGCGCAGACGCCGGAACGGTACCTCCGTCACTCCGGCACCACGCGCACCCGGGCCGTACGACATGAATGCCGCGTTCATGCTGCTCCAGGAGCATGGCTGGGACATCCATGCAGTTAGAACCGGGCGGCGGGCGCGCACAGCCAGCCACGGCAGCGCACCGGGAACACGCTAGCACCACGGGCACAACCAGGCCGGCGCCACTCGCGTTCGCCCTCGAGCGCGGGAGCCTCGGGGGGCCGGGTGATGGTGAGCTGGCCCAGCCAGGCCCGGCTACAGGAGGCCGAGTTCGGTGGCGCGGCGGACTGCGGCCTGGCGGGTGTTCACGTCCAGTTTGGTGAAGATGTGCTTGGTGTGGGTGCGCAGGGTATTGACCGACACGAACAGGTGACGGGCGATCTCTGGCCCGGTGAGTTCGGTCGCGAGCAGCCGGAGCACCTCGAGCTCGCGGTCGCTCAGGCCCTCGTCGCCGGAGGGGACCGCGGCGGCCGCCGTCGCGGTGGCCTGGTCGCGTTCGGCCGCGCGCAGCACGAGGGTGGCGTACTCGGCGGACGCCGCGGGGTCTTCGGGCTCTTCGGGCTCCGGCCGGCGCTCAGCCGCCCGGAGCAGCTCATCCATTGGTGATCCTTCGTCGAGAAAGAGCCGGAGGTAGCCCGCCGGGACGCCGTCGGTAAGGGCCGCGGCGAGATCCGTGATCGCTGCGCTCGTGTCGCCGGCCGCGTGCCGGGCCAGCGCCCGGACCAGCCGGGCCTCCACGAGGCTGCCCGCGCGGCCGGCTGCCTGCGCGGCGTCGACGACGCGGTCGAGCAGGGCGCCGGCCTGCTCGATACCGCCCTGATCCTGGTCGGCCCGGTACTGCGCGATGAGCAGGCGCGCCAGGGTGAGCTGGTTGAACTCGGCCAGAAAGGCCGGCGGATCGGCCGATGTCACATGGTGCTCGTGCGCCCAGTCCCACGCGTCCGCGAGGCGGCCCTGGGCGATGCGGACCCGCGCCCGCACGGCGGGGATGGGTCGCACGTCCGGGAAGAAGCCGGGCAGGTACAGCGGTTCGGCGTCGTCGAGCATCCGTACCGCGCCGTCGAGGTCGCCGCGGGCCTGCAGCACCCCCGCCATGGCCGTGTACCAGCGGTGACGGTTCTCCAGCAGCGACGCCCGGTCACCGAGCTCCCGGGCCACCTGGAGGTGGTCCGCGGCCGTGTCGAGGTCACCCTGCTCCCGGAGCATGTCGGCCAGGCCGACGTGCAGGTCACCGGTCGTGGAGAGCAATGATCCCCCGGGCCGTTCGGCGACTGCCAGCGCCCGCTCGTACAGTCGTCGCGCCTCCGCCGGCCGGCCGCGGGTCAGCCACATGCTGGCCAGCACGACGGTCGCACCGAGTTCGTCCGCGACGTTGCCGGCCGCGTGCAGGCTCGCGACCGCCGTGCCGAACGTGCCCACGGCGGTGCCGGGGTCGCCGGCCGCCCACGCGGCCAGGCCGAGGAAGCCGGCCGCGCCCCCGCGGGTGAGATGGTCGTCCGGCCCGGCCAGCTCCAGCGCGCGGCGGGCGTGGGCGACGGTGCCGTCGACGTCGCCGCGGGCCTGGGCGACCGAGGCACGGTAGAGCGCGATCGTGGCCGGCAGGATCCGCAGCTCCTCGTCCCGGGCGCGGGCCGCCGTGGCCAGCGAACCGGGGATAGCCGGAATATCGGCCGAACGGCCGGGCTGAAGCGCTCGTTCGGCGGCATCGAGCCACACCTGGGCCCCGTCGAGGTCGCCTTCGGACAGCCGCGCCCAGGCCAGGAAGGCCGCCAGGAGGGGACGTTCCCGGACCACATCGCCCGGCAGGGCACGCAGCCACTCCCGCAGCGTGCGGTCCTGCCGGTGCTTGCGGATGCCGGGCAGCGCGAGCTCGACGAGGCCGGCCGCGCGATCGGGGTCGTCGCCGGCGATCGCGTGCTCGACCGCGTCGGCGAGCACGCCGTGTTCGGCGTGCCAGCGGCTGGCGGCCCGGTGCAGCCCGGGCACCCGGTCCGGGTACTGGGCGAGGAGCCGGGCGCGGAGCGCGTCAGCGAACAGGTGGTGGTAGCGGTACCACTGCCGCTGGTCGTCGAGAGGGACGACGAACAGGTTCTCGCGCTCGAGGATCTCGAGCCGCTGGCGGCCGTCGTCGCGGCCGGTGAGCGCGTCGCACAGCGGACCAGTCAGCTGTGGGAGCACGGAGGTGTCGAGGAGGAACCCGCGAACGTCCTCGGGCTGGCTGTTGAGCACCTCCTCGACCAGGTAGTCCAGGACGAAGCGGTGGCTGCCGGTGAACGCGTCGACGAAGCCGGCCACGCCCGCGGCATCCCCGGCGGCGGTGTGGCCGCGGGCCGACAGGGCGGCCAGCTGCAGCCCGGCGGCCCATCCCTCGGTGCGGTGCTCGAGCGCGGCGACGTGCGCCGGATCGAGGTCGAGGCCCATGACGTCATTGAGGAACGCGTCCGCCTCGCCGGCGGTGAAGCGCAAGTCCGCGGCGCGCAGCTCGAGGAGCTCGCCGCGGCCGCGCAGCCGGGCCAAGGGCAGGGGCGGGTCCGCGCGCGTGGTGATGGCGACGGTGACCTGGGGCGGCAGGTGGCCGAGCAGGAACGTCACGGACTCGTGGATGTCCGGTGCGTCGATGACGTGGTAGTCGTCGAGAGCCAGCACGGTCGGCCCGGCGAGCTCGTCGAGATCGTTGACCAGGCTGACCAGCACGGCCTCCGCCGGAAGGGTTCGGTCGCTGTCCAGCAGCGCCAGCGCCTCCGCACCAGCCTGGGGGCTGCTGGTCTGGATGGCCGCGACGAGGTGAGTGACGAACCGGCGCAGCTCGCTGTCCCCGGCGTCGAGCGACAGCCACGCCACGCGCGGCGACGGCCCGGTCAGCGCCAGCCACTGCGCGATCAGGGTCGTCTTGCCGAACCCGGCCGGTGCGGACACCAGGACGAGCCGCGGCATCGACGACGGCTCGACTCGAAGGCGATCGGTAAGCCGGGAACGGGAAACGAGCCGCCGCCGCATCGCCGGGACGTGCAGCTTGGTGCCCAGCACAGGCATTCAGTCATCCTAGAGGCCGCGGTCCGGTATGCAGCACCACGCCGAGCGCGGCCGCTACGATGATGGTCGTGTCCACTCGCCAGATTGCTGTCACCGGGATGACGTGCGACCACTGCGCCAGGGCCGTCCGGGCTGAGATCAGCAGGCTCCCCGGCGTCACCGGGGTCGACGTCGACGTCGCCGCGGGCACCGTCCGCGTTTCCGGTGACCCGCTCCCCGGCGACGTCCCGCTGCGTGAGGCCGTCGAGGAAGCCGGATACGAGCTCGCCGGCTAGGCACGCCGCCGGACGCCCCGGCATGCCACTATCTCTATCGTGGGGAGTTCAGCAGCGGATAGGGCCGTCGTCGCCGCCAACCTGGCCTCCTTCCCGCGCATCGAAATCGCGCGGCCCGGCCTGCGGGCCGCGTCGGTGGCGGTGTGCGTCCTGCTGCGGCAGGACGTGCCCTGCCTGCTGATCACCAGGCGAGCATCCGGCCTGCGGAATCACTCCGGACAATGGGCGCTGCCCGGCGGAAGCCGCGAGCCGCGCGAGTCCGCCAGGGAAGCGGCGCTGAGGGAGCTGCGCGAGGAAACGGGCGTGGTGGCCGGGGCGGGCGATGTCCTGGGCACCCTCGATGATTACGCCACGCGGTCCGGCTTCCTCATCACTCCCGTGGTGGTGTGGGGCGGCCCGGTCGGCACGCTCGTCCGTCAGTCGTCGGAGGTGGCGCGGATCCACGTGATCCCGCTGGCCGACTTCGATCACCCGCCTCAGCTCCTGCGGATCCCGGAGTCGCCCGCGCCGGTCCTCCGCCTAGCGCTGCTGGGCGGCCACGTGTACGCTCCGACCGCTGCCGTCATCCACCAGTTCTGCCAGCTGGCGCTGCACGGCCTCGTCACCCGGGTAGCCCATTTCGAGCAGCCCGTATTCGCCTGGCGCTGACGCCCATTATGACCGTGAACCGGATGCCAGCCGCCGAGGTCGAGGTGTCTGCGGACCTGGTGCGGCGGCTGCTCGCTGATCAGCACCCTGACCTCGCGCGCCTGCCCGTGGAGTTCCTCGCGAACGGCTGGGACAACGAGCTGTACCGGGTCGGGGACGCACTGGTGGCGCGGCTGCCCCGCCGCGCCCTGGGCGCGCAGATCATCAAGAACGAGCAGCGCTGGCTGCCCGGGCTCGCCCCCCGGCTGCCCTTGCCCATCCCGCGTCCGGAACGGACCGGGGTACCTGCCTGCGGCTACCCCTGGTCCTGGAGCGTGGTGCCGTACCTGCCGGGCGTGCCCGCGGCGCAGGCCAGCTCCTTCGACCCGGCGGCAGCCGCGGCCGCCGTCGGCGGGTTCCTGGGCGCGTTGCACGTCCCCGCGCCGGCGGACGCGCCGGCCAACCCGTTCCGGGGCGTCCCGCTGGCCGAACGCGCCGGTACCTTCGCGGCCAGCCTCGCCCTGCTCACCGGCCAAGTCGACCGGGACGCGGTGCTGCGTGCATGGGTCGCGGCGCTCGCGGCTCCCGGCTACGACGGCCCGCCCGTGTGGCTGCACGGCGACCTGCACCCGGCGAACATCCTGGTGAACGACGGCCAGGTCAGCGCCGTGATCGACTTCGGCGATATCACCGCGGGCGATCCGGCCAGCGACCTGTCGGTGGCCTGGATGCTGCTCCCGCCCGGCTGCCATGACATCTTCTGGTCGGCCTACCAGGCGGGCAGCGGGCGGGCCGGCGATGCCCTGCGGGCGCGGGCCAGAGGCTGGGCGCTGAACCTCGCGGTCGTATTCCTGGCCCACTCCGAGGACAATCCGGTTCTCCGGCAAGTCGGCCGCCGCACCCTCAGCGCCGTGCTGCGCCGCTAGGCGGCGTAGCGGGTGGGGGTGGTGGTGTAGGTACGGCCGGCCGGGGTGTGCCAGACCAGGACGCCGGGTTCGGGTTGTTCCAGCCACCAGCCCTCGGCTTGCTTGCAGCGATGGTGGTGCCGGCAGAGCGGGGCCAGGTTGCACTCGCAGGTCCGGCCACCGTGGTGGTGGGGGTCGGTGTGGTCCAGGTCGCAACTCGCGGCGCGGCGGCCGCAGCCCGGCGCGGTGCAGGTCGCGTTGCGGGCCCTGACCAGGTGCTGGAGTTTGCGGCTGGGCCGGTAGCGGTGCTCGGCCTGGGCGTGCTGGCACGGTCCGCGGATGACCGGGGTGAGTTTCCTGATGTTCAGGAAGTCCAGCAGGCCGCGCAGGGGCATCGGGCCCGGTGATGCCTGTGCCGACGGCCAGGGGCGGGTTCCGGCGGCACAGCCATGGGCGGCCGCGGTCCCGTCGGGGTTCAGGACGGTCACGCACCACCGGGTGGCCGGGTGCCCGGCCGCGGCGGCGATCAGGTCCCGGGTGTCGGCGTGATCGGTGATCCCGAACCCGGCCACCTCACCCGGCGGCCCGGTGTCGCCTGCCAGCGCGGTATGGGGCACGGTGATAGTGATATTCGCGCCGACCGCGGCACCCGCATCGGCGGGCCGTGTGTCGCGCTCTTGCAGCAGGTCCAGGGTGGCGCGGACCTTCAGCTCCTCCCAGGTGCCGGGGACGCCGGCCTGGCGCAGTGCGCGGGCACGATCCTCGACGTGCTGCATGGAGGCCAGCACTTCTGCCGACGGCATCTCCCGGCCGGTGATCCCGGCGTTGCCGGACTCCTCCCGGAACGACCGCACGGTCGCCCCGCGCCGCGCCCGCTCCTTCCGCTTGCGCACTGCTTCGGGGTCGAGCCTGAGCACCAGCCGGGTCGCGGCCCGGCGGAGTTCCCCGTAGGTCTTCGACTGCGCCATCCCGGCGAGCACCTCGTCCGCGACGGCGGCGTCCTGCTCGGACAGGATGCCGGTGACCTCTTCGATGATCTTGACGTGCACCGGGTGGACTTTGCCCGCGGCCAGGGCAGCGAAGGTGACTGGGAGCCGCCTTTTCACGGTGCGGGCGTGGTCGATCTCCCCGGCCGCCGACAGCCAGGTCACGTTGAACGCGGCGGCGACCTCATCGGCGGCGAAGTCCTGCCGCCGCGGGCGGGACGCGAGCTCGGCCAGCGCGGCCATCTTGGCCCACGCCATCCGCGACTCCATCCGGCGGGTACCCGACAGGAACCCGATCAGCTGCTCATCGGACAGCCCCGCCAGCCCTTCCCCGTCCTCCCCGGCCACCGCGCCCAGGACCATGGCCAGCAGCGGGCCCGGCGCCATGGTGTCGGCCCGGCCGTCCTCGGCGAACCCTTCCAGGGTCAGCTCCTCGGCCGGCAAGGTCACGTACAGGCCCTGCTGGGCGCCGTCCCCGTCCCAGCCGTCCCCGGGCAGCCCGGAGCCCTGCGGCTCGTCAGGCACGGGGGACAGCGCAGAGGACATGACTCACCTGGCCGGCTAAGGGAAGGGATTCTGCGGAGATTTCCGCTAAGAACAACCTATCATCTAACAAGATCGACAACTAGCATTTATCGAACTGATTTTCAAGATCTTTTTAAGGGGTTCGCGGGGTGATGCCGACCTTGCCACGTGGCGGGGCGCATAAGCTCAGGCGGAAACGACCCAGGAGAGGACGGCTATGGGCATCCAGAGGCCTGAGATCGATTTTCCCGGCGGCGAACCGTCCGCCGAACTGCAGATCACCGACATCTGGGAGGGCGATGGCGGCGAGGCGAAGCCTGGAGACACGGTCAAGGTCCACTATGTGGGGGTCGCATACTCCACCGGCGAAGAGTTCGATGCGAGCTGGAACAGAGGCGAGCCCCTGGAGTTCAAGCTCGGCGCCGGGCGAGTCATCGCCGGCTGGGATCAGGGCGTCCAGGGGATGAAGGTCGGCGGCCGCCGCCAGCTGATCATCCCCCCGGAGCTGGCCTACGGCGACCGGGGCGCCGGGCAGGTGATCGCGCCGGGCGAGACCCTCATCTTCGTCTGCGACCTGGTTTCGATCTAAGAAACGCGGCCATGGCCTGGCTGCCGGCTGACTTCACCCACCCCACCTGGGTGCCGGTCGGCGATGGCTACCATCTGCGGCCGATCGAGGCCGCAGATGCTGATCTCGATTACCCGGCCGTGATGGGCTCCCAGATCGCGGACCACCAGCGCCGACGCCGAGGTTTCCTGGTGGCTGGTGGACGCCCGGGTCGGCACCGGTCTGCAGCGCACCATGGACGCACTGGTACCCGAATGGATCGCCGCCGCCTGGCCCTTTACCCGACCGCGCTACATCGGCCGCGACCTGTCGTGGGCAGACTGGCTCGCCCTGCCAGACATGGAAAGACCGGCGGTGCAAGTTTTCCTTGAGACGGACCGGCTGGTGCTGCGGCGGTTCACCCGTGCCGACGCGGACAACCTGGTCGGCCTGGATGCCGATCCCGACGTGATGCGTTATGTCACCGGCGGGATACCCACGTCCCGCGAGGAGATCGAGAATGAGGTCCTGCCCGCATTCCTCGGTTATTACCAGCGGTACGAGGGCTATGGATTCTGGGCGGTCATCGAGAAGGACACCGGGGAATTCCTGGGCTGGTTCCATTTCCGGCCGTATGAGGATGGCGCTCCCGGCGAGGTCGACCTCGGTTACCGGCTGCGCAAGTCAGCCTGGGGCAAGGGGTACGCCACCGAGGGGTCACGCGCGCTGATCCGCAAGGGCTTCACCGAGTTCGGAGTGCAGCGCGTGGTCGCGCAGGCGATGGCGGTCAACCAGGCTTCGCGGCGGGTGCTGGAGAAGGCGGGCCTGAAACTGGTGCGGACCTTCCGTCAGCCCTGGCCGTATCCCATCGACGGCGACGAGTTCGGCGACGTGGAATATGCGCTGGACAGGGCCGGATGGCAGCAGCTGGGACGGCCTGGCGCGGAGTGACCGGCACTTTGGTGCCCGGTGCCCGCGAGAAGATTCCACCTGGCATGTCAACTTTCGAGTGACGTCTGGTGCTGGCTGGCTGCCTAGCGTGCCAAGTACGCAACCGCATGCCACTCACCGGAGGATGGAATGGCCGCTCTCACACCCGACCAGACCAGGACCGACCAGACCAGGGCCGGCGCGATCCCCCGTCCGGGCCGGTACGAGATCGACATCAGCTGTTCGGCCGTCACGTTCAGGACCCGGCACCTGTTCGGGCTGGCGCCGGTTCGCGGCCGCTTCGCGATCCGGGCCGGGACGATCGACGTCGACGAGCCCCTCGCCCGCTCGAGCGCCTTCGTGCAGATCGATGCCGCGAGCTTCCGCACCGGGTACGGGCAGCGGGACGACCAGGTCCGTTCGGAGCGCCTCCTCGACACTGACCGATACCCGGTCATCACGTTCCGTTCGGAGAGTATGGACGGCCTGGCCTTGACGGGCATGCTGACCGTGCGCAATGTCACCATGCCGGTCACCCTGTCGATCGAGCAGACCGCGGCGAGGGCGCGGTGGTTCAATGCCCGCGCGAGCATGCGCATTGACCGGAACGAGTTCGGCGTGACGGCCTACCGCGGAATGGCCGGACGGTACCTCGACGTGACCATTGAGGTGCGCTGCGTACGCACCTGACCGCGGCTAAGGAGTCAGCCCTAGTTCCCGCGCCCGGGTGACGGCCTCGGTGCGGTTGGCCGCGCCGAGCTTGCCGAGCAAGTGGCTGACGTGCTTCTTGACGGTGTCGAGGGTGACGACGAGCTGACCCGCGATGGCCTGGTTCGACTTTCCGGCCGCCAGCATCTGGAGCACCTCGAGCTCGCGGCTGGTCAGCGGGTCGATCAGGCCGGGTACCGCGGCGGCGTGCGGCGCGGCGGGTTCGGCCCCGAACGCGCTCCGCAGCCGGGCCAGGTAGCCGAGCGGGACGCTCGCGGCGGCTGGGAACCCTGACCACCCTGACCCGCCCTGGAACCCTGACCCGGCCCGCTGGGCCGCGATGAGCCGGGTCAGCAGCGCGGCCATCGGCGGGCCCTCGTCGGCGAAGACCCGGACATGACCCTGCGGGCAGGCCAGAGTGAGCGCGCCGACAAGGGCGTCCACGGCGTCGCCGTCCGGGCCGCCGGCGGCCAGCGCTAGCGCCCGCAGCGCGCCGATCTCGATCAGGCTGCCGACCCGGTCCTGCGCGGCCGCCGCCGTGTACAGCCGGTCCAGCAGCACTAGCGCCGGGCCAGGCCGGCTCTGGGCCAGCAGGACGCGCGCCAGCACCAGATGCCCCGGTTCCCGGGCGTAGTCCGGCTCGTCGTCCTCGTTGAGGTTGTTCTGCTGCGTCCAGCGGGCGGCGGCGGCGAGGTCGCCCTGGGCCAGCAGCAGCCGCGCCCGCCGCGCCGGGATGGGGTTGAGCAGCCCGGGTGGTGGTCCGGGCGTGGCTCGTACGGCTTCGTCCATCGCATCCAGGGCACCGCCCGGATCGCCTCCGGCTTGCCGGATCCACGCCAGGGTGGCCAGGCCCGCGGACAGGGGCATCGTGTAGACGAACGAGCGGCATAGCGCGATGCCCCGTTCGGCGTGGTCCAGCGCACTGTCGAGCTCGTTCCGCTGGTAAGCCAGCTCGGCCAGGCCCGCATACGCCGGGCCCGCGGCCGGCGACGGCGGCTGGCCGGTCCTGGCGGCGGCTTCCAGCGCCTGCTCGCAGGTCCGTACGGCCGCGTCCAGCCGGCCCCGAGCGTACTGAACCTGGCACAGTTCATAGCTGGCCCAGGCCCCCCAGGTCGGCAGGCCGGCGGCCCGCCGGCCGGCGATACCGTCCGCGAAGGCGCGTTCGGCCTCGTCGAGCCGGCCGTCGAGCCATCCGGCTACGGCCAGCTGCACCTGCGCGACGGACCTCAGGATCCATTCGTCCTCCCGGCTCTCGGACACGGCCTGCGAACCGAACGTCGCCGTACCCCTGGCGTCGCCGCGGAGCTGGGCGAGGTAACCGCGAACAAGCGCGATCGTCGCGGGGACGTTCACCAGCAGGCTGCCGGCCGGGCCGATCGTGGGCTCGAACGGCTCCTCGCCGGCATCGGCACCCTGATCGGCGCCCTGATCGGCGCCCTGATCGGCGTAGGCACGCTCGGCCGCGTCGACGAGCTGCTCGGCTGCCTCCAGGCGTCCGCCCGTCGCGGCCGGGACCGCCTGCGCCAGCAGCAGCCGGGGGCGGGAGCGGACCAGGTCGGCGGGCAGCGGGGTCAGCCACCGCTGAACCGTCGCCGCTTCGCCGCGCAGGCTGTGAGCCGCGTCGAAGTGCCGTTCGATCAGCCGGGCGGCCCAGGTCATCTCCCCGGCGGCGACCGCGTGCCGGATCGCGTCGTCGGCCAGCCCGCGCTCCGCGTACCAGGCGGCCGCGTTCCGGTGCAGCTGCGCCGCCCGGTCCGGCTGTTCCTGCTGCAAGCGGGCGCGCAGCAGGTCAGCGAACAGGTGGTGGTAGCGCCACCAGCCGCGCACCTCGTCCAGGGGGACCACGAAGAGCCCGGCCCGTTCGGCCTGTTCTAGTAGCGCCTGGCTGCCAGGCCGGCCGGTGACGGCGTCACAGAGCGGGCCGCTGAGCCGCTCGAGCACCGAGGTCTCGAGCAGGAACGCGCGCACCTGCTGTGTCTGGTGCGCGAGCACCTCCTCGGCCAGGTAGTCCAGGACGTAACGGTGGCTGCCGGTGAACGCCGCGACGAAGCCGTCGACATCGCTGCGCCCGCGCAGCGATAGGCCTGCCAGCTGGAGTCCGGCGGCCCAGCCCTCGGTCCGCGCGGCCAGCGCCGCGGCGACCGCGGCCGGCAGCGGCGCACCGGGCCGCGCTCCGCCGGGCCCCGCCGTGACCTGCTGTAGCAGCGCCGCGGCCTCCGGCGACGTGAACCGCAGTTCCGCGGCGCGGAGCTCGGTCAGCTGTCCGCGGGCCCGCAGCCGTGCCAGGGCCAAGGGCGGGTCGCTGCGGCTGGTCAGGGCCAGGTGGAGCCCCAGGGGCCGGTGCTCGAGCAGGAACCCGAGCGACTCGTGCACCAGGGGCGAGCTGATCACGTGATAGTCGTCCAGGACCAGCAGCAGCGCCTCATCCGCGTCAGGCTGGCCGGCTACCTCGTTGATCAGGGCCGTCACCAGCGGCTCGAACGACGGTGGCGGCGGCGGCCCGAGCAGCGGGCCCATCCGCTCGCTGATCCCTGGCCGTACCCGGTCCAGCGCGGCCACCGCGTGCCGCCAGAACCTGGCGGGATCGTTGTCTCCGGCATCCAGCGACAGCCAGGCCACCGGACGCCGGCCGCGCCGGACCCACTCGGCCAGCAGGACCGTCTTGCCGTACCCGGCCGGCGCGCAGGCCAGGACGAGCCCTTGTCCCCTGCCCTCTTCGAGCCGCTGCGCCAGCCGCGGGCGCGGCACCAGGTCGGGCCGCAAGCCGGGCACGTTCAGCTTGGTGGCCAGCAGGACATCGCGCTCCGACGTCGCAGCCTCGGCTACGGCCGCGTCGGACGCGGCCGTCTCGGCTGCGGCCGGCTCACCCATCGGTGACCTGTACGATCGGCGCCTCCAGCGATCTTGCGTCGCCGCCGGAATCCCATCGTAGTCCTAGTCGCCTGGCCCCCTAGGTGAAGAAGTCCGCCAGGACCGGGGCGAGCACGCCCGGGTTCACCTCATGCGTCTGACCCTCCAGCGTCCGGAACTGGCCCTGCGGGATCGCCTGGCTCAGCACCCGGGCCGCGTCCGGCATGAACGGAAGGCTCGCGCCGCCCGCCATCACGAGGGCCGGGACCGAGACGCGTGCGGCCAGCCCGGTCGGCACCGACCAGGGCTCGCCCAGGATGGCGGCGTGGTCGTAAGCCAGCGTCGGTGCGACGGCTTCGAGGGCCGGCCAGAACGGCGCGCGGCGCATTCCGTCGACCTGCTCGGCGGGCGTGCCGACAAACCGCAGGAACAGGGCCACCGCATCGCCCCGGCGGTGTTCGGCCAGGGCCTGCCTCAGCTGCGTGAGGTACTGGCTCCAGGACTCCTGCACGCCAGGGTCGTTGTTATAGGGGGCCTCGTACAGGGCGATCTTGCTGACCTTGCGGCCGAGCCTGATGGCCGCCCGCATGGCCAGGGGCCCGCCGGACGAGTGGCCGTAGAGGAACGCCTGGCCGCCGGCGTGGTCGATCAGCGCCTCGATGTCGTCGATCTCCCGGTCGACCGCGTAGGGCAGCGTGTCCCCGCTCTCGCCGCGCCCGCGGCGGTCAAAGCCGTAGACCGTGAAATGCGGCGCGAGCAGCTTGGCCAGCTCCGACCCGGAGCCGGACGAATGGACCGTCAGCGCGCCGTCGACCAGGATCAGGGCCGGTCCCTCGCCCTGCTCGTCGTAAGCGATCGTCGTGCCGTCGGGTGAGGTGAGTGTGTTCATGTCATCAGTGTGGCCGCTCCAGGGTGCGCCATCCTGCGCCTGCCGCTCCTGGTAGCGCCACTACCTGGCAGCTAGTCAGCGGGCGTGGGATCCTGGGCTCGTTATGGGTGCTGCGTCCGGCGGTCAGCAGGCCGGCCCGGCCCGCGGTGCGGTGCGGGACCGGCGCCGCGAGCTGGGCGCGTTCCTCCGCTCCCGCCGCGCCCGGCTGCGCCCGGCCGAGGTAGGGTTGCCCGATTGGGGGGTGCGGCGGGTCCCTGGTCTGCGCCGGGAAGAGGTCGCCCAGCTCGCTAACGTCGGTTTGACCTGGTACACGTGGCTGGAGCAGGGCCGCCAGGCCCGGCCGTCGGCCAGTGTGCTGACGGCGATCGCGGATGCGCTCCGGCTGGATGCCCACGAGCGCGAGCACCTGTTCGCACTGGCCCGCGACCCCGAGGACCAGGCCCGCGGCCCGGAGGACGGTGCGATCGCCCCGGCCGGTCCCGCGCTGGACACGCTCGTGCGGGGTTTCGAACCGGCGCCGGCGTACGCCATCTCGGCTCGCTTCGACGTCCTGGCCCATAACCGGCCTGCCGGGCTGCTGTTCGGCGACCTCGGCCCGGGGCCCGGCGGACCCGCGAACATGCTGCATCTTGGCTTCACCGCCCCCTACTGGCGCACCCTGATCGCCGACTGGGACCTTGAGGCCGCCAGGCACGTCGCGATGTACCGGGCCGCGATGACCATCCACCTCGACGACCCGGCCTGGACCGCCCTGCCCGCCCGGCTGGCCCAGCTATCCCCCGACTTTGCCCGGTTCTGGGCGAGCAGCGACGTGGCCGGTCCCGAGCGCAGGCTCAAGCGGTTCCGCCATCCCAGCGCCGGACCGCTGACCCTGCACAGCACGTCCCTGCTCATGGCCGACGACCCGATGATCCGCATCGTGATCCTCTACCCGGCCACCGCGTCGGATGCGGCCAAGCTGGAACGCCTCGGGCTCAGCGACTGACGCGGACCGGAAAAAGTCCCCGTCCTCGGAGGTTTCCTCGCCACCGGCTGGCCGCACCTGGCTCGGGCCGGTTATGGTTTCCGTCTGCATTACTGAGTCCAGCGAACGGGGACAGATGATCGCGCGGATCTGGCGTGGCTGGGCAGCGCAGGCCACAGCCGACGACTACCAGCGTCATTACGAAACCGAGGTCAGCAGCCACCTGCAGGATGTCAAGGGCTTCTGCGGCGCGCGCCTGCTGCGCTGTAGTGACGGTCAGGAGGTCATGTTTACCTCGGTCGCATTTTTCATCAGCATGGACGCAGTCCGCGGCTTTGCCGGCGAGGACTATGAGCAGGCCATCGTGGAAGAAGCTGCCCGCCGGGCCCTGAACCGGTGGGATGAACGGGTTTCGCATCATGACGTATCTGTCGACCTGCCAGGAGCCTCGTAACACTGGCCTCATCGCGGCGTGAATTCGCCGGACCCGCGTCTGGGGTGCTGGCCGGTTGCGCCGTCGCGGACGCCGGTCCGGAGAAACACCCAGCCGGTCCAGTTGGTTCGTTTAATGGCCATGGCTACGTTCACGACGTGCTCGCCGCGGGCACGAGCCTGCTCGCAGCGCAGGACGTACCGCGGATCCGGGCCGCCACCGACGTCGGCAACGTACCAATGGCGGCGGCCTTCGCCCGGACGCCATGAGCGCCCGTTCCGCCGTCCGCCGCCGTTCCCTACCGGGTGCTGTCGGGGCTGCGCTGGCTGCGCACGGGTGCTTTCATCTGGTCCCATGTCATGGGCAGGTCTGACCCCGGGATCTGGAAGAACTCGAAGCGGGTCGGCCCCATCAGCGGCCGCAGCCGGCGGGTGATCGCCCGGTGCGGGTCGGATGAGGCGAAGGCGTCGAGGCTGGCCTGGTCCTCCCACACCGAGAAGGTCCAGAACGTCTTGCGGGCGAGCTCGGCATCCAGCGCGTACCCGACCATCCCGCGGGCGCGCGCCAGCTGGCGGCGGATGGCCATGGCATCACGCAAGAAGCCGGGGATCGAGCGGCGGCGTCTGAGCGGCAGCCGCGAGGCCATCGCCAGGTACGTGCGGCCCGGATCAACCGGCTGTCGCTGGGTCCAGGGCAGGGCCGGCATGGAACCTCCTCTAAGCGTGTGGTCTAACCATTGGAAAGATAATCTGTCCATTGGTTAGATGTCAACTAGGATGAGAGGATGCCGACTGAGCCGACCCGCCCTTATCATCACGGGGACCTGCGGCCCGCGCTGCTGCGCGCGGCGGTGGAGGTGATCGGGCAAGCCGGCCCTGCCGCCATGAGCTTGCGGGAAGTGGCCCGGCGGGCCGGGGTCACCCACGCGGCGGCGGCATATCACTTCGGGGATAAGGCCGGGCTGCTCACGGCGGTCGCCGCGCAGGGATACCGCATGCTCGCCGAGGAACTCCGCAGCGCACGCGATGCCCGCCGCGGCTTCCTGGAGGTTGGCGTGGCCTACGTGCAGTTCGCGGTCAGCCACCGCGCCCACTTCGAGGTCATGTACCAGCCCGAGCTGTACCGTCGGGACGACGCCGAGGTCCGCGAGGCGCGGGCCGGCACCGCGGTGCTCCTCTACGGCACCGACCGCCCCGACACCGGGCAGCTGGCCGCCGGGGCGGCGGCGTGGTCGCTGGTGCACGGCCTCGCCACGCTATGGCTGAACGGGAACCTCCCGCAGCAGCTCGGCAACGACCCGGAGGAAATCACCCGCCTGGTCGCCCGCTACCTGACCATCCCGGCAAGCCCCGGCGCACCGCCTCAACGGTTACGCGCTAGCAGGATCATCGGAGCACGCATACCTGATCACGGACATCCCGACGGACAAGCAAATATTTGGTGATTCGGCCGGGTGGCCGCCTCAGGCCCGGCGTCAATTTCTGTGATCAGTCCTGTTCCTGGCTGACGCGCGCGGACCCGCTTGGACCTTGTCGTCAACCGGCGCGTCAACGGGACCCGTGAGATCGGCCAGGGGTTCGCTGCGCCAGGTGGCGCCCTGTCAGGCGTTGGCCCTGCCGGTGCCCGGCGGCCCAGCCAGAATCGCCGGAACGTACTCGAGCAGCTGGATGCGGCCATCGAAGGTGCGGCTGCTGATCATCTCTAGCGCGACATCGGGATAGCCGTCGTAGATCCGTTCCCGGCCGCTGCTTCCGGTGATAACGGGAAAGACAACCACGCGGAAGCGGTCCACGAGACCGGCCTTCAGCAGAGACCGGCACAGGGTGAGGCTGCCTATGGTGCGCATCGACTTGGCGGCCGTGTCCTTCATCTCCCGCACGGCCTCGACGGGGTCTTCGGCCACGAGTTGCGTGTTCGCCCAGGAAAGGGGCTCGCTCAGCGTGGTCGAGAAGACGACCTTCGACATGCCCGCCAGGGCATCGGTGCCTGGCTCGCCCTCGGCGGCGAATCCCGACATGACGCGGTAGGTGGTTGCACCCATCAGGACCGTGTAGTCCGCTTCGGGCTGCTCTCCCAGCCATGCGAGGTACTCGGGTCCTTCGAGCCCCCACCAGCCCGGCCAGCCCTCGGCAGCCGCGTAGCCGTCGAGCGAAGTGATGAAGTCGATGAGCAGTTCTGGCATCGCAGTGTCCTTGTCTTTGGGTCTCAGGTAGCGGCTCCCGCCTTCTCTACCACGAAGGCAGGAACCACGGTTAGAACGTCCGACGAGGCAAGAACTCATCGCCAGCGGGCGTCATGTTAAGCGATCTGGGATGAGGGACCACGAGGAGCATCGCTTGACAGGCGATAACCGCCTGATCGGCTTGCTCGGGGCACGGAGCTCCTTTTGACGCATGCGGATCTGATTGATACGCGCGCGCTGCCAGGTGATGGATAGGAGGCGGCAGAAGCCCTGAGGCAGCTCGCCGTGAGTACGGGCAAGTTCAGCGTCCCCGGCCGCAAGGCCGGTCAGCGGGCGGGGGTGACGCCGACGATCCAGGTGATGCCGAAACGGTCGGTGAGCATGCCGTAGGGCGGTGCCGCGGGCTGCGCGGTAACTAGCGGGGCGATCACGGTGGCGCCGTCGGCGAGCTTGTCCCACAGCACGCTGATCTCGCCGGCGGTGTCGCCGTTGAGCAGCAAGAAGAACGACTCGTCGTGGGTCAGGCCGCCGGCGCGGCGGGCGGTTTGCGCCGACGTGCCGGCGGTGCCGCCGCCGGTGCTCCCGAATACGTCGTAGGCGGCCACGCGGAAGCCGTTGTCGCCCGTGACCACCCCGAAGGCGACCCGGTCGGCGTCGGGCGAGTCCGCGGCGACCGGGCCGAACGCGACGGGTCCTCCGTCCGGGTCGTCCCGGGGGACGCCGAACTGCCCGTAGGTGGCGATCATCAGCTGGCCGCCGAAGACCGCGTGGTAGAACTCCAGGGCCTGGCGGGCGTCGCCGCGGAAGTTGAGGTGGGGGGTGCTGGTGATGCTCATCGGGGATCTCCCTTGTGTTCACTGGATTTGCGGGTGATCGGTGGTCGGTGCGTGCCGGGGCCGTTTGGAGCCGGCCGCGCGAACAGGCGGCAGCATCGACCCGGATGGGGGCTTGTGTCCCGGAACGTTCAGGGCCGGAGGCGGGATGTCCGGCCGGATGCTCGGCGGCCTCCGCGCAGGGCGGGAATGATGACGCCGTCGAGCAGGGCGAGGGAGAACTCGCGGGTGATCGGTTCGTGCTGCACGGCCCGGCTGATGCACATCATCGGGATGACCTGAGCGAGAACCTCGACGTCGGCCGCCGGGAACTCGCCGCGGTCCACGGCGCGCTGCATCAAGACCCGGTTCGCCTCGATCCAGGGCCCGATGCCCGCCCGGGTGGCGGCGTCCGCGAGGCGCTTGTCGGTCCTGGCCAGCATCAGCAGCCCGGTCAGGGCCTGCAGCCGCACCTGCTGGTCGCCGGGGGTGTCCGGGACGAACAAGGCGATGACGTCCTCGCGGAAGCTGCCGGTGTCGGGCAGGTGGTCCAGCCCGGCGTCGGTCTGGCTCAGCCGCGCTGCGGCGGCGAGCACCAGGTCCGCCTTGGTCGCCCAGCGCCGGTACACCGTCGCTCTCGCTGTCCCGGCCCGTGCGGCCACCATGTCGATGGTCATGCCCTCATAGCCTGCCTCCGCCAGGACCGCCAGCGTCGCGTCGAGAATCGGCGCGTCGCGGGTGTGGTCGCGCTTACGGCCCACCCGCGCGGGGCGCTCGGGTCGGGGTGCTTGGTCGTCGCTCACTCATCAAACGATACATATCAATATCGATATTAGCAAGTATCGAGACTCATGAGTGCACTATTGTGAGGCCCGGGCTAGCGGGGAAGGCGGCAGACAGTGGCGAGACGAACCATCACGGTGCGGCAGCGCCGGCAGGCCATGGCGCGCCGGCACCACCTCGGCGGTGATGCCGCGAACCCGGAGGAGGTGACTCACGCGCTGATCGCGCTGCACGCAACCGACCCGGCCTCGGTCTACCTGTCGGTACTGGCCCGCAGCACCGCATCGACCCTGGCCGACGTGTCGGCCGCCATGTACGGGCGGCGTACTCTGGTGCGCTGGATGGCCATGCGGCGCACCCTGTTTCTCCTGCCCCGCGCCGACATCCCTCTCGTCCAGGCCGCGGTCAGCACCCCGCTCGCCGCCGTGCTGCGCCGGCGCCTGCTCAGCCAGCTGACCCGCAACGGCGCCGAGCCGCCCATCGACGGTGACCTGGAGACGTGGCTCTCCAGCCTGCAAGTACAGGTCGAGCGCGCCGTGCGTACCCGGGGCAGCGCCACAGGGACCGAGCTGGCCGCAGACGTGCCGACGCTGCGGACCGTCATCCCGCCCCGCGCGGCCTCGGATCGCCCGCAGAACATCACCTCCGCCCTGCTCACCATGATGAGCGCCCAGGGCCGCATCGTCCGCGGCACCCCGACCGGCCCCTGGACCAGCCGCCACCACCGCTGGGAACCCATCAAACAGTGGTGGCCAGACGGCCTGCCCGAGCTGGCCGCCGAAGACTCCCAGCGAGAACTCGCCCGGCGCTGGCTCACTCGGTTCGGGCCGGCCACGGCTGAGGACCTTCAGTGGTGGACCGGCTGGAACCAGGCCACCGTCCGGCACGCCCTCCGCGGGCTTCCCGTCGAGGAAGTCGACCTGCACGGCGGCCCAGGCATCGCCCTCGCCAGCGATGACCCCGGCGATGCCGCGGCCGCCCCGCCCGCCGCGGCGCTACTGCCGGCTCTCGACCCCACCCCCATGGGCTGGAAACGGCGCGACTGGTTCCTCGGCATCCCGCAGCACCACGTGTTCGATAACCGCGGCAACATCGGTCCCACCCTGTGGTGGGACGGCGAAATCATCGGCTCCTGGGCCATCACTTCCGCCGGTGAGGTCCGGACGCTCGTGCTCGCCGACCGCGGCGCCGCCGCCCGCTCCGCCGTCCAGGACACCGCAGCGCGGCTGGAAGCACGGCTGCAGGGAACCGCAGCCACCCCCGCGATCCGCACACCTGCGGAACGCACACTCACCGAGGGAATTGCTGAGGCGCCCGCAGAATCCTGACATCGGCTGGACGGCTGGCAGGTGATCCGGGTCTGCCGGCTCAGGTGAAGTCGGCCTTGGTGATGCCGTCGGCGTGGCCAGGCGGCCACTGGACCAGTTCGATCCGGTAGCCGTCCGGATCGGTAATCCA
>Ga0081540_1000243_pt2:0-2500 | contig 55195 bp, 35 predicted proteins | sample TabmetS2T1R1_FD_71024 | JGI IMG/M metagenome (GOLD analysis project Ga0081540, IMG submission 71024) | Tabebuia heterophylla rhizosphere microbial communities from the University of Puerto Rico - S2T1R1 | ecosystem: Host-associated > Plants > Roots > Rhizosphere ...
TTTTTTTTTTTTTTTTTCAAAAAAAAAAAAAAAACATTTCTTAAAAAAGGGAAAATTCCAAAACCCCATTATGTTTTTTAAAAAAAAAAAAAAAAAAAAAAAAAAAAAAACTAAAACTCCAATTACCACTAAACCGAAAACTAAACCTAAAACTAAACCTAAACGTAAACCTAAAACTAAAACTAAAACTAAAAAGCCGGCAGTGAAACAATTGCTCTTGGACGGGGCAGAACTGATGAGAGTACGCAAACGTATCACAAATATTTATGTACAAAGGACGCGCAAACCATTATGGGTTATATGTCAAGACCTGGAAAGAGACGTTTTTATGTCAGCAACAGAAGCCCAAATTTATGGAATTATTGATCTTATAGCAACTGAATGAAAAAAAATGGATTTTGTTCAAATCCGTGATTTGAGATTTTATATACGAGATTCTATTAAATAGAAAAAATTCATAATCATCCGGTTAGGATCAATCTAAACCAGCCCATTATGTATATGATTCAATATGCCAACTATTAAACAACTTATTAGAAATACAAGACAGCCAATTCGAAATGTCACGAAATCCCCCGCTCTTCGGGGATGTCCTCAGCGTCGAGGAACATGTACTAGGGTGTATGTGCGACTCGTTTAGATCATGAGCTGACACAAAAAAAGCAAGAAAACCGCTTTCCAGTATGAATGATCAGTACCAGTGAATAGGATAGAATGGAAGAAGGAACTCCATTCACTATCTAAAACTAAAATAAGCAAATCAATCCCTCTATTGTGTAGAAAGTTTATGGTTTCCATTGGTGCAAATCCAATCAACTGAATTTAAGATGAGAAGCAATTCTCCATTGGTAGCAAATGGTTATCCATTAAGCGGAGGAAATCTTACTGAAATTCAAAAAAAACATAAAAATGAAGTTCTCACTCGGTCAAGAACGGACTACGAGGGTCAGCTACCCCAGCTAACTTTCATAATTAAATACCGTTACTGTATAGGTGGGTCTCATTGTGAAAGACCTGTTACTGGATAATTCAGGGGTAGAGCCAAAGAGTGTGGTGTGAACTATACAAGTTACCAATAAGATTGATTAAATGAAGTAAAGGCTCCGGTGTATAGAGAAGACCTCACCGTTTAAGAAATAACCATAGAAACGATGGAACCCACTATTTCTTTATCCATTCAATTTAGATTTCTTTTTCTATTTTTTTTTTGACACCTAGCAAAAGAAAATTTCTTATTTCTTTCGTATTTCGCAGCAAAATACCTAAACAAAGAAAAAATCGTGGTCGGGAAGGTTATAGTAGCCAAAGCCATTGGAATTTGTATTTTATACATTGGAAAAATCCGTTTGGTTATTAATAGACCAGAACGGGGAAAAGAATAACTGAAAGAAAAGAAATAGTTATTCGTCAAAGTTTTATTGATTCAATGACCAGAACTAAACGCGGATATGTAGCCCGGAGACGTAGAACAAAAAGTCGTTTTTTTGTATCCAATTTTCGAGGGGCGCATTCAAAACATAATCGAACTATTACTCAACAGAAAATAAGAGCTTTGCTTTCGGCTCATCAGGATAGGGATAAGCAAAAGAGAAATTTTCGTCGTTTGTGGATCACTCGGATAAATGCAGTAATTCGAGAAAGGGTCGTATACTATAGTTATAGTAAATTAATACATGATCTATACAAGAAACAGTTGCTTGTTAATCGTAAAATACTGGCCCAAATAGCTATAGCAAGTAGGAATTTTCTTTATCTAATTTCCAACGAAATCAGAAAAGAAGTAGAATACACCGGAATAATTTAAATGGAGTTCCCCGGAGAATGAACTCCGGGAAGGGGGAGTCGAAATTACTATGAGAAAATATGCTAAAGTAGTCAAAATGAATGAACACGTTCAATAAAAAAATCTTTTTTTTGCGATTCGTTTTTTTCTTACGACACGATAATCAAATCTGGATTCTCGGATTTGTCGAACAAAACACCAATCCGCGTTTGAGTTCGGATTAGAATTCTGACTCAAGTGAACAAAGAATAAGCCTATTTTTTTCTGGTTCTAAGACCAGTAGTTCTAGCGGTCCGCTCGGTTCTTTTAAATTGTTTCTTATTCTTATTCTTATTATTGCGAAAAGGTAACAAAGATAAAATACGAGCTTGTTTTATAGCAATAGTAATTAGTCGTTGTTGTTTCAAGGTTAATCTATTCACTCGTCTAGATAATATTTTTCCTTGTTCACTAATAAATCGACTAATTAAACTTATGTTTCTATAATCAATTCGATCCCCCGGTTGAATCGGGGGCAAACGCCTACGAAAAGATCGCTTTTTTTTAAGAAAAGATCGCTTTTTTTTCAGAAAAGGTCGCTTGGATTTATCCATGGTTTGTTTGTTTAGTTTATTTCTTATCCCGAAAATCCTATTTCTTAATTGTCATTTTAACCCCAAATAGGATTTTTTTCTATTTAAATATGTTCTATTTATATTTCAATATGTTCTATATAAT
>Ga0081540_1000243_pt2:7500-15000 | contig 55195 bp, 35 predicted proteins | sample TabmetS2T1R1_FD_71024 | JGI IMG/M metagenome (GOLD analysis project Ga0081540, IMG submission 71024) | Tabebuia heterophylla rhizosphere microbial communities from the University of Puerto Rico - S2T1R1 | ecosystem: Host-associated > Plants > Roots > Rhizosphere ...
CGTCCATCCGATGGATCTGTTATGGTTATTTCATATCCCCCTTTTTCTTTTCGTATGATTTTACTTACTATACCCGTTCCTGTAGCATTATAAACTGTATTGTTACTCTTGCTTCCGTCGGGATAAATCTGACCCCTTCCCCTATTCCCCCCTACGTATATAGGATATTTTAAGAAGTGAACATCTTTCTTAGTAGCGGGGTCGGGGGAAAGAATAGGAAAGGTGATTTCACTATATTTCTGACCAGGGACAGGCCCTATCACAAGAATATTTTTTTTATTAGGGCGATAGCTCTGAAAAGACAAATTGCCTATCTTTTCTTTCATCTCGGGAGAAATACGATCGGAAGGAGCTAATTCAAACCCCTCCGGTAAAATAAGAACAGCTCCCACATTCAAACCCCCTTTCTTACCATTAGCAAGAACTTGTTTCACTTGCTTATCATAAGGAATTCGAACAACTGCTTCAAATACCGTATCAGGAAGTACCGCTTGTGGAACCTCAATATCCACGGGCTTATTAGCTAAATGGCAATTGGCACATACAATACGCCCGGTCGATTCTCGTGGATTTTCATAACCCTGCTGCGCAAAAATGGGATATGCACCTGAAATAGATGTCCGAGTTATGATATATATCATGAGCGATATGGAAATAGATCGAGTAATCTGTTCCTTTATCCAAGAAAAAGTCTTTCTAGTTTGCATGGTCTAATCATTGATCCGAAAATTTCTACAATAAATTGGGTAGGTCGCTAGTATAGTTCCCTATCCACGATTCTGCTATATTACTGGAATCATTTTACTGGAATACTATAGATTTTACTGGAATACTATAGGATGAAAATCCCCCGGATAGAAAGTTTTTAATGCTTATGTAGAACTACAAAGTAAGAAACATTCTAATTGATTAGATTAATAGCGGTGGATCATTTATCAATCATTCATTGAATGATAAATAACTACAAGTGACGGAGATACACGATTTAAATAACGGAAAATCCAATATTTAAAAATAGTATCGAGAATAACTGGAAAAGTGGAAACAAGACCAGATATAATTTGATCATTATGAACAAATCCAAAATCTTTGTAGACAGAACCAATCATTAGTTCCCAACCGTGGGGTGAATGAAATCCGATACATAAATCGGTTAATAAAAGAATCGAAAAAGCTTTTACTGTATCACTTAAGTTATATAGGAATTCCTGAGCCCAAGAGTTAAGAATAACAAGTTCTTCATTACCTAAAATAGAATAACCGCTTAGAATAACAAAACAGATTATATTTGTCGAGAAGTGCAAAATCGTATGGATACGATCCTCATTGTGTATCTTGATTAATTGGATCGTTTCTTTGTGGATTCCTAGAGGAAGCTTTTGTAGATGTGTCTCCGAGTATTCCTTGATCATTTCGTCCAAGAAGAGGATTTCCTCTAATTCTATGAACTTTTCTAGAATACTTTTTTCTTGAATATCATTCAAAAAAAGTTCGGATTGACCAGTATTCGACCAATTAGTAACCCAAGATTCCATACTTTTAGTAAATGAGAGAGAAATCCACCAGGGCAAAAAGACTATAGATGCAAGATACAAAAGAGGAGTGAATGCTTTCTTTTTTGCCATTTTTCACCTGTGAATTTTTAATTAACCCACTTCATTTGTCGACTCTATGTGATCGAATATTTCTTTCAAACATGAGTTCTAGACAAGAAACCTATGAATCTATTTTATTTGTGATTTTGTTTGAATCTAGAAAGAATATAGAACTAGACTAAGACTCCACTTCGAATTCGAATGAAGAAATAATCAAAAATATTGTTTCCAGATATCTCAATTCATCAAATCCCAAACAAGTGTCTCTTTTCGATGAATGACCGAAAGAAGTCCTTTAAGGAATGAATATTATTGCGATTTTGAGACGAAAGAACTCCTTTTCTATCAAAATATCCACCAAAATATTTCGAAAAAATTCCAACAATTCCCCATAGCCAAGAATAGAATAATTGAGAGAAAGATATTGTGATGATCAAAAAAATGAGCGGCAAAACAAGACAGAAACGGGCCAGTTATCATTTTTAAGAAAACCCATTATTGGTTAGTAAAGAACACAAACGAAAGGATAAAAAAAGGTCGATTGACAAAAAGGAAATAATTTACAAGATATGATTTATCTGCATCTAAAGTATCACTTCCAACAAATATTGAACTTCAAAAAAAAAAGAGTTTTGTTTTATGGTTGTTCCATATACGTCGGCTTTGGCTCGACTGACTGACGAAACTTCAGTTAAGTTATCTTATAGAAAAAAACAGGATTCTTGCATTTTTTCCCTCCTGCTGAGAAAGCATTCGTTCTTCAGCCCAGTTCCTTTTCTCAAAAGACTTCAATTGGTACGCGCAAGAAATAGGCCAATTCCGCGGCTTTTTGTTCAATTTCTCGTGGAGTCAAATTCTCATCAGTACGGATCAACGGAATAGCCCCCCGGCCTCTGATATCCATATAAAGGACACGACGAGCATAAATACCCTCTTTAACTTCTATTCTAACGGATTGAATATCTTTTATACGGAATCGGAGGAATATGCGACGATTTTTTCCAGGAAATCCCCAACGAAAAATACACACTATTCCTTCCTTTCTATTGAATCGATCATAACCACTACCTACATTCCAGGAAATTGTGCACCACAAATAGGAACTAATAAAGAGACCCGCGATCCCGTAGAAAGACATCACGATCCCTTGTGGAAAAAAAATGATTTGCTGAGACGGAACAAAAGATATCAAATTTCTACCAAGATAACTGGAAGTTCCAACCAATAAGAATCCTAATGAACCTAAAAAAACGATAAGGGCCCAGCAAAAATTACTTAGTTTTCGAGACCCCGTTATAAGTTCTATCCATATATGTTCTGATCGCCAACTCATACTTGATCCGATTTCATTTTATTGGAATTGAGAGAATACCCCAAATGATTTTGACTTTACTTTTTTTGTTTCCGAAGGAACTCTCATCAACTAGCACTAGTTTGCTGTGAACTAGTACTAGTTTGATGTCAACTTTTAGGAGTAATTCATCAAATTGGTTAGATCTAAAATAATAACATACCCTTCATATGATCCCAATATACATATAGATCCACCAACTTTATTGGGCATCCAGCGCTCCTGATCTATTTGAAACTAGCTAGAATTCATTTACCCATAGATCATTTTCTGCAGGCATAAGAGCTTTTTCCTTTATGTTCGCCGGAAATCACACGTTATACCATATTTCCCGAAATAAATATCTGTGTTATGCTACAAGTCTAAGTTTCAAAAAAAAAACGGATGAGATTTTCTCAGATCTAAACAATCTTGTTTTTTTGAACATAAAGAAATAAAGAAGCCATTGCCATGGCCGGAAATACTAGGCCTACTAAAGGCACAAAAATAGAGGGAAAATTGAAAGTTGTCATAAAATGGGTACCTCGATTTACTATTTGTACCTGTTATTATTTTTTTTTAAATATCATATTTTATATTTATACTAATTATAATTAAGAATTGTAATTAGTATGAATTCGTAGTTATTATTAATTAATTCATAAAATTTGAAAATTCTTATTAGAGATATAAGTATCTATATATCTAAGTGAGTATATAGAATAAGTCCAAGGAATGTAGAACTAAATAAATGGACTTATTCATCTTTCTACATGAAAGATACGTATGATAATCGACTTTCTTATTTTTCTTCATTTCTTTGTGTTTTGTTCTTGTCTTCTAATTTAATAAAGAAAGAGTTTCTTACAAATTATCGAAAGATTCGTTAGAATGCGACACAACCGGAATTTTTAGTGAAAATGGGATTTTCGGGAGATGGAGAAAGATACAAAACTATATATCTATCTTTTCTATATTTGAATTTGATTATATACGTAAGACGAAATTCATTTTATTTGCCTAATTTCACGAAAGGAAGAACTCACGCTTTTATCTTGTTGATAGAGACTTCTTAATTAGTAATCGGGAATCTAGGTAAAAAAAAAGAGTTATCCGCAACTTTTGATTCTTTCTACAATTAGATCTTAGGTCACCAAAGAAAACTCCATTCTTATTTACTTGGATTCCGATAAGCTAACTACTTGTTTGCTACAAATAAAATAATGGAACTTAGTGCGCTCTACTTGATTGAATTGGAATTCAAAGGAAAGAAGCCGTGGAGCTGCAATAACTCACTCAGAACACCCTTTAAAAGCTTACGTGGTACGATTAGGTCCACTAAGCCCTTCTCGAATAACACTTCAGCCACTTGTGAACCTTCGGGTACTGGTTGCTTCAATGTTTCTTCAATTACTCTTTTACCCGCAAATGCAATGTCGGCATCGGGTTCGGCAATAATGATATCTCCCAACATACCAAAACTAGCTGTTACCCCACCAGTAGTAGGAGATGTAAGGATTGATACATAAAATAACTTTTTATTGCATTGATAATCATATAAGGCAGACGATATTTTAGCCATTTGCATCAAGCTCAAACTTCCTTCTTGCATGCGCGCCCCACCCGAAGCGCATACTATAATAAGAGGTAGAAATTGATTGGTAGCGTACTCAATCAAACGGGTGATTTTCTCCCCGACTACGGATCCCATACTGCCCCCCATAAACTCAAAATCCATAAACCCAATTGCTACGGGAATACCATTTAGTTGACCTACGCCGGTTTGAACAGCCTCAGTTAATCCTGTCGTTCTTTGATAAGAATCAATACGATCTTTATAAGACTTGTCCTCCTCCTCCTCCCACTCCGAATCCAATCCAATCTCCGAAGATTGACTCTCCGAAGATTGACTCTCTGAATCCAATCGAATCTCTGAATCGGATTGACTCTCCGAATCGGATTGACTCTCCGAAGATTGACTCTCCGAATCGGATTGATTCTCCGAAGATTGACTCTCTGAATCGGATTGACTCTCCGAATCGGATTGACTCTCTGAATCCAATCGAATCTCTGAATCGGATTCACTCTCCGAATCCAATCGAATCTCTGAATTCAATCGAATCTCTGAATCGGATTCACTCTCCGAATCCGATTCACTTTCTGAATCAAATCCAATGGGATCCATAGAGAACAGGTCTTCATCCATAGGATCCCAAGTGCCGGGGTCGAGCAACATTTCGATTCTTTGTGAACTATTCATTTTGAAATGATATTCACATGCTTCACACGTATACATTCGTGATTGCAAATATTTCTTATAATTTAATGTATAACACTCTTCGTGTTCGCAGAAAAGCCACAAATCCTTGTAGTTTGGGTACTTTGGAGTTGCATCTCGATTAGACTCGAGATCATTAGACTCGAGATCATTCGAATCGAGATCATTAGACTCGAGATCAGTAGACTCGAGATCAGTAGACTCGAGATCAGTAGACTCGAGATCATTAGACTCGAGATCATTCCAATCGAGATCGTTAGACTCGAGATCATTAGACTCGAGATCAGTAGACTCGAGATCAGTAGACTCGAGATCATTAGACTCGAGATCATTCCAATCGAGATCGTTAGACTCGAGATCATTAGACTCTTCTCTTAGAGTTAAATCTAGAGTTAAATCACTACTCTTCGCGTGGTTTCGTATATCGGACCTCCCACTTTCACTACTAGTTCTACGTTTACCAAAAATCAACCTAGAAATGAAACTGCGACTACTATAATCTCCAATGTCACTACTATCACCTCCAATGTCACTACTATCACCTCCAATGTCACTACTATCACCTCCAATGGACGTATCAATACCGATTTTTTTATGAAGATAACTCTTAATGCAACTAGTAATCAAATTATCCCAAAGAGATTGAGTATCGTACATGTAACGATTGTCTAGTTTACTCAGAAAAGAATGATCGTTGTCAATCTCAACAACAACACTATGCTTTTCAATATCAAAATAGATAAAATAACTGTCTCCATTACTATCCCTAACTACCCAAGGACCAGGAGAGATGAAATGCCAAAGGTCTTTGACGCCAAATATCGGATCTTCACTTTTACTAGTATTTTCATCTTCACTTTCACTAGTATTTTCAATAGGACCAAGATTGTCCGTTGAGTTCTTTATCCGATACCTGCGTTCTAACTCCTTCTTAAACACCATCGAATTAAACCACCCTCTTTTCATATAGGTTTCTTGCCTCCTATTTGCATAAAAATAGAATAGATGAATAGTCATTGGATCCACAATTCTTGAATATCTTATTTCATATCAGACTAAACATAGAAATTCAATCACTACTAATAAGAAGTGTGAAAAAGGATTCTCTTTTGTTTTGTGGGAATCCGGGGGTAAGACTTCACTATATTATATATGAATAAGATGGAATCCCTTTTCATTCTAAATTAAATAGAATGCTAAAAAGAGGTTTTTCCTATGTCTTCGCATCGAACAAAAAAAAGAAATATTTGTTCTCTCCTAGAAAGAATTTTTTCGTAAAATTGGATCTAATTCTAATAACTAACCAATAACAAGTAAGAAATTAAGGTTCTATTCCAACACAAAAAAGACAATTTACAAGAAAAAAGACAATTTACAAGATGGGTCAAAAGATTTGTGATACTTCGCTTGATTCAGGGAAACTTTATATTTATATAGGATATATTAAAGAATAGACCAATCCTAAGGATCCATAGGTTTAATTGTGGATCCAAGAAAACAATAGAAGCATTTGAGTCGTAGATTTTCTATTTCAAATCTTCTATATCTAGAGATATATGTATTTATCCAAAATACATGCAATAGAATCTTTGTATTCGGCTCAATCCTTTTATTAAAAGATTGGGCCGAGTTTTATTGCAATTCAATTAAGAGAACGGAGAGTAATTACTTCTTATCTGCATCTTACTTTTCCGGATCCAAAGTATCCACTGCCTTAAACTCAAATTTGATCTCTTTCCATACCTCACAAGCGGCAGCTAGTTCAGGACTCCATTTGCTAGCCTCGCGGATAATTGCATTACCCTCAGCAGCAAGATCACGTCCTTCATTACGAGCTTGTACACATGCTTCTAGAGCTACTCGGTTAGCTACGGCACCTGGCGCATTACCCCAAGGGTGTCCTAAAGTTCCTCCACCGAACTGTAGTACGGAATCATCTCCAAAGATCTCGGTCAGAGCAGGCATATGCCAAACGTGAATACCCCCTGAAGCCACGGGAATAACACCTGGTAGAGAGACCCAATCTTGAGTGAAATAAATACCGCGACTTCGATCTTTTTCAATAAAATCATCACGCAGTAAATCAACAAAGCCCAAAGTGATGTCTCTTTCTCCTTCAAGTTTACCTACTACGGTACCAGCGTGAATATGATCTCCACCAGACATACGTAACGCTTTAGCTAGTACACGGAAGTGCATACCATGATTCTTCTGTCTATCAATAACTGCATGCATTGCACGGTGAATGTGAAGAAGTAGGCCATTATCTCGGCAATAATGAGCCAAGCTAGTATTTG
>Ga0081540_1000243_pt2:22500-25000 | contig 55195 bp, 35 predicted proteins | sample TabmetS2T1R1_FD_71024 | JGI IMG/M metagenome (GOLD analysis project Ga0081540, IMG submission 71024) | Tabebuia heterophylla rhizosphere microbial communities from the University of Puerto Rico - S2T1R1 | ecosystem: Host-associated > Plants > Roots > Rhizosphere ...
TGTATTAGGGAATTATGGATAGGCTAACAAAAAAAAGCAGAATTAGGGATTCGTTGGGATTCTTACATTTATTTCGAAGATACTTTTTTCGTATGAGCCGAACCAATAGGATGAATCAAACGAGTTCTGCATCATGAACCTTGTACTGCGCCTATTGCTTAGCCCGGTTCTAGAAAGTCATGCCGAGACGAATTAGGAAATCGAATAGGAACGAAAATACAAAGAAATGAAAGGGTATCGAGTTCGATTTATTTGTATTGTATCTGAACCGAATCTTGATCTTGTCTATTTCAACTTCGACTTTTTGTTCTTTCAAGCAACCAATTTTACCTTATGTATGAAGTATTAACATTTGAACGAAAGAAAAAAAAAAAGAGAAAATCGAATTTCATTTTAGATACTTTATTTAAGAATTTAAGAAACTCTACCCATCTATTTTATAGATGGGGTATATCTCGCCAAGATAGATAAAAGTATCTATTATGATCCAGATTCGAAATCAATATGTATCTCGCTTCATATCAATGAATTTCTAAAAGAAAGAAAGACCTCATACAAATTAACCCTGCATCGGGAACCAGACTTGAACTGGCGACACGAGGATTTTCAGTCCTCTGCTCTACCAGCTGAGCTACCCCGACCATTCCCAATGTAGCATCCCATCCTCATTTTATTATTATTAGATGACCGGGGTCTATGTCAATTAAAGGGACAAGGGGGGATTACAAAGTTTTCTCCAAGTCCTGTAATTTCTTGGATCTTCAAAAAGACGACTTTCTAAGTTTCAGTATGAGTAATGCTATTGATTGTGAATCATTCAACATTCAAATAGGGATTCCCTGCTTAATTTGGATGTGTATTCTATATCACATGTGATAAGAGAAAGTCATTTACGCCCAGTTTGGCAAAGAATCAGAAAGATAAAGAAATTTGGAACCGCTAACGAAAAAAGGGGATAGGTTAAATATTTTTTGGGGAGTCAAATAGGTTTTTTTTGGGGATAGAGGGACTTGAACCCTCACGATTTTTAAAGTCGACGGATTTTCCTCTTACTATAAATTTCATTGTTGCCGGTATTGACATGTAGAATGGGACTCTATCTTTATTCTCGTCCGCTTAATCAGTTCTTTAAAAGAACTATCGGACTATGGAGTGAATGATTTGATGAATGAATATTCGATTCTTTCTTCAATGTGGAATCAATTCACATTAATTCTTCCATTTTTCATATAAAAAAATACAAAAAAATACAGATACAGATTCGGGCTATCATTAATCATTTGATATAGTATTCAATAGATACGTTTATCCTTCATCCTTTCTGAAGTTTCGATGGAAAGATTCCTCTACCAACGCAGCCAACTCCATTTGTTAGAACAGCTTCCATTGAGTCTCTGCACCTATCCTTTTTTTTTCGTTTTCTGAACCTTTGTTTTGAGAAAAAAGGATTTGGCTCAGGATTGCCCATTTTTCTTAATTCCGGGGTTTCTCTGAATTTGAAAGTTATCACTTAGTAGGTTTCCATACTAAGGCTCAATCCAATTAAGTCCGTAGCGTCTACCGATTTCGCCATATCCCCCCCTTCCTTTTGTTTTGAGATTAGGATCTTATTATGATATCATTCCTTTTTTCTTTCATTTATACTGGAACCCTTGAATTTATTAGATAGCGATTACTATCTCGAAAAAAGTATTTTCTTTGTTACCTATAGGAAACCCTTATTTGATCCAAATCAATTGGATTTTATCATTTCTGTATCGGCAATTCAATATAGATTGATATATACCCTATATATATCTTTCTCTTCCTGCCATTTAGCCCATGCACTTTGGGATACTTGAACGGCCGATTCTTTTTTTTTTTTTTCTTAACTTCCCCTTTTACGAATGAAAGCCGAGGAATGTCTGATTAGTTATAACTAATTAACTAATTCGAATTCGAAAGAAATAAAGAAATATAGAATTAGAAATATATAGGATATAAAATATAGAAGTGTAACAAAAAGAATTTCAAATGTCGTGTGAATTCAAAATCCAAAATAAAAAAGAAAATTTGACTATCGAAAAATATTTAAGATTGACTATCGAATAGATTCGAATTGTATTCGAATTTAGAAGTGTGATAAAGAAATCGAAATTCTATATCGCTACATAAATCGTTCTGTTCTATAATATTAATATTCAATATTTATTTAATATTCAATATTTATTGGAAATTATAGATTCTATTCTTTTCTATATTTCTAGAAACACTACACTATAGTGTATTGACTTCCTATGCATAGAAAATTTCTATTATTATTATGTGGGCCCGCTTAGCTCAGAGGTTAGAGCATCGCATTTGTAATGCGATGGTCATCGGTTCGATTCCGATAGCCGGCCTTTTCCTATTTTTCATTTTTTTATGCCATTTAAATTGAGAATCTCCCTTTGAAATCCAAGAATATTGAAAAAGTGTTTTAATTTTATCCCATCTTCCAAATCCATAAATTTCTTAAGTT
>Ga0081540_1000243_pt2:40000-45000 | contig 55195 bp, 35 predicted proteins | sample TabmetS2T1R1_FD_71024 | JGI IMG/M metagenome (GOLD analysis project Ga0081540, IMG submission 71024) | Tabebuia heterophylla rhizosphere microbial communities from the University of Puerto Rico - S2T1R1 | ecosystem: Host-associated > Plants > Roots > Rhizosphere ...
AGAGAAAATTTTTGATAACTTCTTGATCTTGTTTACTAGATTTATTTTAGTAGATTTATATAGAGAATGATAGAGAATGTCGATTCTAATGAACGATTCATGAATATGAATGACGAATCCAAAAATTATATACAATTCTGAAAAACGGAAAGATCCCTCGGATCTAATCATTCCATTATATTGACAATTTCAAAAAACTGATCATACTATGATCATAGTATGAGAGCGGTTGGGCAAGTCGGCCCCCATCGTCTAGTGGTTTAGGACATCTCTCTTTCAAGGAGGCAGCGGGGATTCGAATTCCCCTGGGGGTAGGGTACTAGGAAAGGAAATTGATCATGCATTACCAATAAGCCTAAAATGGATTCTTCCTGGGTCGATGCCCGAGCGGTTAATGGGGACGGACTGTAAATTCGTTGGCAATATGTCTACGCTGGTTCAAATCCAGCTCGACCCAAAAATTAGCCAATCTACCATGAGATGGTATAAACCCCCTTGTCCTTCAGAAATACCCCAGACGAAGATAAAAAAGAATCCAATTTTCTGCTAGATCCCTTATTTTATTTCCCTGGGATTGTAGTTCAATTGGTCAGAGCACCGCCCTGTCAAGGCGGAAGCTGCGGGTTCGAGCCCCGCCAGTCCCGACAGATCCAATATCCAATAAATACATCAATTCATTTTTCCCTTTCTATGAACTAACTAGTAAAGGGTGTCGGGGGGCATACTTTCATTCCCAAAGAAAAAAGAAATCCCAAACCCTAAAATAGTGAATTTGCTGAATATTAGATCTTTTATACCGGCCTCATCTTTATGAAACCTCTTTATCTTCCAAAAAATCACAGTAAAAAAAGGAGTTTAGAACTTAACTCTTTTTTTTTTTTCATTTCGCTTTTCTTGTTTGTTTAAGTTTGTAACTATGTGATTAATCGAAGTGGAAAGGCAATCTGATGATCCTTCATCAGATGACGGATGATAAAGAAAGGAATTGTGGATTGATTGGGTCAGGAATCCAAATTTGGATTCGGTATGGATAAAAGAACTTCCTATGTTATACTATTCAAGTCTCGACGACGAATTGATTTGATAGATCAGATATTGTTATTCATGATATTGATCCGATTCAAGATCATCGAGAGGTAATTCATTCATTGAATTTACAGACGAAAGATTTATCATCTCTAGGGGATTAAATCCCGAGTTATTGCGAAGTAAAAAAACCGATGAGATTATGGAAGTAAATATTCTTGCATTTATTGCTACTGCACTATTCATTCTAGTTCCTACCGCTTTTCTACTTATCATTTACGTAAAAACAGTCAGTCAAAATGATTAATTCAAATGAATTTTAAATTCATTTGAATGAAACTTTCCTTCTGAGTTCTTATCAAAAATGGACGAAGTCCAATGAAAAGGATTCCAATTTCAAGTCTTAACTTAAATGAAATGAGCGGACTATAATCGGCAGTATTCTAAGAGATAGATAGTATGGTAGAAAGAAAGATTCATCTATTTCATACTATCTATCTCTTAGTCTATAAACTTAGTCTATAAAGTTGTAATCTAGAATAAAGATAAAAGCTTAAGTTTCTATAGATCAATCTACAATATTCTCTTCATATATGTGTATATTAATTTAATTCCATATATTGTATGGAATTGACATAACACCCAATTTGCTACATCTATTTGTTCCGATGAATCGGAAATGATTCTTCTCTTAGGATTCTAATTCCTTTCCTGTTACTAATAAGGAAGAGTAAACCTCACCGATTTTTATTTAAGGCCCGAACCAGGATATGAAATAAGTCGATAAAGCATAAATCGCCTTTCTAAAATTAGAAACCAGGCGGTAAATGTCCAATATGTGACTCGCCCGAGGCAAGATCTTATTATTGCATAGTCTTTCGTTAGACAACCACTATCTCTCTATCATTTCTCATAGAAAGTGCGGTGCGTATACACTTAACAAAACGACTTCTTCTTTGAAGAGTAAAGAGGGAAAGAAATCAAAAAAAAAAAGGTCCGGTCTTCCTCAGTATCCATCTATAAAAATAGTAAGAGCCCATTCCATTGATTGAAATAGAAAATTTCGTAAGAATTTTAGGTTGGAATTAATTTCCAATTGTCTGAATCCCTTTCTTTTCGAAATACAAAGACGGGAATCGCTGAAATATCTCTTTGATTGAAAGAGTATGATTCATATCCTAGATTACTCCATTGGAGTCCAATGGGATTCAAAATGCAGATTCTTTTTAATAGTTCAAACGCGTTGCAGAACGATTTATAAAACAATCGATACGGTTTGATTCCTCAACTCAATTATTAGTACTTCTAGAGCCCACTTCTTCCCCACACTACGAGTGAAAGGGAAAATGTAAAGACTACCATTAAAGCAGCCCAAGCGAGACTTACTATATCCATGTGAATTATGTCCCCTATCTCTATAAATACGAAGGAATTATTCCATTATTCTTCACTAATAATAGTGGAATCAATGGCGCAGAGTCAAAAAGGGATTCTGACCTAACACTATTGAGAAACCAATCCAATAAATCGATTATGATTTCGAATCGGGAAAGATTAAACACAAGCAAAATACGTAGTAACATCCTAAGGGAATGGGAACATGTAGCAATAAGAATAATAAGCCCTATTCTTTTTTTGTTTTGGTGACCTTCGTAAGTAAAAACAGAAGGGGAGAAATCACTAAAAAAGAGAAATCACTATCTATTACAAACCTCTATTTCCCCATTTGATCTAATCCGTACCCTTTTTCCCGATTATCGCTCTGAAAGAGGGGGCTTGACTAGGGGTTGCCGAAAAGAAATTCTTTCTTTTTGACCCTTTTTCTATAAAAAAAAGTCAATTATCCATCCAATCTAATATGGATACCTGAGCACTCAGAGATTCGCGCGAGTCCGTCGTATATAAAGCAACTTGCGCGCCTTTCCAAAACTATTAATTGAATTTCCTATCAGGCTCTACAATTTGATTCAAGATCCAGTCATTAGACACTCCCTTAGTATTAGTAATAGAAGGGAATCGTGAAGTCTTGAGAACCCCTCTACCAGTAGATTAGAATATTTCCTTGAATCCTAGATGCGAACGAGGATTCACAATCTTTTAGAAAACCTTCAGACCACATGCTTAGAATCAAACAAAGTATCAACAGTCGGTTTCCTCGGCTTCTACCGGGGAAGAATTCTGCGAGTTATATCAGCAAAACAGAAGAGATTTCGAGTTTTTTGTTGATCAGGCGACACCCGGATTTGAACTGGGGAAAAGGGATTTGCAGTCCCCCGCCTTACCACTCGGCCATGCCGCCAAAATGATACAAAATAGATGAAAATTTTCCCGGATTACTGAATTTTTATTGTACTTGCATTTTGACTCCTGTTTTCCTTAATCCTTGTCCTAAAAGAAAGACTTCTTTTTGATTGGATTTGATCCATCCCTTCGATTGATTGTATAGTATCTGAAACTACACAATGCTAAAAACATTCTCTCACTTTTCTATTGAGAAATCAAATGGGTATTTTCAGCCGACAAATTGGAACCATTAACTATTGACTGCTTACTTCGAATTCATGAACGATTCTGGGATTTGAATCTCAAATTGTGTTTTCCTAATGACATAAGAAAATACAAATTGAGACAGAACTAATCAGTATTGATTTTTTCAATCAAAAAATCCTTCTCAATTGCAATTATAACAAAACATATGAGTATATGTAAACCCCAGAACATAAATTGTTACACAGATATCTATTATTTAGATATGTTGTCGATAGGGAATTATCATACAATTATCCTACTTCACTTTTGCATTGAATAGAAATTCTCTTTTGATAGAGCACAACCCGGGCTGTCCCGAATAGAACCAGCAATAAAAGAGAAGTCGGATATTATAGCGATCTGCATACGTGTTTAATAAAAGCAACCCTTCTTATACACTTCAAATCGTATTCTACTCAAAAATCAGTAAAGTACAAATATCTCTCTTCTCTGCGAATCTGAACAACGAAATCCCTAACATAAAGGCGGTTAAGTGCTAAAAAAATGGATTCTATCTGGTTTTTTTGTCTTTGTCTTTATCTCCCACGAATCTTTTTATTTTTCTCAAATTCGAATATGTAATATCATAATAATGGTATAATTTGAATCATTTTTTTTTGTTTTGCTATTCTATACAAAACCCTATGGCCTTAATAAGTCTAAGTGACAGAATTCTGTTTGTAGGCTTGTTTTATCAATTCCTTTCCATTTGGATCTGTTGCAACTTCCAATTTAAGTAGAAAATTCTCTTTATTCCTCCGTTCATACGTAGTTCATACATTTCATTCCAAATATGAAGTTGAGTCAAATTTCATGTGATTCAGTAAACAGAATAGAAATTCCATCAGTGCTAGATCGTCGATCTAATTCGATGAAGAATGTACTTAATAATGGTATTTTTTGATAAATGGGAAATTCAAAATGCTCGGGGATGCAAATGAGGCAATGTCTACAATACCTGGATTTAATCAGATCCAATTTGAAGGATTTTGTAGGTTCATTGATCAGGGTTTGACAGAAGAACTTTATAAGTTTCCAAAAATGGAAGATACAGATCATGAAATCGAATTTCAATTATTTGTGGAAAGATATCAATTGGTAGAACCGTTGATAAAGGAAAGAAATGCTGTGTATGAATCACTCACATATTCTTCTGAATTATATGTATCCGCGGGATTAATTTGGAAAACCAGTAGGTATATGCAAGAACAAACTCTTTTGATTGGAAACATTCCTCTAATGAATTCCCTAGGAACTTCTATAGTAAATGGAATATATAGAATTGTGATCAATCAAATACTGCAAAGCCCCGGTATTTATTACCGGTCAGAATTGGACCATAACGGAATTTCGGTCTATACCGGCACCATAATATCAGATTGGGGAGGAAGATCAGAATTAGAGATTGATAGAAAAGCAAAGATATGGGCTCGCGTGAGTAGGAA
>Ga0081540_1000243_pt2:52500-55195 | contig 55195 bp, 35 predicted proteins | sample TabmetS2T1R1_FD_71024 | JGI IMG/M metagenome (GOLD analysis project Ga0081540, IMG submission 71024) | Tabebuia heterophylla rhizosphere microbial communities from the University of Puerto Rico - S2T1R1 | ecosystem: Host-associated > Plants > Roots > Rhizosphere ...
GATTGAAATCCCCATCAATGGCATTTTCCGTAGAAATAGTATTCTTGCTTATTTCGACGATCCTCGATACAGAAGAAAGAGTTCGGGCATTACTCAATATGGGACGCTAGAAATGCATTCAATCCTCAAAAAAGAGGATTTGATTGAGCATCGAGGAGGCAAGGAATTTAGGCCAAAATACCAAATGAAAGTAGATCGGTTTTTTTTCATTCCCGAGGAAGTGCATATCTTACCCGGATCTTCTTCCATAATGGTACGGAACAATAGTATCATTGGGGTAGATACACAAATTACTTTAAATATAAGAAGCCAAGTAGGCGGGTTGGTCCGAGTGGAGAGAAAAAAAAAAAGAATTGAACTTAAAATCTTTTCTGGAGATATCCATTTTCCTGGAGAGACAGATAAGATATCCCGACATAGCGGCGTTTTGATACCACCAGGAACAGGAAAACAAAATTCCAAGGAATCCAAAAAATGGAAAAATTGGATCTATGTTCAACGGATCACACCTAGCAAGAAAAAGTATTTTGTTTTGGTTCGGCCTGTCCTCACATATGAAATAACGGACGGTATAACTTTTGCAACGCTTTTCCCGACAGATCTGTTGCAGGAAAGGGATAATGTGCAACTTCGAGTTGTCAATTATATCCTTTATGGAAATGGTAAACCAATTCGAGGAATTTCTGATACAAATATTCAATTAGTTCGGACTTGTTTAGTATTGAATTGGGACCAAGACAAAAAAAGTTCTTCTAGTCAAGAAACCCGTGCTTCCTTTGTTGAAATAAAGGCAAATGATTTGATTCGACATTTCCTAAGAATCGACTTGGTGCAATCCACTATTTCATATATCGGAAAAAGGAATGATCTATCGGGCTCAGGATTGCTCTCTGATAATGGATCAGCTTGCACCAATATCAATCCGTTTTCTTCCATTTATTCCAAGGGAAGAATTCAACAACCCCTTAATCAAAATCAAAGAACTATTCATACGTTGTTGAACAGAAATACGGGATTCCAATCGTTGATAATTTTGTCATCATTCAATTGTTTTCGAATGGGTCCATTCAACGATGTAAAATATCACAATGTGATAAAAGAATCAATTAAAATTACAAAAGATCCTCTAATTCCAATTAAGAATTCGCTGGGGCCTTTAGGAACAGCCTTTCTAATTGGGAATGTTTATTCATTTTACCATTTACTAACTCATAATCAGATCTTGGTAAATAACTATTTGCAACTTGACAATTTAAAACAGACTTTTCAAGTAATTAAATATTATTTAATGGATGAAAATGAGAAAATTTATAACCCCGATCCATGCAGTAACATTATTTTCAATTTGAATTGGTATTTTCTCCATTCCAATTATTGTCAAGAAACATCTACAATAATGAGTCTTGGTCAGTTTATTTGTGAAAATATATGTATAGCCAAAAATGCACCACACCTAAAATCGGGTCAAGTTATACTTGTTCAAGTTGACTCTGTAGTAATACGATCAGCTAAGCCTTATTTGGCCACTCCAGGAGCAACTGTTCATGGCCATTATGGGGAAATCCTGTACGAAGGAGATACTTTAATTACATTTATATATGAAAAATCGAGATCTGGTGATATAACCCAGGGGCTTCCAAAAGTAGAACAGGTGTTAGAAGTGCGTTCGGTTGATTCAATATCGATGAATCTAGAAAAGAGGGTTGAGGGTTGGAACGAACGTATAACAAGAATTCTTGGAATGCCGTGGGCATTCTTGATTGGTGCTGAGCTAACTATAGTGCAAAGTCGTATCTCTTTGGTTAATAAGATCCAAAAGATTTATCGATCCCAGGGGGTGCAGATTCATAATAGGCATATAGAAATTATTGTACGTCAAATAACATCAAAGGTGTTGGTTTCAGAAGATGGAATGTCTAATGTTTTTTCACCCGGAGAACTTATTGGATTGTTGCGAGCGGAACGAATGGGGCGCGCGTTGGAAGAAGCGGTTTGTTACCGAGCCCTCTTATTGGGAATAACAAGAGCATCTCTCAATACTCAAAGTTTCATATCTGAAGCGAGTTTTCAAGAAACTGCTCGAGTTTTAGCAAAAGCAGCTCTGCGGGGTCGAATCGATTGGTTGAAAGGCCTGAAAGAGAACGTTGTTTTGGGGGGTCTGATACCCGTTGGTACCGGATTGAAAGGATTAGTGCCCCCTTCAAAACAAGATAACAAGAGCCCTTTGGAAACAAAAAAAAACAATCTATTCGAGGGGGAAATGAGAGATATTTTGTTTCACCACAGAAAATTATTTGATTCTTTTCTTTTCTTTCAAAGAATTTCCATGATAGACCAGAACAATCATTTATAGGATTTAATGATTCCTAAAAGCGGATTCATCTTTTTGACTATCTGTATTTGGTGCAGTCATTTGATTTGGTAATCAAAAAAAATAGTAAGCAATAGAAAAGACTACTGGCTTGTTCGTCTATCTACGGCCAATCTATAGTAGAAGAGAAGGTTCCATCGGAACAATTATTTATTTCAGTTCAGGGTTCCTCGTCTCTTTTTTTTTTTTTTAAAAAAAAAAAGGGGGGGGGGGGGGGGGAAAAAAAAAAAAAAAATTTGAAAAAAAAATTTGAAAAAAAGGTTAAAGGAAGGGTTTTTTTTTGGCAATGGTATTAGAAAAGGAAAACAAAAAAGGGACCCTTAT
>Ga0081540_1000264_pt1 | contig 55128 bp, 52 predicted proteins | sample TabmetS2T1R1_FD_71024 | JGI IMG/M metagenome (GOLD analysis project Ga0081540, IMG submission 71024) | Tabebuia heterophylla rhizosphere microbial communities from the University of Puerto Rico - S2T1R1 | ecosystem: Host-associated > Plants > Roots > Rhizosphere ...
GCCCTCGAGGGTGAGGGCAGCCGGACGAAGGACGAGCGAGAGGAAGTCAGCACATGCCAGTGAACGATCCGGTCGGCGACATGCTGACCCGCATCCGCAACGCCTCGCGGGCGCGCCACGACAAGGTGGTCATCCCCACCTCCAAGATGAAGGTCGCGATTGCCAAGGTCCTCCGGGAGGCTGGCTACATCGCGGACTACACCGAGCACGACGTGAAGCCGCAGGGGGAGATCACCCTGCAGCTCAAGTACGGCCCGGACAAGAGCCCGGTCATCACCGGCATCCGGCGCATCAGCAAGCCGGGGCTGCGCCGCTACGTCCCGGTCCGGGAGATCCGTCCGGTCCTCGGCGGCCTGGGCATCAGCATCCTCTCCACCAGCCAGGGCATCCTCAGCGACGCCGACGCCCGGAAGCAGAATCTCGGCGGCGAGCTGATCTGCACGGTGTACTGACATGAGCCGAATCGGAAAGCTGGCGATCAAGCTCGACCCCAAGGTGAAGGCCTCGGTGGCGAGCGGTGCGGTGGCCCTCGAGGGTCCCAAGGGCAAGATGAAGGTGTCCCTTCCGGAGCGGATCACCGCCGACGTGAAGGACGGACAGATCCACGTCCAGCGCCCGGACGACACCCGCGAGGCTCGCGCGCTCCACGGCCTCGCCCGGAGCCTGGTGGCCAACGCGGCCAAGGGCGTGGCCACCGGCTGGGAGCGCAAGCTCGACATCCGGGGCGTGGGCTTCCGCGCCGAGGTGAAGGGCAAGCAGATCCACTTCGCGCTCGGGTTCAGCCATCCCATCGTCTTCAGCCTGCCCGAGGGCGTGACCGCCGAGGTGGACAAGGTCGCGCGCACCGAGGACAGCCTGCCCACCATCGGCCTCACGCTGCGCAGCGTGAACCGGGAGGCGCTGGGGGAGACCGCGGTGAAGATCCGCGCGCTCCGTCCGCCCGAGCCCTACAAGGGCAAGGGCATCAAGTACGCCGACGAGCGTGTCCGGCGGAAGGAAGGCAAGACCGGCACCGCGTAGCGGTTGCCATGACACACCCAATCATCCGGCGGGGGAGGTCCCCATCCTCGCCGGACGGATCGAGGAAGACATGTCCAGCATCGACCCACGACTGAAGAGGAAGGCCCGCATCCGGCGGAAGCTGTCCGGCACCACCGAGCGGCCCCGGCTCACGGTCTACAAGAGCCTGAAGTACATCTACGCCCAGGTGGTGGACGACACGACCGGGCGCACCCTCGCGTTCGCCTCGAGCCTCTCCAAGGAGCTCAAGGGCAAGGACGAGGGCGACAAGAAGGAAGACGCCAAGCGGGTGGGGCGGCTGGTGGCCGAGAAGGCCAAGGCCGCCAACGTGACCCGGGTGGTGTTCGACCGAAACGGTTTCCCGTTCCAGGGCCGCATCGCGGCCGTGGCGGAGGCGGCCCGCGAGGCCGGCCTCGGGTTCTAGGGAAGGGCTGCCTGTGGCGACTCCGATCAATCCCAACGACCTCGATCTCAGCGATCGCGTGGTCAACATCAACCGCGTTGCCAAGGTCGTGAAGGGCGGCCGGCGCTTCAGCTTCTCCGCGCTGGTGGTCGTCGGCGACGGCAACGGCCACGTGGGCGTGGGCCTGGGGAAGGCCAACGAGGTCCCCGAGGCGATCCGCAAGGGCGGCGAGAACGCGAAGAAGAACCTCTTCCGCGTCCCGCTGCAGGGTCACACCATCCCGCACGAGGTGCTCGGTCACTTCGGCGCCGGCTGGGTGCTGCTCAAGCCCGCCGCCGAGGGGACCGGGGTCATCGCCGGCGGGTCGGTGCGCGCGGTGCTCGAGGCGGCCGGCATCCGGAACATCCTCACCAAGAGCCAGGGCAGCCGGAACCCGCACAACGTGCTCAAGGCCACCGTGGCGGGCCTCAAGTCGCTCCGTTCGCCGGATCAGGTCAGCCGGCTCCGCGGCCGGGACATCGAGCTGGCCAAGCACGCCTAGGACGGAACGACCATGGGCCTTCGCATCAAGCTGACCAAGAGCTTCGCCGGAGCGAGCGACACGCAGCTCCGGACCATCGCCGGCCTGGGCCTGAAGAAGTTCGGCCAGGAGCGGCTCCTCCAGGACACTCCCGCAGTCCGGGGAATGATCTCCAAGGTGCGCCACCTCGTCAGCCACGAGGTGGTGAAGGACAACCCGGCCAAGGGCCCGCGGCGCAAGCCGCGGTTCGTGAAGGCCCGCGAGGCGGCCCGCGCGGCCCGTGCCTCGAAGGAGCAGTGACAGTCATGAACTCCCTCTCCAACCTCCGGCGGCCCAAGGCCAGCTGGCACCGGAAGAAGCGCGTCGGCCGTGGTCAGGGCTCCGGCCTCGGCAAGACCGCGGGCCGCGGCGGCAAGGGCCAGAAGGCCCGCACCGGCAACATGCGCTTCGAGGGCTTCGAGGGCGGTCAGAGCCCGCTGCAGCGCCGCCTCCCCAAGTTCGGCTTCATCGCGCCGAACCGGAAGGAGTTCGCGGTGGTGAACGTGGGCCAGCTCGAGGGCTTCGACGCCGGAACCACCGTCGACGAGGCGGCGCTCCGCAAGGCGGGCCTGGTGAAGGGCCGCTGGACCGGCGTGAAGCTGCTCGGCGAGGGCAAGCTCAGCCGCAAGGTCGCCATTCACGTGCACCGGATCAGCGAGAAGGCGCGCGCGGCGGTCGAGGCAGCCGGCGGGTCGGTCACTCTCGTCCCGCTGATGGCCCACAAGCCCGAGGCGGCGGCGAAGGCCCACGCCGGCAAGGGCGCGAAGGCCTAAGGCTCGGTTACAATCCGGTCCCGCTCTTGCCGGGGCGGGACAATCCAGTAGTCTCGGGCGTTCCTCCTCCATGTTCAGAGCCATCACCAACGTCTTCCGGGTCGCCGAGCTCCGGGCCCGGCTCGCCTACACCCTGGCCCTGCTCGCCGTGTACCGGCTGGGCGTCTTCATCAACACCCCGGGCGTCGACCGGGTGGCGATGAACCAGTTCATGGCCGAGCAGAAGGCGCGCGGCGGGCTGGTGAACCTCTTCAACCTGTTCTCCGGCGGCGCGCTGGACCAGATGTCCATCTTCGGGCTGGGGATCATGCCGTACGTCTCGGCATCGATCATCATGCAGCTGCTGACGGTGGTGGTGCCGACGCTGGAGCGGCTGCAGAAGGAAGGCGCCGCCGGCCGCCAGAAGCTGAACCAGTACACCCGCTACGGGAGCATCGTCCTCTCGGTCGTGCAGGGCATCGGCATCGCGCGCTGGCTGGCCTCGCTCGGCCGCCACAGCGGCCCGGACCGCACCGGCATCGACATCCCCCACGTGGTGGTCCCCAACGACTCGGTGTGGTTCACCTTCATGACGGTGATCACCCTGACCGCGGGCACCGCGTTCATCATGTGGCTGGGTGAGCGCATCACCGAGCGTGGCATCGGCAACGGCATCTCGCTGATCATCTTCGCCGGCATCGTCGCCCGGCTGCCCAGCGCCACCACCCGCCTGGTCGAGCTGTCCAAGGACAAGGCCTGGCTCATCCCGGTCCTCATCGTCTTCATGCTCCTGGTGGTCGGGGTGGTGGTCTACATCGAGCGCGGGATGCGGCGGATCCCGGTGCAGTACGCCAAGCGGATGGCGGGGCGGACGATGTTCGCCGGACAGGCGACCTACTTCCCGATGAAGGTGAACACCTCGGGCGTGATTCCCCCGATCTTCGCCGGGGCGATCCTCAGCTTCCCGGCCACGCTCGGGAACTGGCTGCCCGGGCTGGCCACCGTGCAGCACGCCCTGGAGAGCAATGCCTGGCTCTACGACGGCGTGTTCGTCCTGCTGATCATCTTCTTCACCTACTTCTACACGACGCTCACCTTCCGGGCGGACGACGTCGCCGACAACATCAAGAAGCAGGGCGGGTACATCCCCGGGATCCGGCCGGGGCGACAGACGGCGGAGTACATCTCCAGCGTCCTGAACCGGATCACCTTCGGCGGCGCCATCTATCTCGCGCTCATCTGCGTCATCCCCTCCATCCTCTCCAACCCGGCCTTCGGCGGGCTGCCCTTCCAGTTCGGCGGAACGGCGCTCCTCATCGTCGTCGGCGTGGCGCTGGACACCGTGCAGCAGATCGAGGGGCACCTCATCAGCCGCAACTACGAGGGCTTCGCCGGTGCGCGTGGGCCGCGCATCCGGGGTCGACTGCGGTCGGCCGCGTAGCGGGGTAGCCCCGGAGGGGAGTCCATGAACCTGGTCCTGCTCGGACCACCAGGCGCGGGGAAGGGGACACAGGCGAAGCGGCTGGCGGCGCGCTTCGGCATTCCCCAGGTCTCGACCGGCGACATCCTCCGGCAGGCGGTGAAGGACGGAACCGAGCTCGGCAAGCAGGCCGGGCCGATCATGGCCGCGGGCAAGCTCGTCCCGGACGACCTGGTGGTGAGCATCGTCAAGGAGCGGTTGCTCCAGCCGGACGCCGCGCAGGGCTTCATCCTCGACGGCTTCCCGCGCACCATTCCCCAGGGGGAGAAGCTCGACCAGGCGCTCTCCGCCCACGGCAAGAAGCTCGACGCGGTCGTGTCCCTCGAGGTGCCGATCGAGACGCTGGTGGAGCGCATCTCCGGCCGGCGGAGCTGCCCGCGGGACGGGAGCGTGTACCACATCGTCCAGAACCCACCCCGGCGGGAGGGCTACTGCGACCTGTGTGGCGCCTCGCTGGTGCAGCGCGAGGACGACAAGCCGGAGAGCGTTCGAATCCGGATGCAGGCCTACGAGGCCCAGACCGCGCCGCTGAAGGACTTCTACGCCCGGCGCGGGCTCCTTCACGTCGTGGACGGGGTCGGCGCGCCCGAGGCCATCGAGGCCGCGGTGGTGGTTGCCCTCAAGCGCCGGTAGGTCACGGCCGCGGCGGCACAGTGGTCACGGCCGCGGCGCACGGTGGGCAGGAGGCCTCACGGCGGGCGGCCCCGGCCGCGGCATCCAGTTATGTTCCAATGATGGCGGTGGAGCTCAAGAGCGCGCCGGAGATCGACCGGATGCGGCGCGCAGGACGGGTCGTCGCGGAGATCCTCGACGCGCTCGAGGCGGCCGTCGCGCCCGGGGTCACCACCTGGGACCTGGACCAGCTCGCCGAGCGTCTCATCAAGGAGAAGGGCGCGAAGAGCGCGTTCAAGGGCTACCGCGGCTTCCCTGCGGTGCTCTGCGCCTCGGTGAACCACGAGGTGGTCCACGGCATCCCCAGCAAGGCGCGGAAGCTCGTCGAGGGCGATCTCATGAAGCTCGACTTCGGGGTCTCGATCGAGGGCTTCTACGGCGATGCCGCCCGCACGGTGCTCGTGGGGAAGGTCTCCGACGAGGCCAGGCGGCTCTCGGAGGCCACTCGCGCCTCGCTGGAGGCCGCCATCGACGCCATCCGCCCCGGGAACCGCGTGGGCGACATCGGCCACGCGGTCCAGTCCCACGTGGAGCCGCTGGGCTTCAGCGTGGTGCGCGACTTCGTGGGCCACGGCATCGGGCGCAAGCTCCACGAGGCCCCGCAGGTGCCCAATTATGGCCGTCCAGGCACACTGGAATCCTTGCGGCCGGGCATGGTGCTGGCCGTGGAACCCATGGTGAACGCAGGGACCCCCGCGGTGGACGTGCTGGACGACGGGTGGACCGCGGTGACCCTCGACGGGCGCCTCTCGGCGCACTGGGAGCACACCATCCTCGTCACCGAGGACGGCCACGAGGTGCTGACCCGGCCTGCGCCCGGGTCAACGGCTTGAAATGTCGAGGGCTCGCCGGTAGAAGAGCTTGCTTCAGCGCGCCCCGGCTGGTATGGCGGCGCGCTTTCCGTTTACGAAGGTCTTGTCTGTCGAAGGGGGCAGTCTGCCGAGATTTAGAAGGTCTGAGAGGGTCGCCGCGGTGCCGAAGGACGACGCCATCGAGGTGGAGGGAACGGTCATCGAGCCGCTTCCCAACGCCATGTTCCGGGTGGTCCTGGACAACGGCGGCCACAAGGTCCTCGCGCACATCTCGGGAAAGATGCGGATGCACTTCATCCGGATCCTCCCCGGCGACAAGGTGAAGCTGGAGCTGTCGCCGTATGACCTCACCCGGGGTCGCATCACGTACCGGGCGAAATAGTCCCCCCAGGCAAGAGAGACGAGTTTTCCAGGAGTGGCCGGCAGGATGGGCCGCTCGACCAGGAGTCGGTGTCGCCATGAAGGTCCGCGCGTCGGTGAAGAAGATCTGCGACAAGTGCAAGGTGATCCGCAGGAAGCGGGTCGTCAGGGTGATCTGCGCGGCGAACCCGCGTCACAAGCAGCGGCAGGGCTAGGCCCCGCCAAGGGAACGAGGAACCAGAACCAGCATGGCTCGCATCGCCGGCGTCGACCTTCCCCCCGCAAAGCGGGTGGTGATCTCCCTGCAGTACATCTACGGGATCGGCAACAAGACCGCCCAGAACATCGTGACCAAGGCGGGCATCGACCTGGCCACGCGGACCAAGGACCTCACCGAGGAGCAGACCCGCGCGATCCGCGAGATCATCGAGGCCGACTACAAGGTCGAGGGTGATCTCCGGCGCGAGGTCACCATGAACATCAAGCGGCTCATGGACCTCGGCTGCTACCGCGGCCTGCGCCACCGGAAGGGTCTGCCCGTCCGCGGCCAGCGCACTCACACCAACGCCCGGACCCGGAAGGGCCCGAAGCGCGGGATCATCCGGCCCAAGGCCACCGCCCCGACCACGACCCGGGCGTAACCCGATTCAGGACTGACGAGAGATTCGAATGGCCGACGAAGTCACGCCCCCCGCCGCAGCCCCCGCCCCGGACGCCGCCGCCGCGCCCGTCCCCGGCGCCGCCGAGAAGCGCGTCAAGCGGAAGGGCAAGAAGAACATCCTCAACGGCGTGGTGCACATCCAGAGCACCTTCAACAACACCATCATCACCATCACCGACGTCTCGGGGAACGTCATCTCCTGGTCGAGCGCCGGCGCCCGTGGGTTCAAGGGCAGCCGCAAGTCGACCCCGTTCGCCGCGCAGGTCGCAGCGGGTGACGCCGCCGCCAAGGCCATGGAGCACGGCCTCAAGAACGTGACCGTCATGGTGAAGGGCCCGGGCGCTGGCCGTGAGTCGGCCCTGCGCGCGCTCGCCGCCGCCGGCCTGAAGATCTCGCTGATCCGCGACGTGACCCCCATTCCTCACAACGGATGCCGGCAGCCGAAGCGCCGCCGCGTCTAGACCACCTCCAGGAGAACCCCACTTGGCCCGCTACACCGCCAGCGCCTGCCGCATCTGCCGCCGCGAGAACCTCAAGATGTACCTGAAGGGGGACCGCTGCTACACCGACAAGTGCGCCATCGAGCGCCGCCCGTATCCCCCGGGACAGCACGGCCAGGGCCGCGTGAAGTTCAGCGGCTATGGCACTCAGCTCCGCGAGAAGCAGAAGGTGAAGCGGATGTACGGTCTGCTCGAGTCGCAGTTCCGCGGCTCGTTCCACCGCGCCGCGCACGCCAAGGGGAAGACCGGTGAGACCCTTCTGCAGCTGCTCGAGCTGCGGCTGGACAACGTGGTCTTCCGGATGGGCTTTGCCGACACCCGAGCCGAGGCCCGGCAGCTGGTGCGCCACGGCCACTTCACGGTCAACGGCAAGCGGGTGAACATCCCCTCGTTCGAGGTGAAGCCGGGGACGGTCGTCGAGGTCGCGGAGAAGAGCCGCAAGATGATCCGCATCGCCGAGGCGCTGGAGACCGTGGACCGGCGCGGCGTCCCCCAGTGGATCGAGCTGGACAAGAAGGCGATGAAGGGCAACGTGAAGAGCGTCCCCAACCGCGAGGACCTCACCATGCCCATCCAGGAGCAGCTGATCGTCGAGCTGTATTCCAAGTAAGTCGTAGCACCGCAGTCGCAGTGAGCGGCGCGTCCTCCCGTCATTCGGACGGGTAAATGGGTGGCGCGACCGGGAAGAAAAGGAAGACGCAGTCATGGCTGAAGCGTTCAACGCGAAGAACTGGCGCGATCTCATCAAGCCCCGGCGGATGGAGATCGACCAGGAGTCCCTCTCCCAGACCTACGGCAAGTTCGTCGCCGAGCCGCTCGAGCGCGGCTTTGGGACGACCCTGGGCAACTCGCTCCGGCGCGTGCTCCTGAGCTCGCTCCAGGGCGCCGCCATCACCTCGGTGAAGATCGAGGGGGTGGAGCACGAGTTCACCACCGTGCCCGAGGTGACCGAGGACGTCACCGACATCGTGCTCAACCTCAAGGAAGTCCTGCTCCGGATGCACACCAACGAGCAGAAGACGCTCCGCATCGAGGTGGAGGGCCCGAAGGAGGTCAAGGCCGGCGACATCATCGCCGACGACCAGGTGGAGATCCTCAACCCCGGCCACCACATCTGCACCCTCTCCGAGGGCGGGAAGCTGCGGATGGAGATGACCTGCCGCCGCGGCCGTGGCTACGTGCCGGCGGTCAACAACAAGAACCCCGGGGACCCGATCGGGACCATCCCCATCGACGCGCTGTTCTCGCCGATCCGCAAGGTCAACTACCAGGTGACCAACGCCCGCGTGGGTCAGGTCACCGATTACGACAAGCTCTCCCTCGAGGTCTGGACCGACGGGTCGGTCACCCCGCAGGACGCGGTGGCCTACGCGGCGAAGATCATCAAGGAGCAGCTCACCGTCTTCATCAACTTCGACGAGACCGAGGAGCCGGTCATCGCCGAGGCGCCGAAGGAGGAGGCGAAGCTCAACGAGAACCTCTTCCGCAGCGTGGATGAGCTCGAGCTCAGCGTCCGCAGCGCCAACTGCCTGCAGCAGGCGAACATCAAGACCATCGGTGATCTGGTCCAGCGCACCGAGGCCGAGATGCTGAAGACCAAGAACTTCGGCCGGAAGTCGCTGAAAGAAATCAAGGAGATCCTGGCCGAGATGGGCCTCTCCCTGGGGATGAAGCTGGACAACTGGCCGCAGAAGCCGGGCGCGGCGGTTCCGCCGAGCGAGCCCAAGATCTAGACCCACGAAGTATTCGGCCCGGGTACCTGACACGGCCCGGGAAAGGACGGCAACGATGCGTCACCGCGTCGGACAGAGGAAGCTGCAGAAGACCACCAGCCACCGGCTGGCGATGCTGGACAACATGGTCACCTCGCTGCTCGAGCACGAGGCGATCAAGACCACCGTGCCCAAGGCCAAGGAGGCCCGCCGGCTCGCCGAGCGGATCATCACCCTCGGCAAGCGGGGCGGCCTGGCCAACGTCCGGCTGGCGGAGCGCACCGTCCGCAGCCGCGCGGTGCTCCAGAAGGTCTTCGGCGAGCTGAAGGACCGCTACGCGGGCCGCCCCGGCGGCTACACCCGCATCGTGCGCCTGGGCTTCCGCCACGGGGACGCGGCGGAGATGGCGCTCCTCGAGCTGGTGGACCGCCCGGAGAAGCCCGAGGCGGAGAAGGCCGAGAAGAAGGAGTAGGGCGGCGGCGTCACAGCGGAGACTGGCCGATTGGATCGGAGGATCGCGACGCAATCGCGGCCGAGGCCAAGGAGCGAGGAGGGCGCGGGGCTCGGGTCCCGTAACCGACGAGCGACGATGGGATCGGCCGCGAGGGCAAGCGAGGACCGATCAAATCGGCCGGTTTCCGCTGTCAGAGTCGGCCAGCGCCGCGAACCGGCGGAGCAGGAGTGGCCACTCGCGGAACTTCGCCCGTTGCTCCACGTTCGCCGCCGTCCAGCCGCCGTGCTCGAAGTGCACGCTGCACCCGTTCGTGGTCGCCTCGAACATCACGAGGATCTCGGAGGGCGTCTCCGGCGGCTGGGCGAGGTGCGTGGCGTAGGCCAGCATCCGCGGCGGCGCCCACAACGTCACCCGGCCCCAGTCGACCTCGTGCCCGTCACGATGCCGCTCGAATACCCGACCTCCGAGGCGTGGCTCGATGACCACCGTCGCCAGCGTCACGGCGTTCGAGGTGTAGTCCGGGTGCCACCAGTCACCGATGCGAGCGGCGTAGGCGTAGAACGCCGCGGCGGGACTGCAGCGAAGCGACAGGACGTGAACGATGGGCTCGACGGTCACTGCGTCTGGCCGTCCTTGAGGAGCAGGACGCTGCCCTTGCGAGTATGGAGCTCGATGTCGGTCGCCTTGAGATTGAAGGGCGCGAGCTTTCCGTTGTCGCCCATGAGCTGCTTGGGGGTGATGGTGACGAAGGCGCGAGGCTCCACGTGACTGATCGCGGCGCGATAGGAGCGGTTCACCACGACCACGACGTCCTCCCAGGCGCGGTCACTCTCGTTGGCGAGGACGTAGGCGGGATGCTCGGGCTCATCACCCATGATCAGCCGGGCTCCCAGCGAGCGGCTCGGGCCGATGAGGGTGGGCGTCCCCGGGCAGGCGACCCAGACGCCGGCCAGGCTCAGCACCAGCCAGGCGCCGAGGATGCCCGCCTTCACCTTGAAGTAGCGGTCGGCGTTGCGGAAGTCCTCCAGGGTCTCCCGGAGGATCGCGACCACGTTGAGGGCGGTGCTCTCCGCACCGGCGCGGATCCGCGTCTGGAGCGGGAGCCCATCTTCGTCCAGCTCGACTGCCTCCCCGCGGGTCGCGCTCACCGTGCGTCCGGCGAGCAGCGCGGCTTGGTGGGGCGGCAAGTTCCGTCCGGGTGGTCGCATGCGGCCGGAGGTGAGTCTACACGAGACGAATCCGGCGGCTCGCACTGTCCGGCCACGGGCCCCGGTGCTGTAGTCCTGGCTGGAGTACTCCGACCGAAGGGAGTCCCCGCACCGTGAAGGAGGTCTACATCGTCGCCACCGAGGATGCCGAGCCGCTCGGCCCGGAGGCGATCGGGGAGGCGTTCGAGACGGACGAGGTCGCGGTGGAGCTGGACGAGGCGCCGGGGAGCTTCCGGCTCCGCTCGGCCGAGGCGGAGATCGCGGTTCGCTTCGAGGCCCTGGAGACGCCGCTGGGCTGGACCCCGGAGCTCCTCAACGGCAGCGAGGCGGCCCATGCCCGGCTCCGGCGGGCCCGGGGGCTCTATCGGCTCGGGTACGACACGCCTCCCGGCAGTCAGCCGACGGTGGGGGTCTTCGAGGCCCTGTGGTGCGCCCGCGGCCTCCTCGAGAAGCGGGAAGGCGTCCTGGTCGACGCCAGCGCCTTCAAGGTCCACGAGGAGGAGGACGTCCGGGAGATCACCGAGCTGGACTTCGACATCCGCGACCACGTCACCCTGCATCCGGTACCGACCGCGCCCGGCGATGCACCGCTCTGGGTGCATTCGCACGGGATGGCGAAGTTCGGACAGCACGACGTGGAGATCTTCCAGCTCTCCGAGGAGGACCTGCTTCCGGCGGAGAGCTTCCTCCACGAGCTGTGCACCGACCTCGCCTTCGGCGAGGGACCGACCCCGCGGGTCCCGATGGAGACCAGCAACGGCGAGGCCTTCATGCTCGTCTCGTCGGAGGAGGCGCGCCACGGCATGCTCCGCGTCTCGCCGGACACCTTCGAGGGTCACGAGGGCGAGTACTGGACCGTCGTCTCTCCGGAGGGGCGCCACACGACCTCCGAGCTGCTCAGGCCCTATCGCAGCCGGTTCGAGCAGGAGGACCCGACCCGCTCCGAGGCCCTGGCCTCCCAGGCGGCGCGGCTGCGGCCGGCGTTCAAGGCGCGCTTCCACCGACGCGGGCTGATGGAGCCCCTCACCTTCCTGGTCCGTGCGCCCTTCGAGACCCACCCCGACGGCGAGGCCGTCCAGGAGAACCTCTGGCTCGAGGTGCTGGCCTGGGAGGAGGGCCGCATCACCGGGAAGCTGGTGGATGGCGCCGCACAGACCACCGAGTGGCGGAAGGGCGCCACGGTCGAGATCGACGAGGACAGCATGAACGCCGTGGCGATGGGCCGGGACGGGCGGCCCCTCGACGAGGAGGAGATGCAGGGCGTGCTCCTCGCGGAGCGCCCCAGCTGATGGAGGTCCGTCTGTCCGAGGAGGTCGAGCGGGCCCGGGCCGCCGGCACCCCGATCGTCGTCCTCGAGTCCTCGGTCATCGCCCAGGGACTGCCGCATCCGGTGAACCTGGAGGCCGCGCGGGTCTGCGAGGAGGCGGTGCGCCAGGCGGGCGCCGTCCCGGCGGTGGTCGCCGTCGTCGACGGGGTGGTGCGCTGCGGACTCTCCACCGAGGAGGTCCGGCGACTCGCCTCCGGCACCGAGCGCCGCTGGAAGATCGGCGTGGGCGACCTGGCCTCCGCGGCGCTCCAGAAGGCGACCGGCGGGACGACGGTGAGCGCCACCTGCGCCGTGGCCGCGGCGTGCGGGCTGCCCGTCTTCGCCACCGGAGGCATCGGCGGGGTGCACCGGGGCGAGAACGGGGACGTCTCCGCGGACCTCGCCGCGCTGGCGCGGTACCCCGGGATGGTGGTGTGCGCCGGGGCGAAGAGCGTGCTGGATCTGCCCAGGACGCTCGAGGCGCTGGAGGCGCTCGGCGTGCCGGTCCTTGGCTACGGGACGAGCGAGTTCCCCGCGTTCTATGCAGACCGCTCCGGGCTCCGCCTCGAGCACCGGGCCGACACGCCCGAGCTCGCCGCCGAGGCGCTCCATGCGCAGCGCGACAGGCTCGGGCTCCCCCAGGCCGTCCTCCTCACCGTCCCGCCCCCCCTCGAGGCGGCCCTGGACCGGGACGAGGTCGACCGGGCGCTGGTGGCCGCGGAGGCCGAGGCGAGGCGGCAGGGCGTCACCGGGAAGGCCGTGACCCCGTTCCTGCTCGCGCGGCTGGTCGAGGCGACCGGCGGTCGCTCGCTCCGGGCGAACGTGGCGCTGCTGTCGATGAATGCCCGGGTGGCCGGCGAGGTCGCCGTCGCATACGGCCGGCTCCGTGCCGGCGGGCCCATCGGCGTGAGGTCGTGAGGCCCGCGGGGACGGAGTCCGGAGTTTCGAGACCTGCTGGGCGTGCGGCGTCGTGCTTGCGGTCGCTCGGCGCTCGGCTCCCTGCGGGACGCTGACCTCCAGGGCACCGAGGGCCGTGCCTCGGACCAACGGCCTGCATGTGGGTGCTGCGGAGACCAGGGAAGGCGCGAGCCGGGCATCGGTCGGCCTCGGCGTCTCGAGGGGCCGACGTCGCGGCCGGGAGGATCAGCGCCGGGGGGCTCGACCACGGACCTCCCGCTCCGGTTGATCCGGAGCCTGTCCGACGAGGCGCGCCGGGGGGACCGGCCTCGGGTCACGAGAGGCAAAAGCAAAAACTCGCACGCAGGGGCGAAGCCGCGAACGACGACTCGCGTGGTTGGCTCGCGTCGATCCGCACGCGACGTCGGAGTTCTTGCTATTGCGTCTCGTGACCCTCAGGCGCACGCCTGGGTGGGCGCTCGTCGACGACGGGTCTGATCCGCACTGACCGCCGCGCGACCTCGGGTCCGACCGTCCCGATCGTCGGACGGCCCTCGACAGGACCGGCGTGCCAGACTCGGCGGGTGAGGGGACACGTCCTCGCCGTCGCCTTCCTGGCCGGCGCCTGCGCCGCCCGGCCCCCGTCCGGAGAGCCGCTCGATCTGGTCCTCGAGCACGGAGAGGTGATCGACGGGACCGGCGCGCCGCGCGTTCGCGCCGATGTCGGCATCCGCGGCGACCGGATCGTCTCGGTCGGGGACCTCGCCGGCGCACCCGCCAGACGCCGCATCGACGCTTCCGGGCGGGTCGTCACACCCGGGTTCATCGACCTGCTCGGCCACTCGGAGTTTGCCCTCCTCATCGACAACCGCGCCGAGGCCAAGGTCCGGCAGGGAGTCACCACCGTGCTCGCCGGGGAGGGGGACTCCGTCGCCCCGATCGATGCGGGTGCGCGCGCGGAGTTCAGGGACGTGCTCGAGCACTTTCACCTCTCCCTCGACTGGACGACCCTCGACGGCTACTGGGACCGTCTACGCCGGGCGCGGCCATCGATCCGGCTGGCGACGCTGGTGAGCGCCAAGTCGATCCGGGCCGACGTGCTCGGGCGCGGAGCGGTCCAGCCCGATGCCGCCCAGCTCACGCGAATGCAGTCCGAGGTCGAGGAGATGATGGGGCAGGGCGCGTTCGGGCTCGGCTCGGCGTTGCCCTACGCCGTGAGCCGCTACGCCACGACCGGCGAGCTGGTCGCGCTCGCAACCGCCGCCGGCCGCCACCACGGCTTCTACGCCACCCACGTGAGGGACGAGGGGGACCACGTCGTCGAGGCGGTCGACGAGGCGATCGAGATCGGTCGACAGGCGTCGGTGCCGGTGGAGATCTGGCACCTCAAGGTGTGGGGGCAGCGCAACTGGGGGCGGATGCGCGAGGTCGTGGCCCGGATCGAGGCGGCTCGGGCGCGGGGCCAGGACGTCTCGGCGAACGTCTACCCTTACCTCGTCGCCCAGAACCCGCTGAAGAGTGACCTCCCCGCGTGGGTCACCGATGGGGGCCTGGACGCAACCCTGGCCAGGTTGCGCGACCCGGTGCAGCGCAGCCGCGCCGAGCACGACATCGCCGCCTCGTGGACGCCCGGAGAGCCTGCGCGCATCCGGATCGGGGGAAGCTTCACCGGGGCAATCCGCGAGCTTCGGGGAAAGACACTGGAGGCAGCCGCCAGGGAGCTCGGGATGCCGCCGGAGACCGCGCTCGTCGAGATCCTCCTCCGCGACCGGGCGAACACCATCGCCTTCCGGGAGTTCGGCTCCGAGGACGACCTTCGGGTCGCGCTCGTCCAGCCCTGGACCGCGATCGGCCTGGACGCAGGTGCCGAGGCGATCGACGGCCCACTGTCCATCGATGCCGTCCACCCCCGGGCCTTCGGCACGACGGCCCGCATCCTCGGGCGCTACGTCCGCCAGGAGCACCTCCTCACCCTGGAGGAGGCAGTCCGGAAGCTGACCTCGCTTCCTGCTCGCCGGCTCGGGGTCACGGAGCTGGGAGTCATCCGGCCCGGGGCGATCGCCGATCTCGTGGTCCTCGATCCAGCGACCGTGATCGACACCGCGACCTTCGAGCGCCCCCGCGCGTACCCCGTCGGTTTCGACGTGGTCATCGCCGGCGGTCAGATTCTCCTCGAGCACGGCGTTCGCACCGACGCGCGTCCTGGAGGTCCGCTCCTCCGGCCGGGCACGCCGCCACGGCCGCCCTCGACGTCACGGTGACGCCCCCCCTGGCGCACCCTCCATGCGGAGGGCCGCACCAGGCCTCCGGAGCGGTCCTCCTGCGCGCTCGCGATTGACGCCGGCCACGCGGCGCGCTCACGCTCCGCGCCGATCCCCCTGCCGGAGGCCCACATGAAGGGCGACCATTCCCTCGAGGTGGCAGTCATCCAGGCCTCGACGCCGCTGTTCGATTCGGCGGCCGCGGTGGAGAAGGCCTGCCGGCTCATCACCGAGGCCGGAGCGTCCGGCGGCCGGCTCATCGTTCTCCCCGAGGCGTTCATCGGCGGTTACCCCCGCGGCCTCTCCTTCGGAACGGTCGTCGGCAGCCGGAGCCGCGAGGGACGTGAGCTGTTCGCGCGGTACCACGAGGGCGCCCTGGAGGTCCCCGGCCCCGGCGTCGCCCGGCTGGGCGCTGCCGCCGCGCGCGCCCGGGCCTTCGTCGCGGTGGGGGTCGTCGAGCGGCAGGCCGGCCACCCCGGGACGCTCTACTGCACGCTGCTCTACCTCGGGCCCGATGGAACGCTCGTGGGACGCCACCGGAAGCTCAAGCCCACCGGCGCCGAGCGCCTCGTCTGGGGCGAGGGCGACGCCTCGGGGCTGACCGTCCTCGAGACCCCCTTCGGCCGGATCGGCGGGCTCATCTGCTGGGAGAACTACATGCCGCTCGCCCGCGCCGCCCTCCAGCGGCAGGGCGTCACCATCCACCTCGCTCCCACGGCCGATGCCCGCCCCGGCTGGCAGTCGACCATGGTTCACATCGCGCTCGAGGGCCGCGCGTTCGTGCTCGGATGCAACCAGGTCGCCACCAAGCGCGATTATCCACCCGACCTGCTCGCCCTCCCGGAGATCGCGGCGCTCCCGGACGTCCTCTGCCGCGGGGGCAGCGTCGTCGTTTCTCCCCTCGGCGAGGTCCTCGCCGGACCGGTCTGGGACGAGGAGCGCATCCTCCGCGCCCGGCTCGATCTCCGCGAGACGGCGCGGGCCCGCTTCGACTTCGACCCCGCCGGCCACTACGCCCGCCCGGACGTGTTCCGCTTCGACGTTCCCGGTGCCCCCGAGCCCGTGCGCTGCGACGGAGCGACCGCCGAGACACCCTCTGCGGCGCCTAGAACTCGATCCCCGTCGTCGCCGGCTTCGGCAGGGTCATCGCCAGCCGCCGCACGTCCGAGCCGCCGTAGAACGCCTGGTACAGGTAGTCGTCGGAGACCACCTGCTTCACGTAGGCCCGGGTCTCCTTGAAGGGCATCGACTCGACGAAGAGATCGACCGGCATCGACCCGATCTCGCTTGCCCACTTGAGGGTGACGGTCGGGCCGGCGTTGTACGCCGCCGCGATCAGCACCGGGTGCACGAAGCGCTTCGCCAGCTGCCCCACGTACCAGGCCGAGAGGTCGAGGTTCAGCTCCGGCCGGTAGAGCTCGTCGGGCTCGGGAGGATCGCGCTGAAGCTCTCGTGCGATCGCCGTCGCGGTCCGTGCCATCAGCTGCATCAGGCCGCGCGCCCGGGCCGCGGACAGGCGATCTGGCCGGAAGGCGCTCTCCCGCCGCATGATCGCGTAGAGCAGCGAGGAGTGGACCCCCTGCGCCCGCGCCGTCTCGTCCACGTGGGCCACGTACGGGCGAGGGTAGAGGAGGGCCAGCGCCGCGGGATCCTTCTGCCCGTACGCCTTTCCCCAGAGAAGCCGGTTCGCCAGGTGGTACGCCGCCCAGGCCTCGCCCACCCGCGCCAGCGCCGTCCCCACCCGCAGAGCCGCCTCCGGCGTGTGCACCGCTCCCAGCCGTGCCCGCAGCTCCTCCGCCGACTCGCGCCACAGCCCCGCGCTGGCCAGCGCCCGGGGAAGCGCCAGCTCCGGCGCCGTCGTCACCTTGCTCGAGAGGTGCGGCTTCTCGGTGAAGACCGGCTCCGGCTTGGCCCCCAGCTCGCGCAACCGCTCCTGCGCCAGGAGCCCGTAGAACGTCTGGGGATAGAGCTTGAGGATGTCCTGGTAGTCGTCGACCGGCTTCCCTCCGGCCAGGTGCTTCACCCGGGCCCGCCAGTACTTGGCCTGGGGCACCATCCCGCTCCGGGGGTACCGCTCCTGGAGCTCGCGGAGCGCCCGGTCCGCCTCCGACCAGTTTCCGTTCCGGATCTGCGCCAGCGCCCGGAAGAAGCACGCCTCGTCTCGCCGGCGTGATTCGGGGTGCCGCTTCTCGAAGCCCTCCAGCGCGTCCGCCGCTGGCTGGAGCTTCCCTTCCTGGAGCGACAGCCACCCGAGGAAGTAGTCCGCTTCCTCGGAGGCCGGCTCGCCGGCGAACATCTTCGAGATCTCCTGGAGCCGCTCGACGGCCTTGTCATGCTCGTCCAGCTTCAGCAGCCGCCGGGCCCGGACCAGCATCGCCTCGGCCGCCGTCGCCGGAGGTCCAGCGGAGGCGACCTGCAAGGCCTCCTCGGCGTCCGGGACCCGGTTGAGCGCGAAGAACGCCTGCGCCCGCAGCAGCGCGACCTGCGCCCGCGAGCCAGCGTCGGGTACCAGACCATTGATCTCGCTCCGGTCCAGCTCGGCCAGGGCCAGCTTCGCGTCCCCGGCATCGAGGAACACCCGCGTCCGCTGCAGCCGCTCGTCCAGGGTGAGCGCCACCGCCGGGGCGGAGCTCCCCCGCAGCTCCGCGTCGGCATCCATCGCCGCCTGGGACCGGGGATAGCGAACCATGAGCGTGTGGAGGTCCGCCTGGGCCCCCGCCAGGTCCCCCAGGTCCGCACGGGCCTCCGAACGCGCCGCGAGCAGCTCCGGGCCTCCGAGGGCACCCAGCGCTCGCTCGATCAACGGGAGCGCCTGCCCCGCCTCTCCGGCGCGGAGCAATGCCTCCCCGGCCCTTGCGACCGCACGATTCGCCACCGCCCCCGGAGCCGTGGCGGCCTCCTGGAACGCTTGAGCAGACGCCCTGAAATCGCGGGTGTAGAAGAGCGCCTGGCCGATGGCGAAGCTCCGGTAGGGCGCGAGCAGGGGCGGCGCGGGGTGCTTTCGTAGCTGCGTCAGCGCCTCCCGGGCATCCCCCCGGGAGAGGAGCAGAGACCCCACCAGGAGCGAGAGCTGGGGTGCCTGCCCGCATCCCTTGCGGACGCATGTGGCCAGCTCCGCCTGGGCCATCTCCACCGCCGAGGCCCGCTGCAGGCGCGTGGCCTCCAGTAGACGTTCGGACTGTCCCAGGGCGCCCGGAGCCGCCAGCGAGGCCGAGAGAACCAGGCACCGTCCGGCATGAAAGAGCCGGCGGGCACGCCCGCACGGGCGCGTCCGGGGACCACGAGAAGCAGGCACCATGAGGGAGATGCATGGTCGCACGCCGCGCCGACCCTTGTCCTCCCCGTGGGTTGGCCGGTGCTCGTGCCAGCCGTGCCGGCTGAGGTGCGCGCACCGCGCCGACCCTGGTTTGACATCGGAATGTGGCACCGCATAAACCACCGCGGACTCCGGGTACGCCCGGAGAGGCGAGGGGAGCAGTCTCATCACCGGTCAGCCCAGATTTGCGTCTGCACGCCCCCTCGAGGCCCATCTCGACGTCTTCCGTGGAGACTCGCCGATGAAACCGTGCCCGACCGATCTGCCGCAGACGATCAACCCTGAGGCAGGACCCAAGCGTGCCGGGGTCGAGGTCCATCGGAACCTGAACTGCGCCCACTATGACCACTGCCTCGACGAGGCGGTGCGCCGGGGCTGGCAGAGCTTCACCTGCGTGAAGTGTCCCCTCTATGCCACGGTGGCGACGCCCGCCCTCGGCATCGAGGCGTACGCCACGCAGCGTCGGGCGATCTGACCCCTCGCCGGGGGTTCACATCCCGGCGTAGATGACGACGACCCAGTAGCGCCCCTTCCCGTAGGTGGGCGAGTCGCCGCGCACCGCGCCGATGCCCACCAGCGAGTAGCGCGCCTCCCGCAGCCCCCGTGAGGGCGGCAGCGCCGCGAGGTCGCGGGCGACGTACAGGTCTGCCGAGGCTGTCCGGGCCTCGGAGAGCGTCCCGAACACCTGGCTGTCGATGTCCGGGGCCCGGGGGTCGTCCCGGGCGAGCGCTGCCCGAGCCTGGCGCACCGCGATGTCCTCCAGCGCCGCGCTTCGCTGCAGCGCCGGAAGCTTCAGCGCCGCGCGCTCGGTGGTGAGCCGTGCGTAGGCCGAGGCCACCGGGTCCACCCCAGCCTTGGCCGGCGTGGCCAGCAGCTCCACCAGCACCACGTCGGAACCGGCGCCGGCATCACGGGCCTGACGTGCGAGCCCGAACCCGACGCGCTCGAAGGCGGGGTCGAGCAGGTTCTTCCGGTGCCCCGGGCTCTCCTCGATGGCGGCATGGGCGGCCAGCGGTCCCGAGGCCATCCCCAGGTTCTCGCCCGACGCCTGGTAGGCGTACCCGGCCTGCTCGAGCCGGTCTGGAAGCGCGTCGCCGTCGGGAGAGACGTGGGCGAAGAATCGCTGCGTGGCCATCCGGTCGGCGTAGGCCTGCCCCACCGCATCCAGCCTCGGGTCGGCCTGCACTGCCGGCACCCCGGCCGCTGCCCGGAGCGCATTCACCCGCTCCAGCAGCCGCGTCCGCGCCTCCGCCGGCGAGGCAGGCTCGGGACCGCCTGCGGCTCCGGCCACGACGACAGGAGCAACCGGCCCCACGTCCACCGTGAACATCGCCGCGACCTCGGGTCCATCGGCCCCGTCGCCCAGGACCTCGAGCGCGTGGCGACCGTTCACCGAGAACGCCACCGGGACGCAGTAGCTTGGCCCGCGACCGGAGATCTCCTGCAGCCGGTCCACTGCGCCGGAGGGACGGGTGACGTAGACCGACGGCCGGGTGAGCGGGGCCCGGAGCTCGAAGCACAGCCGCTGGCGCGAGGGAGCCTTCTCCACCTTCCGCGGGAAGGGCTGGACCGTCGCCTTGCGGTCGGCGAGGAGCAGGGCCAGCACCGTGTGATCCTCGTCGGCCACCACCGCCAGGCCGGCGTGGGTTGCCGGCTCGCCGGTGAAGTCCTTCCGCTGCAGGAAGGCCTGGACCGTCGTGTGGGTGGGCCAGCTCCGGATGAGCACGAGCCTCGGAGTGGGGTCCCAGCCGCCGGCCTCGGAGAGCGCCAGGCCGATGCGTGTCCCGCTGGCTGCGTCGGCGGTGGCCAGGAGCGCCTCCCGGGCGAGGGCGCGCGCGGCCTGGGTGAGCGCCGGGTCGCTGACCGGCGAGGAGCGACCCACCCGCTCGAAGCTCTGCCGGACGTGGAGCAGTGCCCTGGCCTCGGCATCGGCCAGCTCGGAGCTCGGAGGCGGAGGCCCGGCCGGTCCGGGAGCGGCGAGGAGCAGAAGGGCGAGAAGCAACCTCACGGGGCGAGTCGGAACTCGATGCGCGTGACGGGCGCGCTGGCCACGGCGGCGTTCCAGCGCTCGCGGAGAACCGCCTCCTGCGCCTGGAGCGTCGCCCGCCAGGTGGCCCCCCGGACGTCGACCCGGAGGACGCCGTCGACGAGCTCGACCGGGCGACTCTGGGCGCCGATGACCGTGCCCTGAACGCGGGGCCAGAGCGCGCCGAGCGCAGCGCCGCCCTTCCCATCACGGACGAGCCGGCCGAGGACGTCGGGGAGCAGCGCCGACAGCGCAGTGGGTTCCCGGGAGGCCACGATCCGAGCCTAGCCGAGGAAGACCCCGCCCCGGGCCCCCAGCAGCTCGCGCAGCATGTGCTCGATGGTGCTCCGGGTCGCCTCGACCAGCGACTCGACCACCGACAGGTCGGTCTCCTTCGCCCCGGGCGGCACGTGGATCGGCTCGCCGATGCGGATGCGCCACTTTGCCGGCAGCGGGAGCGGCAGCGGGGTCACCGGGACGTAAGGCACGCCGAGGAGCCCACCGGGGAGCTTGCCCAGCAGGGGCAGCGTCTCCTCCGCGCCCATGATCGCCACCGGCAGGATGGGCCGGCCCGTCCGCAGGGCGAGCTTCACGAAGCCTCCCCGCCCGAAGCGCTGCAGCCGATAGCGGTCGCGGAAGGGCTTGCCGATGCCCTGGATGCCCTCGGGGAAGATGAGGACCGGCCGGCCCTCCCCGAGGAGCCGGGTGGCGCTGTCCGGCGAGGCGCGCACCGCGCCGAGGCGATTGAAGAGGGTGCCCAGGAGCGGGGCGTAGAAGACCTGGTCCTCCGCGAGCCAGCGCGCCTCGGGCAGGTTGGGGCGCTCGCGGCGGAGCGCTTCATGCAGCATCGGCCCGTCCAGGGGCAGGGCCCCGGCGTGGTTGGCGACGAGGAGCGCACCCCCCGCAGGGACGTGCGCTGCGCCCTCCACCTCCACCCGGAACCAGCGGCTGTAGAGGAAGTCGACGAGCGGCGCGACCGCCTCGCTCAGCCGGGCGTCTCGCCCGTAGACGTCGAGCTGCTCGCCTCCCGCGGCGCCCAGGCCGGCGCGGAGGGCGCGCACCGCGGCCTCGATGGCGGACCAGGCCTCGGCGAGGAGGCCGGGCGCCTCCCGGAGCGCCTCGACCAGCGAGACTCCGACGCTGGCCGCACCCGTCTCGGGCCCCCGGTCCGCTTCCGGTGCAGGCGCGGAGGTCGCCTCGGGGAGCGGCGTCCAGGTGAGGGTCGGCGCCGAGACCTCGGCAGGTGCCGGCGCGGGAATGTGCGGCTCGGGCTCCGCGGGCGGGCTGCGGAGAAGCTCCGTCGGTGCCTCCACCGGCACCGGGACGGGCTCTGCAGGAGGCGCCGCAGGCGCCGGCGAGGCCGAGGCGGGCAGCGGAGGCGTCTCCGCGGGCGGTGGCGGTGCGGATGGCGGCAGGGGGGGACGACCCTCGGGCCGACCCCCCCGGGCCGTGGCCGGCGGGGCGGGACGCTTCGACGGGGCACGAGGCTTCTTCGGGGCGGCCGGCCGGGAGGACCCACCTCGCTTCGGGGTCCCGCCGGGTTCCGTCCTTGCCCGGGAGGAGTGTCCGCCCGGGGGTCGGGACGCGCCGTCCGCCTCCCGCGCTCCGGCCGCTCCCGGGGCGGTTGCCTCCTCGGGAGGAGGCGCAGGGGGGGTCGCCGGCGGTCGCTCCGCGGCACCACGCTGGAAGGGGTCGTTCCCCAGGACGCGCCTGCTGCCCATCGCTCCTCAGCTCCTCACCGAGGCCGCTGCCTCGCGTGCCCCGAACCGCGGACGGAACCCGAGATGGGTCCGCGCCCTGCTCCCGTCCGCCACCCAGGAGTAGTGAAGGTAGTCGAGGAGCGCGCCGGGGGTGGCGGTGATTCCGGCCGAGTTGAGCCCGCGCAGGGTCGCCCGGGCGACCGGCGGGGGAAGGGGCAGGGGCAACGTGCCTGCGAGCCGGATCAGGGAGGACAGCGGGAGCACGTCCTCGCTGACCGCATTGAAGGTGCCGCTCATCGGGGCGACCATCACCCGGAGGAGAAGCTCGCGCGCGTCCTCCTCGTGAATTGCCTGCCACAGCGGGTCGAATCCGAGGAGCGTCGGGACCAGCGGGCGCCGGAAATAGCGGGTCGCCGGGTTGTCCACGGTCGGTCCGAGCACTGGCGCGAAGCGGAACACGGTGAGCCCCACCTGCGGATGATCGCGGCGGAAGGCCATCAGCTGCCGCTCGACCTCCACCCGGTCGGTGACGAAGCGGCTGCCCGGACATCCGTGCAGCGGCGCGTCCTCATCGAGGAGGATCGGGTTGCCCGGGCGCGCGCCGTAGACCGCGGTGGTGGAGGGCACGACCACGTGTCGCACGCCAGCTCGTACGGCGGCGGCGAGCGTGTGGAGCGTCCCGATGACCTCCAGCTCGTGAGCGAAGGCTGCCCCACGGGTCCGGCCCTGCAGGAACGCGAGGTGGTACAGGACGTCGACCGGAGCCTCGGAGAGCGCGGTCTCCAGCTCGGACTCGACGTCCCAGCGGGTCAGATCCACCCGGTGGTGCACCAGCCGGGCTCCGGTCACCGGCCGGGGCCCGAAGGTCAGGAGCTGCTCGATCCGGGGCTCGGCCAGGAGCCTCGGGACGAGCAACGCTCCGAACTCGCTGGCCGGGCCGGTGACCGCGACCCGCAGGTTGCTCCGCTCTGGCCCCATCCCGCCGGCACGATTAGCGCGTCGCGTCGGCCGGTGCCACCGTCAATCCGGCGCCCTGGACCTGGGGAGTGAGCAGGCGCGGGGTCGAGGCTCGTCACTCTCCGCGGTGGCGCCGGGAAGGGCCACTCGAGGAGGGCTCCATGCGTTCACCCAGGCTCGGGCGAGTGGTGCGTCTTTGCGGGATCGCGACGTGCGTGGTCGGTCTCGCGTGCGGAAGCAGCAGCGGCGATGGCGGAAGCGATGTCGAGCTGCAGGTCGGAAACGGCATCGCCAACGACATCGACCGTCAGCTGATGGTGCGGGTCACGACCTCCAGAGAGACGGAGCGACGGCCACTGGCGCTCGGAGACAGCAGCCTCCGGGAGAACATGACGCTCTTTCATCTGCCGCTGAACGACGGCGACCTCGTGGAGATCGCTCTCGAGAACTCCAGCGGAGTCCAGGTGGCCCACGGGACCTGCACCGTCGCCGGAGCCAGGGACTTGAGCTACGCCAGGGCGCACATCGCGGTGATCCAGTTCTGGTTCGGCCAGTACCTGCATTGCGAGGATGGGCTTCAGTAGTCGCTGAGGAAGTCGTCCCGCGAGACTCCGGAGGAGGGTGTTGCGCACCCGGCTGCGCTCGGTGTACCGCACCGTTGCTCCGCCCGGAGTCCATGCCGACCATCGCCCTCCTCAGCGACGCGCTGATCGACCAGATCGCCGCCGGCGAGGTCGTCGAGCGCCCCGCCTCGGTGGTCAAGGAGCTGGGGGAGAACGCGCTCGACGCCGGCGCCCGCTCCATCCGGGTGACCATCGAGGGCGGTGGCACGCGCCTCATCGAGGTGACGGACGATGGCTCGGGCATGTCCCGGGAGGACGCTCTGCTCAGTGTCCGGCGCCACGCCACCAGCAAGCTCCGCACCGCCGAGGACCTCCTCGCCATCCGGACCCTCGGGTTCCGCGGCGAGGCCCTGGCGGCCATCGCCTCGGTCTCGCGGCTCGTGCTTCGCACCGCGGTGCATGGCGCCCCGGAGGGCACCGAGGTCCTCGTCGAGGACGGAGAGGCGCGCGTCTCGCCGGCGGCGGCGCGTCCGGGCACGCAGATCCGGGTGGAGGAGCTGTTCGCGCTCGTGCCCGCTCGGCGCAAGTTCCTCCGCCGCGCCGAGACCGAGCTGAAGCACGTGGAGGACGCGGTCCTTCGCCTGGCGCTCGCGCACCCCGAGGTCGCCTTTCGACTCGAGCACGAGGGCCGCACCGTCCAGGTCCTCCCACCGAGCCCCGAAGACGTCCGGGAGCGCATCGCCTCAGCGCTCGGCCCGGAGGTCGCGCCCTTCCTCCTGCCCGTCGAGGAACGGAGGCTCGGCCTTCGCGTTCACGGGGTCATCGCCTCGCCGGAGTTCAGCCTCTCCTCGGCGCGGTCGCTCTACGTCTTCGTGAACGGCCGACACGTGCGTGACCGGACGCTCCACTTCGCGGTGCACCGAGGCCTCGCGCCGTCGCTCCCCGCGGGTCGGCAGCCGGTGGGCGTGCTCTTCGTCGAGATCGAGCCGTCCCGGGTGGACGTGAACGTCCATCCCCAGAAGCTCGAGGTGCGCTTCGCCGATGCGGCCGAGGTGACCGACGCGGTGCAGGTCGCCATCTCCAGGGCCGTCCTCCGGGACTCGCTGGCCACCAGCCCGGGGAAGCCCCCGGCCTCGCCCGACTACGCGGCGGCGGTGGAGCGCTTCCTCTCCCGTGCCTCGGGGGCCCCCCTTCCGCTGCCCGAGGTCCAGGACCGGCCTGCCGCACACGGCGAGGCGATGCCCGACCGCGACGCCGCGCCCGCGCCGGGCTACTTCGCCGCGCTCCGTCCGCTGGGGACGCTGCGCGGCCGCGCGCTGGTCTGTGAGGGCCCCGGAGGGTCCTTGGTGGTGCTCGACCTCCACGCCGCCCGCGAGCGGGTGCTCGCCCACCGCCTCGAGCGCGAGGCGGACGCGCCCCTGCAGGCGCCTCTCCTCGGCGCGGCGCTCGTCCTCACCCCGGCGATGGAGACGCGCCTGTCCGCGCGGCGCGAAGAGCTCGCCGGCGCGGGAGTCCTCGTCGAGCCGTTCGGCCCCGACGCGTACCGGCTCATCGGCGTCCCGCCGGTGCTGGTCGGCCACCGCCCGGAGACGCTGGTGGAGGCCGCGGTGGCGGCCCTGGAAGGTGGGCAAGGAGCGCCGGAGGTGCGAGCGGCGCTCGCGTGCGCCGCCGCCTCCGAGGGGCGCGAGCCGTCGGCGGAGGAGATCCGCCAGTTGCTGGCCGCGCTCGACGCGACGGACCCCGGCGCGCGAGTGCGACATCGACGGGTGGTCGTCGAGGAGCGCGCGGTGCTCTCGCTGCTGCCATGAAGCGTGGTGTTGCGTGACCAGGGGGGCGAGCGAGCGGCGCTTGGAATACGGCCTCCGAGGTGGTCTGTTCCGGGCCGCTCACCCGCCGGACGAGAGGACACGTTGGGGACGGACCTGGAACGAGAGCTGGCGGACATCCGCCGCGAGGTGATCGAGGGACGAAACCTCGTCATTCGCACCGATAATCTCTTGAAGACGCTCCACTCCGAGGTGAAGGCGTTCGGCGCTCGGCAGAAGGACTTCGAGCGCCGCCAGATGCTCTCCTCGGCGGCGGCGTACGCGCTGTTCGCGCTGCTCGCCGGCACCGCGGCGCTTCTGCTCTCGGGCGCCCGGGCGTCCGCCGCCAAGGGCGAACGGGACAAGGCCGTGGCGGAGCTGAAGACGGTCACCCAGGCCATGGAGAAGGAGCGCGCGGATCAGGCGGCCGTCGCCGCCGCTCGCCGCTCGGCGACCGAGGCGTACCGGATGATGACCGAGCTGCCCGGTGACCGCCGGCTGGAAGGCATCACCGCGCTCTCCAAGGTGGATCAGCAGAAGCTCGACCCGCTCGAGCGTCAGGCGCTGTCCGATCGGGCGGCGGCGCTCCGGCGCGAGCTTGGCCAGACCGCCTTCGAGCGGGGCAAGGCCGCGTTCCGCCGCAACGAGTGGGCCCCGGCCACGGAGGACCTCTCGCGGTTCCTCGCGATGCAGCCCAGCGAACCGGAGCAGCTCGAGGCGTCCTTCATGCTCGGGAACGCGCTCGTGCAGCAGCGCAAGTACGAGCCGGCGATCAACCCGCTGAAGACCTTCGTCGAGAAGGACCGGCGGAGCAAGAACCGCGAGTGGGCCATGACCTTGCTGGCCCAGGCGTACGAGCAGACCGGGAAGCCGGATCAGGCCGCGGCCGTGGCCCGCGAGGCGCTCGGCATGTACCCCGCCTCTCAGTTCACCCCCATGCTGAAGGCCAGGCTGTCAGCTGCGAAGCGTGCCCTCTCCGGAACCGAGGGCGCCGACGCCGGGGTCACCACCGGGCCCAGCGGCAACGTGGCACCCCCGAGCGCCGCGGCCGTGACCCCCGCCTCCGGCCCCGCGCAGTCCACGGATGGAGGCGCGGCGCCGAAGCCCCGTGCGGCGACGTTCAAGAGCGCCTCCGAGTCGTCCGCCGGCCTGCTGCCGCCCGGCGGAGGCACCGCAGCCCCCGCGCGCCAGCCCTGAAGCGCTCTGGCCCATGGCCCGGTCCACCGCCGCGCGTGACCCCCGCTACCGCCCGTTCCGCGTGGCGGTGATCGCGATCTACCTGGTGGTGGTGTCGACCTTCTCCCTGCTCGTCACCGTCAGCGTGGCCCGGTCGGTCCGGGCGATGAGCCCCCGGCGCGAGCCGGTGCGGACGGCGACGCTCCCCCCGGAGGCCTGCGTCGGGCGCGCCTCGGCGCTCCTCGACGAGCTGGAGGCCCGGCGCCGGGAGCTCACCGGAATCACCCCGGCTTCACGGACCGACGTGAGCTGGATGTCCTTCCGGGTGGAGTGGCTGGAGCGCGTGCGTCAGGCCGAGCGCAGCTGCGGGGTCGATGCCCCCGACCGGAAGGGGCTCGCCGAGCTGTTCGCGCAGCTCGAGCACCTCGAGGACCTCTACACCACCTCAGCCGTGCAGTACGCCGGGGAGATCGGCCCCGCGCTGGATCGCTTTCACCGGATGGTCGCCCGCGCCCGCGACGGACGCTGAGCCTGGACGCTGGCGCGCGACTGCGCGCTTCCTCAGGCGTCCCCCTGGGTGCGGGGGGCTGAGCCTGGACGCTGGCGCGCGACTGCGCGCTTCCTCAGGCGTCCCCCTGGGTGCGGGGGGCTGACGGACGCTGGTGCGGCGCCCCTGTTACTGCTGCTGCGGAAGGAGCAGCCGAACGGCGCCGTCCGGGTCCGAGACGTCCTCCCCGATCAGCAGCGCCCGGGGCGTTCCGTCCGGCAGCGTCTCCAGGCGGTAGACGCGGAGCAGGGCCTGCGGCACGACCGTGCCGGCGTCGCGGAGGATGCGGGCAGTGAGGGTCCTCCCGGGGGTGAGGGTCACCACCGGGAGCTGTGTCCCCGCGGAGGTGACGCTCACCAGCCGCCGGAGAGTCGGGAAGCCCGGGCCGGTCTGCACCTCCAGCTGGTACACCCCGGGGTCGAGTCGCATGGCGAAGCCGCCTGCCTCGCCGGTCTGCCCGGACGCACCCGAGGGCGGCAGCGGCGTCTCCGCGTTCACCGGAAGCAGCGGATCGACTCGCACGACCGCGCCGGTGAGCGGCCCTGCGTCGGGCAGCAGCACTCCGCCGGTCAGCACCGGCCGCGCAGGGCAGGTCCAGCTCCGGGCCACCGGGGATCCGGCAGGCACGTCCAGGGGCATGCGAATCAGCCCGGCGATGGACCCCGGCGGTGGGACGATCCAGAGCTGGAGCGTGCCGGGAGCGGCCTGGGGCAAGGTGGAGAGGACGAAGGTCCCCGCGTCCCCGGACAACGCCGGCCCGGCGTGGCCCGATCCACCGCCGACGACCGTGCCCTGGAGGAAGATGCTCGCCCCCGCGACCGGAGCTCCGTCCGGACCGAAGACTTGACCCGAGACCTGCACCGGTGGCGCGTTGTCCCCCACGATGAACGGCGTGCCGAACTGCGCGGGGTCGGAGACGGGCAGGGCGGCGACCGCGCCGAGGGCGCCCGGACCGGGGCTGACCTGGAGGACGGCGCCCCCGTCGAGCGCATCGCGTCCGAACGTGAGCTGGAATCCGCCGTCGGGGTCCGCCACGGTCCGGCTCGAGAGAGGGCGCCCGTCGGCCCCGAGGAGCTGGACCGACGGCGGCACGGGCTCGGGCTGTCCGGGGCCCGCGACCACGGTCCCGCGGACGGTCTGCACCTGGGCCGCGGTCAGCAGATCGACGCTCAGAGACATCACCCCGGCATCCATGACCACGCCCGCCAGCATCGTCGGGGGCACGGCGGGATCCAGCGGGCTCACCACCAGCGTGTAGCGACCCGTGGACAACCCCACCTGGAAGACGCCGTTCGCTGCCGCGCCCGTTGCCTGCGCGGTCCGGTTCACTCCGGGCAGGAGGGTGCTCTGTCCCGTCGCCAGGAGCTGCAGGCTCGCCGGGTACGGGCCACCGCCGCGCCGGACCGACAGAGCCAGCTCCTGCTGGTCGGGAAGCACCAGCGGCATGTTCGCCACCGGGGCTCCGAGCGGCAGGTCCACGCTCGTCACGCCGTTCGGAGCGGAGGTGATGACCTCCGTGAGGAGGTCCGCCGGCAGCGTGCCGCAGCCGTCGACGTAGCAGCGCTGGGGGGCCTTGCAGTCCTGGTCGCGCGAACACGTTCCTTCCGGCGGCGTGGGGTCGCTGAAGAGGTTGCACCCGGCCAGGAGGAACGCCGTTAGGCCCAGGAGTGGAGTCGCGCGCATCACGGGGCTGGACAGGGGCCCGCGACGACCGTCACCGTCCAGGCGTAGGTCACCGCGAAGGTGGGATTGAGCGCGGTCCCTCCGTCGAGCAGGGTGACCGGCTTCGGCTGCGGCTCGCGGTTCACGAGCGCGCCGTCGGAGACCAGCACCTCGACGACGTGGTCACCCGGTTGCTGCAGCGGCCCGGGCGTCGCGAAGCTCACCTCGAAGCTCGCCGGGTCCGACCGATCCGCCCTCCCGTTCCTGGGGATGGTGGCCTGCTTCACGAAGCCGGGGAAGAGGTCCGGGTCGACGTAGAAGTTGTAGATGAGCGTGTCGTCGACGTCGGGGTCCGACACCGGGGCGAGGAAGATGAGGTTCGGGCAGTCGCCGCCGTTTCGCACGGTGAAGAAGCGGCTCCCCGGCTGGAGGAGGTTCTCGAGAATCCGCGGCGGCTGGTTCAGCAGCGGCGGGAGCGGCTGGATGACGTGGTCCTCCTGGGGGAGGAGGCAGGCCGGGAGAACCAGCGCCGATCCGAGCAGGAGCCCCACCCAGCGTCCGGCGCTCACCCGGGCTCCTCGTCCCGGTCGGGCGGGGCGCCCTCGATCCGCTCCAGCAGCCGGAAGATGGTGCGGGGGTCCACGCCGAGCGCGCGCGCCGTCCGGGCGCGGTTGCCCCCGTGGCGCTTCAGGGCCTCCAGCACGTAGCGGCGCTCGAAGTCGTCCTTTGCCTCCTGCAGCGGCGTGAGCGGAGGCAGCTCCTCCGTTGGAAAGTCCAGGTCCTCGGCCCTCACCAGCGGACCGTCGGAGAGGACCACCGCCTTCTTGATGCGGTTCTCGAGCTCGCGGACGTTTCCCGGCCAGGGGTGCCGCCGGATCGCGGACAGCGCGGCGGGAGTGAAGCCGCGGGCCGCGGCGCGGTAGCTCTCTGCGAAGGTCTGGAGGAACCCGCGGGCGAGCACCGCCACGTCCTCGCCCCGCTCCCGGAGCGGCGGCACGCGGAGGGTGAGGGTGGCCAGGCGGTAGTAGAGGTCCTCGCGGAACGCGCCCCGCTTCACCTCCTCCTCGAGGGTCCGGTGCGTGGCGGCGATGATCCGGATGTCCACCGTCTCGTCGCGGTGGTCGCCCACCTTCTGCACCGTCCGGTCCTGGAGCGCACGGAGCAGCTTCACTTGCAGCACCTGCGGCATGTCCCCCACCTCGTCGAGGAAGAGGGTGCCGCCGCTCGCCTGCTGGAACCTGCCCGGCCGGTTGGCCACCGCGCCGGTGAAGGCCCCCTTCACGTGCCCGAACAGCTCCGACTCGAGCAGCGTCTCCGGCAGCGCTCCGCAGTTGATGGCCACGAATGGCCCGCTCGCCCGGGGGCTCCGCCGGTGGAGCTCGCGGGCGACCAGCTCCTTTCCGGTGCCGGTCTCGCCCACCACCAGGACCGAGAGGTCGGTCGGGGCGACCTTCTCGATCTGCCTGTACACCTCCTGCATCCCGGGGCAGCTCCCGAGGAGCTCACCGAAGCGCTGCTGCTCCAGCTGCTCCCGAAGCCCGCGGTTGTCCGCGCGAAGCTCGTCGAGCAGCAGCGCGTTCTGCACCAGGAGCGAGGCCTGTGCGGCGAAGATGGTCAGCGTGTCCAGGCCGTGACGGTCGAAGTGCGTGCCCACCCGGTCACTGCCCACGTACACGACCCCGAAGGGTCGGCCGCGGTGCATCAGCGGCACGCAGAGCACGCTGGAGAGCTTGAGGTTCACGACCGAGGTGCTGGCGGAGAACTCCGGATCGGCCGTCGCGTCGGAGACCAGCAGCGGCTCGCCGGTCCGCAGGACGCGGTCCACGACCGTGTCCGAGAGCGTCTCCACGTCGCGGGCGACGTTCTCCCGGTTGACGTTGCGCGCCACCTTGACGCTCCGCTGATCGCCCTCCACCAGCACGAGGAACCCGCGGTCTCCGCGGGTCAGGTCGATGGCCTCGTCGAGCAGCGCCTCGAGGAGGGTGGTCACGTCGCCGGACTGGAGCAGGCGGGCCGAGAAGTCGGTCAGCCGCTTCAAGGTGGCGAGCGCCTCCCGGCCGGGATCGGCGCGCGACTCGGCGTCGCCCGGAGCATCGGTCAGCGCCAGGGCGATCCAGGTGTCCGCGACCCGGATGACGTCGCCGTCCCTCAGCACGTGGGCCTCGCGCTTCTTCCCGTCGACCAGGAACGGAGCGCCGACGCTGCCCGCACGGTAGCTCCGGCCGTCCCAGAGCAGGGTGAGCGCGAGATCGGGCGCGCCGGCGTCCTCGAGCCGCACGTCCACCTCCGCGCCACGGCCCACGCTGGTGATTCGCTTGACCAGGGGAACGCTGCGCACGGCACCGCCGGGAGAGGTGAGGACCAGCCGGGCCATGGGTCAGAAGCGAACGGTCACCGACGCCCCCACCGTGCCAGGACCCGGTCCGATTCGCGCCCCTGACTGGGACGACGGCTGCGGGGGCGGCGGTGGCGCCGGCGGCGTCTCCACCCGGGTAGTCACCACTGTGTCCTGGTGATGGATGATCGCGTCCGCGACCCCGGCAGCCCACACCCCGTAGAAGCCCAGCCCCGCGCCGATCTTCAGCGCCCGCCACACCTTCGCCTCGTCCTCGCGGTTGGCGGGGATGCCGGTCTCGACGATCGGCGACGCCCCGGGGAAGCGGTTGTCGACGGGGATGGTGCGGGTGTCGATCAGCGAGCCGTAGGCGAAGTAGGCGACGATGCTGGTGATGCCCAGGAGCGCCTCGGCGATGGCGAAGCCGGTCCCGGCGGCCACCCGGCCTTGCTGGAACTGCCCCGCACCGAAGGGGACGAAGTTCACCAGGAAGCTCCGCTTCTCCACGGTGCGGACCGTGACCTGGCGGGACATCTCCTCGATCTGACGCCGCTGCTCCTCCGCCTGGCGGGCCAGGGCGGCGCGCTCCTCGGCGGCGCGCCTGGCCGCCTCTGCCTGGGCGCGGCGCTCGGCGCGGATGCGGTCCAGCTCGGGGGCGAGCGCCTGGCGTTGCTTCTCCACGAATGCCACCGCGGGCGGCGGGTAGACGAAGGGATCGAGGGCGAAGTCCGGGTCGAGGCGGAGCAGCGCGGCGATGTGCCGCTGGGCGGACTCGGTGCGCTTGAGGTTGAAGGCTGCCAGCCCGGCCAGCTTGTGCCACTGGATCAGCGAGGCCTCGTCCAGCCCGCCGCGGTCGATGCGCCGCTCGGCGCGCTCCAGCACCTCGCGGTAGCGGCCGAACTCGAACTCCGACCGGACGGCGGCGAGGTCCACCTGCTCCCCCGACGCCGGGGCCTCCTGTGCCTGCGCGGTGACCGACGCCAGGAGGGCGAGGACCGCCCAGCTCGCGCGCCGCCTCATTCGGCCACCAGCTTTCCGGTGAGGGTCCGGCTGGCGCCTGGCAGGAGCTCCACGCTCGAGCGGATGGTCCGGTAGCCCGGGGCCGTCACCTCGTACTCCACGCGGTGCACGAAGCGGGTGGGGGCGCGGGGAGAGGGGATCTCGAAGGGGTGGGAGAGGGACTCGGCGGCCGGACGGGTGACCTCGCCCACGCGGACCTGTGCATTCGAGGGCTCGAAGGCGAAGCGCAGCTCGGCGGATTTCAGGCGCGCGGGGATGGCCAGGGTTTCCGGCTTGCCGGCGACGACCTCGATGGGCACGACCTGATCATCGCACCACTGGCAGCTGACGCGCAGAACATGGCGGCCGGGTGTCAGGGCCAGGGTGTGGACCGAGAGGGCCTCGGAGCTCTTCCGCTCGTCGTCCACCTGGAGCGCTCCATAAGGTCGGACCAGGACCTGATAGCGCACCGGCGCCGGACGGGCGGCTGTCCGCGCGGAGCGGGCCGCCGGGTCGGAGTCGCCCTCGGTGCGAGGGGGCATGGTGGGCGCGAGGTTCCCCTTCGCCGAAGCTTCCGTCGGGTCCTCACGGATCGCTCTGTCCACCGCGGGGGTGGAGGCCGGTGAACCGACCGCCGCGACCACCGCCGGAGCAGGGGACGACGTGGCCCGCGCGGACGCGAGGTCGGGCGAGGAGGATCGCTCCATCGTCCGGACCATGGCCACGGCACCGCCGATCAGGGCCGCGGCCGCGAATGTTCCACCGGCGACGAGCGCGGCGCGGCGGCGCGCCCGACCCCGGCGGAGGCTGTTCTGCACCCGCTCGAACAGCGCACGGGCCGCAGGAGCATCGGGCTCGAGCGCCAGCGCCTGGTCCACGCGGGCCAGCGCTCGCGGGAGGCGTCCGGCGGCGGCCTCCTCCGCGCCCTTGGAGAGGAGCGTCGCGACCAGTCGCTGCACGAGCGCGGTACGGGCCGGCGCCGGGTCGGCGAAGAACGCGGCGAGGATGGCCTCCCCATCGTTGAGGTCGAGCTCGTCGAGCGCCTCGGACAGCGCCTGCTCCAGCTCCCGCGCGCTCGCGTAGCGGTCGACCGGATCATGGGCCAGACAGGTGTCGAGGATGTTCACCAGCGCATCGGAGATGGCCGGACACACCCCGCGAGGGTCCTCGTAGGTGCCGGCGAGGATCCGCTTGAGCGTCGCCGGAGTGCTGGGCGCCGCGAAGGGCAGCGTTCCCGTCCAGAGCCAGTAGAGCAGCGTGCCCAGCGAGAAGACGTCGGACTCGGCGGTCGCCGGCTCGCCGTCGATGACCTCCGGCGCCATGTACGCCGGCGAGCCCACCAGCGCCCCGGTGACGGTCATTCGCTCGCCGGGGTCGAGCACGCGCGCGATGCCGAAGTCCATGAGCTTCAGGACCCCGTCGTGACGCACCATCACGTTCTCGGGCTTGAGATCCCGGTGGATGACCCCCGCCTCGTGGGCGTGACCGAGCGCCCGGGCCAGCTGCTGGATGACCAGCGCGGCCAGCTCGGGCGGAAAGAGCCGCTCGCGCTCGGCGAACGACTTGAGGGTCTCCCCCCGGACCAGCTCGGTGACGAGAAAGGCGTCCTCGGTGGACGGATCGGCGAAGTCGAACACCTCGAGGATGTTCGGGTGCTGGAGGCGGGCGACGGCGCGGGCCTCGCGAGCAAGCCGGGCCCGGGCGTCCTGCTGGCGGGCCAGGTGCGGGTGGAGCACCTTCACCGCGACCTCACGCTGCAGGGAAGTGTCGAGCCCCCGGTACACCACGGACATGCCCCCCGAACCCAGCGGCTCGAGCAGCCGATAGCGCCCCAGATGCCGGCCCTCGAGGCTCATCCGCGAGACGCTCCTCCGCACAGCACCAACGCCCGGACGCTGCGGAACGTTCCGCAAAGTTCCGGGCTGGCAACAGGAGGGGACATGTGGGTCTCGGACGGCCCCGGGAAAGAGCCCATTCAGCCCCTGCCCGGTCCGAGCGTTTCCGGCATCTTACGCGGGGTTTCCCCGGGTTCAACGCCCTGGCCGTCCACAAAGAGAGATGCCGCCCGGAGCAAGCTCCGGACGGCATCGGGGGAGTGACAGCCGTTCGACGTTTAGGCCCGGATCTCGGGGCCCGGGGAGGGGACGACCTCGGGCTTCGGCAGGCCAGGGCTCGACCCGCCGTCCGGGGTCCCGGCGCGGGCCTTGAACGGGTCGGACTCGAGCGCGTTCTTGAGCACCTCGTCCATCTGGCTGACGAAGACGAACTCGATGTCCTTCCTGGCCTGCTCGGGCACGTCGTTCAGGTCCTTCCGGACGCGCTCGGGGAGGATGACCCGCTTGATGCCCGCCCGGTGCGCGGCGAGCACCTTCTCCTTGATGCCGCCCACCGGGAGCACGAGCCCGCGGAGGGTGGCCTCGCCGGTCATCGCCGTGTCGCCCCGGACCCGGATCCCGGTCATGAGCGAGGTGAGGGCGGTGAGGATGGTCACGCCGGCCGACGGGCCGTCCTTGGGGATGCTGCCCGCCGGGAAGTGGAGGTGGATGTCCGTCTTCTCCAGGAAGTTGGGGTTGATGCCCAGCAGATCCGCCTTGCTCCGCAGATAGCTGAGCGCCGCCTGGGCGGACTCCTTCATCACGTCGCCCAGCTGCCCGGTGAGCGTCATCCCGCCCTTGCCGGCCATCTTCGTGGCCTCGATGAACAGGAGGTCACCACCCACCGCGGTCCAGGCCAGGCCGGTGGCCACACCCGGCACCTCGGTGCGTTCGGCGACCTCGGAGTAGAAGGCCTCGGGGCCGAGGATCTCCTTCACCCTCTCGGAGGTGATGACCTGCTTGTCCGTCTTCCCGGCCGCGACTTCCACTGCCACCGCGCGGCAGAGGTCGGCGATGCGCCGCTCGAGGCCGCGCACGCCCGCCTCGCGGGTGTAGCTGGTGATGAGCGTGAGTAGCGCCGTGTCTTCGATGGCGATGTGCTCGGCGGACAGCCCGTGCTCCCGGAGCTGCTTCGGAACCAGGTGGATGCGGGCGATCTGCTGCTTCTCCTCGAAGGTGTACCCGGGGAGCTCGATGATCTCCATGCGGTCCCGGAGGGGCCCGGGGATGGGGTCGAGCTGGTTCGCGGTGGCGATGAACAGGACCTTCGAGAGGTCGAAGGCCACGTCGAGGTAGTGGTCGCTGAAGCTGTTGTTCTGCTCCGGATCCAGCACCTCGAGCAGGGCGGCCGACGGGTCGCCGCGGAAGTCCGCGCCGAGCTTGTCGATCTCGTCCAGCATCATCACCGGGTTCTTGGTGCCGGCCTTCTTCATGCTCTGGATGAAGCGGCCGGGGAGGGCGCCGACGTAGGTGCGCCGGTGCCCGCGGATCTCCGCCTCGTCGCGCACGCCGCCGAGGGAGAGCCGCACGAACTTCCGGCCCACGCTCCTGGCGATGGACTGGCCGAGCGAGGTCTTGCCCACGCCGGGCGGGCCCACCAGGCAGAGGATGGGGCCCTTCATGTCGTTCTTCAGCTTGCGGACGGCGAGGTACTCGAGGATCCGCTTCTTCACCTTCTGGATGCCGTAGTGGTCGGCGTCCAGGGTGGCCCGGGCGTTCTCGATGTCGAGGTTGTCCTCGCTGGTCTTCGACCAGGGAAGGTCGGCGATCCAGTCGAGGTAGGTCCGGGCGACCGTGTACTCGCTCGAGGCCGCGGGGATGGTCTTGAGCCGGTTGAGCTCCTTGGTCGCGACCTTCTCCACGTCGGGCGGCAGGCCGGCCTTCTTCAGCCGTTCCTGGAGCTCGTCGAGCTCCTCCTCCTCCTCGCCCATCTCGCCCAGCTCTTCCTTGATCGCCTTGAGCTGCTGGCGCAGGTAGTACTCGCGCTGGGTCTTCGACATCTCGCCCTTCACGGCGGAGTCGATCTTGTTGGAGAGCTTGAGGATCTCCCGCTTCCGGTTGAGCAGCTCGAGGACGAGCTTCATCCGGGCCTTGAGGTCCACCGTCTCCAGGACCGCCTGCTTCTCCTCGATGGGCACGTCGACGTTGGCGGCGATGAGGTCCGCCAGGTGGCCGGGGTGGGTGATGGACTCGACCAGCTCGGTCGCCGCGGCCGGAAGCTCCGGCATCAGCTCGATGACCTCGCGGGCCAGCTTCTTGAGGTTGATGCCCAGCGCCTCGACCTCGACGTTCTCCGCCGAGGTCTTGTCGTCGGCGGGCTCCACCCGGGCCTTGAGGTAGGGGGTCTCCTGCACCAGATCGAGGACCCGGAACCGGGCCAGGCCCTGGACGACGAGCGAGTAGTTGTCCTCCCCCATCTTGAGGAGCTTCACGATGCGGGCCACGGTCCCCATCGCGTAGAGGTCACTCGCCCCCGGGTCCTCTTCCTCGGCACGCCGCTGGGTGACGACGCCGATCAGCTGGTCGTCACGGACCGCATCCTTGATGAGGGCAATGGTCTTCTGACGTCCTACAGCCAGGGGTAGGACACCACCCGGGAAGAAGACGGAGTTCCGAAGTGGCAGGATAGGGAGGACCTGGGGAATGTCGTCCTTGTTGATGAGGGCCGGGGGCGGACCCATGGCCGAGGTCATCGCGGTGGCGGACTGGCCGCCCTTCTTCTTGTCGTCCGACATGAAAATTCGCGCTCCGTTCAGGTGCGTCGGAAACTGCCTGCGCCTCGTCCAGGTCCCGTACCGTCTGGAACAGAGGCTAGCAATCAAAAGTCCTTCGTTGGGAAACAGGTCTGGATGCGGGGTCTGAGGTTTACCGATAGAGCAGAACCGGACGTCGTCAAGCGACGGGAGTCCTGGCCGTGGCTCGTGCTCGTGGGACTCCTGGGCACGCTCGGCGGGTGCACGTGCGAGGCTCCGCCGGAGCGGGCTGGGTCCAACGTTCCCAGCAGCTGCGCTTACGACGCTCCACTGTTCGAGCCCGTAGAGACGGACATCCTCTTCGTCGTCGATGACAGTAACTCGATGAGCGAGGAGCAGCAGGCCGTCGCCCGCGAGCTCCCCACCTTCGTACAGATCCTCCAGGCGGGGGCGGGTGTCGGGCAAAACCTCCGGGTCGGTCTCGTCAACACCTCCGTCTACTCCGCCTTCTTCGGGAACCAGCTGCTTCTCACCAAGTACCCGGAGGGTGGCTGGCTGCGTCAGTTTCCCGCGGCGGATGGTGGCGCGGGCGGGGGCGAGCGGTGGCTGACCGACCCTGATCCAGAGATCGTGTCCCGCCTCGGTGCAGCCATCGTGGCCCTGGGGATCAACGGCTCGTTCCAGGAGACGCCCTTCGAGGCGGCCCGCATCGCGCTGACCGGGACGGGCTTCTGGACGATGCTGCCCGATGGCGGGAGCCCCAACGCAGGGTTCCTCCGGCCGGGGGCGCGGCTCCTCATCGTGGCGGTGAGCGACGAGGACGACTGCAGCGAGATCGAGCACAGCCCACCGACGGTGTTCTTCACCAACGCGCAGGGGCAGGACTTCTGCACCCTCAACCAGAACCTGCTCACCCCGGTGGGCGACTACGTGACGGCCTTCCAGCGGCTCGACGACGGTCTGGGACACCCGCGGGAGGTGCTCTGGGGAGCGATTGCCCCGGTGGCCCGTTCCAACAAGGTGGCGCAGCCCATCAATGGGACCCTGGGTGACGGCACCCCGATCATCCAGAACGTGGATTGCCCGACCAGCGGAGGCCCCGGGTTCCGGCACCGGGCGATGGCGCTGGCCTTCGACCCAACGCTCACCAACCTCGACTCGGTCTGCGCGCCGGACTACCACGACAGCCTGGTGTCCATCGCCCAGGTGGCGTCGATTCCCCAGACGCTCACCCTGACCGACAACGTGCCCGACCCGCGGCTGCTCGCCCTGGACATCACGCGCGCGGACGCGAGCGTGCAGCGCTGCACGATCGCCAACGGCGGCATCACCGTGGTCGAGGGGACCGACCCCGAGCGTCCGGTGGTGAGATTCCAGCAGGGCTGCCTCCGCCGGCCGACCGACACCCGGGTCGAGGTGAAGCTGCTCTGCGCGGGCTGACCGGGCGCGGGTCAGCTCACCTCACGGTCTCGCCGACCACCTCCAGCAGACGCGCCCGTCCCGCTTCGCCGCGCTCGAGGTGGAGGAAGTGAGTGCCCTCCGGAATCTCGACGATGCGCACGCTCCGGGCGCGGACCGCGTCATGGGCGAACGACTGGACGTCCTCGGGTCGGCTCCAGAAGTCGGCGCTCCCGCGCACGAGCACCACGGCAGCGGTGATCGACCCCGCGTCGTAGAGATGACGTCCGGACGCCTGGAAGAAGCTGTCCTCGAGCGCGCCGAGCGGCGTGCGGAGCGAAGGTGGCGAGGTGCGGCCCGATTCAGGGTCGCTCGCCAGCGCCGCCTTGACGTACGCCTCTGCAATCGCCGGGTCTCGGCGCGCTGCCGGATCCGCGCCGAGGGAGCGGTCCCAGGGCCGCAGCAGCGAGGCCGCGTCGGCGCGCCCGTAGCCACCGAGGTCGGGTGACAGCCGATCCGGATGCGCCGGATCCGCGAGCGACGATCCCGGGCCCACCATCGGGTGGACCGCCGAGCCACCGTAGAGCGCGTTCAGCAGGATCAAGGTGCGGACGCGCTCCGGCCAGAGCGCCGCGTATTGCCCGGCCCAGAGGCCTCCGGTCGCCCAGCCGAGGAGGGTGACCTGCCGCGCTCCGGTCCGGGCGAGGACCGTGCGCACCACGGCGTCCACGTCCCGCACCACCTCGAAGGAGCGAGACAGGGGCCGGCTCTTTTCCGGGGGCTCGGACATGGCGGCGGACCGGTCGGAGCGCCCGTAGCCCCGGACGTCGGGGAGGAAGACGCGTGCACCGGTTCGCAGCGCGAGGTCCTCGGCCAGGGAGCCGCCCGGGACGGGCAGGTCGAACGAGCCGATGGCCGGGACGCGGGCGCCGTGGAGGAGGATGATTGGATCGACGCCCGCCTGCGGTCTCGCCGGACGGACTTCCCGGATCGCGACCCGGACTCCGTCCACCGAGCGCGCAAACAGCTCGGTGCGCTGGACGGGCGGGGCCGCGGCGAGCAGCAGGAGGAGCAGCGGCGACACGCCCTCCCGTCTATCCCGCCCGGGCCGGAATCCGACGAAAAGCGGCGGGCTGCAGCCCTTCACGTCCGAGGTCGGATGGTCCGCGCAAGCGCCCGAGGTCGCTGAGCTCTCCGCCGCAGAGCGCCTGCGCCCTGGCGGCGTCAGCCCTGTGACATACTACTGAACGGGCGTATAGAACGGGGACTGGAGGCAGCGAGCGGCATGGAGGCGGCGGCCCGGGCAGATCCGGCGGTACTCGAGCGGCTCCGGGAGCGGATCCGGACGCTGCAGGCGGCGCCGCGCCAGCTGCTCTCGGTGCTGCGGACCGGCCTCCCCCCGGTGGATGGCCTCCTTCCCGGTGGAGGGTTCCCGCTGGGCCAGGTGGTCGAGCTCTGGGGAGAGCCGGCCTCGGGACGCGCCCGGCTCGCCTTCCGCGCCATCGCCGAGGCCCACCGGGCGCTGCGGCTCGCCGCCTGGGTGGACGGCTCGCGCTCCCTCTATGCGCCTGCGCTGCCTCCGCTGGGCGTCCGGCTGGAGCAGCTCCTCGTCGTCCAGCCACCCGAGCCGAAGCAGCTGGCCTGGAGCGCCCTCCAGCTGCTCCGGAGCGGTGCCTTCGCCGCGGTGGGCCTGGACCTGACCCGCGCGAACGTCCGGCTGTCGCCGCCCGAGTCGCGCCGGATGGTCGAGGCGGCCAGCCGGAGCGGAGGGCTGCTCCTGCTCCTCACGCCTCCCGACGCACCGGCCGACGGGACGTTGCGGCTCCATGTCTCCGCCGCCGGACCGCGGGCGATGCGCATCGAGGTGGTGCGCAGCCGCCAGGGCGGCGCCTCGCGCGCGGTGGAGGTCCCCTGGGCGCTGCTCACCCCGGGCGGACCGTCCGATCTCGGCGCCGGCAGCCGCGGCCTGGACGCGCCTCCCTTGCCGGCACCGCCCTCGATGCCCTTCCGCCGGGTGCGGGCCTGCACCCTCCGCGATGGCCTCGTCGGCATCCACGGTCAGCGGCCGGGGAGAGACCTCCCGCTGCCTCCCTTCGCACAGGCCCTGGGAGTCGGGTCGTGAGCCACCGCGTCGCCTACGTCCATCTGCCGCGCTTCCCGGTCCAGCGACGCGTGCTGGACGAGCCCGCGCTCGCCGGTCAGCCACTGGCCCTGGTGCACGAGGCGAAGGGAACGCTCCGGGTGGCGTTCGCCTCGGGCACGGCACAGCGCGAGGGCATCCGCGCGGGGATGACGCTCACCGCGGCTCGCGCGCTCCTGCCGGCGCTCCGCGACGCGCTGTACGACGCGGCGGCCGAGGTCCAGGCGCTGTCCTCTCTCGCCGAGAGCCTCCTTCGCTTCACGCCGGCCTTCATGCCCTCGGCGCCGGACGGGCTGTGGCTGGACGCCTCGGCGGCCTCGCTCTTCGGCGGGGAGGCCGGGCTGGTGGAGAAGGTGGAGGCACAGGCCCGAACCGCGGGGTACCGGGCGCGGGTGGTGCTCGCCTCCGAGCTGTTCACCGCGCGGGCCCTGGCCCGCTTCGGGGCCGCGACCCGGGCGTGCGTGTCCCCGGGGAGCTCGGAGCGCGCGCTGGCCGCGCTGCCTCTCCAGGCGCTGGAGGACGCGCCCGAGGTCGTGGCCTCGCTCCGGGCGCTCGGGCTGTCCACGCTCGGCGAGCTCTCCGCGCTCCAGCCCACCCAGGTCATCTCCCGGCTCGGCGCCCAGGGGCTCCGGGCGCAGCGGCTGGTCCGTGGACAGGACGAGTCACGTCTCCTTCCGGCAGTGCTGCCCGAGGTGGTGGAGGAGGTACGCACGCTCGAGGCGCCGGCCGAGTCGCTCGAGCCGCTGCTCTTCGCGCTCAAGGCCACGCTGGATCGGCTCTCGGCCCGCCTCCGCGGCCGCCAGCGCGCGGCGGTGCGGCTGACGCTGACCCTCGTCCTCGAGCCCACCGGTCCGCATTCGGTGCCGCTGGCGCTGGCCCGGCCCACCACCGACCCGAAGCTGCTGCTCGACCTCGTCCGTCACCGGCTCGAGTCGGTGCGACTCGATGCGCCGGTGGCCACCCTGGTGGTCACCGTGGACGAGTCCTGCGAGGACCGTGGCCAGCAGGGCGTCCTCGGCGATGCGCCGGCGGGCGACGCGGCGCTGGAGACCGTGCTGGCGAGGCTGACGACCGCGCTCGGACCGGAGGCGCTGGGCAGCCCGGTGCTCGCCGACGACCACCGTCCCGAGGCGGCCCAGACACCCGGCCCGTTCCGTCCTCCGCGCCGCGAGCCGGGGATGTTCGCCGAGGCCCGGCGCGCTCCCCCTGTACCGCCGCCACCCCCAGACTGGCAGCTGGAGCGTCCGATGCGCCTCCTCCACGGGGAAGGTGAGCCCATCGAGGTGGAACTGGATGCGCTCGGAGCGCTCCGCTCGGCGCGCGTCCTCGGCCGGCGGCGAAAGGTCCTGGCCGTCGCCGGTCCCGAACGCCTCGGTGGCCAGTGGTGGACCGAGTCGCCCTTCCAGCGCGACTACTACCGGGTGCACCTCGAGGGGCTCGGCGCGGCCTGGGTCTACCGGCGCGCGGGGGAGGGCGAGTTCTACCTGCACGGGCTCTTCGACTAGGCCGGCACGCCTGTGGCTGCCCGCTGAATGGGCAGGCAAGAGGGCATCCGGATGTTGGCTGCAACGCAGCGGCGCTCGGTCCCGAATGGCAGGTCGTTGCCGCATCGCCGGCGGGTGGCTCCCTTTGCGGCCACATGATCCCTGGCTCGGTCGGGTTCCGGTTCCTCGAGTGGTACGGGCTTCACGGGAAGCACCCCGGGCAGTGGCGGGTCCACGCCGCGCTCCGGAATCTGCTCCACGCCTCGGTCGACGCCGAGGTTCCGGTCGAGCGGCAAGGCCTGAAGTGGGTGCTGAACCCGTCGGACTTCCCGCAGCGGGAGCTGTTCTGGCTCGGGGAGTCGGACCGCTGGGACCTGTTCCACGCGCGCCGTCTGGTGAAGCCGGGGGCGGTCATCTTCGATGTGGGCGCGAACTTCGGCTACTACGGGCTGATGCTCGCAGAGGCGCTCGATCGGCGCTGCGAGGTCCACGCCTTCGAGCCGACCGCGACGACCTTCGGACGGCTCACCCACCACATCGCGCTGAACCGCATGGAGTGCGTGCACGCTCACCGCCTCGCGCTCTCCGACGCGCCGGGCACCGCGTCGATGCGCGGTCGGGCGGGCAACTCCGGCGCGGCCTTCATCGATTCAGGGGCCGGGGAGGTGCCGGTCACCACCCTGGACGCGTTCGTCGCGGAGCGGCGCATCAAGCGCCTGGACTTCGTGAAGATCGACGTCGAGGGCTTCGAGGAGCGCGTGCTCCGGGGTGCCGGCCGCGCACTTCGAGAGCTGCGACCCGCGCTGCTCCTCGAGATCCAGCCCTTCACGCTGGAGCGAGCCGGCTCGTCGGTGCCTCGGCTCGTGGAGCTGCTCACCTCGCGAGGGTACTCACTCTGGCGAGCGGAGAGGGGCCGTTTCGTTCGGCTGGAGGCCGCCTCGCTCGAGGAATCGCTCGTCAACGGCTTCGCGATTCCCACGCACTGACGACGCCGGGGTTCCGCGTCGCATCGCGCGCAATCACCCACACCGTCGGCGACGAGATGCGACCGGCCGCCTCGGGCGGGGTAGTCTCGTGGCAGCTCCGCCGTGTCATCCGAACGAACACGCAGCGCCACGCCAGGCCCGACCGGATCCTCGGTGGAGCCGGTCCGGGAGCGGGCGTACGACGAGAAGCAGGTCGCGGCCATCCTCCGCCGTGCGACTCGCCTCGAGGGCTCCCGGCCACTTTCCACGGGAGCCCTGACCCTCGGGGAGCTCGAGACCATCGCGCGGGACGCCGGCATCGACGTCGCCCTCGTGCGGCAGGCCGCGCGTGAGCTGGACGATGCCCAGGGCGGAGGGCTCGGAACGACCCTGGCCGGTGCGCCCCTCCGGCGGACGATCGAGCGGGTCGTCCACGGGGAGATCGGCGCCGAAGACCATGAGCGCCTCGCCGCGGAGACACGTGACGTTCTCTCGACGGTCGGGGCGCGGTGGATCCTTCCGGGGAGTGTCTCCTCCCTCGGCCGGAGCCTGACCCTCTCCGGGTTCACCGGAACGAGCGCGATCGAGGTGAACGTCGCCCCCCGTCAGGGCCGGACTCTCATCCGCATCACCACCGACCGTTCGCAGCTCGCGGGCGGGCTGTTCGGCGGAATCATCGGCGGGGTGGGCGGTGGGATCGGGAGCAACGTCGGCTGGATGCTTCCGGCGTTCCTCCATCTGCCCGTCGCGGTCGGGGTCTCGGCTGCGGGGGCGGTGGTGCTCGGAGCGTATGCCCTGGCGCGCTGGATCTTCGCGAGGAACGCGAACGAGCTGGATCGGAACCTCGCCAGGCTCGCGGATCGGCTGGAGGTGAGCGTCCAGGACGCGGCGGCGAGAGGCTCACTTCCCCCCGGCGGTCCCTGAGGCGTCGCGGCCCGCTCCCTTCGGCCTCGGCAATTCGTCGCCACATCGGTTGCGCCCGCGGCAGCTGGCCGGCATGCATTCCTGGGCGATGGCCCCGGACGCCTCACCCCTCACGCTCGGGCGCGTGCTCCTCGTGACTTCCGACCCGCTCATCCGGGCGGGACTCGCGGGGCTGCTCGCCGGCTCCGGAACGGTGGTGACGGTGGAGGCCGGTGCGCAGGTGGATGCGGTGGTCTGGGACACCTCGAGCGCGCCTCCCCCACCGCTCGGCCCCGGCGCAGCTCCCGTCCTCGCGCTGGTGCAGGGTGAGCAGGACGCACGCGCGGCCCTGGCCGCCGGCGCCGCGGGGGCAGTCCTCCGCAGCTCGGACGGGGCCACGCTCCAGGCGGCTCTCCTGGCCGTCAGCCACGGGCTGGTGGTGACCGAGCACGGGTTCACCTCGCTCCGTCCCGCTCCCGAGGCACGACCGGCCACGAGCGCCGAGGCCTTCACCCCTCGCGAGCGCGAGGTGCTGGCGCTGCTCGCCCGCGGCCTGTCGAACCGCGACATCGCCGACGCGCTGGAGATCAGCGCCCACACGGCGAAGTTCCACGTCAACTCCATCCTCCAGAAGCTGGGGGTGGAGCGACGGACCGAGGCGGTCGTCCGCGCCGCCCGCATGGGGCTGGTCACCCTCTGAGCGCGGACCGACCTGCCCGGATGGGGAGGTCCGTCACCTGGCCATCCAGCGGATGTGGCGCCGGCGAGGGGCTCGTACCTTTCGCCCATGACTGCCTCCTCTCCGTTCGCCGCCGCCTCCGCCGTCTCCGATGCTCTTGCCGCCGCCGCTGCCAAGGTGGGCGAGGGGCTGGTCTCGGTCTCCGGACGCCGCTGGCCCATCACCGGCATCGTCCAGGCCGCTGACCTGGTCCTGACCGCCGCCCACGCCGCCGACCGCGAGGACGGCCTCCGTGTTCAGGCCGGGGACACCTGGCATCCCGCCCAGCTGGTGGGCCGCGATCCGGGGCTGGACCTCGCGCTGCTGCGCGTCGCCGGCGCCAACCTCTCGCCCGTCACCTGGCTCGAGCCCGCGCAGCGCCGGGTGGGGAGCCTGGTGCTCGCGGTGTCCCGTCCCCGGGGCGCGGTCCGCTCTCGCCTCGGCGTCCTCTCGCTCGTCGAGCCGGGGTTCCTGACCCCGTGGGGAGCGCGGGTGGACGCGACGCTCGATGCCGACGTCTCGAGCAGGCCCGGGCTCGCCGGCGCGGCGCTGGCCGACGTCGAGGGCCGGGTGCTCGGGATGTACGTCTCGGGCGGGCCGCGCGAGCGCCGGGTGGTGCTCCCCTCGGAGACGCTCGCCCGCGTGGCCTCGGAGCTCCTCACACACGGTCGGGTCCGTCGCGGCTACCTTGGCGTGGGCACCCAGCCGGTGCGGCTGCAGGGCCAGGCTCGCGCCGCCGCGGGACAGCAGACCGGCCTGCTCGTGCTCTCGGTGGAGCCGGGCGGTCCGTCCGACGCCGCAGGCCTCGCGCTGGGCGACGTTCTGCTCGCGCTCGACGGCACACCGATGGAGGACGTGCACGACCTCCTCGCCCGGCTGGCGCACGACGCCGTCGGTCGCTCCCTGTCGCTGAAGCTGCTCCGGGGCGGAAAGCTCGAGGAGCGGACCGTGGCGGTGGGGGTCCGGCCGTGACCTCGTTGCTCGAGCTGTCCGACGCGCTCCAGCAGCTTGTCGCGCGCGTCAGCCCCGCCGTCGTCGGCGTGGAGCAGGGCAGGGGGGCCGGCACCGGCGTCGTCGTGGCGAGCGATGGGTACTTGCTCACCAACCACCACGTGGCGGGGAACGGCCAGGCGCTCCGCATCCGGCTTGCCGGAGGCGAGACGACGAAGGGCGAGCTGGTCGGGTCCGACCCGGCGACGGACCTCGCGGTGGTGAAGGTGACCGACGCGACGCCGGTGCAGCTCTCGCTGGCCGATCCGGTGTCGATCGCCGTCGGACAGCTGGTGGTCGCCATCGGCAACCCGTTTCGCTTCGAGAGGAGCGTGTCGCTCGGAATCGTCAGCGCGCTGGATCGAAGCCTGCCTGGACCCAACGGCACGCTGTTCGAAGGGCTGCTGCAGACCGACGCGGCGATCAACCCGGGCAACTCCGGCGGGCCCCTGGTGAACGCCCGGGGCGAGGTGGTGGGCATCAACACCGCGGTCATCCCCTGGGCACAGGGCATGGGCTTCGCGGTCTCGGCGCGCACGGCGACGTGGGTCACCTCGGTCCTCATGAGCCGCGGGAAGGTGGAGCGCCGCTACCTCGGCGTGGCCGCGCGGAGCGAGCAGCTCTCGCCCGAGCTTGCGGCGGCCACGGGGCAGCCCAAGGCCGTGCGAATCCTGAGCGTGGGCTCGAGCTCGCCGGCGGAGACCGCGGGGATCCGGCCGGAGGACCTGCTCCTCGGCGTCCACGGTGAGCCGGTGGGCAACGTGGACGACATCCACCGCCTGATGGTGACCCGTGGCGCAGACGTGGTCCCGCTCGCGCTGTGGCGCCGGCACGCGAGGGAGTTCGTCACGGTCGTGCCGTCGCGGGAGCGCCAGGCTGCGTAAGTTCCTCGCGGAGGAACGCCCGCGTTGCCACCTGCTGGCCGAAAGCGCCACCACTCCCCATCGGGCCCGGGAAATATCCCGGCGGTGAACCCGCTCGAACCGGAGGCCCAGGGGCCAGAGACCGCTCGGGCGGAGAGTTGGCGAGGCGTCCGGGTGTACACCATCGGCCACTCCACGCGGCCGCTGGACGAGCTGGTCGACCTCCTTCGCTCCTCCGACGTCTCGATCCTCGCGGACATCCGGACGATTCCGCGCTCGCGCCACAACCCGCAGTTCGACGGCGAGGCGCTTCGCTCCGCCCTACCACTGCTCGACGTTCGTTACGTTCATCTTCCGGCGCTCGGTGGCCTGCGCCGGGCACGCCCGGACTCGCCGAACGCCGGGTGGCGGAACGCGAGTTTCAGAGGCTACGCCGACTACATGATGACCGAGGCGTTCGAGCATGGTCTGGCCGAGCTCGAGATCCTGACGGCCCAAGGGACCCTCTCCTTGATGTGCGCGGAGGCGGTTCCCTGGCGTTGCCATCGGTCTCTGGTCGCCGATGCGCTGATCGTCCGCGGCGCACAGGTGGAGCACATCACCGGGCCCGGACAGTCGCGTCCTCACCGTCTGACCCCGTTCGCCCACGTCGAGGGCACACGCATCAGCTACCCCGGCGAGGATCCGCGGCCGCCGCAATCGTCCCGCTCTGCCGTCGGAAGGCCGGACCTGCCAGATGCCAGAACGCCAACGCGACCGCGGCGTAAAGGAGCGTGAGCGCGACGATCCGACGGCGGTCTGCGGAGTGGGGTGCAGCGGCGCCGAGAGTTCTTGCAGCGAGGGTGACCGAGGCGTGGCAGGCTCGACGGCCATGACCCGCCCCCGCCCCGTCCTCGCCCTCCTCCTGGCGGCAACGACCGCCGGGGCGGCGCTGGCCGCTCCCTCCGACCCGCGGGTCGCCCTGAAGCAGCGCGCCGAGGGAGAGACACCACTCATCTCCGATACCTTCGAGCTCTGCGACCGCGTGGGGGGCCGGATCACCGGGAGCTCGGCGATGGACCGCGCCGTGCGGTGGGCCGTCGAGAAGTTCAAGGCCGCCGGCGTCGACTCGGTCGGCACCGAGAGCTTCGGCGTCCCGTTTCTCTGGCTTCCCGGGACGGTGGAGGTCGCCGCCACCGCTCCCGAGGCCTTCACGCTCCGGGCGGTGGCCGCCCCGGGCACCGGCTCCACCGGAACCCCCGTCGAGGCGAAGGTGATCGACGTCGGCCTGGGCCTGCCCGAGGACTGGGCGAAGGCAGGGACCGCCACCTCGGGCGCCATCGCGCTCGTCCACACCAAGGAGATGAAGACCTTCGAGGAGCTCTTCAACGAATACCTGCGCGCCGGACCGCTGCTCAAGGCGGCGGCGCAGGCCCAGGTCCGGGGGCTCATCCTCCAGTCCACCCGCCCGCGCGGGCTCCTCTACCAGCACCCCATGGTGTTCGGGCGCAACCCGGGAACGGTGCCGGTGGCCCTCGTCTCCCGGGAGCAGGCGGACCGGCTGGCCTGGCTCGCCGACCGGACCGAGGTGCGCGTCCGGATGGACGTGGTGAATCGGATCGGCCCCTCCTTCGACGCCGAGAACGTCGTGGCGGAGATCCGCGGGAGGGAGAAGCCGGAGGAGGTGGTGGTCCTCGGGGCCCACCTCGACAGCTGGGCGCTCGGCACCGGCGCCGAGGACAACGGGGTGAACAGCGCGCTGGTCATCGACGTCGCCCGCGCGTTCAAGGAGCTCGGGCTCCAGCCGCGGCGCACCGTGCGCTTCGTGCTCTTCGCCGGCGAGGAGCAGGGGATGTGGGGCTCGGCCGGCTACGTCGAGCGGCACAAGGCCGAGCTGGACCGACACGCTGGGGTCGTCATCTACGACATCGGCTCGGGCAGGACCCGGGGCTTCTACGTCAGCGGCCGCCCGGAGCTCCGGCCGGTGCTGGCGAAGGCGCTCTCCATCTACTCGGGGATGGGCCCCACGGCGCACTCGCTGGAGGGGGTGGACGGGACCGACAACTTCGATTTCCTGGTCAGCGGGGTCCCGAACTTCGTCGCCGACCAGGACCCGGCTCCCTACCTGCCGGACTATCACGCCGAGTCCGACGTCCCCGATCGGGTCAACATCAAGGAAGCACGTCGCAATGCCGGCATTGCTGCGACGTTGGTCTGGAGTCTGGCGAACTCGCCGGCCAACATCCCCAAGCGTCAGACGCGCGCCCAGGTGGACGCGCTGCTGGTGAAGGCCAAGCTTGTGGAACAGATGCAGGGGTTCGACCAGTGGGAAGACTGGAAGGCGGGACGCCGCGGCTTCCCGCCCGAGCCGTGAAGGAGGCGTCGATGGGTGCACGCAGGCTGGGGACGATGCTCGTCGCGGCGATGCTGTGGGCCGGCGCAGTCCGGGCCCAGAGCACCGGGACCGGGTTCAACACCGGGAGCGGAGGCACGGGGACGGGAACGGGGACAGGGACGGGCAGCAGCACCGGGAGCGCAGGCTCGGCACAACAGGGTGGCTCGACCGGGAGCGCGGGGGGCGTGACCTTCGATCCGGCCGCCCAGGCAGCCGCCAGGCTCTTCGGCGTCTACCGGGTGCCGGGTGCGGGTCCCCTCGATACGACGGGGGTGTACCGGGTCGACACCGGCTCCTCGGCGGCGGCCGCGGGGGGCGGGGGCGGTGGCGCGACTACCGGGACCGGGAGCACGTCGACGAGCACCAGCGCGACCACCAACACCGCGACCAGCGGCGCGTCGACGACCCCTTGAGGAGACTGGCCATCTGAACGGGTGAGCAGTAGCGTCACCGGCGTGTACGCCGAGCTGGTTTGCCGCTCCAACTACTCCTTCCTCGAGGGGGCCTCGCACCCCGAGGAGCTGGTGTTCCAGGCGGTCCGGCTGGGGCTGTCCGGGCTGGCGCTGACCGACGGTGACGGGCTGTACGGGTCGGTGAAGGCCCATCTCGCCGCGCGCGAGGTGGGGCTGAAGCTCATCCACGGCGCCCGGGTGACCCTCACCGATGCGCCCCCGGTGGTGGTGTACGTGCAGGATGCCGAGGGCTACCGGCATCTCTGCCAGGTGCTCTCGAAGAGCCGGCTGGCTCACCCGAAGGGTGAGGCGGGCATCGGCTGGCGAGCGCTGGCCGAGCGCAGCGCCGGCCTCCTCGCGCTCCTTCCGTTCCCGGACGAGCCCGAGCGGGTCGCGCCCCTCGCCGAGGCCTTTCCCGGTCGCTTCTACGTCGGTGCGTGCCGCACGCTGTCCGCCGGCGACGATGCGCGCTGGGAGCGAGCCCGGTCGCTGGCCCGGACGCTCGAGCTGCCGCTCTGCGCGCACAACGACGTCCACACCCACGCGCGCGATCGCCAGCCCCTCCAGGACGTGCTCGCTGCCATCCGCCACCAGACCCAGGTGGCCCGCGCCGGCCGCAAGCTGTTCCCCAACGCCGAGCGGACGCTGAAGGATCCGGGGGAGATGCTCCGGCTCTGGTCGGACACGCCCGAGGTGGTGGGCCGCACGCTGGAGATCGCCGACAGCTGCCACTTCTCGCTGGACGCGCTCCGCTACCAGTTCCCCCAGGAGAACCTGCCGCCGGGGCACACCACCCAGAGCTGGCTCGCCCACCTGGTGGAGCAGGGGCTCCAGTTCCGCTACCCGGGCGGGGTCCCCGAGCCGGTGCGCAAGCAGGTCAAGCACGAGCTCGAGCTCATCGAGAAGCTGGAGGTGGCCGGCTACTTCCTCGCGCTCCACGACATCGTCCACTTCGCCATCGGCAAGGGCATCCTCTGCCAGGGGCGGGGGAGCGCGGCGAACTCCGCGGTCTGCTACGCGCTGCGCATCACCTCCATCGACCCGGTGCGGATGGGGCTGCTCTTCGAGCGCTTCCTCAGCCTGGAGCGTCCCGAGCCCCCGGACATCGACGTGGACTTCGAGCACGAGCGCCGCGAGGAGGTGCTCCAGTACGTCTACGGCAAGCACGGCCGCGACCGCGCCGGCATGGTGTGCGAGGTCATCTGCTACCGCGGGCGGCTCGCCATCCGCGAGGTCGGCAAGGCGCTGGGGCTGTCCCTCGACCAGGTGGACCGGCTCGCAAAGCACACCGAGTCGGCGGGAACCACCACCCTCACCGACGCGCACGTGGCCGAGGCGGGCCTTCGCCCCGAGGACCCGGGCGTGCAACGGACGCTCGCCCTGGCCGAGTTGCTGGAGGGTTTCCCTCGCCACCTTTCCATCCACGTGGGCGGCTTCGTCATCACCCACGGCGAGCTGGCCGAGGTGGTGCCGGTGGAGAACGCCTCGATGAAGGACCGCACCGTCGTCCAGTGGGAGAAGGACGACCTCAACGCCCTGGGCATCTTCAAGGTGGACCTCCTGGGCCTCGGGATGCTGACCGTGCTCAGCAAGTCCTTCGCCCTGGTGGAGAAGCACGAGGGCATTCATCTCGACCTGGCCACCATCCCCAGCGAGGACCCGGCGGTGTACCGGATGCTGGGCGAGGCGGACGCCATCGGTGTCTTCCAGGTGGAGAGCCGGGCGCAGATGAACCTGCTCCCGCGGATGAAGCCGAAGAGCTTCTACGACCTCACCATCGAGATCGCGCTCATCCGGCCCGGCCCCATCCTCGGGGACATGGTGCACCCCTTCCTCCGCCGCCGCGAGGGGCTGGAGGAGGTGACCTACCCCTCGGAGGAGGTGAAGCACATCCTCGAGAAGACACTGGGCGTCCCCCTCTTCCAGGAGCAGGCGATGCGGCTCGCCGTCACCGCGGCGGGCTTCAACCAGGGCGAGGCGGATGCGCTGCGGCGGGCGCTGAGCCACAAGCGGGCCGAGGTGCTGCTGGTGCCCTGGCGCGAGCGCTTCGTGAACGGGTGCGTGGCCCGGGGCTACCACCGCGAGTACGCCGAGAAGTGCTTCGAGCAGTTCAAGGGATTCAGCCACTACGGCTTCCCCGAGTCCCACTCGGCCTCGTTCGCGCTCATCGCCTACGCCAGCGCGTACGTGAAGTACTACCACCCGGCGGCGTTCGCGGCGGCGCTGCTCAACAGCCAGCCCATGGGCTTCTACGCCCCACACACCATCGTCGAGGACGTGAAGCGGCACGGCGTCGTCGTTCGCCCCATCGACGTGCGCCACTCGGACTGGGATGCCACGCTGGAGGAGGGCGCGCTGCGGATCGGGCTGCGGGAGGTCAAGGGCCTTCAAGAGGCGCATGCCCGGGCGTTGATGGAGGCGCGCGGCGAGACTGGCTTCACCGACCTGGGAGATCTCGCGCGGCGAGTGCGCATCCCACGACACGCGCTGGAGCGGCTGGCGCGCTCGGGCGCGCTGGACGGGCTGTGCGGCAGCCGGCGGCAGGCGGTGTGGGAGGTGCAGGCGCTCGGACCCTCCGCCGACGATGACCTGTTCCGCGGGATGCCGATGGACCGCTCGACGGCGCCGGGGCATCCGCTGGGCGAGGCCGAGCAGGTGGCCGAGGACTACCGCACCACCGGGTTGTCGCTGTCGAAGCATCCACTGGCGCTGATGCGTCCCTTCCTCGACGCACGGAGGGTCTTCACCGCCGCCCGGCTTCAGCAAGCCCCAGCGAAGTCGCGGGTCCGCATCGCCGGGCTGGTCATCTGCCGGCAGCGGCCACCCACCGCCAAGGGGGTGGCCTTCCTCTCCCTGGAGGACGAGACCGGCATCTCGAATCTGGTGGTGCCTCCGGAGATCTTCGAGCGGGATCGCGGAGTGCTGCTCGCCTCGGCCTTCCTCTACGCGGAGGGGAGGGTGGAGCGGACCTCGAACGTGGTGAATGTCCAGGTCATCCGGGCGAGCGCGCTGCGCCTCCCGTCCTCGGCGTCGAGGGCGCAGCAGCTGTCGATCCCCTGGAGCGAGGCGGCGCCCGGCTGAGGGGGCTGACCGTCATCGCTGCGGGGACAGGAACGGCAGCGAGCACCCGGAGCCCGAGCAGAGCCACCAGCGAAAGAGGGCCACGAGCACCGAGGCCCAGAGCACCACGATGACGGCGGCGGCGATCCACCGGGTCCTCGCAGGCAGGGGAGCCTTCGCCGCTTCCGTCGTTGCAGCAGCATGGGCCGGTGCGCTCAAGTCCCCGGACCATTCCTCCTTCGACGCGAGAGACCTTCATGCCTCGGTCCTGGGCCCTGATCCTGCTGGGCCTCGCTGCCTGCGCCGGACCCGCGACCACCCAGGTTCCGGGCCCGTCCGACAACCACGAGCAGCTCCGGCGCCTCGCCGGAAGCGCGCTGCTGGATCCGCAGGGAGCCACGATGCTCCGGGTGCTCGCCGAGGACATCGGACCGCGCATCCCGGGGACCGAGGCCTGCGCCCGGGCCGAGCGCTACGTCGCCGAGCGGATGCGGGCCCTCGGCATGAGCAACGTCCACCTCGAGGAGGTTCAGCTCACGGACCGCTGGGAGCCCGGCGAACTCTCGCTCGAGCTGGTGGCCCCGGAGGAGCACCGGCTGAGTCCGGTGCAGCTGATGTGGTCCGGCGCGGCGGAGTCCTCGGTGGTCACTCTTCGGCGGGTCTCGCTCGACACTCCGCTCGACGCATCCGCCGCCGGGCAGCTCCTGGTGGTCGAACGGGGACCGCAGACCGGAAACCTGGCCATCCGCCTCCAGGTCATCAACGCGTTCTTCCAGCGGGCGCGAGCGGCCCGCGTCCAGGGAATCGTCTTCCTCTCCAAGGGCAAGCACCCGCCGACCCTGAGCGTCAGCGCGGCAGATCCGGCCAGGCCCGCTGCACTCTTCCCGATGCCGGTGATGATGCTCGGCGGCGCGGACTCCGAGATGGTGGAGCGCCTCGTCGGGAAGGGACCGGTCCGCGCCCGCTTCATGGCCCGCCCGCGATTGCCCGGGCCGGGCGTCGCCCACAACGTCGTCGGCGAGGTACCAGGCCGGGTGCCCGGCGAGGTGGTCATCCTTGGCGCTCATCTGGACTCGGTCGCCGGATCCCCCGGGGCCTTCGACGACGGGGCAGGGGTCGTGACCACGCTGGAGGTGGCACGGCTCATACGCGCGGCGGGGCCGGCGCGGCGGACCCTCCGGGTGGTCGCCTTCACCGGAGAGGAGCTGGGTCTGGTCGGCTCCCGGGCCTACGTCCGCCAGCACCGGCGCGAGCTGGGGGCGGTGACGGCCATGATCCAGATCGACGGCGTGACGCAGGTCTGGACCGACTGGATGGTGTTCGGACGCAAGGACGTCATGGCAGGACTCGAGAAGGCGCTGGCGCCTCTCGGAACGCCCATGGGAACGCCCCGGCTCGAGCCCGTCGGACCGCTGTTCCTGTCGTTCAGCGACCATGGTCCCTTCGCGCTGGAGGGGATTCCCACCACCTTCGCCGTCAAGCGCGAGGAGGTGCTCGGTCCCGAGCCCAAGATTCACACTCCGGAGGACAAGTTCGCCGGGATCTCTCCGGGCCTCCTCGCCTCGTCGGCGGCGACGCACGCAGTGCTCGTGCGACAGCTCCTCGACTCCGAGGCACCGCTGGCGTCACGATTGACCCCGGACGAGGTCCGGGCCTGGGTGGCCCGCGAGCGCTTCGAGCCGGACGCCTGGATGCTGGACCGCGGCGATCTCCTTGGAGCGCGCTGAGCTTCCGACCTGGAGGCGGTTCGAGTCGTGGGTGGCCGCCCTCGTGCTCGGCTGGTGCGCCTTCAGGTTCGCCCGGGGCCTGGGGCCGGCGCCGCTCTACAACTCCGACTGCGCGGTACCGATCCTCCTGATGCAGGGCATGGGGGAGGGCGGCTTCACCCTCTTCTATCCGCGGCAGGACCGCTTCGGGATGTGGCCCTTCCTGCTCGGGCGAGCGCTGCATCTGCAGACGCCCGAGGCCTACCACCTGCTCTCGATCCTCGGGCTCTGCTCGGCCGCGCTCCCGCTCTCGGCGCTCTTCGGAAGCCCGGCGCTGGCGGTGCTGGTGCTGCTCGTCCCGTTCCTGGTCTCGCACGCCGTGGCGTGGAACTTCCTGCAGGCCGGTCAGCCCTACCTCTGGCAAATCGTGGCGCTGTGCTGGGCCTGGTGGGGATGCCGGACGGCGCTCACCACCGCCTCCTCCGGACGACGCGTGCTCGGCCTGGCAAGCTTCGCGCTCCTCACCACGCTCGCAGCCTGGATGAACACCGCGAGCCTCGGGATGGTGCTGGTCCTGGCGGCCATCGAGCTCGTCCGGGCACGCCCGCGCCCCGTCGCCGCCGTGGGGGTCGTGGGTGCGGTGGCCGCCGCGGGGGCAGCCGAGGCAGGGCTCCACCGCTGGTACAACGCCTTCTGCGCCCGCACGTTCGGCCAGGCCTTCATCACCTCGCTGCACGTGGACCGCGGGCATCTGCTCGCCAACGTCGGTTCGGTGGTGGCCGCTCTGGCCCGGAACGGAGGCCTCTGGCCGTGGCTCGTCGGGGCGGCGAGCCTCGCGGTGCCGCGGCGCTCGCGGGAGGACCGGTTCGATCAGCTCGCGCTGCTCTCGCTGGCCGCGTCGGTGCTCCCGGGGTTGGTGCTGATTCGCTACTTCCGACAGAGCGAGTTCGCCGGCCGGTACCTGTCGCTTCCGACGTTCTGGGCGCTCGCGGCCGGGGTGTTCGGCGTGGTCCGGACGCTCCAGAGCTCGCACCGTGCCGCGACGCCCTGGGTGCTCGGCCTCGGTCTCGGTCTGCTTGCCGTCGCGGCGCCCGCGAGTCCGCCCGACCCGCTCGCCGGAGCGCGCGCCGAGGCCTCACGACTGGCGGCGACGGGCCCCGCCGTTCTCCTGGGCGACTACCTCGACGTCTACGTGCCGGCCTCACTCGCACCGCGGGGCGTGCTGGTCCCCATCGGGAAGGAAGGAACCCTCAACCGGTATCCGGCGACGCTCCTCGAGCTCCACCCGGGCCGCGTCGTGCTCGCGCCGTGCACGCTCGCCGGACCGGACGGAACGGTGGAGCAGCACGGGGCTCTGCTCCGGAA
>Ga0081540_1000265_pt1 | contig 55107 bp, 60 predicted proteins | sample TabmetS2T1R1_FD_71024 | JGI IMG/M metagenome (GOLD analysis project Ga0081540, IMG submission 71024) | Tabebuia heterophylla rhizosphere microbial communities from the University of Puerto Rico - S2T1R1 | ecosystem: Host-associated > Plants > Roots > Rhizosphere ...
ATCCCCCGCCAGGGCCCCTCCCTCCCTACTCCCATCGGTTCCTCCTTTCGAGACCCCCGCCCGGATCGGCCGGGGCCGGAAGAGCCTTACAGACGCCGCGGAGGCCAGTTCTCGGCGGTCCGGCAGGCCGTGGACAGGGCCGATCAGCGGTCGGCGTCGTCGAGCTCGCCGACGTCCGGCAACTTCTGCTTCAGCTTGAGGACGGGCTCGAAGAGGTCGCCTTCCTTCTCGATCCTCTTGATCGCGTCGGGGATCTCGAAGCGGATCTTCTCGGGATCGCCGCCCCTCGCGGTGCGCTCCACCTCGCGCCAGTGGATCGGGATCGAGGCCGTCGGCTTCTCCCGGGCCCGCAGGGAGTAGACGCCGATCGTTGTCTTCTTCTGGTGGTTCTGGCTCCAGTCGACGAAGATCTTCCCGCGGCGATCCACCTTCGCCATCTTCGAGACGACGTCCTTCGGCGTCTGCTGCTCGAGGAGCTGGGCGACCGCCTTGGCGAACGGGCCGGTCTGCTCGTAGGTGACCTTGGTGTTGAGTGGGAAATAGACCTGCATTCCCTTCCCGCCCGAGACCTTCGGAAAGCCCTCGATACCGAACGCCCCGAAGAGATCACGCACCCGCAGCGCCACCTTGCTGCACTCCCGTAGGCCGGCGGGCGCCCCCGGATCGAGGTCGAAGACGAGGAAGCTCGGCTGCTCCATCCGCGTTGCCTTCGAGAGCGAGGGGTGGAGCTCGAGGGCGGCGAGCTGCGCCATCCAGACGAGCGTGGCGCGGTTCTCACAGAGACAGAAGTCGATCTCGCCGGCCCGCCTGTCCACATAGATCGGGGTCGTCTTGACCCAGTCCGGGCGGTGCTTCGGGCAGTTCTTCTCGAAGAAGGAAGCGCCGGTGTTGCCGACCCCCTCCGGGAAGCGACGCAGCGTCAGCGGCCGTCCCTTCAGGTGCGGGAGGATCAGATCCGCGACCCGCGCGTAGTAGTCGATCACCTGGGCCTTGGTGGTCTTGGTCTTGGGGTAGAGGATCTTGTCCAGGTTGGTCAGCTTCAGCCGGCGGTTGCCGACCGTGACCTCCTGGTTCCGCTTCTTCGCCTTAGCGGGCAACCTCGCCCGCTAGGCCTTCGCCTTGGTCTTCTTGCGTGAGCCGCTCTTGCGGCCGTTGGAGGAACTCGAGGACTTGGACCGCGAGGAGGACTTCGATGCGGCCTTCGACTTCGAGCTCGACTTCGCCGTCGACTTCGGTTTGGAGGCCGGCTTCGCAGCCGCCTTGCCGTCGGTCTCCGCCTCCTCGCCCCGGACCGCCGCGAGGCTCTCCTCCAGCGCGGCCATCAGGTCCGGAGCCTTGGTCGGCTTGGGCTCCTCGGTGGGGGCGGAGACGACCTCCTTGCCCTCCGCCTTGCGCTCGAGCAGGTCGAGCAGCTCCTCCCGGTACTCGTCGTGGTACTTCTCGGGCTCGAAGTCACTGGTCAGCGACTCGATCAGCTGCTTGGCCATGTCGAGCTCGCGCTTCTCCGGCTTCTTCGGCTTCGCCTCCTCGAAGACCTCGCCGTCGACGTCCTCCGGGGAGGAGACCTCGTCCGCGAAGCGCATCGTCGTCAGGGTCAACACGTCTTCCATTGGCCGGATCGCCGCCAGGTGCTCCTTGTTGCGGAGGACGAAGCGGGCGATCGCGACCTTCCGGGCGTCCTTCATCGCCTGCACCAGCAGGGCGTAGGCCCGCTCGGCGCCCTTGTCGGGGCCGAGGAAGTAGGGCTGCTCGAAGTAGATCGGGTCGATGTCGTCGAGGTCGACGAAGTCCTGAATCTCGATCGCGCGGCTCCGCTGCGGCTCGAGGTCGGCGAGCTCGTCGCGGCTCAGGACCACGTACTGATCCGGCGCGTACTCGTAGCCCTTCACGATCTTCTCGTAGGGGACCTCCTTGCCGTCCGACTCGGCCACGCGCTTGTGCTTGACGCGGGAGCCGTCGCTCTCGCGCAGCTCGCGGAAGCGCACCGTCTGCTTGGAGACGGCGCTGTACAGCCTCACCGGCACGTTCAGCAGCCCAAAGCTGATCGAACCGCTCCATATCGCCCTAGCCACTCGTGATCACCTCGATCCTGGATCCTTCGACACCGTTCAGGTTACCCCTGGGCGGGTTCGCCGAACCGGGCGCGAGCTTGCGTCCGTGCGATTCCAGACTGCCGCCGGGCCGGATACTCATCGGTCGCGCCTCGCCCGTCGGCCCGCTGGAACTAGAGCTCCCTGACGACCTCACGGGGATCCTTGTCGTCGCGCATTCCCTTGAAGGCCGGCTGCCGGAGCGTCTCGTCGTGAGTCCACTCGGTCCAGTTCACCTCGCAGACCAACTCGGGCTCGCACCAGACGGCGAAGCGGGCCTTGGGCCCGCTCGGCGCGCCGACCTCGAACGGGCTGTCCGCCCGCTCCAGCGCCGCGAGCTCGCGGGTGAGCCGCTCGATCAGCTCCTCGGTCAGCCCGGAGCCCACCCCGCCGGCGAAGTGGAGGACCTGGGTCTCGCCGTCCTCGAGCTCGGAGGAGCGCTTGTCGTAGTAGCCCACCAGCAGCGAGCCGACGCGGTTGGAGCGCCGGCCCTCTCCCGGGATGTAGCCGCCGATCACGAACTCCTGGCGGCGCCAGACCCGCTCCTTGATCCACTCGCCGCTGCGCCTGCCGGCGCGGTAGGGGCTGTCGCAGCGCTTCGCGACGATTCCCTCGAGCCCCTGCTCGCGGGCGGCCGCCAGCAGGGCGGCGCCGCCGCCGTGGCGGTATCGCGGGGCGCGCCAGCGAGGGCCGTCGAGCCCGAGCTCGTCGAGCAGCTCGCGGCGGCTCAGGTAAGGGAGGTCGCGAACGCAATGGCCGTCGAGGTGGAGCAGGTCGAAGATCACGTAGTCCACCGGCTGCTGCCGTACCCGCGCCCTGATCATCCCCGGCGAGGTCAGGCCCATCCGGCTCTGGATCAGCTGAAAGCGGGGACGGCCCTGGTCGTCGAGGGCCACCACCTCGCCGTCGAGGATCGCCCTGCGGTCGCCGAGCTGCTCGGCGATCGGCTCCAGCTCCGGGTAGCGGGCGGTGACGTCCTCCAGGCGCCGGCTCGACATGGACCAGCGGCCCCGGTCGGCGTACCCCAGTGCGCGGATCCCGTCCCATTTGATCTCGTAGGCCCACTCGTCGTCGTCCGACTCGGGGATGTGGCCGTTCTTCGCCAGCATCGGCTCGAGCCGGCTCGGCATCTCCTCTGAGGGCGCCTGCCGGAGGGTCTCCTTCGGGGTGTCGGGCATCGGGTTCGATTATGCGCGGCGTCTTTAGCCGGGGTCGGATAATCGGAAGGTGCTCTTCGAGCTCGATGACGTCACCTACTCGCGCGGCGGACAGGTCGTCCTGCGCGAGGTCGCGGCCCGGCTGCCGGTCGGGGCCAGCTCGCTGCTCGGTCCCTCAGGCAGCGGCAAGTCGACGCTCCTGCGGCTGCTCAACCGGCTCGCCGACCCCGACTCCGGGCGCATCCTCTACGAAGGCCGTGACGTGCGCGACCAGGATCCACTCGAACTGCGCCGCGAGGTCAGCCTGGTGCCGCAGCTGCCCGCGCTGATCGAAGGCACCGTCCACGACAACATCGCCTTCGGCCCGAGGCTCGCAGGCCACAGCTTCGATGCCCGCCGCTGTCTCGAGCTCGCCGGCCTCGACCCGGCGTTCGAGGACCGGGACGCTTCCAAGCTGTCCGTGGGAGAGCAGCAGCGGGTGATGCTGGCGCGCGCCCTGGCCCTCCAGCCGAGGGTCCTCCTGCTCGACGAGCCGACCTCGGCGCTCGACCAGACGGCCCGGAACGCGGTGGAGGGAACCCTCCTTCGGCTTCGGGCCAGAACCGCGATCTCGCTGGTCGTGGTCACCCACGACATCGCGCAGGCCCGGCGGCTCGCGGAGTACGTGGTGCGGATCGAGGCGGGCCGTGTCATCGCGCAGGGCCCGGCGTCGGAGCTGCTCGACAAGGTCTCCGAACCGGAGCTCGCGACTGCCGAGGACGCGACGTGACCCTGGTCGCGGCCTCGTCCGCTTCGATCCAGGTGACGCTCGGCGAGGTCGGCGCCGCTCTGGTTCTGGTGGCGATCGCGGCCATCGCCTCGCGCTCCTGGCACGCCGGCCTCGAGGAGGACATCGGGATCGCCGTCGTTCGCTCCTTCATCCAGCTGACGGCGATCGGCTACGTCATCACGGTGATCTTCGACGAGGATTCGGCTCCGCTCGTCATCGCGCTGATCGCCGTGATGGTCGTCTTCGGCGCATTCACCGCTCGCTCGCGGGCCCCGGGCGTGCCCAATTCGTTCTGGCCGCTGCTGGTCTCACTGGGCGTGGCCGCCACCGCCACGCTCGGGCTGGTCTTGGGCCTCGGCATCTTCGCCGCGACACCGCGCTATGTGGTTCCGGTCGGCGGCATGGTGGTCGGAAACTCGATGACCGCCGCCGCGGTGGCCCTGAACCGCCTCGGGGAGGATGTTCACGACCAGTCCAAGCGGATCGAGGCGACTCTCGCGCTCGGCGCCACCTCGTCGCAGGCGGTGATGCCTCTGGTCCGCCGCAGCCTGCGCTCGGGGATGATCACGCTGGTCGACTCCACCAAGACGACGGGACTGATCTTCTTCCCGGGGACGATGGTCGGGATGCTGCTCGCGGGGGCCGACCCGACGGATGCGGTTCGGCTCCAGCTGATCCTCCTCTACGTGCTGCTCGGCGCCGTGTCGATCGCGGCTCTGATGGCGATCACGCTGGCCCGCCGGAACTTCTTCACGGCGGCGCACCAGTTGCGGGAACCACCCGCTCCGTAGACTGGTCTGGTCTTGTCCGACGACAGTCGCCGCAAGCGGTTCACCATCATCGCGACGATCCTCGGCTCGACGATCGTCTTTCTCGACGCCACGGTGGTCAACGTCGCGCTCCCGGCGATCTCCGACGATCTCAACGCCGGTCTCGCCGACCAGCAGTGGGTGGTGGAGGCCTACGCGCTCGCGACCGTGTCTCTTCTGCTCGTCGGCGGCGCGCTCGGAGACCAGTTCGGGCGTCGCCGCATCTTCATTCTCGGTCTGATCGGTTTCGGAGCGACTTCGATTCTCTGTGCGATCGCTCCCACGAGCACGTTTCTGATCGCGGCGCGGGCACTCCAGGGCCTGACGGGGGCCCTGCTGGTCCCCGGGTCGCTGGCGATCATCGCCGCGACGTTCGAGGGCGCCGAGCGCGGGAAGGCAGTCGGCACCTGGACCGCCTGGACCGGCATAGCCACCGTCGTCGGGCCGGCCGGCGGCGGTGCGCTCGTCGAGGCGATCTCGTGGCGGGCGATCTTCTGGGTGAACGTGCCCCTGGTCATCTTCACGGTGTGGCTCGCCCGGACGCACGTCGGGGAGAGCCTGGATCCGGAGGCCGATCGGACCATCGACTGGCTCGGCATCCTCATGTCCGCGGCAGGTCTGGGCGGCGTCGTCTTCGGCTTCATCGAGCAGCCGACGGAGGGATGGGGCAGCCCCGTGGTCCTGATCCCCCTGATCGGCGGCACGGTTCTGTTCGCCGCCTTCCTGCTCTGGGAGTCCCGCTACCGGCACTCGATGCTGGATCTGGGGCTGTTTCGAGTTCGAAACTTCGCGGTGACCAACCTCGAGACCCTGATCGTCTACTCCGGTCTGATCGGGGCGCTCTTCTTCGTCACGCTCTTCCTGCAGCAGACCGCCGGCTACACGCCGTTGGAGGCCGGCTTCGCGACCACTCCGATCTCGCTGATCATGTTCCTGCTGTCTCCGGTCTTCGGGAGGATCGCGACCGGGACGGGGCCCCGAGTCCCCATGTCGGTGGGACCGATCGTGGGCGGCATCGGTCTGCTGCTCTTCACGCGCGTCGACGCGAGCGCCGACTACCTGACCGACGTGCTTCCGGCCGTGCTCGTCTTCGGCCTCGGGCTGTCGGCGACGGTCGCGCCCCTGACCGCAACGGCCCTCAACTCGGTGGCCGAGAACCGCGTGGGCGTCGCCTCGGGCATCAACAACGCCGTCGCGCGGATTGCGGGCGTGCTCGCGATAGCCATCTTCGGCGCGTTGATCGCGGGCAAGTTCAGCTCTACGGTCGACAGCAAGATCGAGGGCACGCAGCTCTCTCCGCAGGCCGATCGCGCGATCAGCAAGGCAAAGGACAACCCGCTCCAGCCGCCGTCCACCAGCGGGCTGCCCAGCGCCGAGGCGACCGCGGTCGATGGCGCCACCGTGGCCGGAGCCGAGGACGGCTTCCACCTGGCACTGATGACAGCGGGAGGCCTGATGATCATCGGCGGCATAGCCGCGGGGATCGGACTGCGGAACCCGCCGCGTCAGGACGCCTACGACGCACCGGCGGCCGCCTCCGCCGGCGAGTGCGCCCATTGCCCGGACCACCTGGACGACAGGCCCGTGCGTGAGCGCGAGCCGGCCGCCGAACCCGCATAGGCTGGGCCCGTGGCGAACCTCCCGCTCGACGCCCGCGTGCTGCTGGAGTCCGACCGGATCGCTCATATGACCACGATCAACCCGGATGGCTGGCCGCAGGTGACCTGCGTCTGGGTCGGCCTCGATGGCGACGAGATCCTCACCGCGCATCTGCCCCGGAACCAGAAGGTCAAGAACGTCGAGCGGGACCCGCGCGTGGTCCTCTCCGTCGAGGGAGCGGACGACAACGAGCTCGGGCTGCGCGAGTACCTGGTCGTGCGCGGTCACGCCCGCGTCGAGGAGGGGGGAGCCCCCGAGCTGCTCCAGAGCCTCGCGCGCGTCTACCTGGGCCCCGACGTCAAGTTCCCGCCGATGGACGACCCGCCGCCAGGCTACGTCATCCGGACGACCCCGGAGCGAATCGGAGGCGTCGGGCCCTGGACGGATCGCGCGGTCTAGCACCGCCGCGGGCGCGGCTTCTTATAGTCCGCGCCCGTGCGCATCTTCAGCGGCATCCAGCCGACGGGCTCAAAGCACCTCGGCAACTACATCGGGGCCATCCGGCAATACGTCGAGGGCCAGGATCGCGGCGACCCCGCGATCTACTGCATCGTCGACCTGCACGCCATCACCGTGCCCTGGGAACCGGACGCGCTGCGTCGGAGCGTCTACGACACCACGGCGATCCTGCTCGCCTCCGGACTCGATCCGGAGCGCTGCATCCTCTTCCGCCAGTCCGACGTCCGCGAGCACACCGAGCTCACCTGGTACCTCGCGGCCCTCACGGCCCACGGCGACCTCAACCGGATGACTCAGTTCAAGGAGAAATCCGCCAAGCAGCGCGAGCTGGTCTCGGCCGGGCTCTTCTTCTATCCGGTGCTGCAGGCGGCCGACGTGCTCGCCTACAAGACCGACGAGGTCCCGGTGGGTGAGGACCAGCGCCAGCACATCGAGCTGACGCGCGAGATCGCGCGCCGCTTCAACGAGCGGTTCGGCGAACTCCTGGTAGAGCCCGCGTTGCGGGTCCCGGAGGTCGGCGCCCGCATCATGGACCTCCAGGAGCCGACGAACAAGATGTCCACTACGGGCGGGACGGAGGCCGGGACGGTACTCGTGCTCGACGATGCGCAGACGGTCACCAAGAAGATCAGGAGCGCGATCACGGACTCGGGCTCCGAGGTCAAGCGCGGCGAGGGCAAGGAGGGGATCGCCAACCTGATCGAGATCATGGCCGTGGCGCGGGGCACGACCGACGCCGAGGTCGAGCGCGAGTTCGACGGCTCCGGGTACGGGGACTTCAAGGGCGCCGTTGCCGAAGCGGTGGTCGACCTGCTCGCTCCCGTGAGGGAGCGATATGAGGAGCTCCGGCCGAACGAGGAGGGGCTCGAGCGAACCCTGAGCGGGGGCGCGGACAAGGCCCGCGAGATCGCGGCGGGGACGTTGGCCGAGGTGCGCGCCGCGATCGGCATCGGCCCCTCCTGACATGTGCGATTTTCGCGCCCTTGACTCGGCCCCGGCGGGCTGATGGACTCCCGCGCCCAAGTAGGGGGCCTCTCGTCCAGAGGGAGTTCGTTTTGAGGAAGACGGCGCTGAGGCCGGACCGCTGGCCGGGGCGCCCTCTAAGGTGAGCGCCGATGACCTCCGTCTCGGAGCTCGACCTCGACCTCGACGTCTTCCAGGGGCCGTTCGACCTCCTGCTCGCGGTCCTGCTGCGCGAGGAGATCGCGCTCTCGGAGGTGCCTCTCGGCGAGATCGTCATCTCCTACGTCGACCACCTCGGCGAGACCGGCGACCTCGACCTGGAGACGGTCACCGAGTTCCTGGTCCTGATCGCGGCGCTCTGCGAGCTCAAGTCCCGCCTGCTCCTGCCGAGCGAGGACGGGGTCGGCGAGCTGGGGCCCGAGGAGGCGGCCGATGAGCTGCTCGCGCGGATGCTCGAGTACCGCCGCTACAGCGAGGCCGCGAGCATGCTCAGCGAGCGCTTCCAGCGGGAGGGAGCGGTGCTGTACCGCTCGGCTCCGCCCCCGCCCGAGCTGCGGCGAGCGGCACTGGACGCCGCGACCCAGGCGTACGAGCCCGACCGGCTCGGAGTGGCGCTCGGAGACCTGCTCACCCTGCCGCCGGAGCCCGACACCCGGCACATCCGGACGACCGTGTCGCTGCAGCGCCGCCTGGGCGTCGTCCGCGACCTGCTGCGCTCACGCGGGACGCTCGATTTCGACGACGCCTTCGGGCGCGAGGACCGCTTCACCCAGGCGGTGACACTCTTCGCGCTTCTGGAGCTCTATCGCCGCGGTGAGGCGACCTGGACGCAGAAGGAGACCTTCGGACGAATCGAGGTGGAGGCGCTGTGACCCAGGTGGGCCTCCCGAGCACCGTCGAGGCGCTGCTCTTCCTCTCACCGGAGCCGGTCATCCCCGGGGAGCTCGCCGAGGCGATCGGGACGGACGAGGAGGCGGTCGCCGCCGCGATCGACGAGCTCGAGGCGGCGCTGGCGGCCGACGAGCGGGGCGTCCGGCTGCGCCGGGTCGCGGGCGGGGTGACGCTGGCCGCGGCGGCGCCTGCCGAGGCCGCCGCCCGCCGCCTGCTCGCCAAGCCGCGGACGCCGCCGCTCACCCAGGCACAGGCGGAGGTCCTGGCGATCGTGGCCTACCTGCAGCCCGTATCGCGTCCGGAGGTCGCGCGCATCCGGGGTGTCTCCTCGGACTCGGCGGTGTCGAGCCTCACCGAGCGCGGGCTGATCGAGGAGCGCGGCCGCACGAGGTTCGGCGCGATCACCTACGGGACCACGCCCCTGTTCGAGAAGCTCTTCGGGCTCTCCGGGCTGGACGCCCTGCCGGACCCGGCCCAATTCGACCCGACGCCCGAGGACGAGCGCGAGCTGCGCGAGCGCCTGTTGAAGGCGGGTGAGCAGCGGACCGAGTGAGTGGCGTTGTCGCCGGGGCGGTGGCCCTCCTGGCGCTGGCGGCGGCTCTCGCCGTAGGTGGAGCGAGCGGCGCTCGGTCCGCGATCAGGTCCGCTCAGAGGGTGGTGCTCGGCAAGTCCGTCCAGAAGCGGGCGATCAGCGCCGTGCAGGTCGGCGACCCAGCCGGGAGCCGCGTCGCCCTGGTCGTGGGCGTGATCCACGGCGACGAGCACGCGGGGCTCAGCATCGCCGGGTCGATCAAGCGTGAGGCTTCCGCACACCCGGCGCGGCTTGCCGGCACGCAACTCTGGGTGATCGACACGGTTAACCCGGATGGGGTCAGGGCACACACGCGGAAGAACGCGCATGGGGTGGACCTCAATCGCAACTTCCCCTACCGATGGCAGGACGACGTCCCACACTCGAGCGGCTACTACCCCGGCCCGCGGCCAGCCTCCGAGCCCGAGACCCGGGCCGTGATGGCGTTCGTCCAGCGGATCCGGCCGGAGCTGTCGATCTGGTACCACCAGCCGTGGGGCGCCGTGCTCGCCTGCCGGGGCCGCCCGCCGATCGCGGCTCACTATGCGAAGCTCGTCCGCATGCCGACGAGCTGCAGGGGCAAGGGCCTGCGCGGCACCGCGATCACCTGGCAGACCCACACCCTCCCGGGAACCAGCGCGTTCGTCGTCGAGATGCCGGCCGGGGGAATCAGCGGGCGCGCGGCGAGGAGCCAGGCGCGGGCCGCGCTGACGGTGGCGGAGGGCGGCTGACATGAGCCAGCTGATCGTCGCGGCGATCGCAATCGCCCTGGTGGCGGGGGTCGGCGCCGGGTCCGGCACCGCGTCGGCGCCGTCCGCGCAGACCTCGGCGGCGGCGAAGCCCCCGATCAACAAGAAGCTGATCCCGTTTCCGAAGAAGCGCAAGCGCGAGATGGCGGCCTATTCCAAGCGGCATTACGGCCAGTACAAGTGGCGCCTGGTCAACCCGAAGGTGATCGTCATCCACTACGCGGTGGCGGGGAGCATCAGCGCGATCTACAACACCTTCCGCCCGGATCAACCCGATGTCGAGCTGCACGAGCTGCCCAACGTCTGCTCGCAATACGCCGTGGCAGCCTCGGGGGCGGTCTACAAGTTCGTGCCTCCGACGATCCGCTGCAGGCACACGGTGGGCCTCAACTGGACGGCGATCGGCGTCGAGCACGTGGGCTTCTCGGACCAGGACATCCTGGGCCGGCCCGCGCAGCTCAACGGCTCGCTCCACTTCGTGCAGTGGCTCCGCTGCCGCTTCGGGATCTCGATCGACAACGTGATCGGCCACAACGAGAGCCTCTCCTCGCCCTTCCACAGGGAGCTCGATCCGCGTCTCAAGAACCAGACTCACGGCGACTGGACGCACGCCGACATGGAGATCTACCGGGCGGATTTGGCCAAGCTCGGTTCCTGCTGACGGCCTGACCGGAGCGCTCCGCTTCAATCGTCGGGTGCGCCTCGCCAAGTACCTCGCCCATGCCGGAGTCTCGTCGCGCCGCGCGGCGGAGCGTCTGATCGCCGACGGCAAGGTTCGCGTCGCCGGCGAGGTGGTCACCGACCCCGCCCGCGACGTCGACGAGGACTCGCGGGTCGAGGTGGACGGGGCGGTCGTGGCTCCCGAGCCGCGCGAGGTGTGGGCCGTGAACAAGCCGAAGGGGGTCGTCTCGACCGCCCGGGAGCCGGGCCCGCGTCGAGCGGTGACGCAGCTGGTCGAGTCCTCCCGCCGCCTCTATCCCGTCGGGCGTCTCGATGCAGATTCGACCGGCCTGATCCTGCTGACCAACGACGGTGAGCTCGCCAACCGGCTCACCCACCCGCGCTACGGCGTCCGGAAGACGTACGTGGTCGAGCTCGCCAGGGCACCCGCGGAGGCGGACCTCGATCGCCTGCGGAATGGCCTGCGGCTGGAGGACGGCCCGACGGCCCCCGCCGAGGTCGAGCGCCTCGCAGAGCGGCAGATCGAGATCACGATTCGAGAGGGACGCAAGCGCCAGGTGCGTCGCATGGCCGAGGCGGTCGGGAACGAGGTGGAGAATCTGATGCGGATCCGCGTCGGGCCGCTCGACCTCGGCGACCTTCGGCGGGGCGAGGCCCGGCGGCTCGATCGCAGGGAGATAGACGCGCTCTGGAAAGATTCCGCTCCATGACCGAGACCCATGAGCTCAGGGTTTGGGCGGTGCGCGGCGCCACGAAGGCCGAGAGCAACGACCCCGAGGCGATCGTCGAGGCAACCGAGGAGCTGATGCGGGAGCTGATCGCCCGCAACGACCTGAAGCCGGAGCGAATGGTGAGCTGCATCTTCACCTCGACCCACGACCTCAACGCGGAGTTCCCGGCCGTCGCTGCGCGCAAGCTCGGCTTCGACCGCGTCCCGCTGCTCTGCGCCGAGGAGGTCGATGTGCCGGGCGCAATGCCCTCGGTGATCCGCACGCTCGTCCACTACTACGCGCCGTGGGACCACACCCCGGCCCACGCCTACCTCGGCGAGGCGCAGGAGCTGCGCTCGGACCTGAAGGCGGCGCAGTAGTGCAGGGCGGGCCGGTCCGGGTCCGCCGCGCGACGCCGGACGACACCGAGAAGATCGTCGGCGTCACGGCGGCGGGATGGCGCACCGCCTACCGCGGCATTGTGGCTCCCGCTCGCCTCGCGGAGCTGCCGATCGATCGCTGGCATCACGAGGTCCACGTCGGTCTGCTGCGGCCGGTGGAGGATGCCTTCAGCTACGTCGCCGAGATCGGCGGCGAGTTCGCCGGCTACTGCTTCGTGGCAGCGCCCTCCCGAGAGCGGGAGCTCGGCCCGAACGTCGCCGAGCTGGTCGCGATCTACGTCGAGCCAGATCGCTGGAGCCAGGGCGCGGGGAGCGCCCTGATGCGCGCCGCGATCGCGCGCCTGGAGCAGCTCCCCTACGAGGAGGTCTTCCTCTGGACCTTCAAGGAGAACGCGCCCGCGATCGCCTTCTACGAGCGCCACGGATGGAAGCGGGACGGGGACGAGAAGGTCCATCCCCGCTCAGAGGCGGTGGCGATCAGGCTCCGCCGCCCGCTGCACTGAGGTCGTCACAATGCCCCTCTGATGACGGTGACGTTCGCCGAGAAGCTGGAGCGGATCCCGCACTACGAGCCGGGCACCTCGCTCGACGACGCCAAGGCGCGCGCGGAGACTCCCGACGCGATCAAGCTCGCCTCGAACGAATCGCCGTTCCCGCCGCATCCCGCGGTGATCGATGTGGTCGCGAGAGCATCGTCGGGCCTCAACCGCTACCCCGACCCCGATACGCGTGTCCTGCGCCGGGCGATCGCCGATCACCACGAGACGGAGCCAGGCCGGATCGCGGTTTCCAACGGCTCCTGCGAGCTCCTGCTCGCCGCGGCCCTCGCGCTCTGCGAGCCGGGCGACGAGATCCTCTTCGCCTGGCCCTCTTTCTCGATCTACCCCTACCTGGCGCCGCTGTGCGGGGCGAGGGAGGTCCGGGTGGGGCTGGACGACGAGGACGCGCACGACCTCGACGCGATGCTCGAGGAGGTCACCGCCGCCACCCAGCTGCTGATCGTCTGCAATCCGAACAACCCGACCGGGACGCACATCCCGGCGGAACGGATCGGTGCTTTCGTCGAGAGCGTCCCGGACCGCACCACGATCATCCTCGACGAGGCCTACATCGAGTACCAGACGAACGACGATCCGGACACCACGGTCGACCTGCTCGACGGGCACCCGAATCTCGTCCTGCTCCGGACCTTCAGCAAGGTGCACGGGCTCGCCGGCCTGCGCGCCGGCTATGCGCTCTGCTCGCCGCAGTTCCGCTCCGCCGTCGACGCGGTGCGCCAGCCGTTCAGCGTCAACTCCCTGGCCCAGGCTGCGGCCACCGAGGCGATCCGCCACCAGGACGAGGTCGCCGATCGGGTGGAGAAGAACGTGATCGAGCGCGTCTACGTGGAGCAGGGGCTGAGCGAGATGGGCCTCGAGACCGCCGAGTCACAGGCGAACTTCTGCTGGGTCCGTCTCGGCGAGCTGGACGAGGCCGAGGTGGTCGAGTCTCTCGCCAGGGCCGGCGTCGCCGTGCGGCCGGGAACGCCCCTCGGCGGCCCGGGACACCTGCGGGTGACCTTCGGCACCCACGCCGAGAACGATCGCTTCCTCGCGGCCATGCGCTCGATCACCGGGTGAATTCGTTCGACAGCGCGCTTTCCGTCTGCTTGAATCCGGCGCACATGCAGCACGGCGCGCACACCGCTTCTCCCTCGAGCCGCTACGCGGCTCGCACGCGTGCCTATTTCTACTTCTGGCGATTTACGTAGGCGTCCGGCCCGCGGCTGCCTCTAGCCGCCGACGCAGATCCACCCAGCCGGGCGCCGTCTCACCCGTAAGGCGTGCACGAACGTGACCGCCGGCCCTCCGAATCCAGGACCGTTGCCAGATCAGTAGAAAGAAGGGGAAAGCAGGATGAATTTCGAGATGAAGGAGATTCCGAGACAGGACGCCGACCGCGTCAGAGACCAGCGCATCGAGCGGGTGGTCGAGCTGGCCTCCCCGGCCGAGATCCTCGAGGACCTGCCTTTGGGGAGGGAGCGCGAGGACGCGGTGCTCTCGCACCGAGCCGAGGTGAAGTCGATTCTCGATCGCGCGGACGATCGCCTCCTCGTGGTGGTCGGGCCGTGCAGCGTCCATGACGCCGAGGCGGCGATCGACTACGCCGGGCGCCTCGCGGAGCGTGCGGCCGACCTGCGTGACGACCTCTGCGTGGCGATGCGGGTCTACTTCGAGAAGCCACGCACCACGACGGGCTGGAAGGGGCTGATCAACGACCCGCACCTGGACGGCTCGCGCGACGTGAACTACGGGCTGCACACGGCTCGTCGGCTGCTCCTCGAGGTGACGGACAGCGGCCTGCCGATCGGCTGTGAGTTTCTCGATCCGATCACCCCGCAGTACATCTCCGACGTGGTCGCCTGGGGCGCGATCGGCGCCCGCACCACCGAGAGCCAGATCCACCGCCAGCTGGCCTCGGGTCTCTCGATGCCGGTCGGTTTCAAGAACGGCACGGCCGGGAGCGTGCAGCTCGCGGTCGACGCGGTCAGGGCCGCGGCCGCCCCGCACGCGTTCGCCGGTGTCGACGTCAGCGGCAAGCCGGCGATCCTCTACACGGAGGGCAACGAGGACTGCCACGTGATCCTGCGCGGAGGCCGCGGGGCGCCGAACTACGACGCCGGCTCGGTGGACGGGGCGCTTGGCAAGCTCGGTGCGGCGGGCCTTCCCGAACGCCTGGTGATCGACGCCTCCCACGACAACAGCGGCAAGGATCACGAGCGACAGCCCGAGGTCATCAGCGGGATCGCCGATCAGATCACGGCGGGCAATGAGGCGATCGTCGGCGTAATGATGGAGTCCTTCCTGGTCGCCGGGCGGCAGGACCTCGAGTCAGAGCGGCCGCTCGTCTACGGCCAGTCGATCACCGATGCCTGCATGGACTGGGACAACACCGTGCTGACCCTCGACCGGCTCGCCTCGGCGGTGCGGAAGCGGCGCGAGGCCGCGTAGCACCGAGCTGATGCGAATCGCCGTCCTCGGCGTCGGCCTGATCGGCGGCTCGATCGGGCTGGCCGCCCGCCGCAGGCTCGACGCGGAGGTGACGGGATTCGATCCCGACCGGGCGCTGCTCGCCCGGGCTGTGGAGCTCGAGGCGCTCGACTCGGCGGCCGAGAGCGTCACCGCCGCCGTCTCGGGGGCCGAAGTCGTCTTCTGCGCGGCTCCGGTCACCGCGCTGCCCGGCCTCGCTGCCGAGGCCCTCGATGCGTCGGGCGACGACACCGCGGTCACGGACGTCGGCTCGGTGAAGCGCGACGTCCTCGCGGCGCTGGGCCACGAGAGCCGTTTCATCGGCGGACACCCTCTGGCGGGCGCCGAGACCGCGGGGGTCGAGAACGCCCGCGGCGATCTGTTCGAGGGGGCGCGCTGGTACCTGACGCCGACCGCGAGGACCGGCGGGCTGCTCTATGACCGGGTGCAGCGAGCGATCTCGGAGATGGGCGCGAGGCCACAGGCGATCGAGGCCGAGACGCACGACCGCCTGATGGCCACGATCAGCCACTTGCCCCACGTGCTCGCCAACGTGCTCGTCGCTCAGGCCGCGACAGCCCTCAGCGAGGAGGCCGAGCATCTCCCCGAGGTCGGGCCGAGCTTTCGCGACGCGACTCGGGTGGCCGGCGCCAACCCCGCGATCTGGGGCGACATCTTCGCCGGCAACCGCGACGCCCTCGCGGCAGAGATCGACGCCGTGGTCGCACGCCTCACTGAGGCGGCGGATCTGCTCCGCGCCGGCGACCGCGATTCGGTGAGTGCCTGGCACGAGCAGGCTGGCAGGCGCCGCCGCGAGCTGATCGACGCGGAGATCGCCGGTGGCCCTCTCCACGAGCTCCGCGTCCTCGTGCTGAACCGGCCGGGGATCGTCGCCGAGCTCGCGCTGGAGCTGGGGCGCGCAGGCGTCAACATCGAGGACATGGCGCTCTACCCCGCAGCCGACATGACCTCCGGCGCGATCTCGCTCTACATCGCGGGTGACGATCAGGCCGAGCGGGCGGAGAAGCTGGTCCGCGAGCTCGGACACGACGTCTCGCGAACGCAATGAGATTCGATCCCGCCGCCCCGCTCCGGGGGGAGCTCACTCCTCCCCCGGACAAGTCCGTCTCGCATCGCGCCGCGCTGATCGGCGCGATGGCGGAGGGCCCGACCCGCATCATGGGCTACCTCGACTCCGCCGACACCCGCGCGACGCTGCGCGCCGTCTCGGCAGTGGGAGCGGTGGTCAGAGAGGGGGACGCCGACGACCATGGCGGCCTCTTCGTCGAGGTCGAGGGCATCGGGTTGCGCGGTCCCCGGTCGGCCCCGATCGACGTCGGCAACGCGGGCACCCTGATGCGACTGATGCCCGGCTGGTTGGCGGGACAGCGCGAGGGCGAGTGGACGCTCGACGGCGACGAGTCGATCAGGCGCCGACCGGTGGACCGGATCGCTGACCCGTTGGCCCGAATGGGCGCGGACGTCGAGGCCCGCGACGGGCGCTTGCCTCCGCTGCTCGTGCGGGGCGCGGCGCTGCGCGGGATCGACTACGAGATGCCGGTCGCCAGCGCCCAGGTGAAGTCGTGCCTGCTGCTCGCCGGTCTCCTGGCCGAGGGAACCACCACCGTCCACGAGCCGTACTGGACTCGTGATCACACCGAGAGACTCCTGGCGGCCGCCGGCGCGGAGATCAGGCGCGATGCCGGGAAGATCACCGTCGCCCCGACCGAGCGCCTCGAGGCAGGTGATGTGCCGGTACCGGGTGACTTCTCCTCCGCGGCGTTTTTCATCGTCGCCGCCCTGATCCTCCCAGGCAGCGAGATCAGCCTGCGGGAGGTCGGCATCAACAGGGCGCGGATCGGGCTCCTCTCGATCCTCTCGCGCATGGGCATCGAGATGGGCGGCCCGCACGAGGAGGATCGCGCGATCTCCGTGGAGGAGATCCGCGAGCCGGGCCCGGAACCGATCGCGCGGCTGAACGTGCGAACGGCTCCCCTGCGAGGCGCGGAGGTGACCGCCGAGGACGTCCCGTCGGCCATCGACGAGCTCCCGCTCGTCGGACTGCTCGGTTGCTTCGCCGAGGGCGAGACCGTCGTCAGCGGCGCGGCGGAGCTGCGCGCGAAGGAGTCGGACCGCATCGCCGGGATCGTCGACGGCCTCGCAGGTCTCGGCGCTGAGATCGAAGGAAGGCCGGACGGGTTCGCGGTCCGGGGCACCGGTGGTCTTCCCGGCGGCAGCCTCGACGCGCGCGGCGATCACCGGCTGGCGATGCTCGGGGCGGTCGCGGGCCTCGCGTCGCGCGACGGTGTCGAGGTGCGGGGCTTCGACGCCGTCGAGGTCAGCTACCCGGGCTTCGAGCGAGACCTGCGTTCGCTGCTCGACTGAGGACGGCTATTCCGCAGCGCGCTCGCGGACTTCGTCCGGCTGGGAGGGGTGTCCGTCTCCCGGCCAGGGGGAGAGGACGAGGAGGATCCGAGAATCCTCCACCGCCTGCACCTCGTGGCGCTCCTGGGGATCGAAGACGGCGAGCAGGCCGGGGCCGCCGGCCGCCCACTTCCCGTCCGGCGTGTTGATCTCGAGGTTGCCCTCCACGACCAGCAGCCAGGCGCGCTCGTGGACCTGGTGCTCCTGGAGCTGCTCGCCCTGCGGCAGGTTGATCAGGATGGCCCGGCCCTCGGACTCCGAATCGAGCACCTCCGGCTGGTGCGGCTCGACCTCGAGCTCGTTCAGGTTCCAGCTCTCCATCTCCAGGCCGGACTCTATATCCAGCCTCGGGGCGGGGAAACCGTAGATTGAGGCTCGACAATGGTGATTGCGATCGATGGGCCCGCCGGGGCCGGGAAGTCAACCGTGGCTCGAGGCGTCGCCCGCGCCCTCGGCTTCACCTACCTCGATTCCGGGGCGATGTACAGGGCCGTCGCCCTCGCCGCGCTCGAACGCCGCGTCGACCTGGACGACGGAGAGCGTCTCGGCGAGCTCGCCTGGGGTCTCGACATCGACTTCGACGGCGACACGATCACGCTCGATGGCAAGCCGGTGGAGGGAAAGATCAGAACGCCGGAGGTGACGGTCGCCGCCTCGCGTGTCTCACGCCACCCGCAGGTGAGGCGAGCGATGGTGAAGCGCCAGCGCGAGCTGATCGCGGCAGGCAACTACGTCGCCGAAGGGCGCGACATCGGGACGGTGGTGAGCCCCGACTCGCCCCTGAAGGTCTTCCTCACCGCAAACGAGGAGGAACGGGCGCGGAGGCGGGCAGCGGAGAGCGGGGAGTCCGTGTCCCAGGTCCAGACGGCGATGAGGGACCGCGATACCCGTGACCGCGAGCGCGCGGACAGTCCGCTGCGGCGGGCCGAGGGGTCGGTCGACATCGACACGACAGACGTCAGCGCCGACCAGGTGGTCGGCCGGATAGTGGAGCTGGCCCGGGAGAGAAGGGTCGCCTGATGGCCGGCAGAGGACCCGAGCCACTCGCCCGCGAGCTGCGCCGCCGCCCCGCTGTGGCGGTGGTCGGCTTCCCGAACGCCGGCAAGAGCACGCTCGTCAACAGGCTTGCGGGGGGCCGCGAGGCCGTCACCGACTCCGAGCCGGGCGTCACCCGTGACCGGCGCGCGCTGCAGAGTGAGTGGAACGGTCTCGTCTTCGACCTGATCGACACGGGCGGCGTGGACCTGTCGGACTCGGACGAGCTGGCGAGAGCCGTTCAGGCGCAGGCTCGAGCGGCGATCGAAGAGGCCGACGTGATCCTGCTCGTCGTGGACGCACGCAGCGGCCTCGGGCCGGGGGATGCGGAGCTCGCCGACCTGCTGCGGCGCTCCGGGCGCCCCGTGGTGGTGGCGGCCAACAAGGTCGACCGGCCGGACGACTACGCGCCGGCGGCGGAGCTGAACGCGCTTGGGCTCGGGGAGCCGATCTCGGTTTCGGCCAGCCACGGCCTCGGGAGCGGGGATCTGCTCGACAGGCTGGTCGAGGAGCTCCGGCGCCATCTGCCCGACGAGGTGGCGAGTGATCCCGAGGAGTCGCCCCGGATCGCGATCCTGGGGCGGCCCAACGTCGGCAAGTCCTCCCTGCTCAACGCGATGCTCGGGTCCGAGCGGGTGATCGTCAGCGAGCAGGCGGGGACGACCCGCGATCCGGTCGATACCGAGGCTGAGGTGGACGGCGAGCACATCGTCCTGGTCGATACGGCAGGGCTGCGGCGCCGCGCCAAGGTCGCAGGGACGGTGGGCTACTACGCCCAGCTTCGCTCGGAGCGTGCCGCCGAACGCGCCGATGCCGCGATCGTCGTCTGCGACGCGAGCGAGGGACTGACGGCTGAGGATCTGCGGGCAGCCGAGGTCGCGATGCGCACGGGGTGCGCGACGGTGCTCGCGATGAACAAATGGGATATCTCGCGAACCGATATCGACGACGCGCGCGCGCGCGCCAACCGCAAGCTGCGCCTCCGACCGCCGGTCCTGACCTGCTCGACGGTGACGGGGAGGAACGTCGGCGCGGTCCTGCGCGAGGCGATCCAGTTGGCACACCGCGCCGCCGAGCGCATCCCCACCCCGGAGCTCAACAAGTTCGTCTCAGGCGTGATGGCGGATCGGCCGCCCCCCCAACGCCACGGCAGGCGCCTCCGGATCTACTACGCCGCGCAGGTGGGACGCCGACCGCCCCGCTTCGCCCTTCAGGTCAACGATCGGAGGCTGATCAACCGCGACTGGGCGTTCCATCTCGAGAACCGGCTCCGCGAGGCCTACGCCCTGCAGGGGGTCCCGCTCGTGATCGATTTCGTTCCCCGCAAGGGGCGGCGCAGCCGGAGCGCGGAGCGCGCGGGCCGGGTATAAGGGCGCCTCGTGACTGCTGGGACAGGTGGCGACGACAGGGGCCACCCGATTGATGAAGCCGGCGGGCAGGGGGGCGCAGACGCCGCGGACGAAACCGGCGACAAGGGCAAGGAAGCGAAGGAGTCACGACTCGAGAGGCTCCGCCGCAGGCTGATTCCCGCACGCGGTGAGGAGTCGGCAGCCGAGAGCCCAGCCGCGGAATCCGGCGGGCAGGCGGAGGAACCGCAGTTTCCGCAGGGCCCGCCGCCCTCGCCGCCGAAGCCGCTCTTCCCGCTCGATCCTCCCGAGGAGGAGGAGGAGGAGGAGGAGAGGCCCGACCGCCTCGGGGAGCTGGCCTTTCGGGTGAAGACCAGGTTCCGGGCGATGGGCTACTGGTTGCGCGAGAAGGGGCAGATCTGGTGGCGGGCGCTGCGTCGAGGCGGAGCGGCGACCGCCGCGGGTGCGCGCTCGGGCTGGGAATGGTGGTCCAGGCGGTCGCGCGGAACCAAGATCCGCGCCGGCGCGGTCGCCGGGCTTCTCCTGCTCTACCTGATCATCAAGTTCCTGCCGGTTCCCGGCGTCCCCTGCGAGGTCTCCGCCGCGAAGGAGTGCGCGCCCTCCGACGGCACCATCGCCTACGTCCCGCGCGACGCCGGGATCTACGTGCACCTGACCGTGAATGGCGACAGCCATCAGTGGGACCTCGAGCAGGACCTGGCCCAAGAGCTGCCCAGCTTCACGGCGCTGCTGCAAAGCGATACGCGCTCCGTGACGCCGCCCGGTGGGCGACCGATCGATCTCGCTCGCGAGGTGCTGCCGTGGGCCAAGGACGATCTGGCCCTGATCGGGGTCCCCGGTCCGAAGGGCTCCATTCCCGAGGCCTATGTCGTCGGCGTCGGCGACGATGCGGAGGCGAACCGCTTCCTGAACGGCCTGGCGCCAGGCGGGCCGGCCACCCTGGGGACGGTCGGGGACGCCTCTCTGAGCGTGTACGGGAGTGGCTTCGCCACCGCCCGCTCCGGCGATCAGGCCCTGTTCGGCAGCGAGGCGGCGGTACGTGCCGCTCTCGGGGCGAAGGCGGGCCAGCTGCCGCGACTGGAGGGATCCCCCGAGGACGGTCCGCGCGATGCCCTGCCGGACCTGCGGTTCGCGGAGGTCTACCTCTCGCGCACGGGCGTCCAGCGACTCCTCCCGCCGAACGCCACCGGCGCGTCCCAGCTCGACACGTTCGTCGACTATGGCGCGACGAGCGGCATGGCGGCGGGGGCGAGGGCGCTCGAGGACGGCATCCAGGTCAACCTGGTCAGCGATCTCGATCCGGCGCTCGAGCAGCGCAGCCCGACGGTGTTCGCCAGCCTGCCCGAGTTCGAGCCCAGCCTCGCGGATGAGGCCGGCCCGCGCGCGCTGGGCTACATCGGCGTCGGCGAGCTCGGACCCGCGATCAACAAAGCGCTCGAGACGGCCGGCGCGAGCGCCCAGGGGCTGGCCGGCTCGCTCAGAGCGCTGGCGCAGAACCTGCAGAACCAGGCAGGGGTCGATCCGCTCAGCGACCTCCTGCCGGCCCTCGGGGGGCAGGCTGCCCTGGTCGCCGAGCCGACGGCGTCGACGCCCTACGTCAGCCTGATCGTCGACGGCGTGGACGAGACGAAGGCGAGCGACGCACTGGCCTCGCTTCAGGGTCCGATCCTGCGGTCGCTGAGCGCCGGCGGACAGGTGCCGAGCATCCGCACGACGGACATCGACGGGGTCAGCGTGCATTCGGTGCAGGTCTCGCCCACGGTCGATCTCTCCTACGCGACCTTCGACGGCAAACTCGTCGTCTCGACCCAGCCGCAGGGTGTGTCTCAGGTGCGCTCGAGCGGGGATGACCTGGCAGGGACCAGCGCCTTCCAGGACGCCACGGACCGCCTCCCGGACGAGGTCTCGGCGCTAGTCTTCCTCAATCTCGATGAGGTCCTGGGGCTGGCACAGCGCGCCGGCCTGGCGGAGAATCCACTCTATGCCTCGCTCAGCGAAGACATCTCCCGTATCGGCTCTCTCGGCCTTGCCGTGAGAGGCGGCGAAGACGAGCTTCGATCAGAGCTCTTCCTGGCCATCCACGACTGAGGAATCAATGCAGAAGCTTTCAGACAACGAGTACCTGTTCACGTCCGAGTCCGTCACGGAGGGCCACCCCGACAAGATCTGCGACCAGATCTCGGACGGCGTGCTCGACGCGATCATGGAGAAGGATCCGGAGGGCCGTGTGGCCTGCGAGACGCTGGTCAACACGGGTCTGGTCGTCGTCTCCGGCGAGATCACGACCGACACCTACGTCGACATACCCAAGATCGCGCGCGAGACGATCCGCAAGATCGGCTACGACGATCCGCGCTACGGGTTCGACCACGAGGCCTGCGCGGTTCTGACGGCCATCGACGAGCAGTCGGCGGACATCGCCCAGGGTGTGGACAAGGGCTACGAGCAGCGGGAGGGCGAGTCCTCGGACGAGCTCGACGCCGCGGGCGCGGGCGACCAGGGAATGATGTTCGGGTACGCCAGCCGTGAGACCAGGGCGTTGATGCCGATGCCGATCCAGATCGCCCATCAGCTCGCCCGGCAGCTCGCGCAGGTGCGCAAGGCCGACGTCGTGCCCTACCTCGGGCCCGACGGCAAGACCCAGGTCACCGTTCGCTATGAGAACGACCGGCCGGTCGAGATCGCGAAGATCCTGATCTCGACGCAGCACCGCGAGGACGCCGGGGAGCAGCTGATCCGCAACGACCTCTGGGAGCACGTCGTCGAACCGGTTCTCCACACCGAGTACAAGGAGCTCTACACGGAGAAGGAGCTGCTCGCGAACTTCATGGTCAACCCGACCGGCAAGTTCGTCATCGGCGGACCGGTGGGAGACGCCGGCCTGACCGGCCGCAAGATCATCGTCGACACCTACGGCGGCGCCGCGCGTCACGGCGGCGGCGCGTTCTCCGGCAAGGATCCGTCGAAGGTCGACCGCTCCGCGGCCTACGCGGCCCGCTACGTCGCGAAGAACGTCGTGGCTGCCGGGTTGGCGGACCGTTGCGAGCTCCAGGTCGCCTACGCCATCGGCGTCGCGCACCCCGTCTCGGTGATGGTGCAGACCTTCGGGACGGGCAAGGTCAGCGACAGCGAGATCGCCCGGATAGTTCAGCAGACCTTCGACCTGCGGCCCGCCGCCTTCCGCCGGTATCTCGACCTGCACCGGCCGATCTTCCAGAAGACCGCCGCCTACGGCCACTTTGGCCGCGACGACGCCGACTTCACCTGGGAGCGGACCGATCGCGCCGGCGAGCTGCGTCAGGCCGCCGGGCTGGGTGAGAAAGCCGAAGCGCCCGCCTAGTTCGGCTCGGCCTCGCCCTGGAGGCCGCTGAGCAACGGTGTCGCGTGCTCGACCTGCTGCACCACCTGCCCGGGCTGCGCGACCCCGACGAAGACGAAGTTCGATTCGTCCGTGCCCGCGGTCGTGAATTCGACGTCGCCGACCTGCATGACGCGCTCGTAGACGCCCTGGTTGTAGTTCACGTTCTGCACGCGCTGAAGGCGTGTCTCCTTGACCTTGCGGGCGATGATGCCGACCTTGATGTTGAGCCGGCGGTCGGTGATCGTGTAGACGGTCGCGACCCGCTTGACGAAGCCGGCCACGATCGTGATCGCCAGCACCACGGCGAAGACCAGGACCCCGAGGCTGAGGCTCGAGTCGATCAGCCCCGCGAGGACCCCGGCCGCGGCTCCCACCAGGGCGCCCTTCAGGTAGAAGCCGAGAATCGCCCTCCAGGACGGATGCCCCTGGTAGATCACCTTCTCCCCGGACTGCAGGTCCACGGGCCCAGCCTACTGCGCCGCCGGGCGGCGACCTAGGCTGACCGAGATATGTCCATCGCCAAGGTCGAGCCGCTGCTGACCACCCGGAACGTCTCCGGGCCCTTCGACTATCGCCTGCCCGACGCGATGCGCGAGGTCGAGGTCGGGTCGGTCCTCGTCGTTCCCTTCGGCCGGCGCCGCGTCGTCGGGGTCGTCGTCGGGCTCGCCGACCGCAGCGACCTCCCGGCGGACCGTCTGGCCGAGCCGCTCGAGGCGCTGGAGGCCGGGGTGCCGCCAGAGCTGGTGGCACTCGGCCGCTGGGTCGGTGAGGAGTACTGCTCGACCCCCGCTCGCGGCCTCGGCCTCGTGCTGCCGCCGGGAGTGGGGACCGGGGCGGAGGCACGCCGGGTGCGGCCGCTGGTGGAGCTCGAGGTCGAGGCGACCGATCGGGGGCTCGATGCCATCGCGGGCGGCGAGCGTCTCGGCCTGCGGCAGCGGGCCGTGCTGCGCGCCTTGGCCGGGGGACCGAGGCTCGCGCGGGCCCTCGCCAACAGCGCCGGATCGGATCGCTCGACACTGCGCAGGCTCGAGGCCCGTGGGCTGGTCAGGACTCGCGAGGTGGAGCGCCGCCGGCGCCACCACGCCCCCGGGGTGGGAGCCGTGCGCGAAGGCATCGAGCCCACGGGGGACCAGAGGAGCGCGCTCGAAACGGTCGTCGCGGCCCTGCCAGCGCCCGGGGCCACAGATTCGACCAGCTCCTTCCTCCTCCACGGCGTCACGGGCTCGGGGAAGACCGAGGTCTATCTGGAGGCGGCGCGCGAGGCGCTCGCCCGCGGCCGCGGCGCGATCGTGCTGGTTCCAGAGATCGCCCTCACGCCCCAGACGATGGACCGCTTCAGGCGCCGTTTCGGTGACTCGGTGGCCCTGCTGCACTCCCGGATGCCCGCGGGCGCGCGCTACGACGAGTGGCGCCGATTGCGCTCGGGGGAGGCTCGCATCTGCGTCGGGCCGCGCTCCGCCGTCTTCGCCCCGGTGTCGGAGCCCGGTCTGATCGTGGTCGACGAGGAGCACGATTCCTCCTACAAGCAGGAGAGCGATCCGCGCTACGACGCGCGAGAGGTGGCGACGCGGCGCGCCGCCGAGTCCGGGGCTGTGCTGCTCTGCGGGACGGCGACCCCGCGGCCCGAGAGCTGGGAAGAGCTCGAGCGGCTCGAGCTGCCGAGTCGTGTCGACGGCCGAGCTCTTCCTCCGGTGGAGGTGGTCGACATGCGCGGTGGGGTTCCAGGCCCGCTGCACCCGGCCACCCGCGAGGCGTTCAACGAAGTCGCGGGGCAGGGGGGCAAGGCGATCCTGCTGATCAACCGGCGGGGTTGGTCCACGCACCTCACCTGCCGTTCGTGCGGCCATGCCTGGCAGTGCCCGAACTGCGATGTCTCGCTCGTCCTCCACCGCGACGGCGGGCTGCGCTGCCATCACTGTGGCCACGCGGAGACCAGGCCGCAGGCCTGTCCGGAGTGCTCCTCCGTGACCATCGCCCGCGTGGGCTCGGGCACCCAGCGCGTCGAGTCGGAGCTCACCGAGCTGCTCGCTCCGCTTGAGATCTTCCGGCTGGACTCCGACAGCGCGGCGACTCGCGGGCACGCCGAGGTCCTCAGCCGCTTCGAGGCGGCCGAGTCGGGCGTGCTGGTAGGGACGCAGATGGTGGCCAAGGGGCACGACTTCCCCGACGTGACCCTGAGCGTGATCCTCGATGCCGACGGCGCGCTCCGTCTTCCCGACTTCCGCTCCGAGGAGCGGACCTTTTCGCTGATCACTCAGCTCGCCGGGCGCAGCGGTCGCGGCGCGGCGGGCGGCCGGGTCCTGGTCCAGGCTCTCGCCACCGGTGCCCCGAGCATCCGCTACGCCGCCCGGCACGATTCGGCCGGCTTCCTGGCCGAGGAGCTCGAGCGCCGCCGCGCCCTCCGCTACCCGCCGTTCTCGCACCTGATCGAGATCGGGCTGGCCGGGGCCGACGAGTCCCGGGTGGAGACCTCGGCCGAGACGGTGCGCGCACTGGTCGAGGACCGCATCTCGGCCGACGACGAGCTGCTCGGTCCGGCGCCGCTCTTCCGGCTGCGCGGCAAGTACCGCCGCCGCCTGCTGATCAAGTCCGAGCGTCGTCACGAGACGGTCGCGGCGATTCGCGAGGCTGTGGCCACCGCGGTGCGAGACCGGGCATTGCGCGAGCTCGCGATCTCGGTCGACGTCGACCCGCAGTAGTCATGCGCCGAGCTGAGCCCGCAGGTCCTCGGCCACTCGGTCCGGCGCTCGGGTGAGCTGTCGCCAGGTGTACCTGACGACCCGGAAACCCCCTCTCCGAAGGAGGAGGTCGCGTTCGCGGTCTCGGCTCACCTGCGCCCAGCCGCCGTGAGCCGAGGCCCCGTCGAGTTCGACCACGAGCCCCTCGGTCCGCCAGAGCGCATCGACCCGCATGGCGCCGATCTGGGCGTTCATTTCCGGGATCCGAATGTCTGCGGACTCACACAGCTCGAGGAAACGCTCCTCGAGGACGCTGAGGGTCTGCGCGAGCTGAGGGAGATGCGCATCCAGGGCCGCCCTGAGCGCGCGCGAGCCACGGCGACCCTTGCCCAAGGCGCCACGAAGCTCGGCGGGATCCAGGAGTCCGCGGTAGTCGGCTTCGGCCAGGGCGCGGCGAATCTGGCGGAAAGGGAGTACGCCGGCGAGATCCACGAGGGTGCGTGCAACCGAGGTCACGGGAAGATCGCGGCAGGTCGCTCGGTCGATTCGGCGGGAGTGGTGGACTCGAACACCGGGCAATGAAGAGCGGCGGCCCGGGTGGGTCACGTGGATGCGTGTGGGCTCCCTATCCATCAGCGACCAGATCCAAGCGGCGGTGGTGTGGCTCAAGGTGGCTCGATTGCCCGCGTAGAGAAGGGCCGCGTTGAGACGGCCCCGCACTGAAAGAGCCGCGTGGCCCAGGGCGAAGACGTGCGGATGAATCCGATGAAGGCGGTTGGCCCTGTTCCAACGTGAGATCGAGGCACGGGTGAGGCCCGCGGCTCGGAGTTGCCGTGTGCTCAGCACGCCGTGTTGACGCTTCGCCAGTCGCGCGAGCTGTTCTGCGTCGATTTTGTCTCGCTGGGCGAGACGATCCTGACGCAGATAGGGCATGCGTCGACCGTTGCGCGCGGGATGTCACGAAACGGCCGCGATGAACCCCTTTCATCGCCGAAGTGGTCCCGACATCCCCCACTAGACTCGGAGCCATGAGCGACGAAGCCACCAGGACGCCCGTGGAGGAGCTCGACGAGCAGGCCGACGGAGATCAGCCGATCGAGACGAGCGAGGCGGAGGGGCTCGATCAGGAGGCGCTGGAGCGTCGCAGCGCCGCGCTCTCCCAGGTCGTCAGGTTCGGCGATCCGGTGCTGCGCTCCGAGGCCTCTCCCGTGACCGAGTTCGACGACCGGCTCGCCGAGGAGGCCGAGCGGATGATCGGCCTGATGCGCGACGCGATCGGCGTCGGTCTCGCCGCCACCCAGCTGGGCATCCTGCGGCGCATGCTCGTCTTCCAGGTGGGCTCGGAAGCCGAGCCGACGGTTCTCATCAACCCGGAGATCGAGTGGCGCTCGGAGGACTCCGCCACGGCGGAGGAGGGCTGCCTGAGCATCCCCGGCGTGGTGGTAGATGTCGAGCGCCCGCTGTTCGTGCGGGCACGCGCCGTCGATGTCCACGGCGAGCCGCTCACCCTGCAGTCCTCGGGTCTCGAGGCCCGCGTGATCCAGCACGAGGTCGACCACCTCGACGGCGTCCTGATGCTCGACCGGACCGAGAAGGACCAGCGCAAGGGTGCACTGCGGGCCCTCCGTGAGGGCGGCACGTACGCGCCCGATCAGGACGAGGAGTCAGAGAAAGCGAGCGCTTCGGCCGAGGAGTGAGGACCGCCTACCTCGGCACCTCCGAGTTCGCGGCGAGCGTCCTCCGCCGCCTGGCAGACAGCCCGCATCGGCCGGTGCTCGTCGTCACACCACCGGATAGCCGTCAGGGCAGAGGGCGCAAGCTCGCCTCGCCGCCGACCGCCGAGACCGCCCGCGGGCTCGGGTTGAAGCTGCACCAGACGCCGGACGTGAATGTCGACGGCTCGCTGGCGGCGATCAGGGAGGCCAAGCCGGAGGCGATCGTGGTCTGCGCCTTCGGGCAGCTGATCAAGGAGCCCCTCCTGAGCGAGTTCCCGATGCTGAACGTGCACCCGTCGCTGATCCCGCGCTGGCGCGGCGCCGCGCCGATCGAGCGGGCGCTGATGGCGGGGGACGAGTCGACCGGCGTGACGATCATGCGCGTCACCGCCGGCCTCGATTCCGGGCCAGTCGCCCTGACGGACGAGATGCTGATCGATCCCGAGCACGAGGGCGACTACGACTACGCGTCGGTCTCCCGGCGGCTGGCCCAGCTCGCCGGCGACCTGTTGGTCAGGGCTCTGGACGGGCTCGAAGCCGGCCGGCTCAGCTTCACCGAGCAGGACGAGACGGCGGCGATCTACGCGGAGAAGATCAGCCCGGAGGAGCGGCATCTCGATCCGTCCCGTCCGGCGGCCGAGCTGGAGCGGATCGTCCGGGCGCTCACCCCGCACATCGGCGCGTTCCTCGAGCTGGAGAACGGCGGCAGGCTCGGGGTGAGCAGAGCCCAAGCCGGCCATCGCCACGGAGCGGACGGCTCGGCGGCTCCGGGGACCTTCGAGACGGACGGTCCACTGCTGCTGCTCAACACGGGCGACGGGCAGCTTGCGCTCGAAGAGGTCCAGCCCCCCGGAAAGAAGCCGATGAGCGCGGCCGATTTCCTGCGCGGGAACGCTCCGCCGACGAAGGCGGTGTAAACGCTCGCTACCCTCGTCACGTGGCCGAACGCATCGAAAGCAGCCTGGGAAACTCGGCTGGGACGCAGGCGGGCGAGGGAGCGCTCAACCGGCCTGACTGCCCCGGCTGTGGCGAGCCCTGGCTGCGCCCCGCACAGCTCCCGGGCCGGTTCGTCTGCGTCTACTGCCTGCGCCGCTTCGAGCTGGTCTCCGCCTGCCCCAACTGCGGCGAGCACCAGACGATCGCGCGGATGAGCCGCACCGAGGACATGCAGTGCCAGCACTGCGGCCACTCGATGCTGCGGAGCATCTGACCCGGAGCATGGAAGCCGCCACCGACAGCGCTCCGGTGGAGCGGCGCGACCTCTACGCGAGCAGGCGCGTGGCTCCCTCGATCCTCTCCTCGGACTTCTCCCAGCTCGGCTCCCAGATCGAGGAGGTGATGGCGGCGGGCGCTCGGATCGTCCACTTCGACGTCATGGACGGCCACTTCGTCCCACCGATCACGATCGGGCCGCTGGTGGCGAGCTCGATCTCCGATCAGATCCATCAGGCGGGCGGGGCCCTCGACGTCCACCTGATGATCGAGCGCCCCGACGAGCACATCGAGGAGTTCGCCAAGGCGGGGGCGGACTCGATCACCTTCCACGCCGAGGCCACCCCGCACATCAATCGCACCCTCAATGCGATTCGCGAGCTTGGCTGCCTCGCCGGTCTCGCCATCAACCCGGGCACGCCGGTCGGTGCCGTCGGCGAGTCCGTCCACGACGCCGACGTCTTCCTCTGCATGACGGTCAACCCAGGGTGGGGCGGCCAGCGGTTCATCGCGGACTCCCCCGACAAGGTGCGGCGCCTCTCCTCGCTCGTCGGCGACGGCACGATCGAGGTGGACGGTGGCATCGATCCCGGGACGGCGGGCAGCGTCGCCGACGCCGGAGCCTCTCTCTTCGTCGCCGGCTCCGCCGTCTTCGGCGCCGACGACCCGGCGGCGGCCTACACCGCCATCGCGCAGGCCGCGGACGCCGTCTAGCCGGCCTCGTCGGCCGAGGCGAGCTGCAGCTCCAGCTCCTCCGTCGAGCCCGGTGCGACCGGGACCTCCTTCGGCTCGAGCGGCTGGCGGTAGAGCCAGTAGAGCAGAGAGCAGAGCAGGACGGCGGCGCCGAGGTAGCCGACGACCACGCGCGTCACATCGCTCGAGATGATCGGCAGGATGACCCACACCACAAACGCGGTCGCAGAGCCGACGAAGCAGAACGACGCACGCCGGACCTGTCCGCGGGCGAGCGCCGCCTGATTGAGCGTGGCGGCCGAGAGGTAGACGCCCATGCCGATGGCCACGACCACGAGGTCGGCCCGGTGGTAGGTGTGCTTCTTCCCGAAGGCGATCTGCATCAGCTGGGGCCCCGCGATCAGCATCGCCAGCGCGACCAGGCCCGCGAAAGCGGTGATCGCCAAGACCGTCACGCGGATCGAGGCCCGGAAATCGCCCTCCTCGCCGCGCGATCCGAGGGTGGTCAGGTGGGGGAGGAGGCTCGTCTGGACGGCCTGAAAAAGCTGCAGCGGGGCTCGGGCGATCATCAGCACGTTGAACACGTAGCCGGCGGCGGCCGCTCCGCTGGTCGCGTTGACCAGCAGGTTGCCGGCGTTGAAGATCGTCTGTTCCGAGAGCATGATCAGGAAGACACCGGCTGCGAAGCGCCCTCCGCGCGCCAGGGTGAAGTCGGAGCCGGTCCTCGGCGCGGGTTCCTCCGGCCGGCTCTCGCCGGCGGTTTCCCCGGAGCCCTCGCCGGCCGCCGTCTCGGCTGATCCGAACCTGCGGAGGAACGCGAATGGCACCACGATCAGCGAGAGCGTCGGCGCCGCGACGATCCCAAGGGCGACGGCAGTCTGGCCCGAGGCGATCCCCAGTGCCACCGCGGTCGGGAAAGCCGTTCGGGCGACGGACTCGCAGATGATCTGGAGCGCGTAGATGGTCAGCCGATGGCTTCCCGCCAGGAAGCCCCGGGCGAAGTAGCTGGCGCCGTACGCCGTCACGGCGGCGACGCCGATCCAGTAGAGCGTGGAGTTGCCGTGGAGCAGGTCGTCCTGAATCGGGGTACGGAGCAGCAGCGCGACAACATCGAACGCGACGGCGACGGAGACCTGGATCGTCGCGGCGACCCGGACCGTTCTCCGGATCGATGTTCCCTGGGCGAGATTCTCGGAGACGGTGCGGGAGAGAAGCTGCTCCACCGGTCGCTGCAGGACCGAGATGACGATGAAGACCGAGACCCAGAGGACGGTGATCTCGCCGTACTGGTCCTTCGACAGCTCGTGCGAGGCGATCGCGAAGTAGAGGTAGGTGATCAGCCCCGTGATCCCGACACCGATGGAGAGCAGGCTGGCGCGTCGCCCGTAGCTCCTCGCTTCGTCCGTCGCCTGCACCCGCCTCACGCTCGGCATGGGAGCGCACCTTACTGCCGTACAATCTCGCTGACTGACCAGTCAATCAGTCGAGCTCGACCGAGCAAGGAGGCGGGCATCGTCACGGTCAGCACCGAACAGGACGCAAATCACCTGCGCCGGGCGCGCGAGCTGGCGGAAGGCGGCCGCGGGCAGGTCAGCCCGAACCCGCTGGTCGGCGCGGTCATCGTTCGAGACGACGAGGTGATCGGCGAGGGCTTCCACGCCGCCCTCGGCCAGGTCCATGCGGAGCGAGCGGCGATCGAGGACGCCCGCGGGCGCGGAGAGGAGCCCTCCGGCTCGACCATCTACGTGACGCTCGAGCCCTGCGCCCACACCGGCAGGCAGCCGCCGTGCACGGACGCCATCCTCGAGGCCGGCATCTCCCGCGTCGTCTACGCCTCCGAGGACCCGACCGAGAAGGCATCCGGGCGCGGCCCCGGAATGCTCCGCGATGGGGGCGTCAAGGTCGAGCTCGCGGGCGGCCCGGAGGCCACCGCCGCGCGTCTCCTGAACCAGTCCTTTCGCAAGCGCGCCCGCACGGGACGACCCCTGGTCACCTACAAGGCTGCGATGTCGCTCGACGGCCGCATCGCCTCTCCCACCGGCGATTCACGCTGGATCTCGAGCGTCGAGAGCCGCGAACTGGTGCACCGCTGGCGGGCGGAGTCCGACGCGGTCGCGGTGGGCATCGGCACCGCCCTGGCAGACGACCCGCTGCTCACCGCGCGGATCGACGGAGTCTCGCGCCAGCCTGCGCGGGTCGTCTTCGACTCGCGGGCCCGGCTGCCGATCGACTCGGCTCTCGTCAACTCGATCGACGAGGCGCCGCTGATCGTGATCTGCGCGCCCGAGGCGCCCTCGGCGCAGCGTGACGGTCTCGAGCGGGCCGGGGCCGAGGTGATCGTCGCTCCGGGCCGGACCCCGGGCGCTCGCCTGGAGGCCGCTCTCGACGAGCTCGGGCGCCGTGAGATCCAGGGCCTCCTGGTCGAGGGCGGGCCTACTCTCGCGGGAGCGCTCTTCGACGCGGGCGAGATCGACGAGATACGCCTCTTCATCGCCCCGGTGCTCGTGGGCTCGGCAGAGGCCCGAGCCGTGCTGGAGGGCGAGGGTGTCGCCCGGATCGCCGACGGGACGAGGCCGCTGGCGTGGAGCTTCGAGGGCGTGGGCGAGGACATCCTCATCCGGGCGAGGCTGCGGGAGTGGTGATCCGCTGATGTTCACGGGAATCGTTCAGGAGCTCGGTGAGGTCGAGTCTGTCGAGGGCTCGGCGGATGGAGCGCGCCTGCGGATCCGCGCCGAGCTGGCCTCCGGGCTGCGCCCGGGGGACTCCGTGGCCGTCAACGGCGCCTGCCTCACCGCGACGTCAGTCGACGAGCGCGCCTTCGAGGCGGATGCGATGCATCAGACTCTCGGCCTGACGACGCTCGGCGACCTCAAGCCGGGTTCCCGGGTGAACCTCGAGCTGCCGCTTCGAGCCGCGGACCGGCTCGGCGGGCACATCGTGCAGGGGCACGTCGACGGCACCGGGAGCGTGACGGAGACCGGCGACGATGGCTTCGCCAGGCGGCTCAAGGTCGACCTGCCGGTGGAGCTTCTGCCCTATGTCGTCGAGCACGGCTCGATTGCGATCGAAGGCGTGAGTCTCACCGTCGCCTCACTCGCCGACCCGGCGTTGGAGGTCTCGCTGATCCCGGAGACCCTGGAGCGCACGACCCTCGGCTCGCTGGGGCCGGGCAGCCGGGTCAACGTCGAGTGCGACGTGCTCGCCCGGTACGTCGCCCGGCAGACTTCGTTTGGGCACCTGTCACCCTTATCGATCGAGGAGCGCTAGATGCCGAAGCAGACAGAAGCGAGGACGGAGGCGCCGTTCGCCACGGTCGAGGAGGCAGTCGAGGACATCCGCCGCGGCCGAATGGTGGTGGTCTGCGACGACGAGAACCGCGAGAACGAGGGCGACCTGACGATGGCGGCGCAGTTCGCCACCCCGGAGGCGATCAACTTCATGGCGACCCACGGTCGCGGCCTGATCTGCCTGGCCCTCACCGACGAGCGCTGCCAGGAGCTCGGCCTCAACCTGATGGCGGCCAAGAACGAGGCGCCGTTCCAGACCGCCTTCACCGTCTCGGTCGAGGCGCGCGAGGGCGTCACCACCGGCATCTCGGCCGCGGACCGGGCGCGCACGATCCAGGTCGCGATCGACCCTCACTCACAGCCTCATGACCTGGTGCAGCCGGGGCACGTCTTCCCGCTGAAGGCGAAGGACGGCGGCGTCCTGGAGCGCACCGGCCAAACCGAGGCAGCGGTCGATCTCGCCCGGCTGGCCGGCCTGATTCCGGCCGGGGTGATCTGCGAAGTGATGAACGAGGACGGGACGATGGCGCGAGTTCCGGACCTGGTCGACTACTGCACCAGGCATGAGCTGAAGATGATCACCGTCGCCGACCTGATCGCCTACCGGCGGCGCACGGAGAAGCTGGTCGAGAGGATCGTCTCGACCAAGCTGCCGACCGCCTTCGGCGAGTTCACGGCCGTCGGCTACCGCTCGCTGATCGACGACAAGCACCACGTTGCGATGGTCAAGGGCGAGGTCGCCGGTTCCGAGGACGTCCTGGTGCGGGTTCATTCCGAGTGCCTCACCGGCGACGTCTTCCACTCGCTCCGCTGCGACTGCGGCGAGCAGCTGGAGGCCGCTCTCGCGATGATCGAGCGCGAGGGCTCCGGCGTGCTGCTCTATCTCTCTCAGGAGGGCCGCGGCATAGGCCTGTTGAACAAGCTCCGCGCCTACCGGCTGCAGGAGGAGGGTCTCGACACGGTCGACGCGAATCTGAAGCTCGGGCTGCCGGCAGACCTTCGCGACTACGGGATCGGGGCCCAGATCCTGGTCGACCTCGGGCTCTCCAGCATCCGCATCCTGACCAACAACCCGAAGAAGATCCTCGGCCTCGAGGGCTACGGCCTCTCGGTCAGCGAGCAGGTTCCGATCCAGTCCATCCCCAACCCGCACAACGAGGCCTATCTGCGGGCGAAGCGCGACCGGATGGGCCACGCGCTCCACCATCAGGGGCTGCCGCTCGACGAGCAGCTGCTCTACGAGGAGCACCGCAAGGACGAGGAGAGCCGCCGGGAGGGCGGCTCCTCGGGCTGACACTCCCGGCGACCACGACTCCGGATAGGTTCTGGCCGTGGCGGAGGAGCCGCAGTACGAGCAGTTCAGCGAGGCCGAGCGCGAGACGCTCGCCCGCAGCGAGTTCGCCGTCTGCGTGGCGACCTTCTACGAGGACATCGCCGAGCGCCTGCTGAACGGCGCCGCGGTGGGCTTCGATCTCGGCGGGGTGAGCGAGGCCTCGGTCCACACCTTCCGCGTGCCGGGCTCCTTCGAGCTGCCCTTCGCGGCCAAGCTCTGCGCGGAGTCCGACCGCTTCGGGGGGATCGCCTGCCTCGGTGTAGTCATCCGCGGCGAGACGAGCCACTACGACCACGTCACCAACGAGGTCGCCTCGGGCATCCAGCGGGTCCAGCTCGACACGGGCGTCCCCTGCGCCTTCGGTGTGATCACCGCCGAGAACATGGACCAGGCGCTCGCGAGGTCTGGTGGGGACAAGCGCGACCAGGGGCGCGGAGCGGCGATCGTCGCGATGCGGATGGCGCTTCTCCGCGAGGAGCTGCGGTAGCGAATAGCCTCGGGCCGTCAAGGGAGCAATGGGGATCTCCATGACGGAGGACCGAAATGTTCAGAAGGACTCGGCTGCCATCGCCGGCGCTGCTGATCTCAGTCATTGCTCTGATCGCCGCGGTGGGTGGCGGCACACTCGCCATCGCATCGTCCGGGAAGAAGCTCGTGAACAAGCAGATCACCAAGCGGGCGCCAGGGTTGTCGGTGGCCCACGCGGTTTCAGCGGACACGGCGTCGAACGCGAACAGCCTCGGCGGGGCCCCTCCCAGCGCCTACGAGTCAAGGCCCCAGTGGGCACTCGTGAAGGCTGACGGCACGATCCTGGCGCAGTCCGGTGGGATATCGGTGAATACGACATTCGCCGGCAACGGCCTCTACTTCGTGGCCTTTCCGAGCAGCGTCGCCAATCGCCCGGTCTCAGTCGTCCTCCACTACGGCGACGGGACCGGCGGCCTGACCGGGCAGGCAAGCGCGACTCCCTGTGGCGGCAGCGCCGTTCCCGGTGGGTTCGACTGCACCAACACGAACGGAGTCAACGATCCCAATCACCTGCTCGTCCGCGCCGCCAACAGCGCGGGCGGAGATGCCGCGTTCGGCTTCTATGTGACCGTCGGGTACTAGCCGGACATCCCGGGTTCGACGTAACCTAGGCGCCATCGGTCCGGTGCATCGGCCTCTGCCCACCAAGCCGACCTCGCACCGGCCGCGCGGGCATGACTGACGCCGACCACATAATCGCGAACAGGCGAGATCGGTTGGGGCTGGTCGTGGGGGTGGTGGGGCTGGTGGTGATGGGCCTGCTCGCCTTCACCGGCAGCGACATCATCGGGTCGGTGGCGGGCATCGCTCAACTGTTGATCGGCGCCGGCGCTTTCATCCTGGTGCTGACTTACGCGCTCGGGGTGATCCTGCTGGAGGCACTCGACAATCGCCTCGGGGAGAGACTCACCTCGGATTTCATCCTGGTGGTCATCCCCGCGGCGGTCATCGCGAGTGCCGTCCTCGCGATCATCCGCGGGTAGGCGAGTGAGCGGTGGGCGTCGAACGGGACGGCCGCTATCCTGCCCCGTCCAATGGCAAAGGTCTGTCACAGCTGCGGCAAGCGCCCCGCCTTCGGCAACTCGCGCAGCCACTCGATGGTCGCGACGCGGCGGCGCTTCAACCCCAACCTCCAGAAGGTCCGCATCCAGGAGGACAACGGCCGCACTCGGCGCGTCTACGTCTGCGCGCGCTGCCTGAAGTCGAACAAGATCACCAAGGCCGCTTAGCAGACCCTCACGGGATCGCCCCGAGGATTAGGGTTCCAGTGGTCCCCGCATGGCCGATCCCTCGATAGAGCGATTCCGGCGAGTCGTCAGCGCCGCTGCCACCCACCTCGAGGAGCGGCGGCGGGAGGTCAACGACCTCAATGTCTTCCCCGTGGCTGACGGCGACACCGGCGACAACATGGCGCTGACGCTGCGCGCGGTGAGCGACGAGCTCGACCGCCTCGACGGCCAGATGGTGGACGAGATCGGTCGCACAGAGCTCGTCAACGCCCTCGCCCGCGCGGCGCTGATGGGAGCGCGGGGCAACTCGGGAGTGATCCTCAGCCAGATCGTCCGCGGGGCCGCCGAGGAGCTCGCGAGCCGACCCGGCGAGCTGGTCGACCCGATGCTGGTCGCGGCCGCCTTCGCCCGGGCGGCGGACGCCGCGTACGAGTCGGTGCGGGAGCCGGCCGAGGGCACGATGTTGACCGTCTTCCGCGAGATGGCGCATTCGATCTCCCGCCGCCTCGCTCATATGGACGCTATCCGCCTCTCCCCCGAGACCACCCCCGCCGAGCAGGATGCTCTGCTGGCGGAGCTGCTCGAGGGCGCCGTCCGGGATGGGGAGGCCGCTGTGGAACGCACCCCCGAGCAGCTCGAGGTCCTGAGGGACTCGGGCGTCGTCGATGCGGGCGCCTATGGCCTGGTCGTGATCCTCGCCGGCGTCGTCGCAGGGCTCCGAGGGGACGCAACCGTGGAATCCGAGCTCCAGCACCACGCGCCGGCGAGCGGCACCCGGCCGCACCACGAGGACAGCCGCTACCGCTACTGCACGAACTTCATCGTCAAGGGGGCGGGGCTCGACAGCCGTTCCTCGGTTCCCCGCCTCGAGGAGCTCGGGGACTCCGTCCTGGTCGTCGGCGATGAGGCGACTCTGAAGATCCACGTCCACACCGACGAGCCGGAGGCCGCCATGCAGCTGTTCGAGGGCACCGGCGAGGTCACCCAGGTCGACGTCGCCGACATGCGCGAGCAGATCGCCGAGCGGACAGCGCGGCTGCAGGCGGGCAGATGCGCCGCGGTGGCCGTGGTCTCCGGGCGGGGCATGCGGGAGCTCTACGAGGGACTGGGCGCTTTCGTCGTCGACGGCGGCGAGACCTTCAACCCCTCGATCAACGACCTCCTCGCGGCCATTCACGAGGTTCCCTCCGAGGAGGTGCTGGTCTTCCCGAACAACCCCAACGTGATGATGGCCGCCGAGCGAGCCGCCGAGCTCTCCGACAAGCAGGCGCACGTCGTCCCGTGCGCCTCGCAGCAGGCCGGCGTGGCTGCGCTGGTCGAGCTGAACCCAACCGGATCGCTCGAAGAGAACGAGGAGAGGATCACCTCCGCGCTCGACGGGATCCGCGCCGGATCCGTCGCACCGGCGTCGCGCGACGACACGAGGGGACGGTTCGTGAACGGGGACGCCGTCGGTTTCGTCGAGGACGAGATCGTCGCCTGGGGTGGTGCCGGCTCGACCCTGAGCGAGACCATGTCACGCCTCGCGGAGGGAGCCGAGATACTCACCGTCATCGGGGGCAGGGGGGCGCCGATCGCCCTCGCCGAGCTGGAGGCGTTCGCCCCGGACGGGGTGGAGGTCGAGCTCCATGATGGCGGCCAGCCGAACTACTGGTGGCTTCTGGCCGCCCAGTGACGTGACGGACGAGCTGCCCGTTCTCTGGCAGTACAGCTTCTCCAACTACAACGAGAAGGGTCGCTGGGCGCTCGACTTCAAGGGCATCGCCCATCGGCGCCGGACGGTCGCCCCCGGGTCACCTCGCGGCTTCTGGCTCTCCCGCGGAGACGGGACCCTGCCGGCGATCGATCTCGACGGCGTGCGGATCGTCGATTCGACGGCGATCATCGCGGCCCTGGAGCGTCGCAGGCCGGATCCGCCGCTCTACCCGGCCGACGCGGAAGAGCGCCGCCGGGCCCTGGAGCTCGAGGAGTTCTTCGACGAGCACGCCGGACACGACATGCGCCGCGTCGGCTTCTGGGAGCTCCGGCGGAACCTCGACTACGGGCTCGACTTCATGACGACCGACCTCCCGAGAGTCAGGGCGGCCGCGGTCAGAACACGCCTGCGCCTGGCCTTTCCGGTCGTCTGGCGCTACATGAACGGGCGCTACGACTTCACGGAGGAGACGGTGGAGCGCAGCAGGGCGGTCCTCGCCGCGGCACTCGACCGGATCGAATCCGAGCGCGGCGGCCGCGACTACCTGGTCGGCGACAGTTTCACGGTGGCCGATCTGACCGCGGCGGCGCTGCTGTACCCGCTCGTCTGGCCTCCCGAGTTCCAGTACGAGCTGCCGAGCCCGCCGCAGTTGAAGTTCATGGAGCCGATCAAGGATCACCCGGCTCTCGGGTGGATTCGCGACACCTGGCACCGCCACCGCGGCACCTCGGCCGCGGTCTGATCGCCGGCCCTCGGAGCCGGACTCCCCCTTGAACCGGGTGCATCCCGCGTCACCCCTAGGCTCACCCGGAATGGAGGCCGCGGTCGATCGCCACCCCGCACCGGTATACGTCCCCCGCGCGCTCGGCAGCGGCGAGGGAATCGGGTGGGACCGGCTGCTGGCCGCTCCGCTGAAGACGACGCCGCGACCCGCGATCCTCGATGCGCCGATCACCGAGCTGAAGGGAGCCGGCCCGAAGTTGTCCGCCGCGGCGGCGGAGATGGGGATCGGGAGCATCGGGGACCTGCTCCGCCATCTGCCGCACGGCTACCGCGATCGCGCGGAACCCGTGGGTCTCGCGGATCTCAGACTGGGGGAGGAGGCCACGGTGGAGGTCGAGGTGGTCCGGGCGAAGGTTCGCCCGACGCGCCGCAGGCGGCTGACCATCCTCGAGGCCGACGTCCGCGACGCGGGTGGCCAGGCGAAGGCGGTCTGGTTCAACCGGGCCTGGCTCATGGATCGGCTGGAGCCCGGCGTTCGCCTCCTCCTGCACGGCAAGTTCGAGAAACGCGGCCTCAACGTCTCCGAGCACGAGTTCCTCGACTCGACCGAGGGCGCGGGCCTGCATACGACCGGCATCGTTCCCGTGCACCCGGCGAGCGAGCGGATCCGCCCGCAGCGCCTCCGCGAGTGGGTCTGGCAGGCGATTCCGCAGGCGCGCCACGCGGTGGAGCCGATTCCAGGACGCCTGCGCCGCGAGCTGCGCATGGCAGCGGCCGAGGATGCCCTCGTCGCCTCGCACTTCCCGGAACACGAGCACGATGCCGAAGCGGCGCGCGAGCGCCTCGCCTTCGAGGAGCTTTTCCTCTACCAGGCCGCCCTGATCTCGCGGCGGGGCCGCCGCGTGTCGGGCGAGCGGGGGATCCCGCTGCCGGGCCATGGCGAGCGGGTGGGCGCCTGGCTCGCCGGGCTGCCGTTCGAGCTGACCGGAGACCAGCGGCGGGCCGTCGAGGAGATCGACCGGGACCTGGGTCAGGCGCAGCCGATGCAGCGGCTGCTGATGGGAGAGGTCGGCAGCGGCAAGACGGTCGTCGCGCTCTACGCGATGCTGCGCGCGATCGAGGCCGGGCACCAGGCGGCGCTGATGGCGCCGACGGAGACCCTGGCGGAGCAACACTTCCGCACCCTGGAGACGCTGCTGGCGAACGATCCCGTCCCGGCGACCCTGCTCACCTCCGCCACCAACGCCGGGCGTCGCCGGGATCTGATCGACTCGCTCGCCGCGGGCCAGCCCCAGCTGGTGGTGGGCACCCACGCCCTGATCGAGGAGGCGGTCGAGTTCTCGTCGCTGGCGGTCGCCGTCGTGGACGAGCAACATCGCTTCGGCGTCCGCCAGCGCTCCGCGCTCGACGCCAAGGGGCCGGGCAAGCGGCTCCCGCACGTGCTGCACATGACCGCCACCCCGATCCCCCGGACCCTCTCGCTCACGGCCTACGGCGATCTCGACACGACGGCGCTCAGAGAGCTGCCGGCCGGGCGTCAGCCGATCACGACGCGAGTCGTGGAGGAGGAGAGCCGCGCCGCGGCCTACGAGTTCATCCGTGCTCGGCTGCGGGAGGGCCGCCAGGCGTTCGTCGTCTGCCCGCTCGTCGTGGACTCCGAGGCGGTCCAGGCGAAGGCCGCCGAGGCCGAGGCCAAGCGGCTGGCGGCGAACGAGCTGCGCGATTTTCGCGTGGCGCTGCTCCACGGCCAGATGTCGTCCGAGCAGAAGGCCGGGGCGATGGACGCCTTCGCCTCCGGTGTGGCCGACGTCCTGGTGGCCACGACCGTGATCGAGGTGGGGATCGACGTCCCCAACGCCACCGTCATGCTGGTCGAGGGAGCCGAGCGCTTCGGGCTCTCACAGCTGCACCAGCTGCGCGGGCGCGTCGGGCGCGGCGAGCACCCCTCCTTCTGCATCCTCTTCGGCGATCCCGAGTCCGACGCGGCCCGGGCGCGCCTCGAGGCGATCGGCAGACAATCCGACGGCTTTGCCCTCGCCGAGGTGGACCTCTCGATTCGCGGCGAGGGGGAGATCCTGGGGACGCGCCAGCACGGCCTGCCGCGCTTCCGGGCTGCCACCCTGCCCGAGGACACCGGTCTGCTCCTCGAGGCTCGCCGCCGCGCGCTCGAGCTGCGAGAGCGGCACGGGTCGCTCGAGGCCGAGGCCCTGGGGCCGCTGATGGATGAGGCACGACGCCGATTCGGCGACGAGCGGCGTCAACAGATCGCGGCCTAGTGGCCGAGATCCGCGTCAGCGGCGGTGAGCTCCGAGGCCGCCGGCTGCACGTGCCGAGCAGGGGTGTGAGGCCGACGACCGGCATGGTCCGCGAGGCGATCTTCTCCATGCTCGGCGGCGTGGAAGGGGCCCGGGTGCTCGACCTCTTCGCCGGCAGTGGCGCCCTGGGGATCGAGGCCCTCTCCCGGGGTGCCGCCGAGGCGACTTTCGTGGACCGCCGGACCGACGCGCTGGCTCGCAACCTCCGCGATCTCGGCCTCTCCGCACGAGTCGATCGCAGCGATGTCCGCGCCTGGATCAGGCGTGAGGCGGCCGCCTCCGAGGCTCCCGTCTACGACCTCGTCTTCTGCGATCCGCCCTATACACTCGCCGCCGGTCTCGACGCCGCTCTCCGCGCCGGACTGGCGCAGATCGTCGATCGGGATGGGAAGCTCGTCCTGGAAACAGCCGCCCGTGAGCCCCTCGAACTGGGACTGCCCGTGATCAAGGAACGCGAATACGGAGACACGCTGCTGCGCATCCACTCGCTCCGGGAGGAGGAGAGATGAGCGCCGAGGATCCCCGCGTCGCAGTCTGCCCGGGGAGCTACGACCCGGTCACCAACGGCCACCTCGACGTGATCACGCGGGCGGCCAACGTGTTCGACAAGGTCGTCGTCGGGGTGGTCAACAACCCGGTGCGCAAGCAGCAGACGCTGTTCACGGCCGAGGAGCGCAAGCAGTTCATCGAGGACGCCACGGCCGATCTCGGCAACGTCGAGGTCGGCGTGATGAGCAATCTCCTGGTCGAGTTCGCGCGCCAGAACAAGGCCATCGCGATCATCAAGGGGCTGCGGGCCATCTCGGACTTCGAATACGAGTTCGAGATGAACCAGCTGAACCGGAAGCTCGCCGCCGAGATCGAGTCCATGTACATCTTCGCCTCCGCGAACTACAGCTTCCTCTCCTCGACAGGGGTGAAGGAGATCGCGACCTTCGGGGGCGACGTCGGCGATCTGGTTCCCGGCCCGGTTGCAAAGGCGCTTGCGGAAAGGCTTTCGCGCTAGCGGTCCTCCGTGCGTGGGGGCTGGGCAGGAGCTTGCAGTTCGCCCCAGAAGCGGGCACCGGGCACCCCGAAGTCGCGCGGTGCGTAATCTTTACGACCCAACATGGACGTTCTAGTACTGATCGACAAGCTCGACGATCTGGTCCACAACGCGCGGCCCGTGCCGCTCACGGACCAGGTTCGCGTTGACCGTGAGGAGATCTACGACCTCCTCGACCAGATGCGCGCCACGATCCCCGAGGAGATCAAGCAGGCCCGGTGGATCGTCAAGGAGCGGCAGGAGATGCTGGCCGAGGCCAAGCGTGAGGCCGAGCGGATCGTCAAGGAGGCCCGCGAGCAGCAGGCCCGCCTCGTCGCGAACGAGGAGATCACGCGACAGGCCGAGCGTGCGGCAGAGGAGATCGTCGAGGAGGCCCGTGAGCGCGAGCGTGAGATTCGCCTCGGCGCCGAGGACTATGCCGACGACATCCTCTCGACGCTCGAGGTCAACCTCCAGAAGTTCCTCCAGGCGGTGCAGCGCGGTCGTGACCGTCTCCAGGGCCGCGAGCGCGAGCCCAGCGAGATCGGCTAGCCGCAGCATCTGAAGCGGCGACGAAAGTCGCCGCGCCTGATGCCGGGCGACGACGGCGATCTCGTTTGTGGAGAGATCGGCTAGCCGCAGCATCTGAAGCGGCGATGGCGATCTCGTTTATGCAGAGATCGGCTGACCGCAGATCGCCTAGGCCCCGGGCGGCCTTGCCGGCGGGGCCGCTGCGGCCGGTGGGAGCCGCATCTCCTCAGCCACGGTCCGGAGCGCGCTGTCGGGCACCTGAATCGGCCCGCGGGTCGGGCGATCGAGGTCGCAGGTGACGAACAGCAGGCCCGTCACCAGCACGGCCGCGAGGGAGACCGCCACGACCCCCCGCCCGACGATGGCCAGATAGGCGGCGAGCAGCCCGAGCGCGAGCGCCGCTCCGAGGACCTCCAGGAACAGCACCGCCCCCGGGACCCGGTTGTTGAGGCCTGCGACGCGGGTCGCCTGGGCGTCGATCATCTCGTTCAGCGTCTCCTCGTACAGCCGAGGCGCGCTGTCGATCGGCCGGAGCGCGATCGCGTGTCCGTTCAGGGCCCAGAGCCGGCGCTGCATCTCGTCCTCCCGCTCGATGGCGGCAACAGCCCGGGCGCTCTCCGGGATGTAGTTGGTGAGGTTCACCGCGCTCGTGGCGTAGGTCCTCAGCAGCACAAGCGACTTGGTCCGGATGGGCTCGGGCAGCGTCTGTGCTCGGAGGAAGGTCGTGCCGATCGTGTTCGCCTCGTCCACCACCGCATCCCGCCGGTTCTCGTAGCGGGTAACGGCAAGGGAGAGGCCGAAGGCGAGGATCAAGCCGACGACGCCGAGCAGCGCGGCCTGCAGCACACCGAACGGCTCCTTCAGGGTGTCCGAGAGGTGGCGAACCCGCCGCCCGAGGAAGACGCCGATCGCGGTCGCGCCGAGCACGGCCACGGCCAGCACGAGTGCCACCTCGAAAGTAGTGAGCTTGAAGAACCAGATGCCGCTGGACGCTATCGGCCGCGGCGTGCATGCAGGGTTGTCCGTCAGAGAAGCTCGACGCGGCCGGTCTCGACGTCGCAGAGGGCCGACGCGACGCGCAGCCTGCCGGCCTCGACCGCCGGGCCGATGACCGGGCCCGCCCCGGCCAGCTCCTTCGCCTGGGCCCGCGCGTTCGCCTCGACGCAGTTCGCCACCGTCCGCTGGTCGGCCGGTATCGACCGCACGCTGGGCACGACCGCATCGACGACCGCGCTGATCGCGCCGAACCGCTCGGCGGGAAACTCGGCGCTGCCGTCCGCCACTCCCATCGCGGCATTGACGGCGCCGCAGTCGCTGTGGCCCAGCACCATCACGAGCTGCACCCCGAGCTCGGCGACCGCGTACTCGGTGCTGCCGAGAGTGCCGGTGTCGATGCTGTTGCCGGCCACCCGCGAGACGAAGAGGTTGCCGCGGTCGAGATCGAAGAGCAGGGCGGCTGAGACCCGTGAGTCGGAGCAGGCGATGATCGCGGCGAACGGCCGCTGGCCCTCGGCATGGCGCTCGCCGAGTGGCGAATGGCTTGGAAGTCGTCGGTCTCCGGCCAGGTGGCGGCGGTTGCCATCCATCAGGGCATTGAGGGCCTGGTCGGCCGTCTGCGGGTGGCTCGCGCTCTCCATCGAAGGCGGCAACCTACAACTAGGCTGAATCCATGGAGGAGCTGGCGGCTGGGATCCGGTTGGTGCTCGCCGATCTCGGCATCGACGCCGGGCGGCTGGAGCTCTCTCGCATCCCCGGGGGGGCGTCGCGCGAGACCTGGCTCGCGGAGGGCGAGAGCGCCCGCTGGGTCCTCCGCCGTGACCCGAGGGGCTCGGTCTCCCTGGTGCCGATGGCCGAGGAGTTCGCCCTTCTCTCCCGCGCCGCGGAGGCGAACGTGCCCGTAGCGGCCCCCCTTGCCTTCGAGCCCGATGGAGGCCGCTTCGGCTCACCCGGCCTGCTGATGGCTTACGTCCAGGGAAGCTCGGTCGCCCCCCGGATCCTGCGCAAGCCCGAGTTCGAGCACGCCCGCACGGTGCTGACCGGGCAGCTGGGGGAGGCGCTCGCCCGGATCCACGCGGTCGACACGGACTCCGTCGACGGGGTCCTGCCGCAGCCCAGCACCGATCCGGCCCTCGACCAGATCTCGGAATGGGAGCGGCAGCTCGACGAGATCGGGGAGCCGCTGCCCGCCGTGGAGCTCGGCCTTCGGTGGCTGAGGGCCCACGCTCCTGAGCCGGCCGAGACACGGCTCGTGCACGGGGACTTCCGGCTCGGCAACTTCATCGTCGACGAGTCCGGCCTCGCGGCCGTGATCGACTGGGAGCTCGCCCACCTCGGCGATCCGGCGGAGGACATCGGCTGGCTCTGCATCCGCTCCTGGCGATTCGGCAACGACGACTCCCCGGTCGCGGGTGTGGGGCGACTCGACGCTTTCCTCTCCGCCTACGAGTCGGCAGGCGGCGCCCCCATCGATCGGGACCGCGTCCGCTACTGGGAGGCCTTCGGCAACGTCAAGTGGGCGGTGATCTGCGCCCGCCAGGCCCACGACCACCTCGACGGGGTCCGCCGGAGCCACGAGCTCGCCTCCCTCGGCCGGCGGATCTGCGAACCGGAGTGGGACTTCCTGCAACTGGCGCAGGAGCCGGTCTGATGCAGGACCGCCCGACGGCGTCCGAGCTGCTCGATTCGGTCGCCGAGTACCTGTTCGCCGAACTGCGGCCCGAGGTGCCGCGCGAACAGCGCTTCAGGGTTCTGGTCGCGGCCAACGTCTGCGCGGTCGTCGCCCGTGAGATCAGGGCGGGGGACGCACCGGACGAGGAGGACCTGGAGCTGTTCGCGGAGCTGCTCGGAAAGGAGGTCGACGATCCGCGGGCCGCGGCGGCCGAGCTCTCCCGGCGAATCCGCTCGGGCGAGCTCGACGAGCGGATCGACGACATGGCCCCGCGCCTGGAGGAACATGTCAGGCGGAAGCTCGACGTCGCCCGCCCCGGCTACGACGCAAGTGCCTAGGCTCCCTCGCAGTCGAGGGAAGGAGCGAGATGGGCGAGCGCTGGTTCACAGAGGACGAGCTGAGCGAGATGTCGCGGCCGACCATGGACTGCGCCATCGAGGCGATCGACCGCGGGGACCTCGAGGAGGCAAAGGGCCTCTGCGAGCGCGAGAAGCACGAGTCGCAGTTCATGCACGACATGCTGGTGGACGGGATGGCGGGGCTGATCTCGTTCGTGCAGGAGAAGCTCGGGGACGAGGGCGTGCGCGAGGCCTGGGAGTGGAGCCTCGAGCGCAGCTGGAAGCAGAGCGTCGAGAAGATCGATGCAGCCGACCGCAAGGCGATCGCACAGGCGCTGGCAGCGACCTGGAGGGGGCATTCGACCGGCGGCGTGGGGCCGAATCCCGGCGCCTTCGAGATCACGGAGGACGAGGAGAAGCTCACCTTCACCATGAACCCCTGCGGCTCCGGCCAGCGCCTCTGGCGGAACGGCCGCTACGGCCCCGACGGCTGGGGGGTGACCGACTCGGCGCACGACTGGAGTTACGGGCGAGAGGGCTTTCCCCTCTATTGCACCCACTGCGCCTTCATGAACGAGCTTGGGCCGATCAACTGGATCGGCTACCCGGTCTACCCGTCGGAGCCGCCGGAGGACTTCGACCGCGACCCCTGCGTCTGGCACTGGTACAAGGACCCGGCGGACATCCCGGAGCGCCACTGGGAGCGCTACGGGAAGGAGCGAAGTTTCCCGGCCTAGTGCCGGCCCTCGGAGCCGAGGGTGAAGGTGTTGAGGCCGGCGCCCCCGTCGACGGCGATCTCCTGGCCGGTGACCTGACCCGCCTCCTCTGAGCAGAGGTAGGAGACGGCCGCGGCGATCTCGGCCGGCTCGACCATGCGGCCCGACGGCAGCAGCGGCATCAGGCGCTGCATCACCTCGTCGGGCATTCCCCTCACCTTCTCGGTGGAGACCATTCCCGGCAGCACGGCGTTGGCGGTGATGCCGCGGTTGACGTTCTCGGCGGCCAGCGTCTTCACCATCCCGAGCAGCCCGGCCTTCGAGGCGGAGTACGCGACCTGGCCGCGGAGCCCTGTCTTGGCCGCGCCCGACGAAATCGCGACGATCCGTCCCCAGCCTCGTTCGCGCATTCCCCGGAGACATGCCTGGATCGCACGAAACGCTCCGGTGAGGTTGACGTCGATGTCCCGCGACCACTGATCCGGGCTCATCCTGTGGGCGGGCGCGATCGTGTCCGTGATCGCCGCGTTCGAGACGCAGACGTCGATCCCGCTCAACTCCGGGAGCTCATCCGACCTCAGGTCGAGCCGCAGGTCGCAGCCCTCGTCGCGGTCGAGGGTGGTCACCTCGAGGCCGTCGGCGCGCAGGCGCTCCGCGATCGCCGCGCCAATGCCGCGGGCCGCCCCGGTGACGAGCGCCGTTCGCTCGTTCTCCGGCGTGCTCACAGCTCGGTCTCGTGTGCCCCTGCGCGGCCGGCGTCGGTCTTCTCGTAGAAGCGGCCGAGGAGCTGCAGCGTCTCCTCGGGATCGGCGCAGGTGTAGGCGTTCCAGGCCTCGGCTCGCAGCTGCTCGTCCAGAGGCTTGCCGACGGTGTCGAGGATGGTCTGCTTCGCCGAGCGCACCGCGCGCTGGGAGTTGCGCAGGATCTGGCCGGCGACGGTCTCGGCCTCCTGCATCAGGGTCTCGTGCGGGACCACCTTCGAGACCAGGTTCCATTCGAGCGCCTGGGCCGCGTCGATCGGCTCGGCGGTGAGCAGCATCTGCATGGCGACGCCCACGCCGGCGGCGTTGACCAGGCGGACGATCCCGCCGTCCCCGTGATGGAAGCCGCGCCGCGCCTCGAAGGAGCCGAACATCGCCCGGTCGGAGGCGATCCGGATGTCACAGGCGAGCGCGGTCTCGAACCCCCCCGCGAGCGCCCAGCCGTTGATCGCGCCGATGATCGGCTTGTAGATCCGGTGCATCCCCCGGGTGAAGCCGTTGAGGCCGAGCTCGGCGATCTGACGCAGGTCGTCCGGCTTCTGCTCCGTGATGATCGGCGGGATGTACTCCTTCAGATCGGCGCCGGCGCAGAACGCGTCGCCCGTCCCCGTGAGGATCGCGACGTCGACCGAGTCGTCCTCGGCGAAGTCGGCCCAGGCGGCGATCATCGCCCGGTGCACCTCGGGGCTGACCGCGTTGCGCGCCTCGGGCCGGTTGATCGTCAGGTAGGCGATCCGGTCCCGTTTCTCGTAGAGGACGACTCCCTCTTCGGCCGACGGCGGCGGCCCTGGTCGATCGGGATTGTGGTGCGCCATCTGGGTCTCCTTCTGCTCGAGTCGGGGCGAGATCGTATGCCGCCGTTGACACTTGGCGATCCGCGCGCATAGGGTCGTCTCACTGCAGGGTGCGCGAAAGGAAAGGGGAAAGGCATGCTGACTCGCTTGCGAAAGGGCGCAACCTTCTCGAATGTGGTCGCGTTGCTCGCGTTGTTCGTCGCGCTCGGTGGCGCGGCGTACGCCGGCACCAAGATCAGCGGGAAGTCGATCAAGAACAACACGATCGCGAAGAAGAAGTTGAAGAAGAACGTCCTCAAGGGCCTCGATGTCTGCCCGAGTGGGGCGACCAATTACACGGACGGCATCTGCTATAGCGGCCAGTTCGCCCCGAACGACTGGGACGTCGCCGCGCGTGACTGCGCGAACAAGGGCCTCCGCCTGCCGGATCTCGGTGAGGGCCTCCTGGTCACGAACAAGACGGCGCTGCCGTACATCTGGACGACCGATGTGTCAGACACCGGTCCGCCGAGCACACGCGTGATCGTGCGCACCGAGGACACCGGTTTCAGCCGGATCGCAACGATTCAAAAGGGCGGGCCGGTTGCCTATGTCTGCGTGCTGAACGCGACCAACCCGCAGAGCTAGAAGTTCGATTCAGCCGTAGGTGGCGCGGACGACCGCGAGGTCGTCCGCCCGCCACGTCACCTCGCCACCGCACCAGTCGGCGAGGTGGTCGGCCGTATCGGGGAAGTCGAAGCCGGGCTCGATCGGCGTCACCTGTTCGTCTGCCTTGACCACGTCGCCGATCACCAGGGCCCGAGACTGCTCGCGGACCCGCCGGAAGAGCGTGCGCTTGGCGTCCTCACGGAGATGGTGCACCGACAGCACCGAGATGACCAGATCCCAGGGGCCGTCCGGCAGCGGGTCCTCCATGCGGGCGAGCTGGACGTCGTCGTACTCCTCCCGCAGGCGATAGACCATGTCGGGGCTCGAGTCGAGGCCGATCACCCACGCGTCGGGGTAGGCCTGGAGGAGTGCGCGAGTGGTCTCGCCCGTGCCCATGCCGAGCTCCAACACCCGGTCCGGGGCGAATGGGATGGCGTCGACGGCGGCCCTCTGAAGCTCGTCGTAGCGCGGCACCTCGGCCCGAATCTCCTCCAGGTAAGTCTCCGGGTTCCAGTGGAATTGCGCGCCCAAGGTGTCTCGCTACCCTCGAGGCGAGTGTATGCGGAAGGCGGAATCGTCGATCTGGAGCGCCTCGGGCTGTCGTCGGGACAGGCGCGGGCACTCGATCTCGAGGTTGCGCTCGACCCGATCGAGCTCGGCGGTCAGACCTATGAGGCGGACGGTGCCGACGAGGCGCGCCTGGATGTCTCGAGGACGACCACCGGCTATGCACTTCGCCTCCGCTTCCGCACCGAGCTGATGGGGCCCTGCGTCCGCTGTCTCGACGAGGCCTCGAACGAGATCGAAGTGGACGCCCGTGAGGTGGATCAGGCATCCGCCCGCGACGAGGAGCTCCGCAGCCCCTACGTCAGCGACGGCGAGCTGGACGTGCACAGATGGGCGAACGACGCTGTGGTGCTCGCGCTCCCGGACCAGCTTCTCTGCCGCCCCGACTGCGCGGGGCTCTGCTCGGTCTGCGGGGAGTCCCTCAACGACGCCGACCCCGAGGCGCATCGCCACGCGCAGGCCGGCGACCCGCGGATGGCGAAGCTCAGGGACCTGAGGCTGGACTGAATGCCACAGCCGGGGCCGGTCAACCTCTACTCGGACACCCAGACCCGGCCGAGCCAGGCGATGCGCGCCGCCATCGCCTCAGCCGAGGTCGGTGACGAGCAGAAGCGCGAGGATCCGACCACGACCGAGCTCGAGGGGCGCGTCGCCGCCCTCCTGGGCAAGGAGGCTGCGGTCTTCCTGCCCTCGGGGACGATGTGCAACGAGATCGCAATCCGGGTGCACGTGCGGACTGCCGGTGACGAGGTCTTCCTCGGAAGGCGCTCGCATCCGATCGAGGCCGAGGCCGGCGGCCCGGCCGTGCTCTCGGGCGCGGTGCTGACCGTCCTCGACGGGGATCGCGGCACCTTCACCGGCGACGCCCTCGAGGGGGCCGTTCGCGCCCATCCGGTGGACGACCGGTACTCGCCTCAGCCGCGGCTGGTCTGCGTCGAGCAGACCGCCAACCTCAGCGGCGGCGCGGTCTGGCCGCTGGAGCGGATGCGGGGGGTCCTCGACGTCGCCCGCGCGCACGAGCTCAGGGCCCACCTCGACGGGGCGCGGCTCCTGAACGCCGTCGTGGCGAGCGGGGTGGACGCCCCGGACTGGGCGGAGGGCTTCGACACCGCCTGGATCGACTTCAGCAAGGGACTGGGAGCGCCGGTCGGCGCCTGCCTCGCGGGCTCCGAGGAGTTCATCGCCGAGGCCTGGCGCTGGAAGCAGATGCTCGGTGGGTCGATGCGACAGTCCGGCATCCTGGCCGCCGGGGCCCTCTTCGCCCTCGAGCACAACGTCGAGCGGCTCGCGGACGATCACCTGCGGGCGCGCCGTCTGGCGGAGGGACTCGCCGAGCTCCCCGGAATCGGCCTCGATCCCGCCGTGGTCGAGACGAACATCGTCGTCTTCGAGGTCACGGACGCCGCCGGGTTCTGCCGGAGGCTGGAGGAAGAGGGCGTCCGCATGGGAGCGCTCGACGAGCACCAGGTCCGGGCCGTGACCCACCTCGACGTGGACGACACCGGCATCGAGCGAGCCCTGGAGGCCGCGCGGAGCGTCGTCTCGGCGGGCGTCGGCTGAGCCTGCGCCGGCTCGGGCGCTGCCAACAGCCTGATCCAGCCCAGCGGCCGCTATCCTGCCGCCCTCATGGCGGTCCCCAAGAAGCGACAGTCGAGAACGCGGCGTGACAAGCGCCGCGCCCAGCACAAGGTCTCAGCCGCGCGGCTGAACGAGTGCCCGCGGTGCCACAGCCTCCGCCTGCCGCACCGGGTGTGCCCGACCTGCGGCACGTACGCCGGTCGTGAGGTGATCCGCCACGAGGCGCCCGACACGGCGCCCGCCGGCGGGCAGTCGACGACGGCTGAGTAATGCCCGCCGTTGAACCGGTTGCCCTCGACGCCTACGGGGCGGACGGGGGACCCGACCTGGTTCTGGAGGGAGCCCGCCTGGCGGCCGCCGACGGCATCCCCGTTCGCATCTTCGGGCCCGGCAGCCTCGACCTTCCCGACGGGGTGGAGCTCGACGCGACGACGGAATGGATCGGGAACGAGGCCGAGCCCGTGGCAGCGGTCCGTGCGACGCCCGAGGCCTCGATCGTCCGGGCCGCGGCCGCGGTGGCCGACGGAACCTGCAGCTCGCTGGTCAGCGCCGGCTCGACCGGCGCCACGATGACCGCCGCGCTTTTTGCCCTGAAGAGGGCCCAGGGAGTTCACCGCCCGGCGCTCGCCGTCCAGATACCCGTGCCCGACCGTGACGGTGTGCCTCTCCTCTTCCTCGACTGCGGAGCGAACACGGACGTGCGACCGCAGCACCTGATCCAGTTCGCCTACCTCGGCTCGGCCTTCAGCGCCGCGGTGCTCGACGTGGAGACCCCGCGGGTCGCCTTGCTCTCCGTGGGAGAGGAGCAGAAGAAGGGACGGGGCGACGTGGTCGAGGCGCACCAGGCCCTCACTTCGGCCAGCGGCATCCGATTCATCGGCAATGTGGAGGGACGTGACCTGCTGACGGACGAGGCCGACGTCGTCGTCACCGACGGATTCACCGGCAACGTCACCCTGAAGACACTCGAGGGGACCGCGAGGGCGGTGGCCGATGCAGTCGGCGTCGCGGCTCGCTCCAACCCGGTGTCGGCCGTCGGGGGCATGCTGCTGCGTCCCGCGCTCGGTGGGCTGCGCCGGACGATGGATCCCAACGCCGTCGGCGGGGCGATCCTGCTCGGCCTGCGGGGGGTGGCGGTCGTGGCTCACGGCAGCTCGACCCCGGAGGGGATCGCGAACGCCGTGCGACTCGCACACCGCGCCGTGACGGAGCGCGCGGTCGAGCGCACGGGCGAGCTCCTGGCCGCTTCGGGCGCAACGCGCGATGCCCTGCGCGAGGAGCCCTCGGGAACGGGAGGGCGATAGGCGATAATGGCCGGCATGGAGCGCAACGAGGTCATGAAGCTCGTCCGGGAGCACCTGAGCACCGAGCTCGAGGTGTCCCCCGACCGGATCCAGCCCGAGACCCGCTTCCGGGAGGATCTCGACGCGGACTCCCTCGACCTCTACGAGCTCGTGATGGAACTCGAGGATCGCTACGGGATCCGCGTCAGCGAGGAGGAGGCAGCCCGGATCGAGACCGTGGGGGATGCCGTCGACTTCGTGACCGGACGAGTGGCGGCGGCCTAGGAGGGCTTCGACCTGATCCGATGACACCCGGCACCGCCACGCTGGCGGAGCTGTTCGCGGACGCCCCCGAAGAGCTGCGCCGGCAGGCACTCTCTCACTCATCGTGGGTTGAGACCCGCACTCAGTCCTACGGCCGGCTGGCCTTTCTCGGCGACAGCGTGCTCGGCCTCTCGGTCGCCGCGCTGCTCTTCACCGAGCACCCGGACGCCGACATCGGCGAGCTCACCAAGATCCTCAATCAGGCCGTCAGCGGGCGAGCCTGCGCCGAGGTGGCCCGCCAGCTCGGCCTGCCGGACATGCTCGCCGCCCAGGCGCCCCAACAGGGCGATGGGCTGCCCGTCGAGACCCTGCTCGCCTCGGAGCGGACGCTGGCCTCCGTCTGCGAGGCCGTGATCGGCGCCAGCTATCTCGCGCACGGGTTCGAGACGACCTCGCGGGCGGTCGTCACCGCTTTCGGCGAGGAGGTCGAGCAGGCGACCCGCGAGCGCCTCGACTTCAAATCCGAGCTGCAGGAGCGCCTCGCGCGAAACGGCGAGACCGTCAGCTACGAGGTGACCGGGGAGGAGGGGCCACCGCACGACCGCCGCTTCGATGTGCGCGCCACCGTCGACGGCGACGAGATCGGAGCCGGCTCGGGGAGGAGCAAGAAGGAGGCAGAGCAGGCTGCCGCCGAGCGAGCGCTCGAGAAACTCCGCTCCTAGCGGGCTTGGCGTCCGAAGTGGGCGCGAGGCTTCCGATACCTGGCACCCTTCCGACCTCCATGTACCTGAAGGCGATCAACCTGAAGGGCTTCAAGTCCTTCCCCGACCGCACCCGGCTCACCTTCTCGCCGGGGGTGAGCGTGATCGTGGGGCCCAACGGCTCGGGAAAGTCGAACATCACCGACGCCGTCCTCTGGGCCCTCGGCGAGCAGAGCCCGACGGCCGTGCGCGGCCAGCAGATGCGCGACGTGATCTTCGCCGGAGGCAACGGCCAGTCGCCCCGTCGCTTCGCCGAGGTCGAGGTCGTCATCGACAACAGCGAGGGTCGCGCTGCGAGCGAGTTCTCCGAGATCTCGATCTCGCGCCGGATCGAGCGAAACGGCGACGGCGAGTACCGGCTGAACGGGGCTCGCTGCCGGCTGGTCGACATCCTCGAGGCGCTGGCCGACACGAACATGGGCCGAGAGGCCCACTCGGTGATCAGCCAGGGCAAGGTCGAGCAGATCGTCAATTCCAAGCCCAAGGACCGTCGCCTGTTGATCGAGGAGGCGGCCGGCCTCGGCAAGCACCGCAAGCGTCGCCACAACGCCCAGCTCAAGCTCGACCGCACCCGCGACAACCTCGAGCGGGCCATGGACGTCGAGCGGGAGGCCCGCTCGCGGCTGCGTCCACTGAAGCGCCAGGCGGAGGCGGCCGAGCGGACGGCGAAGCTCGAGCGCGAGTCCGATGAGCTGCGCGCGCGGATCGTCGCCGACGCCCTGCGAGCCCAGCAGGGGCAGCTCGCCGCCGCGGATCGGAAGCTCTCGGAGGTTCGCGCGAGGCGCGACTCGGTCGAGAAGCGCTTCGAGGAGGTCCGGGCCCGCCGCACGGCGATCGAGGAGCGGATCGCCGCCGGCGAGGAGGGGCGTCGCCGTCACGGCGAGGCCCTGGCTGAGGCGCGGGCCGCGACGGAGCGGGTGCGTGCCCGGGCCGAGTCACTGGAGGTCGCCGAGCGCGACCTCCGCGCGGTGCTCGGCGAGCGCCAGTTGCGCCTGGAGGCTCTCGAGGCCGAGCCGAACGAGGAGGCGACCGCGAGCCGGATCGCAGAGCTCGAGGCGGACCTGGCCAAGCTCGGCGCCGATACGTCCGAGGAGGGGACCCGCCTGCGACGGGTGGCGGATCAGGCCGAGGTCAAGCGAGCGTCGGCCGAGCAGGCGCTCCAGCCGCTGCAGGCCTCGGCGGAGGAGGCCGCCGCCGCGCTGCGCCAGGCGACCCAGTTGCAGGAGGGGGCGCTGGCGGAGTCGCGCAAGGCGGCCGAGCGGAAGGCGGCGCTGGTGGGCGAGCTGGCGGCGGTCGAGGCGAAGCTCGCCGCCGCGGCGGTGGAAGGTGAGCACGAGGCCCTCGCCGGCCTGATCGAGACGGGCTCCGGCCTCGAGCGCGCCGTCTCAGCCGTGCTCGGCGAGAGGCTGCGCGCGTCGATCGTGGGCTCGATCGACGAGGGCCGCGAGCGGCTCTCCGGCGCTGAGGGCGCGGCGCGGGCGCTGATCACATCGCCTTCCGGACCGGAATCCTCGCGGCCCCCCAAGGAGGGGGCGCGTCGCCTTCTCGACCTGATCGAAGCCCGCGGCGAAGCCGGGCCGATCACCGAGCGCCTGCTCGCCGACGCCTGGCTCGTGGACGACCTCGACGACCTCGGTGACGGCTTTGCCGGCGTCGCGGTGACACAGAACAACGCGCTTTATCACATTCCCGGCATCGATGGAGAGAACCACGCCACGCGCATCGACGCCAATCAGACCAAGGTGCTGAGCAAGGCCGAGTGGCGCTCGCCGACAGACGTGATCGACGTGATCCGGTTCTGGGGCGGCATCACGGACTACAAGCACAACGAGATCGGGCTCGAAGATCCGCTCGACCCTAGCACGCTCGGCGTGCGTCAAACCTTCACCAACAAAGAGCAGGAGGCCCGCGTCGAGGTCACGCTCAAGCCGTTCAATCTGCGCTTTGCGGAACTCACCACGGCGATCGGCGTGCAGGCCGGGCATCAGGAGCTCACCGCGCCAAGCCCGGACGATCCCGGCAGCCCCGTCAACGGCTTGTGGAGCCCGAACAACAACAGGCGCATTGCCAGCTACATCTTCAACGAATTCAAGTTCAGCGAGACCACCAAGGCGCAGGTCGCGGGCCGTATCGAGAACGTCCACCTCAACGGCACGGTGCCCGACTTCACCTCGCTGATCTTCGATGCAAGCGTGCCGGGCGATATAGGTCCTTCCATCGGCCGCAGCCCTGACTTCACGCCGAAGAGCGCGAGCATCGGGCTGATCCAGAACCTGCCGTGGTATAATCTGGTTGCCAGCATCACGGCACAGCATGTGGAGCGCGCGCCCAAGCCCGCGGAGCTGTTCTCCCGAGGCCCGCACGACGCCACCGCAACGTTCGATATCGGCAATCCGAACCTCAAGATCGAAGCCGCCAATTCGATCGAAGCCGGGCTTCGGCGCGCCGTGGGCCCGTTCCGCTTCGAGCTCACCGCCTACTACACCAGGTTCAACGGCTTCATCTTCCGTGCGCTCACTGGCAACACCTGCAGCGAGTCGGCGTGCGTCGCCGGCCCGGGGGGGGGATTGAACCAGGCGGTCCACTCCCAGCGCGGCGCTACCTTCCGCGGCGCCGAGGTCCAGAGCCAGGTGGGGGGGGCGCCACTGTGGGCGGGAGGGG
>Ga0081540_1000266_pt1 | contig 54692 bp, 47 predicted proteins | sample TabmetS2T1R1_FD_71024 | JGI IMG/M metagenome (GOLD analysis project Ga0081540, IMG submission 71024) | Tabebuia heterophylla rhizosphere microbial communities from the University of Puerto Rico - S2T1R1 | ecosystem: Host-associated > Plants > Roots > Rhizosphere ...
TTCGCGGATTTCGTCCGGCGTCTGTGCCTTGCCTTCTGCGATCAGGCCCGCCGCCGAACAGAGCTGGCCCGGGGTGCAGTAGCCGCACTGGAAGGCGTCGTGATCAATGAAGGCCTGCTGCAAAGGATGCAGCGTCCCATCCTTTGCCAAACCCTCAACGGTGGTGACGCTGGCGCCGTCCGTCATGACGGCGAGAGCGAGGCACGAGACGACGCGTCGCCCGTCGACCAGCACCGTACAGGCGCCGCACTGGCCGTGATCGCAACCCTTCTTGGTGCCGGTAAGGTCGAGATGATCGCGAAGGGCGTCGAGCAGGGTTACCCAGGGTGCCACGCTGAGCTCTCTGCTGACGCCATTGACGGTCAGATCGATTGCGATCTTCTCCGCCGCCACAATTGCCCCGTGGCCGGGCGAGCTAGACTGCGTCATTGCGATCTCCGCTGCGTCGTCATTGGCTGTCTGGAAAGTGCAGGCATAAAAATTTTCGCCGGCGAGATCTCGTCAGAGAGGCCGGCTCGGCATCATACATGGGGTTGTTCTGGCCGCATGCGTCGGGTCGTTCTGGCTGGCATGCATCGTGGGACCGGCTTGGCAACGAGCTCGTCACAAATTGAGGTCATGCTGGCTACCCATCTCGCTCGGCGACAGCTTTGGCAAACGCCGACAGCGTTGCCGCGGTGGCTGGTGCGGCCCCGATCGGTGAAATGTTGTGTTCGTTCGTGACCTGATCTTGGGCAGAGCTGCCCGCTTCGTGTGCGTTGCGCGACGCCGAACGTCGCCGGACAAGGCCGACGCCTGCCGCCGCTGCGGTGCTACGAACGCCGCGCCGGGTCGGCGATGACGATGTCGCGGACATCGCTGGTCTCCTTGGCGTGGTGCGCGGTGCGGCCGTCAGGATGCTCTAGCCAGCGCTGGGAACCAATCGTGCATGCGGTTGTGGGACCTAAACGTTGGTATGGTGGCGTCGGCGGCCTCGCCCGTTAACCTTCGGGGAACTTGTCCGGGCGATGGAGCCAGGCCGAAAAGTGGTCGGCTTAGGCGTGGCAAACGCTGGCGAAGGTCTCCCCAGTCGCAGCGGTCCGATCCGGCAGTTGGCTTGATGGCGCCTCGGAGCGGAACGGCCGGCACCGCGCCAAGCCTTGCGCAGCCTCACGGGAGTGCTGCGTCACATGTAGCTCTGCGTCGAGATGGCTCTCCATCACCCTCTAGTCGAGCTCTCAACATCCGCCGTCCCGTGGCGGGTTATGATCGCGCCAGCAAGGTCGCTCACAAGTCCCCTATCAGGGCTGCCAAATCCAGTTCGCCGTCTCGTGTCTGGAAGCCGCGCGGCACCGCGTCTTTGGTCCGGTTCTGGGCCTCCGGGCTGCGTGCGCGCTCAAGGAACAGATTGGAGTCGCGACGGAACTCATCGGGCGGCGCCAGCGCGATCGCGTTGACCCGGTCCTTGACCGCCACCAGGCCGGCGGCCGGAAGCCGTGCGATGCGCTGCGCGAGCGATCTGACAAAGTCGCCGAGCGCGCTGGCGGGCAGCGCCCGATTGATCCAGCCATATCTTTCGGCCAGCTCAGCGTCGTAGTCCGCCGCGCTCAGTATGACCTCGAGCGCCCGGCCACGACCCATAACTCGGGATAGGTGCTGAATGCCGCCCGCGCCGGGAACCAGGCCGAAGCCAGTTTCCGGTTGAGCAAAGATCGCCGACTCTCGGGCGCCAAAGCACATGTCGCACGCCAGCACGAACTCGCTGCCGGCGCCGCGGACGCGACCCTCAACCTGGGCGATGGTGACGAGGCGGCTAGCGCTTAGGTAGCGAAACAACAGGCCGAGCGATGCTTCGCCGGTCAGCTTCGCGGTCGCATCCCGGTACTCCGCAATGCGGGTCACATCGACGTGCGCGATGAAATAGTCGGGGTCGCCGCTCTTGAATACAAGCACCTTGATGGCGTCGTCGGCCTCGGCTTGCTCAAGGAGGCAGACCAGGTCGCGCACCAGCGGTGGTCCCAGCAGGTTCATGGGCGGGGCGTTGATCTCGACGAACAGAACGCCGCCTGCATTGCCCACGGTCAGCGTTTCAAAAGCCATAGCGATCTCCCCATTCCTTTGCAGACCACACCCGCGCCGGCCGGGGCATTGCCCGTGGCTCGGCTGGGGGCACCCAAGTCAATGTCTTCGGCCATCTCGAGGCTTTTGTGCACGGCGCGGTAACTTGGGGGTAGCGATGTTGAGCAATCTCCAGCGGCTTCGGGTAGGCTCGGGTCCGCTAGCGCTCGCACCGCCGCGGGGAGGCCCCCGTGTGCCATGACAACCTTCCTTCTGAACCTTCCTTCTGAACCTTCCTTGGCGAACGGGACGCGTGGAGCCCTTTTAGCGAAGCATGCCCGCCCGGACGGCCGAGACCAATCGTACCTGCGATTGTTTGGCCTACACCTTGGTATGAAGTGCGGGAAAAAGCACTCCAATCCGTGGCCCGGCGCGGCTTGCCGCTATAGCGCAGCAATCGAGGCGACGACTTCCTCTGTGCTCACAGTGGCACTGGCGTAGTGCGGGATGTTAATGTCGAGAGCGGCGTGCATGTGCTCCGGCGAATAGTCCGCCGTCGCGTCTTTCACGACGGTGACGTCGTAACCGAGCTCGGCAGCATAGCGCACGGTCGCTTCGAGGCAGGTATGTGCGATCAGCCCAATGGCGATGAGCTGATGGATGGCGTGCTTTTTGAGCTGCAAATCCAGATCGGTGTTGGCAAAGCCGCTGGAGCACCAATGCTCGCTGGCGACAATCTCACCCGGCTTGGGCACGAACTCGGCACGGATTTCGCCGCCCCAGGTGCCGTATTCGAAGCTCTTGTTTCGCCACGCCGCCCTCTGAATGGGCGCAATGTATTTCCAAGTTTCGTAGTCACCGGGCCGGTAGCGATGATGCATGGCGTAGTAGACCGGAAGCTGCGCGCTGCGCGCGGCGTTAAGGACCTGCAGCATATGCGAAACACAGTCATTGGCTTCGGCAACGGCCCGAATGCGCCCCCATAGCTTGCCGCCTTCGGAAATGAAGTCGTTATAGGGGTCGATCACCAGGAGTGCGGTGAGCTGCTTGTCGAATGTCGGTTTTGTCATGGCTTTTCTCGATCATGGTGAGCATGCGATTGCTATGCTGCGCGGTACTCAAGGTGCATAACGATGAAGATGCAGTCTCCGCGGGCTTGTCCAGCGGTGGCGAGCATGGAGGCGACCACACCGGGTGGCCCGCCCAGGCGGATTGCGCCTGCCCTCTACTTCACCAGTGTGATGAGCGGCTTGTCCTTTTCGACCACATAGGTGGCGAGCTCCGCGGCGCTGCCGGTGCCGATGTTCTTGGCGGAGTGGACCACTCCGGCCGGGACGAACAAGACGTCACCGGCCTTTACCGTCACCGGCTTGCCGCCGATCCGGTACTCCAGCGTGCCTTCGAGAACATAAATGATCTCTTCGCCCGGGTGGGTATGATCAGGGGCGACATATCCCGGGTCGAAATCGACGCGCACCTGGATGACCTGGCGTCCGGGAGCACTGAGATCGTGCTGCTGCAGGTCGGTTCGTTTGCTGCCCGCCTGCTGGGCCCCTGCCATGTGCATGGCCATGCCGCTCGCGGCTATGAACATCGCGGCCGCTATGACGGTAGTTGTTTGCATGTGCACGTCCTTTGCTGTTCAAACACCCGGGTAAGGGTTGACCTGAACTCGGCGGAGAGCCCGGCGCTCCAGATGCGCCCTCGAGCGCGTGCGCCGAGCTAGCGCAACGTTTTGAAGGCTGCCCGCAACTCGGCACTGAACAGCTCCGGCTGCTCCCAGGCCGCGAAGTGGCCGCCTTTGTCGACCTCATGGAAATAGATCAGGTTGCGATAGGCGCGCCGGGCCCAGCTTTCCGGGGCGCGATAGACGTCGTCTGGAAACACCGTGATGGCGACCGGGAGTGAAATTTCAGCCGTCTTTTGCGCCGCCGCGACAATGACGCTGCCACGGGCGCCGTTTTCCCAGTAGAGCCGCGCCGCGGAGGTGGCCGTGTTCGTCAGCCAGTAGAGGGTGATGTTGTCGAGCACGTCGCTTTGGCTGGGGGACTGGGCGGGATCGGAGCTATAGGTCCAGTCCTTGAAACCGGGATGCACCAGGATCCAGGCTGCGAGCCCGGCGGGCGAGTCCGTGGCACCGTAGCCGACCGTCTGCGGACGGGCCGTCAGCATGGTGAAATACGCCGAGTTCCCACGCTTTGCGCTCGCCATGAGGGCTTCGACCACCGCGCGCTCCTGGTCGGAAAGGCCGTCGGGCATGGGTCCGCCGGCGAGCGCGGCCGCCACCTCGGGCGGCACGGTCGCCGGCAGATTGATGTGGATGCCAAGCAAGCCCGCGGCGGCTTGGCGCGCCATGGCGCTGGAAATGGGGGTGCCCCAGTCCCCACCCTGGGCGACGTAGCGCCCGTAGCCCAGACGCGCCATTAGCTCCGCCCAGGCGCGCCCGATACGGTCCGGGTCCCAACCGCTAGTCGTCGGCCGGGCGGAGAAGCCGTAGCCGGGCAAGGAGGGGATGACGACGTCGAATGCGTCCTCGGCGCTGCCGCCGTACGCGGTCGGATCCGTGAGAGGGCCAATGATCTTGAGTTGCTCGATAATGGAGCCTGGCCATCCGTGCGAGATGATGATCGGGAGCGCGTTGTTGTGACGCGAACGCACGTGAATAAAGTGAATGTCGAGGCCATCGATGGTCGTCATGAATTGAGGTAACGCGTTCAGTTTGGCTTCCGCCTTGCGCCAATCGTAGCGGCTGCCCCAGTACCGAAGCAGCTCCTGCAGTTTGGCCAACTGCGCCCCCTGCGAGGGATCCGATACGGTCTCCTTATCGGGCCAGCGTGTCGCGGCAATGCGTCTGCGGAGGTCGGCAAGCGCCGTCTGAGGCACGTGGACGCGGAATGGGCGAACGGCCGCGGCCGTCGCAGCCGACGCCGAAGGCACGGGCAAAAGGCCGACGGCACCCCCGGCGGCAACGGCGCTTGCCGCGAGGCGTAAAAGATCTCGCCGCGTTGGCGCTGCTGGATCCATGGCTATCGTTACCTAACGATTGGTTGGCAAGGCTCAGCCAGCTGATGGGCTGCGACGATGCGCAAAGCTGCGCTCAAGGCCAATCGTACGAGCGCGTGTTCGGATCACACTTTGGTATGAAAGGTAAGACAGCCGCGCTCGCCTTGCGCGACATCTGCCGGCGAGGGCCAGCGGATACCGTCGCCGAGCCATCAGCGAAAAGAAAGCCTCCCCCCGGCATTGCCCGCCAACGGGCGGGCTTGCGGGCCACGCCCCGGCAGGTAATGGATCACAATTGGCAGAGTTTTTTTCCCGCGTCCCTGTTGCCATGTCCAATGCCGGCGTGCGGCGCTCACAAGCGAGAGCCCGGGCCCAGATCCATTGCCCAGCTCCCGGGCCCCGATCCGGCAAGGCGGAAAAGCGCTCAGTCGGTCAGCATTTGCACGTCGAGTTGGGCAACGTGCTCGGGGTCGGCGATTGCGTCGATCGCGATGATTTTGCCGTCGGTGATCGTGAGCGCCAAGAGGACGCGCAGCCGTCCCTGCAGCACGACGGCCAGTCCCACGGCGCCATCGACGAGCGCCAGTCGAGCCGCCCGCGCCCGACCCTTGAACGTCTGGGCGACGGCGGCGCCGCCGTTGAGTGCGGGTGTCCCGCCCATTTGCACGGCCGCCCGATCGGCCCGGAAGGCGACCTCGGGATCAAGCACCGCCAGCAGCCCGTCAAAGTTGCCGTCGCGCGATGCAGCCAGAAAAGCGGCGGCAACCTCACGCTGTCGGGCCAAATTGTCGTCGGGGTTGAGCGGCCCTCCTTGCACCCGGCGACGTGCTCGGCTCGCAAGCTGGCGGGTGGCCACCGCTGAGCGGCCGATGATCGGTGCGATCTCCTCAAAGGCTAGATCGAACATGTCGTGCAGTACAAAAGCCACACGCTCGGCGGGTGTCAGCGTTTTGAGCACGACCAGCAACGCTAACCCAACCGAATCCGCGAGCAGCGCCGCGTGCTCTGGGTCATCGTCGGCCGCGACGGTCTCGGCCGCATCCTCAACGGTTGGCTCCTCGCGCCGGGTCTTGCGCGAGCGCAACATATCGAGACAGACGCGGGCGACCACGGTCGTCAACCAGCCGGTGAGGTTCGCGACCGCGCTGGTGTCGGAACGGCCGAGCCTGAGCCATGCTTCCTGCACGGCGTCGTCCGCCTCAGCTCGCGACCCCAGCATGCGATAAGCGACCGCGCGCAGATGCGCCCGATTCGCCTCAAATTGCTGCAGCAGCCAATTCGTTTCGTGCATTGGTCACATTTCCTCAGCGTCAGCCGTCATGCCTATGACGAAAAAAGATCCCGCCGATGTGACACCTCGGGCCGGGAATTCTTCGTCAGAAGCCAAATCCGGGCCCAACCGTCCGGTTTCAGCAAAACACGTGAAGGAGAGCCAATCATGCATGCTCGGATGCCGCACCCGGCCATGGTCTATCCCGATGCCATGAAAGCCCTGCAAGCTCTTGCCGCGGCAACGCGCAAGGGCGGCGTGCCGGAGCGGACGCTCGAACTCGTCAACCTGCGGGCGAGCCAGATCAACGGCTGCAGCGCTTGCGTTGACATGCACCCCCGCCTTGCCAAAAAGGCCGGTGAAACGGACGAGCGTCTGTTCGCCGTGGCGGCTTGGCGCGAGTCCCCTTATTTCACGGATGCCGAGCGCGCCGCTCTGGCGCTGACGGAGGCCTTGACGCGGGTAAGCGACCGATCGGACCCGGTGCCGGACGAAATCTGGACCGAGGCCGCACGCACCTACGATGAACCGTCGCTTGCGGCCCTCATCATTGCCATCGCCAACATCAATGTCTGGAACCGCCTCAACGTCGCCGTGCGGCAACCAGCCGGTGAATGGAAGCCATAAGCGACAGCGGCCAGGCGCGGTGCCGTTGGGCTGCAACGGGCCTAGCCGTTGCCGTGGCTGGCGCCGGGCAAGCAGACGTCCACGAGCCGCCTAGGTTTAGTATTGACTTACGGCTGGTGCCCGACGCCTCATCATCGCGCGCATGGGGATTTGGCGGCTCGCCAACTCTACGATCGGCAAGGCACAGGCGGTCGCCAGGCGCGTTGAACCTGAGCGCCGGCGCCTTGATCGCGACGGGCCACGTCGTGCTGAGATGCGCGAGCAGTTCAATTCGACCGCAGACCGCAGCCGGCTGCTCACGGCGTTTGCCCGAGACGCCGCCTGGAAAGGATAAAGCTCATGACCGACACTGCGCACGCACCCATCAAGCTGTTTCAGTTTCCACGCCTGTTCGCGATCCCGAATTTGAGCCCATTTTGCTGCAAGCTCGAGACGTGGCTGCGCATGGCACAGTTACCCTACCAGGTGATCGACACGCCCGATCCACGCAAGGCGCCAAAAGGCAAGCTGCCGTTCATCGAGGATGCCGGCAGGCGCATCGCCGATACCTCGCTCGTCATCGATTATTTGGCGAAAACGCGCGAGGTCGCTCTCGACCGCCAGCTTGATCCTTCGCAGCGGGCCATCGCCCTGCTCGTGCAGCGTACGCTCGAGGAACACTTTACGTTTGTCATCCTTTATACCCACTTCATTCGGGCGGAGGGGTGGAAACATTCCCGTGCCGCGTTCGATCCCGTGCCGGCGATCGCCCGGCCCTTGGTGGCGCGCATGGTGCGCCGGCGTATGCGCCAGATCCTCTGGACCCAGGGCATCCTGCGGCATTCGGATGCGGACATCATGGAGGCCGGGCGGCGGGACTGGCGTGCGGTGCTGACGGTCATGGGCAACGGCCCGTTCTTCTTCGGCGCTGAGCCTACGGGGGTGGATGCGATCGTGTTTGCGGCACTGGCAACGACGCTGCTAACGCCGATCCCGTCGCCGATCCGCGACTTTCTCAGGTCGCAACCCCAGTGTGTCGCCTATGCGGAGCGCATGCGCGGGCGCTTCTTTCCCGAGCTTGCCCGGGCAGCTCAGCGCCAGGACGCCGCATAGGCCAACGCGCCGTTCGTGACCGCCAACAGGCCGTGAGGGGTGACTTGCCCCGGCAGGGTTGATCGCCAGCGGCGATGCCATGGGTGGCTGCTAGGCCCGACCCCAGGGCCTCGCCGGCCGCCAACGCAAATTTGACACATTTGCAAACCAATGTACTTTGCATTGCAAAGTCGGGGGGCTCGCCGGCCATGCGGGATTTGAATAAGGCGCTCGATGATATCATCGCCATCCGCAGCCAGATCGCGCGCAGCGCCGAGTTTCGTGGCTACGGACCGATCACGGTGGCGGCGACCGGCGTGCTGGCATTGCTCGCCGCCGCGGTCCAGGCTTTTTGGCTGCCCGATCCGGCCGCCGACGTTGCCAGCTACCTCGCCCTGTGGGTCATGACGGCCGGCGTCTCGGTTGCTCTGATCGGTTTCGAAATGGTGGCACGCTCCCGCCGCATCCACACCGTTTTGGCCGACGAGATGATCCAGGCCGCGACCGCCCAGTTCATGCCCGCCGCGGTTGCGGGTGTGCTGCTCACGGTCGTGCTGTTACGGGTTGCACCCCACACGCTGTGGATGCTGCCTGGGTTGTGGCAGGTGGTGTTCAGTCTGGGCTTTCTCGCCTCCTGCCAATCGCTGCCCCGCCCGATGTTCGCAATCGGGGTGTGGTACCTGGCCGCCGGGCTCGGCAGCTTGGCGTTCGCCAACGAGGCGCACGCCTTCTCGCCCTGGGCCATGGGGGCACCGTTCGGTATCGGTCAGCTGCTGATGGCGGCAATCCTCAACTGGAGCACGGCTGCGAGCGATGTCGAAGGCTAGCTCCAGGAAAGATACGAGCGGGCGCTTCGCCTATGACGGGCTGGACCGCGTCATTCACGAGAAGGCGCGCTTGAGCATCCTCACCTCGCTGGTGACGCATCCCAAGGGCCTCCTATTCGGCGACCTCAAGCAGTTGTGCGGGCTTACCGACGGCAACCTGAGCCGGCATCTGCAGGTGCTGGAAGAGGCGGGCTTCGTCGCCATCGAGAAGGGATACGACCACAAACGTCCGCAAACCGTGTGCCGCGTCACGCCGCCGGGACGCCAGCGCTATCTCGACTACCTGAAGGTGCTCGAGCAGGTCGTGCGCGATGCCGCGCGCGCCGCCAAGCTCGAAAGCGCACAAGGGAGCGGACGTAGCCTTAAACCTGCATAGAGTTTTTTTGCCCGGAGACTTTACAATGCAAAGTAGTCTGAAAGAAAAAGTAACTACGCACGTCGCCATCATCATGGATGGCAACGGCCGCTGGGCGCGGGCGCGTGGGCTGCCGCGATCTGCGGGCCATCGTGCCGGCGTGGAAGCGGCGCGCCGGGTGGTCGAGGCGGCACCGCAGCTTGGCATCAGCGCGCTGACGCTGTTCGCCTTCTCAGCCGACAACTGGCAACGGCCGAAGGCGGAAGTTGCAGCCTTGTTGGCGCTGTTGCAGCGCTATGTTCGCGATGAAGTGTGCCAGCTGGTGGAAAGCGGTATTCGCCTCACGGTGATCGGCCGGCGCAGCCGCCTACCGCAGGATTTGGTTGAGGCGATCATCGCCGCCGAGCAGGCTTCGGCGGCGGGCAACCGCCTCGATCTTAGGATCGCCATCGACTACTCCTCGCGCGAGGCCATTGCCGATGCCGCCACGCGTTGGCCTTTCGCACACACGCCCTCGCGCACGGCATTTGCGCGTCTGCTCGCGCCGCCGCGAGTTGGTCTTGAGACCGACGTCGACCTGCTGATCCGCGCGGGCGGCGAAAAGCGGCTATCCGACTTCCTGCTGTGGGAGGCGGCCTACGCGGAACTCTATTTCGTCGACACACTCTGGCCAGACTTCGGCGCGGCCGATCTCAGCCGGGCGATGGCCGAGTTTAGCCGGCGCCAGCGACGCTTCGGCGGCGTGAGCGCCGATGGCGAGTGCGTGCCCGCTGCCAGGATGCAGCAGCCGGGCAACTGCGTGTGATGCTGCTAACCCGCGCCGTGCACTCGAGTTTGATCGGTTTTTCACGCCATCGCTGCCGACCCATTGCCGGAGTATGCCTATGAGTACGCCGAAGTCCGCGCTGTCCAGCGTGAGATTCGAGCCGGTGCCTGTCTCGACATCGCCGCCGCCGAGCGCATGGATCCTTGTTCTCGGCGTGATTTATCCGGCCATCGTCATCGCCATCGAGCTCGCCACGCGCATGTGCGCGGAATCGCTGTTCGACCCCATGCCAACCTTGTGGCACACCCTCGCCGTCGCTTTGGTCCCTGCCGGCAACCTGCTGCTATGGCTGCGAAGGAGCGACAGCGCGCCGAGGACGCTGGCACGGCTTCAATTCGCCAACGGCGTGGTGATCGCCGTTGCCGGTTTCTATAGCCTGCTGTTTCTTCCCCTGTTCGCGATTGCCATCCTGGTCGCCGTCATCGGCATCGGCTTGCTGCCGCTCGCCCCGCTCACGTCTTTCGCCTGCGCGCTCTGGCTCTTGAGGCGCTTGCGCAAGCGATGCAACAGAACCGTGTCCGGATGGTCGTGGCTCGGCGGTGTTGCGACCGGACTGGTGCTGCTGCTGGCGCTCGATATCCCGTCGGCGGCAACCAGGCTCGGGATCCAGTGGGCAGCGAGCGGCGTTCCGACCGAGCGGCAGCGGGGCCTGACGCTGCTCAGAGTGCTCGGCGACGACGACCTGCTGCTGCGCCTTTGTTACGACGCCGTCGGTCGGCCGACCGGGCTGCTGAGCGTTCTTGTGCTGTTCGGGGGCACCGCGCTGTTCGATTCTCGGCAGCGCCAACTTGCGGGCTCCCCGCAAGAGGCGCGCGAGATCTACTACCGCGTGCATGGCGTGCCGTTCAATGCAAAGCCCGTTCCCTTCGAGAAGGGCAGGTGGTCGCGCTTTGGCGACTTCCAGTTCGACAACGACCATGGCGCAACCCAGGTCGGCGGCCGAGTGAAGGGGCTAACGATCGCCTCCTCGCGCATTGACGGTTCGATCAGCGGCGCCGATGCCTTGGCCTATTTGGAGTGGACCATCGAACTCAGCAACCACGCCCCTGTCGACCGCGAGGCACGGCTGCAGCTGGCGCTGCCGCCGGGGGGCGTGGTCTCGCGGGCGACGCTTTGGGTCAACGGCGAGGAGCGAGAGGCCGCCTACGCCGGCCGTGGCGAGGTGCGTGCCGCCTATCGGCGCCTGGCGATTGAGCAGCGACGTGACCCGCTGCTCGTCACCAGCAAGGGCGCCGATCGCATCCTCGTCCAGGCGTTCCCGGTGCCGCGCAGCGGCGGCAGCCTCAAGTTCAAAATTGGCATCAGCGCACCGCTCCAGATGGAGACGGCGTCGGCGGCAATCCTGACGCTCCCCGCCGTGATCGATCGCAATTTCTCATTTCCCGCGGGCGCGGGCCACAGCGTCTGGATCGAAAGCAAACAGGTGCTGACTTCCCCTGCGTCGGGCCTTGTGCTGGGCCGCCGCGAGGGCGGATTTTTCCGCATTGCCGGCTCGCTGCAGGACAGGCAGCTGTCCGGTACCCGGCCCGCTGTTCGCGTTGAGCGTAACGCCGAGGCGCGGGCGCTGATTTCGCGCCTCGGCGATGCCGAGTTTATCAAACAGGAGATCATTGCCGAGGAGGCGCCGACAGCCGCGGCCGTCATGCTCGTGATCGACGGCTCAGCCCGGGTCAAGGGCGCAATCGCGCAACTCCTCGCCGCGCTCGATGCCATTGCGCCGTCCGCCCGGGTCGGCGCGATGCTGGCGGTCGAACCCGTGCGGCAGGTCGAGATCGCCGCCTGGTCAGAGGCCCAGAAGCAGGCGATCGGCCGGCTCATCAAGTCCGCCTCCTATGTCGGTGGTGAGGACAACGCCCCCGCGCTGGCGCAAGCCGTCGAGGCGCTGGAAGCGGAGCCCAATTCCCGCCTGCTCTGGATCCACGGACCCCAACCCGTTGCCTTTCGCGACAGCGCCGCCCGCCTCGAGCAAACGACAGCGCGTCTCTCGCGGCTACCCGTTGTTACCCTCTACGCCCTCGAAGCGGGACCAAACGAGCTGTTGCCCGATGCGCCGTGGGCGTGGAGCGCAAGCACCCTCCCCCACAGCGGCTCGCCGGAATCTGACCTTTCCACCTTCCTTGCTGGCGCAACGGGCAAGGCTGGCACCCTCAGGCTGCGCCGAAGTCAACTGCAGGCGGCCGATCTGTTGCTGGCGCGAGGTTCCGAGCACGTGGCGCGGCTTTGGGCAAGCGAGCGCGTGCTTGCGCTCATGCGCGCCGAGCCCACGGCAAATCGCGAGGCCGCGGTCGCGCTAGCCGCACGCTATCGGCTGGTGACGCCGGTCAGCGGTGCGGTCGTGCTCGAGACGCGACAGCAGTATCAGGACAGCGGGCTTACACCGGCGAGCCAGGCCACGGTGCCGACCGTTCCCGAGCCCCATGAATGGGCCATGCTCAGCATTGCACTGGCAACGCTCGGCTGGCTGCTGTGGCGGCGGCAAGCCACGTCGGTGGCGTGATGCCGTCGGCCATCGTCTCAGCACTGGTCGTGATCGCCACCTGGGAGTCGTGGCGATGGTACTTTCGGCGCATCGCCGCGGCACCGGAGGATGGGCTCGCGCTGATCGTGGCGCTCCTCGTTCTCGCCGGCACCGGCGTGCATCAAGGCCGGCGAGCGCCCGCAGGCGGTTTGCCGTTGGCGACGCTGGCCGTCCTGCTCGCCGGCTATGCCGCAAGTCGTGGCATAGTGCCGCCGATCGTTCGCGCTGCTCTGGCGGCCGGCATCGCCTTGTTCAGCCTGCACCTGACGGTGTTGCGCCGGCGGCCGCCGGTGGCGGCGTGGGGTGTGGCGGCTCTGGCGCTGCCGGTCTTGCCGTCGCTGCAGTTCATGCTCGGCTATCCGCTGCGCATTGCCTCGGCGGTGCTCGCCGTCGCGCTGATCAAGACCCAGGGCTTGGCGGTGGAGCGGCAGGGCACCGTCCTGGTCTGGCATGGTGCAATGGTCGAGTTCGATGCTCCCTGCAGCGGCGTGAACATGCTGTGGGCCGGCCTCTTGTTCACGCTCATGGGTTGTGCGCTGCTGCACCTCGGGGCTGCGCGGACGGCACTCGCCGTTGCGTGCTCCATCGCGCTCGCCGTGGTGGGCAATGTGCTGCGCAGCACGAGCCTGTTCTACCTCGAGGTCGGTTTCGTGGCGGCCCCCCCGACCTGGTGGCATGAGGCCATCGGCCTGGTTGCCTTCGTGCTGTCGACAGCGGTGATGCTGCGGCTGCTCGTGCAGATGGGCAGGAGGCCCGCGTGACCCAGCCATGGTCTTATGCTGCGGCAGCAAGCTTCTTGGTCAGTGCGCTGGTGGCAGCCCTGCTGCCGTTGCAAGACCAGACGGCCAAAGCTATCCCCGCCCTGCCCGTCGGTTTTCCCGGCTGGCCTCTCGCCTACGACGGCCACCCACTCCAGCCAATGCCGCTGGCGCGGCGCGAGCTGGCTTTGGCGCAGGATTTTCCCGGCCGCGTCGGCCGCTTTACCGATGGACGGCGCGAGATCATCCTGCGCTGGGTCGGCGCGCCGACGCGGCGGCTGCATCCGGCCGCGGATTGCTTTCGCGCCAGCGGCTATGCCATCGCCGCCTTGCCTCCGCAACGGGACGGCAGGGGTGCGCCGATGGGCTGCTTCCGCGCCAGGCGTGGGGATGAGAGCCTCAAGGTGTGCGAACTGATCCGCGACGCGCAGGGACAGAGCTGGCCCGACGTGTCGGCCTGGTATTGGCACGCCCTGCTTGGCACGAGCACGTCACCGTGGTGGTCGCTGATCGTGGCCGAGCCAGGCTAATCCGAGCCCGTGCCGGCCTTGTCGTGTGCTCCCTGAAATCAAGAGCGCCCCCCAAAGTGCGGCCGTGATAAGATTTTGTCTGGGTTGGCCTCAAGGAGCCCCGTCCCGGTCGTCGCGCGACCCAGCTATACGCGAGGACCACGATCGCGCCGGCATCTTCCGGCACCCACAGGCCATCGGCGTTGTGCTGCAGCGAGAATGTCGCGAACGTCGGCGGGCGCACGGGCCGCCATCGGCGCGACGCCGTGCTGCCGGCACAACTCATTGATGCTGGCGGCGACCAGCTCGCCGGCGCGCTGTCAATCCTCGGCGCCCGCCGGCCGGTAGAGGATCGACATGGGGGATGTCTTTCAGGCCAACGGCCGGATGTTCTGGTTCATGCGGAAGAAGTTCTTCGGGTCGTACTTGGCCTTGATCTGCTGGAGCCGCCGGTAGTTGGGGCCGTAGGCGGCGGCGACCGGATCCCCCGCCTCGTCGTCGTCCAGGTAGTTGACGTAGCGGCCGGATGCAAAGAACGGCTGCATCCTCGCGTAGGTTTCGCGCGCCCAGGCAATGCATGCGCTCGTGTCCGACGGCCGCATCCACTGTGCCAGCACGAGGAAGTTGTAGCCTTCCTTCCGGTGCGGGAAGGCTGTGTCGCCGATGCCGACCCGCGTTGCCGCGCCATGGATATGCTCGAGCAGCAGCTGTCCCATCGGCGTGGGACAGCGACCGAAGCAGCCGATCATGGTGTCGATCGCCGCGTCGCTCAGCTCGGTCAGAAAGTTGGATTTCCAGTAGTTGAGAGCACCTTTCGGGTAGTTGGCGTCGAGCATTGCGTTGAGCTGGGAGTAGGGCATCGGCCCAACCGCATCCAAGACAGGAGGCCCAAACTGTTTGAGCGGCTGCAGGGCTGTTGCGGCGTCCGCCGGCGGGCCGCAATGGCACGTGACCAGCGCGGCGACCTTCGTGCCGGAGCCGTCGGGCGCATGGGTGAGCGTTGCAAACAGCGTGTGTTCGTCGGCCAGCGACCGGCTGCTCTCCCGGTAGAACCGGAGCACGGCACGCGAGCGCTCGATCGGGTGGATGATCGGGCCACCGATGACGGTCGGTCCCACGCGGTGGAGTGCATACTCGAGACTTGTGGCGATCCCGAAGTTTCCGCCGCCACCGCGAACGGCCCAGAACAAGTCGGGCTCCGCTTCTACGCTGGCGCGCAAGACCATGCCGCTGGCGGTGACGAGTTCGACGGCGCGTAGATTATCGAGGGCCAAGCCGTACTTGCCCATCAGCCAGCCCAACCCACCGCCGAGGGTGAGGCCGGCGATGCCGGTGCTAGAGACGACGCCGCCGGTGACCGCGAGACCGTGCAGTTGTGTCTCCCGGTTGAGCTCGCCCCAGGTAACGCCGCCCTGCGCCCGCACCGTCCGGCTGTTGGCATCGACTTGGATGCCTCGCATGGGCGCCAGATCGATCATCACACCTCCATCGATGGTCGCTCGCCCCGCCACGTTGTGGCCGCCGCCGCGAACTGCAAGCTCGAGGCCCAGCCTGCGGCTGAGATTGACGGCACCCACCACGTCGGCCACGCCGCGACAGCGGGCGATCAATGCCGGCCGCTTGTCGACCAGCCCGTTGTGGACCTTCCTCGCCTCGTCGTAGCCGAGGTCCGAAGGCTTCAGGAGTTGGCCGCCGAAGCTGGCGGCAAGCTCGGCCGCAGCGCTGGCGACGGATGCGATCGATGACATGGCCTGGCCTCCTCGAAGTCAGCTGTGCCCTTGTCTTCACCCTGGCGGCTCTTGACGCAAACGCGAAGAATTCAGCTGAAGGTGAACCAATTTCATCTACACTCGGCCGATGCCGAAGCTGCCACCCCTGGTCGAGCTGCGCGCCTTCGACGCCGCCGCCCGGCATTTGAGTTTCAAGAAGGCTGCGGCGGAGCTGGGCGTGACGCCGACCGCGATCAGCCATCAGATCCGACTGCTGGAGCGCTATTGCGGGCGCACCCTGTTCCGCCGCAGGCCGCGCCCCCTGTCGCTGACGGACGCCGGCGCGCGGCTCTACCCGGCCATTCGCGGCGGGCTCGAGGCGTTTGCCGTTGCGATTGCCGCCGTCAAGCGGGATGCCAAGCAACAGCCGCTGCGGGTGACGACGACAAACGCATTTGCGAGCCGTTGGCTGGTGCCACGCCTGCCCACGTGGCGGAAGTTGCATCCCGATATCCTGCTAGACGTGATCGGGACCGACACTGTGCTCGATCTGCAGTCCGGAGACGGTGACGTTGCCATTCGCTATGCCACCGGTCGGGCGGCGCCAACAGATGGCATTGCCGAGCCACTCCTGAGCGACACCTTCTGGCCCCTCTGCAATCCACGCTTGCTTGCACCGGGGCGGTTGCAGAGACCTGCCGACCTCGCAAAACACGTCTTGATCCATTCCTATTGGTCGCCGACCGACCGCGAGCCACCCACGTGGCAGCGATGGCTCGCCGCTGCCCAGCGCCGGCGGCGCAAAGTACCCCAATTCAAGGACCTGCAGCACCTGAGCTTCCGGGAGGAATTGCATGCCATCGAGGCGGTGATCGCTGGACAGGGGATCGGCATCTTCAGCGATGTGCTCGTGGCAAACGAGCTCGCCGCCGGCACGCTCGTGAAGGCCTTTGACCTGAGCCTACCCGGCTATTGCTTCTACGTGGTACGCCGGCACGGTCATCCCCGCGAGAAAATCATCGGGGCCTTCGCCAAGTGGTTGCAGTCCGCTGCCTAGGCCTAACCCAGATCGAGGAAACGTCTTGCAACGCACGGCCGGACCACAAAAACGGCTGAACGGTACTCCAACGCCTTGATGGTGGGCAGCAATTCTTCCTCGGTTTGCCAGCATGCGGCCGCAAGCCGAGCGTCGAGGGTTTGATTTCCTTCGCCCGCTCCAATCTTTTCTAGCCGCGCCCGCTCCATTTCCACGCTGCGAACAGCCATCCATTTCCAGTTTTGCGCTCGTTTCGTTCCGCGTACCCGGAATGGGCGTCGATCGCCAACCAGGCGGCATCGAAGGCCGGTTTCTCCTCGGCGCGGGGGTGTTCCCAGCGTAACAGCTGTTTCACTCGGATTATGACACAACAAGCCCCGCCTGCGCTGCTCAGCGGTCATTGAGAGACGAACTCTCTCGCAGACAATAGGAGAGATATTGCAATGAAATCGGAACAATCACCCGGTCATATCTGGAGTGTCGCCGGAACTTCACTCGGCACGCTGGCGGTCCTAGCCGCCGTGGCCATCGTCCTATTTCCAAGCTACAGCGGACTGTACGACACAAAGAAGATTGGTGAGGATGGCGGACTGAAAAAAGCTGCCCAGTTGCGCGTCGAGCCTGCCACTTCGACCCGCTTGTAGCAGCCCGAGCGGTGGTCATCAGCACTGGACGCTGTGCCCGAGGCTGCAGCCGATGATGCGCGTGTTCGGCTTTGGCACGCTGCCGGTAGCCGCTGTTCCGCCTCCGCTATCTGTGCAAGCCCACTCGTCGCTAACGCTCGGAACCGGCGGCCTGTGAACAGACCACGCGGAGTGGAAAACACTCTTGTTGGTCTTCGGCTTTTTCGGGATTGACGCCCGGGATCGGAGTGGAGACACGATCGACGCCCGAAGCGGGTCGGCTGCGCCTGTGGCGTGAGAGCCCGTGGCGCGACAAGCGGCCCGTGGCGCGACAAGCGGCCCGTGGCGCGACAAGCGGCCCGTGGCGCGACAAGCGGGGCGGCACAGAAAGCACTGTTTCAGGCAATGCCAATGGCTGAAGCCCGGCCAGAGCTCAGCCTTTCGAGCTCGATGCGTCCATGCAATCCTCACGCGCGGCCGCCCACTTGAGCAGCTCATCGAGTGCCGGGCAGAGCGCCTCGCCCCAATCGGTCAGACCGTATTCGACCCTGGGCGGGACCTGATGGTGGACGATCCTGCGAACAACGCCATCGCTCTCCAACTGCCGCAGCTGCTGGATCAGCATCTTCTGGGAGATCGCCGGGATGGCGCGCTCGAGCTCGGAAAAACGCAACAGCTTGCCATCGAACAGGTGGAAGAGGATCACGAGCTTCCAACGCCCTTCGAGAACCTGCAGCGCCGCTTCCACACCCTCGGCGGCGGACGCGGCCGTGTGGCCCCTGTCCTTACGGTCGGGTAGGTACCTTACTTTTTTGTGTGTTCTTGCCATTTGGCGACCATAGGTCCATCTTCCCTCTCGAAGCAAGCGCCATGCGGATCCAGTTGCGAAAGGAGGCAAGGCCATGAGCAGCCTGTTGCGGCCGCCGATCGATCGATTTTTTGCATCGGCGAATGCCCATGACCCATCGGCGATCGACCAATGCTTTGCTGACGGCGCCGTCGTGCGCGATGAGGGCAAGACGATCATCGGTGTGGCGGCAATCAAAGCGTGGCGCGTCGAAACCGCCGAAAAGTATCACCACACGGTCGATCCCATCAGCGTCGTGACAGAGGACGGCAAGGTGACCGTCACCGCCAAGGTTTGCGGCAACTTTCCTGGCAGCCCAGTCAATCTGCAGCATATCTTCAAAATCGGAGCTGGCCGGATCGTTTCGCTGGAGATCCGGCCGTGAGCGCCGATCTCCAGCGCGGGCGCTGGCGCGCCGCAGCCGTTAGGCGATAAAGGGCTGGACCGGGCCAGTCACTGCTTGCGCTGCGAGCAAGGACACGCGGCTTGAAGCAAACACCCGATTGTCGGCGGCTAAGCGGAGAGCCGCCCGCCAAGGCGCTGCCATTGCAGGCATCGTCATTTAGTTAGCCAAAAGCCTAAGTGATCTTGACAGCCGCGATGGCGCATTATAGTTAGGCATATGCCTAACCAAGCGCACAGCAGCCTCGATCGCGTGTTTCATGCCCTGTCAGACCCGACGCGCCGGGCGATTGTGCGCCGATTGAGCCGTGGCCCGGCCTCGGTGAGCGAGCTCGCCAAGCCCTTCACGCTGGCGATGCCGTCATTGCTGCAGCATCTTCGGGTGCTGGAAGCGAGCCGTCTTATTCGCAGCGAAAAAACGGGCCGGGTGCGAACTTGCGAGATGCAGCCAGCCGCCTTGAGCCTGGCGGAGGGTTGGCTGGTCGAGCAGCGGGCGCTTTGGGAAGGTCGCCTCGACCGCATGCAAACGTACGTCGCCGCTCTACAAAGCAAGGAGAACAAGCGTGGCAAGAGACACACGAAATAATGGCGAGCTCGATCTGTCGCTGGAACGCATCATCGACGCGCCGCGATCGCTGATCTGGAAGGTCTGGACCAATCCCGATCACGTCAAGCAGTGGTGGGCGCCGGCGCCCTGGACAACCTCGCGCTGCGAACTGGACCTGCGCCCCGGCGGCATGTTTCGCACCGTGATGCGCTCGCCAGAGGGTCAGGAATTTCCGCACGTTGGCTGCTTCATCGAGCTCATCGAGAATGAAAAGATGGTCATGACGAACGCGCTGGAGCCGGGTTATCGGCCGGCGCGTGGTCCCGTCGGCAAGGTTGGGGAGATCGCAGATTGCGCGGATATTCCGTTCACCTCCATCCTGACGCTCAAGGAGCGGGGCGGGAAGACCCACTACTCCATTGTCGTGCTCCATCGCGACGAAAAGGATTGTCGGCGACACCTGGAGATGGGCTTCCACGAGGGCTGGAACACCTGCCTTGACCAGCTGATCGAGCTGGTAGGTCGGCTCGGGCGCTGAGGCGCGGATCGAGGCAAGCGCCCGGGAGGCGTGATCCCGGCACGGCCGCGGGCTGCGGGCGTGGCTGGCCGGGCGAGCGGGGCATGGCCGTGCTCGGCCTGCTGGCTGACGCGGTCATGCGTCTTTTGCGCCAAGACGACGCTTGCCCGCGCGCGCTCGAGTGCGGCCTTGCGGGCAATGACCTCGGCCGGCGCGCCCCCTGTTGGCGATCGTCTCGGAGTTGTCGATGCGAACGAGGACCGCGCCGGCGGCGACGTCCTGACCGCGATTGACCGCAATCTCCGCCACCCGTCCATCGAAGCGCACGGCAATGTCCAAACCGCGTCGTATTCACTGCGCCTTGCACCAGCAGCGGCTGGGGGCCGCACCAAGTACCAGGGTTCGCCCCCATTTGAATTTCGGCAAGAACCGCATAGCCGCCGCACTTCTTTGGGCCGAAAGTCGCCAGCTGACATGACCTCGCGGTCGTTCAGCTCACGCTTCCGGCTTTGGGCGACGCAATGTGCATAGAGCGAAGGACGTAGCCATGGCGGCCTCTGCTGCACTCGGATACGTCTTTGATATCGAACCGTTCATGATCGAGTATTACGCCGCGTGGGGCGGAACGGATGAGGACCGGATCATGTCCTACTACGCGGACAATGTGACGATCCAGATTCCGGGCAGCCTCATGCAGGGGAAATTGGCCGTTCGCGAACAGTTTGTTCGGCCCTTCATCGCTGCCTTTCCCGGCAATCGCCACTTCGTGAAGAACATAGTGTTTGGACAAGAATCTGCGGTCATTGAATTTACTTTTAAAGCCAAACAGACAGGCCCATTCGCTGGTTACGTGGGAACGGACGCTTCTATTGAGCTGCCCGGGTGTGGGTTTTATGAGTACGATTCTGCAAAGCGGCAGATCAGTTCGGCGCGCATCTACTTTGATGTTGGAACGTTACTAAAGCAGATCATCGATCAGCGCCATTCGCAGTCAAAGACTGGACGAGCCGCCGCGCCTGCGTCCGCCGCTATCGCGATCGGCGCTCCGATGGAACACCTCGACCTTGTTACTGTGCTGGCTGTATCGCAGGCAGTTTCGGGCGAAATGGTCCTGGAAAAATTGCTCGACACTCTGATGCGTACCGCGGTCGAGTATGCAGGGGCGGAACGCGCCATCTTAATACTTTCGCACCCCGACGAGCAACGGATTGCAGCAGAAGCGACGACCAGCAACGGCACGGTGGTGGTTCACTTGGGTGACAAGCCCGTAATCGGTTCTCCGCTGCCGGAAACCGTCCTAGGCCACGTCATGCAGAGTCGCGAGAGCGTGATTCTTGATGATGCGGCCATCCTAAATCCCTTTTCGACGGATCCTTATATTGCTCGGGGGCGCGCTCGTTCGGTGTTCTGCGTCCCGCTCATGAATCAGGCTAACTTCATCGGGCTCCTCTACCTCGAGAACAACCTTGCCTCGCACGTCTTTGCGCCCGCGCGCACGGCTGTGCTGAAGCTGCTGGCCTCGCAGGCGGCGATGGCGGTTGAGAATACCAAATTGTACCGCGATGTCGCGGAACGCGAATCGAGAATCCGACGCCTCGTTGACGCCAACATCATCGGGATTCTCATCTGGAAACTCGAAGGTCGGATTCTCGAGGCAAACGATGCTTTCCTTGCCATGGTGGGATACGACCGCGAGGATCTCGTCGCTGGTCGCTTGCACTGGACCGAGCTGACACCGCCCGAGTGGCGCGATAGGGACGAACGCGTTGTCGCGGAACTGCGCTCAACCGGGACTTTTCAGCCATTCGAGAAGCAGTATTTTCGGAAGGATGCGAGTCGCGTGCCGGTACTGATTGGCGGCGCGCTGTTCGAAGAAAGTGGCAACGAGGGCGTTGCGTTCGTTCTCGATTTGACGGAGCGCAAACGCGCGCTAGAGGAACGCGCGAGACTCCACCAGCTTGAGTCAGATCTCGCACACCTAAACCGTTTGAGCATAATGGGCGAGTTGACCGCCTCGCTCGCTCACGAAATTCTGCACCCTATCGCGACCGCGCGTAACAACGCTCGCGCAGGTATGCGCTATTTGGAAATCAGTCCGCCGAATCTCAATGAAGCCAAGGAAGCGCTCGGCTGTGTCGTCAGGGATGTGGACCGAGCCAAGGATATCGTCGGGCGGATGCGTGATCACATCAAGAAAGCGCCGCCACTAAGGGAGTGTTTTGATCTTAATCGGGCAATCAATGAGGTGATTGGATTGGCCCGAAACGTAATCATCAGGAATGGCGTCTCGGTACAGGCCCGGCTTGCGGATGGCTTGCTTTCCGTTCATGGCGACCGCGTTCAACTGCAACAAGTCGTCCTGAACCTGATTCTGAATGCGATTGAAGCAATGGGCTCGGTTGAGGCAGGGGCGCGCGAGCTGTTGATCCGCAGCGAGGAAGACCACACCGGCGTCCTCGTGGCAGTGCGCAATTCCGGGCCGGGCATCGATCCGGCACATCTGCAGCGCGTTTTCGAGGCATTCTACACCACCAAGTCCAGCGGCCTGGGAATGGGGCTGTCGATCTGCCGCTCGATCATCGACGCCCATGGGGGCCGGCTGTGGGCAGAAGCGAATGAGCCGCCGGGTGCGACGTTTCAGTTCACCCTGCCAGCGGTCAAAGAGGACTCATGAGTGTTCTTGAAGCGGCTTACCGGACTGGAGAGCCGAACGGAGGCACCGCTCGAGAACCGCGTCGTCCACCGGCTTGTCGAGGTAGCAAGCCACTCCGTTCGTCAGGGCTCGATCCCTGACGAGCTCATCGGGGTAGGCGGTAACGAGGATCGTCGGAATCGTGTACCCCAATTTGATTAGGCGCGCATGGAGCTCAATGCCGGTCATTCCAGGCATGTGGATGTCCGCGACCAGGCAGGCGGTTTCGGGCAGGAAACGCGATCCGAGGAAATCGGCTGCTGACGCAAATTCTTCGACCGCGTAACCAAGCAACGTGACCAGTTTTCGCATTGATTCGCGAAACAACCGATCATCGTCGACGATCGATATCAGTGTACGGTCCAACATTGCGGCACCTTCCGCGTCCGCCACCATACCGGCGCCGCAATACCTCGCGCCTGCATGCACTGTTGCAATGTCAGGGACGATTGCCAACAAAGCAATGCCCGTGTTGCTAAGCGATGGATTAGGACGGTAGCTATCCGCTTAGGCAACAGGCGCTGTTCATGTCCCGGGATTGTCCCTATAATGAAGGCTATTGACGAAGAATGCGCGCCCTTATGACGCAGATGCGGGATGACGAGACTCCAAGTGTGCTGATCATCGATGATGATCCGGAGTTTCGCGACTCGGTGGCGCGTCTCCTGCGGACGGTCGGCCTGCGGACCCGGGAATTTTCGTCTGTTTCCGATTTCTTGAAGGGCGATCCCTCGGACGGCCCGACTTGCCTAGTGCTGGACGTGAGAATGCCGGGGCGAGGCGGTCTCGAGCTTCAGCGCGACCTTGCCGCGGCAAATAGGCAACTGCCGATTATTTTCATCACTGCGCACGCCGACGTCCCTATGACCGTGCAGGCGATGAAGGGCGGTGCCATAGAGTTCCTGACCAAGCCGTTCCGTGATCAGGACCTCATCGAGGCCGTCGAAGCCGGGCTTGCTCGCGATAGTGCCCGACGGGAGAGCGACAGGGCTTTGGTTTCGCTCAGGCAGCGTTTCGATACGCTTAGTTCCCGCGAGCGTGAGGTCATGCTCCAGGTCATGGCCGGCCGGCTAAACAAGCAGATTGCCCACGATATTGGCATCACTGAGTCCACGGTGAAGGTACATCGCGTCAACCTGATGCGGAAGATGAAAGCTCGTTCCCTTCCCGAACTCAGCCGAATGGCGAACATACTTAATCTGATACCACAGCAGCCGCCGAGCTCCTGAGCCGAACTGAGGGCATGCTGCTCTGGCGCTTTGGCGCCAGCGCGCCCGCACATGCGTGAAAATCACCATCTGCCGCGTTTGCTACATCGCCGGCCGATACCCGCTCGGCTGCTGCATGCGGAAGCCGGGGATAGAGGTCTTGTCCGATCGTTTCTAAGCCATCGCTTAGCACAGCCAACTATAGACGAGGCTCACAGTACTCGCGTGCAGTAGCGCGCGGCCTTGCAAATCCTCAAATTGCGCCCGATCGGATTTCGGTGGCCTGGCCGAAGAGAGCCAAACGAGGAGCATCTGAGATGGCAACGACAGCTGCGTCGGCAACATCGGCAAACCCAGCGGCACGACCGGCAAAGAAGGAAGGTCGGCAACCAAAGGCCCTCCCTGCGCCGAATAGCGACTTCTATCAGTTCGCCGAAACCTTGGGCGCTGATGAACTGGTGATCCTCAAAAAGGTGCGCACCTTCATGGAGTCGAAGGTCTCACCCATTATCAACAAGTATTGGGTCGAAGACGCTTTCCCGTTCGAACTGCTGCCCGCCTTCAAGGAGCTCAACCTCGGCGGCCTCGGCATCCAGGGGTACGGCTGCGCCGGTGGAAGTCAATTGCTGGTCGGCCTTGTGGCGATGGAAATGTGCCGCTTCGACGCCTCAATCGCGACCTTCTTCGGCGTTCACAGCGGCCTGGCGATGGGTTCGATCGCGGTCGCTGGATCGGAGGAGCAAAAACAAAAGTGGCTGCCGACGATGGCGCGCATGGAAAAGATCGGCTGCTTCGGCCTTACCGAGCCGCTGGTCGGCTCGGGAACCGGCGGCGGCCTCACCACGACGGCGAAGCGCGAAGGCGATACCTGGGTCCTCAACGGCCAGAAACGCTGGATCGGCAACGCGCCCTGGTGCGATATCTCGATCATCTGGGCGCGCGACCTGGCCGACAACCAGGTCAAGGGCTTCATCGTCGAAAACAAGACCACGCCCGGCTTCAGCGTCGAGAAGATGCACAACAAGATCGCGCTCAAGGTGGTCCAGAACGGTCAGATCACGATGCAGGACTGCCGGGTGCCCGAAGCAAATCGCCTCGCGGCCGGCGCTCAGTCCTTCCGCGACACCGCGCGCGTGCTGCGGGGGACGCGGTACCTCGTTGCATGGGAGTCAACGGGAGTCCAGATGGGCGCCTACGAGCACGCGCTCAAGTACGCACAGGAGCGACTGCAGTTCGGAAAGCCGATCGGCTCGTTCCAGCTCATTCAGGACCTACTGACCAAGATGCTTAGCAACACGGTTGCGTGCCAATGCATGGTGGCTCGCACAGCACAGCTCGCGGACCAAGGCAAGCTTACCGACCAGCAAGCGGCGATTTCCAAGGCGTTCACCACGGCCAAGATGCGCGAGACGGTTTCCTGGGCGCGCGAGCTGCTCGGCGGCAACGGCATCCTCGTAGATTACAACGTTGCGCGCTACTTCGCGGACGCCGAGGCGCTCTATTCCTACGAAGGCACCTATCAGATGCAGCACCTGATCGTCGGCAAGGCGGTCACCGGATTCAGCGCCTTCATTTAGCGCGCCACCACGAGAACCGTGGACAGGAGATCATGCCATGGCTTCGCCCGCCAGCGCGGTGACAGTCGAGACACAGCAACGGCCTGCGCCGAAACTCGACAACGTGCTGTACGAAAAAAGGAGTGGCGTCGCTTATGTAACGCTCAACCGCCCGAAGCTGCTCAACGCACTCAATACGCCCACCTGGAAGGATTTGCGCACGGCCTTCGAGGATGCGCGGGACGACGCCGCGGTGCGCGGCGTCATCCTCACCGGCGCGGGCGACAAGGCATTCATCGCCGGCGCCGACATCGGCGAGCTCGCGCATGCGAGTGCGATCGACGCCGAACGCTCGAGCCGCTTCGGGCAGGAGGTGCTCGATCTCGTCGAGAATCTCGGCAAGCCGGTGATCGCGGCCATCAACGGCTTTGCCCTGGGCGGCGGTTGTGAGACGGCAATGGCGTGCACGATCCGCATCGCCGTCGAGCACGCGAAGTTCGGCCAGCCCGAGGTCAAGCTAGGGTTGCTTCCCGGCGGCGGCGGCACGCAACGGCTGCCGCGGCTGGTCGGAAAGGGCCGCGCGCTTCAGCTCATTCTGTCCGGCGCAATGCTCAGCGCGCAGGAGGCCTTCCGCATCGGGCTCATCAACGAAGTCGTTCCGGCCGCGGACCTGATCCCGCGTGCGGAGGCGATCCTCAAAGAGATCGCCGCCAATGCGCCGATCGCCGTCAGGTGTGCGCTCGAGGCGGTCAACAAGGGAATTAACACGAGCCAGAGCGAAGGCTTTGCGCTGGAGGCCGCCTATTTCGGGCTGTGCGCCGGGACGGAGGACAAGAAGGAGGGCACGTCCGCCTTTCTCGAAAAGCGCGCACCGCAATTCCGCGGACGCTGAAAAACCTCGCCGGACGCATTTAGGAGAACTCCGATGGCAACCGACAACATTTTCTCCGGACTCAAGGTGGTGGACTTCTCTAGCTACGTTGCGGCTCCCGGCGCCGCCGTAATCCTGTCCGACTTCGGTGCCGACGTCATCAAAGTGGAGCCGCCGAACGGCGACCCCTGGCGATTTGGGCACAAGATCCCGCCGCAGCCGCTAGCGGATGATCCTTATCAGTGGCATCTCGCCAACCGGAACAAGCGCAGCATCGCGCTCGATCTGAAATCGCCGAGCGCCCGACAGGTTCTCCAGGAGCTGGTCACCTGGGCCGACGTGTTAGTCGTCAACACACCGCACCCCGCGCGTAAGAAATTGCAGCTCGAATACGACGATGTAGCGCAATGGAACCCGCGCCTGATCTACGCGGACCTCACGGGCTTTGGCGAAAAGGGGCCGGATGCCGGTCTGCCGGGCTTCGATATCACGTCATACTGGGCGCGCAGCGGCTTGCTGTCGATGACGCGCGATGCCGGCGCGCCGCCAACCTGGCCGGTGGGCGGCAGCGGCGATAATGCGACGGCGCTCGGAATCTATTCCGCGATCGTCACGGCGCTCTATCGCCGCGAGCGCACCGGCAAGGGGGCGTATGTCACGACCTCGCTGCTCGCTGAGGGCGTCTGGTCGGCGAGCGTTTCAATCCAGGCTGCGCTGGCCGGCGCCAAGTTCTATGCGCCGCACGACCGCAAGCATCCGGCAAATGCGGGGCTCAACGTATATCGAGCTTCCGACGGCACCTGGTTCGTTCTCATCGTCACGCCCGACAAGGTGGCGGCCGTGGCGAGAGCCATCGGCCGGCCGGATCTGCTGACGGATGCGCGGTTCTCCGATCCGGCGAAGCTGATGGCGAACATGCCGCAGCTCACGGCCATCCTCGACGAAGTCTTCGCCGCGCAGCCGATGGCGCATTGGTATGAGGTTTTCAACGGCGTGCACGTCACCTTCGGCGCCGTGCGCGGCCCGCAAGAGGTGATCGCGGATCCGCAACTGGCGGCAAACGACATCGTCGTTCCGCTCGAAGGCGCCGGCGGCAAGCTGACCTCGACCATCAGCAGCCCGATTCAGGTGCACGGCGTCGCCAAGGTGCCGGCGCGGCGCGCTCCCAACCTCGGCGAGCATACCGACGAGATCCTCCGGGATTTGGGATTTGACGCAAAGCAGATCGATGCCCTGCGCGCAAGCGGCGCCCTGCCAAAGCCCAAGGAACGGGCGGCCTAGGCAAGCAAAAAAAACGCGGACAACGAGGCAAAACGATGAGCGACATCAACGCCGAGCGTTCCGACGGCATCTTGCGGGTCGAACTCAATCGACCGGCAAAAAAGAACGCGATGACGGCAGCCATGTACACGCGCCTGGCAGCGATGTTCGGCGACGCCGGCAAAGACGACGCAGTCCGTGTCGTGCTCTGGCACGGTGCCGGAGACGCGTTCTGCGCCGGCAACGACATGGGGGATTTCCTCAAGGAGCCGCCCGGACCAGACAACTTTCCGCAGGGCCGCCTGATGGATGCGCTCATTGGGTTCGAAAAACCGATCATCGCGGCCGTGCAAGGCGCGGCGATCGGTGGCGGGACCACGATGCTGACGCACTGCGATTTCGTGTATGCGGGCGAGAGCGCGAAGTTCCAGCTGCCGTTCATCAATCTGGCGCTGGTGCCGGAGTTCGGATCGAGTTACTCGCTGCCGGCGCGCGTCGGACATCTCCGGGCGGCGGAATTGTTCCTGCTGGGAGAGCCCTTCACGGCCGTGCATGCGGCGGAGCTGGGTCTCGTGACCCGCGTGGTGGCCGACAGGGATCTGTTGGCGACCGCGACCGAAACGGCACAAAAGCTGACGGCAAAGCCGAGCGGCGCCTTGCGCACGAGTAAGCGGCTCATCAAGCAGGCTTCGATCGACCGGCTCAGAGAGGCTGCTCTGAAAATCGAACCCCAGGAATTCTTTGCGCGGCTGCGTTCGGCAGAAGCGAAGGAAGCGTTTTCGGCGTTCCTCGAGAAGCGTCCGCCGAATTTCATGAAAGTGGCGGCCGCCGCGGCGGAATAGATCCGCGCCCGCGCAAATGAGGTTGATGCTCGATGTCCAGCCACGAAAACAGGGTGAGAGCCGCGGCGGGCAGCGGTCCAGGCCCAGTGCGGCGGATCGCGTCGACCCGTCTGCCAAGCCGATGGGGCAGGTTCGAAGCGATGGGATTCGAACGCGAAGCGTGGACCGGCGGTCGAGCCGCCGAAACCGCGCTCGTCCTGGTGCTCGGCGACCTCTGCCAAGGAGCGCCGCTCCTGCGCATCCACTCGCAATGCCTGACCGGCGAAGTGTTCGGCTCGATGCGTTGCGATTGCGGCGGCCAACTCGAGCTTGCCATGGAGGCGATCGCGCAGGAAGGCCGCGGTCTCGTGATCTATGAATTTCAGGAAGGACGCGGCATCGGCCTGATGGCGAAGTTGCAGGCCTACGAGCTGCAGGACGCGGGAATCGATACCGTCGAGGCCAATCATGCGCTCGGCTTCGAAATGGACTTCAGGGATTTCAGCCTGGCGGGCGCAATCCTTCATGACCTTTGCATTCCGCGCGTTCGCCTGCTGACCAACAACCCAGGCAAGCTGCGCGCGCTCAGCGACGCTGGCATCGAGGTGGTCGAACGGCTCGCCTGCGAGGTCGGCCCGACGACACATTCGCTCGCCTACCTGCGGACGAAAAAACAGAAAAATGGGACATGCGTTGAGCCTGGGAGTTCCCGAACTCGGGTCGGCGCTTCGCGGAATTTAGGCGCCAACTGTGAAACGGAAGGATTGACCATGAGCGTACTCCCGCAGGCCGGAACAAAGGCTTCATCGGGCGCGATGCGCTCCGGCCGACTGTTCCTTCTTGAGCTGAGCGGCGGCCGCATTCACTCGATGAATCCCGACGGCTCCGACCGCAAGACCATCGTCACCAATTGCCGCCTCCCCGACGGCATCGTCGTGGATGTGGACGCTGCTCACATCTATTGGACCAACATGGGCGTCCCCAACCTCAACGACGGCTCGATCGAGCGCGCCGACCTCGACGGCAAGAATCGCAAGGTCATCGTCCCGCAAGGCATCACCCACACGCCAAAACAGCTCCACCTCGACAAGGAGAATGGCAAGCTCTATTGGGGCGACCGCGAGGGCATGCGCGTGATGCGCGCAAATCTCGATGGCTCTCAGGTCGAGACGCTGGTCCAGGCTGGGGAGGGTGACGCCGATCGGCGCGACCAGAACCGGTGGTGCGTCGGCATCACCATCGACCCCATGCGCAAACAGATCTACTGGACGCAGAAGGGCCCAGACAATGGCGAGCAGGGACGCATCTTGCGTGCCAGTATCGACCTCCCGAGGGACGAGAGCCCAGCCAACCGTTCCGACATTGAAGTCTTGTTCGATCGCCTGCCGGAACCCATCGACCTCGAGCTCGATCGGGTGGGGCGCGTTCTGTATTGGACCGACCGCGGCGATCCTCCGCGGGGCAACACGGTCAACCGTGCGCTAATCGACGACGCCAACGCCGTGCCCGAGATCGTGATCACGCATCTGATGGAGGGCATTGGCATTGCGCTCGATGTAGCCGGCAACCGGATGTTCGTGACGGACTTCGCCGGTTCGGTCTATTCCGCCGATCTCGATGGCGAGAACGAGCGCAATTTCCTCTACGCCCAGGGCAATCTCACTGGCATCGCCTATGCCGAGGTCTAACAAACGCATTGGAGACATAGCATGACCGACAGCAAGCCCATTCGCCACATAGCGATCATCGGCACCGGTGTGATCGGTGCGAGCTGGACAGCGCTGTTTCTCGCCAAAGGACTGCAGGTGGTCGCCACCGACATCGCGCCCAAGGCAGAGGCCGCGCTGAGGAAATTCGTGGAGACCGCCTGGCCGGCGCTCAAGCGGTTGGGCCTGTCGCCGGGAGCCTCGCAGTCGAACCTGAAGTTCACAGCCGACCTCGCGCAAGCGGTCGCCGGCGCCGATCTCGTCCAGGAGAACGGGCCCGAGCGGATCGACTTTAAGCGGAAGCTTTACGCGCAACTTGACGAGCTGCTGCCGTCCGACGTGATCATTGCATCGAGCTCGTCGGGGCTCACCATGAGCGAAATCCAAAAGGGTGCCGCCTCGCATCCCGAGCGCTGCGTTATCGCGCATCCGTTCAATCCGCCGCACCTGATCCCCCTGGTGGAAATCGTCGGCGGAGCCAAGACCTCGGAAGCGACGATCCGGCGCGCATCGGAATTTTACACGTCGATCGGACAGCGGACGGTGCGCCTCAACAAGGAAATGCCGGGGCATGTCGCCAACCGTCTGCAGGCCGCCTTGGCGCGCGAGGTCTATTACCTCGTTGCCGAGGGCGTCGTGAGCGCCGCCGACGTCGATACCGCCCTCTCCTGGGGTCCTGGCCTGCGCTGGGGCGTCATGGGCAATATGATGCTCAATCACCTGGGCGGTGGGCCGGGCGGCATCGAGCACTTCTTCCAGCAGTTCGCTGGCCCGGAGACGGCTTGGTGGAAGACCCTCGGCTCGCCGGTGCTCACCCCGGAAGTGCAAAAGACGCTCATCGCTAGCGTCCATGCCGAGATTGGATCGCGCACCATCGACGAATTGGCAGCCGAGCGAGACGAGATCCTGCTGGGGCTCATCGAGCTACGCACCAAGGGTGCGAAGACACCTGCCGCATCGAAAGCTTCGGCCAGCGTTGCCTGAGGCGGCGCAGATCTTTCGGACGGCGAAACGGAGATGACAGACGTCCTCGTGATCGGCGCCGGGCCGCCAGGCGTGGTGAGCGCTTTGCGTCCCCTCGCATCTCGGTGCGCAGGTGACGAGTGATGTCCTCACGATTGGCTGGCAGCACACCCGGCGGAATAAAGAACCCGGCAAAACTAAACTTGCGAAAAATGGGAGACACCAGTGAGCACCGCGACAATAACGGGTCAATCGGTTGCAACGGGTGGCGAGAGCAATCGGTTTACTGAAACCTTAGAAGCGAGGTTGAGCGATCCCGCAACGTCGTCGGGCTTCGATCTGAACAAGGCCGTGAACGATGTCCTCGCGGACGTCGGCATGACCAGCGACGATTGCGGTGGAGAGCTCGGCTTCTATGGCAGAGATCCAATTCTCCCAAGCCCGCTGCGGTTCGGGACCATGGCTGCGATCGGTCTGGCCGCAAGGAGCGTAGCGGTGGCCGCGCTTTGGCGACAGGCCACCGGCGAAGGACAGAATATCTCAGTGGATGTGCGCAAGGCGCTGCGGCGTTTCTGCGGGTTCTTCGAAGGCAAATGGGAAACCGTCAACGGCCGACCGCCCTCCCCAGGCGGCTATGCGGTCAGCCCATTCCTAACAATAGGTGACGGGTTCTTTCGCGAGACACGCGACGGACGATACGTGGTGGCGCTGGACTTTTATCCTCAACTCTTCCTGCGAACCCTCGATTTACTTCGCTGCAGTCCAAGCAACGAATCCATCAACAAGGCCATACTCAAGTGGGACGCCGTGGAATTGGAGCAGGCCGCGGCAGCCGAAGGATTGGTTCTCGCGATGGTGCGGACGAACGAGGAATTCCGTCGCGAACCGCAATATACTGAAGTCCTCGCCAACATGCCGCTGATCGCGGTGGAGAAGGTTGGCGAGAGCGACCCCGTCCCGCTCGAGGCGAGCAGCAATCTTCCTCTTTCCGGCGTCCGTGCATTCGGCATGGGTCATGTCATAGCGGGGGGCGCGATGGGAAGAGACCTGGCTCTCTATGGCGCGGACGTGCTCAACATCTGGAGACCCCGGGATTCGGAGATCGAAGCCTTCGCCTGGGACGTCCAGGTCGGAATGCGTTCAACGATACTGGATGACACGAAGGAGGATCGCGCACGGTTCAATCAGCTTCTCCAGGGTGCTGATGTATTCTTTGCCAACAAGCGCCCAGGATTTTTGAAAAAGCATGATCTGGATGCCGATGCACTTTGCGGGCAGAAGCCTGGACTGATTCACGCCAGCGTCGTTCTGCACGGGGAGACGGGACCGTGGTCGAACCGGCCTGGGTTCGATGAGATCGGCGCCGCGGTGTCCGGCCTCTTCGCGATCGAAGGTTCGCCGACTCGGCCGAGGCAGCCGCCGATTGTGCCGATTTGCGATAACGTGGTCGCGTGGTTAGGCACGACGGGAATCCTAGCGGCACTGCGCCGGCGCGCGATCGAGGGAGGCAGTTATCGCGTAGTGGTTTCGCTGACAAGGACGGTGCTTTGGTTGCTCTCGTTAGGCATCTTCGACAAGGCCTACGCAAAAGCGACCGCGGGCTCGACCGACGAGCACAGCTACATCGCTCCGGATCTGTTTACCGCGGAAACGCCGCTTGGAAGCTATCAGGGAATGACTGACCAGATTGCAATGTCGCGGACGCCCGGCTGCTTCAAAACCGTGCTTGTGCCGCGAGGCTCGAGCAAACCCGAATGGCTTGCGAATTAGTGCACGGCCGTTTGTCGGACGGCAAAACGGTGAGGTTGCGCAAATGGACCTCGATCCTGTTCTTCTTTCGCGCATGCAATTTGCCTGGGTTATAGCCTGGCACATCCTGTTGCCGGCCTTCACCGTCGGGCTTGGCTCTTTCATCGCCGTGCTCGAGGGTCTTCGGCTTGCAACCGGACGCAACGTCTACGTCGGCATCTCGACCTTCTGGATCAAGATATTCTCGATCGCGTTCGGGGTGGGCGTGGTCACGGGCATCGTCATGCCTTTCCAGTTCGGTAGCAATTGGAGCCGCTACTCGGACGCGACCGCGAATGTGCTCTCGCCACTGTTCGCCTACGAGGGCTTAACCGCCTTCTTTCTGGAGGCGGCGTTCCTGGGCGTCCTGCTGTTTGGCCGCAAACTCGTGCCGCCCTGGGCCTATTTCGTCGCGGCCATGTTGGTCGCGCTGGGCACCTTGTTCTCGTCCTTTTGGATCCTGGCCGCCAACAGTTGGATGCAGACGCCGGCCGGGTACGAGATCGTGAACGGCAAATTCTTCTCTACGGATTGGCTTGCAGTGATCTTCAGCCCCTCTTTTCCCTATCGGTTGGCGCATGTCGTTGTCGGTTTCTATGTCACGACCGCCTTCGTCGTGCTCGGCGTGGGCGGCTATCTCGTGCGACGTCAACCTTATGGGGAAGAGGGCCGGACTATGTTTTCTATGGCGCTCTGGCTGCTCACCGTTCTCGTTCCCTTGCAGATATTGATCGGTGATCTGCATGGCCTCAACACGCGCGAGCACCAGCCAGCCAAACTCGCGGCCATCGAAGCGCGCTGGGACACCGAGCGACGCGTGCCGCTGACCCTGTTCGCGATTCCGAGCGACACGGCGGAGACAAACTATTTGACCGTCGAGGTCCCCTGGCTCGGCAGCCTCATCCTGACCCACAATCTCGACGGCGAGGTCAAAGGCCTCAAGGACTTCCCTGTCGACCAACGCCCACCGGTGGCAATTCCGTTCTTCGCCTTCAGGATCATGGTGGGCTGCGCCGTCGTGATGTTAGGGCTCGTGCTGGTGGGCGCATGGTTGCGCTGGCGCGGGCGGCTCTACGATACGCGCCTTTTTCTTGGTCTCGTGCAGTTCGCGGCGCCGCTCGGCTTCGTGGCGGTGATAGCCGGCTGGTGCGTCACCGAGGTTGGGCGCCAACCGTGGACCGTCTACGGGCTGCTGCGCACGACCGAATCGGTGTCGCCGTCGCTGACCAGTTTCGACGTTGCGATTTCGCTTGCAAGCTACATGGTCGTTTATCTGCTGATCTACCCATGGGGTCTCTTCCTGATGCTCCGCATCGTCCGCAGAGGGCCCAAGCATTCCGATGAAGAGGGTTCGCGGATCGAGGCCGGGCGCCCGCAAGCGCCAGTGCTGGCCGGGACGCTCGACCTCGCCGAAGGAGAGAGCAGATGAGCCAGGTTCTCGACCTCGTACCGATTTGGACACTGATCCTCGGGATGGCGGTGTTCTTCTATGTCCTGCTCGACGGCTTTGACCTCGGTGTCGGCATTCTGTTCGGCCTTGCGCCCGACGCGCCCTCGCGCAACACGATCATGAATACGATCGCGCCGATCTGGGACGGCAACGAAACTTGGCTGGTCCTGGGCGGCCTCGGGCTCTTGGCCGCGTTTCCGCTCGCCTTCGCTATCATCATCCCAGCTGTATATTTTCCCATTCTGGTGATGCTGCTGGCGCTCATCTTCCGCGGCGTCGCCTTCGAATTCCGGTTTCGGGACGCCGAGGACAAGACCTTCTGGGATCACGCCTTCTGTTATGGATCGGTCATCGCTACCTTCGCCCAGGGGATGGTGCTCGGCACCTTCATTCAGGGATTTCGGGTCAGCGGCCGACAATTCGCCGGCACCTCGTTCGATTTTCTAACCCCCTTCGCGCTGCTGACCGGCATCGCCTTGCTGTTCGGCTACGGCCTGTTGGGGGCCGGCTGGCTGATCCTGAAGACCGAGGGCGACGTGCAGATCGCCGCACGCCGCCACGGCCGCATTTGCCTGCTCGGGGTCGTCCTTGCCATCGGCATCGTCAGTATCTGGACGCCGTTCATGTCCGAAAGCATCGCCGCGCGCTGGTTTGCATGGCCCAACATCGCTCTGCTGGCGCCGGTGCCGATAGCCACCGCGGTCGTCGCCTGGCTCAGCTGGCGCGCGTTCGGGAACGATTGGCAAGTCACGCCCTTCCTTGGCGCGATCGGCCTCTTCATTCTCTCCTATATCGGTATCGCCATCAGTCTCTATCCGATGATCGTGCCGCACCATTACACGTTGTGGCAGGCGGCGTCGTCCGAGCGCACCCAGGCGTTCCTGCTGATCGGCACTCTCGTGCTGCTGCCGGTGATCCTGATGTACACGGGATGGTCGTATTGGGTGTTCCGCGGCAAGGTGCACAGCGACATCGGTTACCACTGAGATTCGTCAGCGTCACTGCGAAGCAAGAGGGTGATCCAATGAGCGCCATCTCGGAAGCAACCCGTCCTAGCGAAAAATCAGCCGTTGCCGATGAGACTCGTGCGGCGCGGAAGCGTGTCGTGATCGTCGGTGCCGGCTTTGCCGGGCTCGCGGCGGCGCGGGCGCTGCGGCACGCTGATGCCGAGGTCTTGCTGATCGACCGCCGCAACCACCACATATTTCAGCCGCTGCTCTATCAGGTGGCAACGGCCGTCCTCTCACCCGCCGAAATCGCCGCGCCAATCCGCCAGCTCGAGGCGAAGCAGCGAAACGTCACCGTACTTATGGCGGAGGTCACCGGTGTCGACGTGTCGTCCCGCACGCTTGAGGCGGCCTCCCCTGGCGCGGAAGCCCGCAAGATCGGGTTCGACTATCTGGTGGTGGCGACCGGTATGCGCCCGAGCTACTTCGGGCATGACGAGTTCGCTCGATATGCGCCCGGGCTCAAGAACCTCAACGACGCCGAGACGATCCGAGCCAAAATTCTGGGCGCGCTCGAACTGGCCGCCACCACCGAGGACGACGAGGAACGCACCCGTCAGATGACGTTCGTCCTCGTCGGAGCAGGTCCCAGTGGCGTGGAACTGGCGGCGTCTTTGGCCGAGCTGATGCAGGTGACGCTGCGGGGTAACTTCCGCCGCATAGATCCGGCAAAGGCCAGCATCATTCTGCTCGACGGGGCCAAGCGGGTTCTGCCGTCTTTTGCCGAGCCGGTGTCAAGCAAGGTGACAAGGCGCCTCGAAAAGCTTGGCGTAAAGGTCCTGACGGATGTCAAAGTCGAGACAGTCGACCAGCGGGGCGTGATTGCCGGCGGAAAAAGGATCCCGAGCGCCACGGTAGTATGGACCGCGGGGGTCGCGGCATCGCCGATTCCAAAAATGCTCGGTACCAAAACTGACCGCGCAGGGCGGGCGGTCGTTGACCCGTCGCTAAAGGTCGTGAACGCGCCCGGAGTGTTCGTGGTCGGCGACGCAGCGTCGGTCACGCAAAACGGACATCCAGTGCCAGGCGTGGCGCAGGCGGCGATTCAGGAAGGGCAGTATGTCGGGCGGCTGATCGCGAAAGAGCTGAAGGGCCAGGAGATCGCCCATCCGTTCAGCTATTTCGATAAAGGCAACATGGCCGTGGTCGGCAAGAATTACGCGGTACTCGAAAGGGGCCGACTGCACACGAGCGGATTGCTTACCTGGCTGGTGTGGGCGTTCGTTCACGTCCTCTCGCTGCCGCAGCTGCAGAACCGCCTGCGTGTCCAACGCCAATGGCTCTGGTCGTATTTCACCGGCCAGCGCAGCTCGCGATTGATCCCGGAATTACCGAGGGCCGGTACTCATGAGCCGAGCCGCTGAGCATACCTGGCATCATCAATGCGGCATTGATCGTGCGCCCGGGCATTGGCGGTCAGGCCCGCCCCGCTGCTATCGGCCTGCGCTCAAGCTGCACCGCCACGATCACTTGACACGATCCTTGCAGAATAACCCTGGCGTCCAAACCGGCGCGCTCAACGCCGCAGCAGGTGTTGCGAGCATGAAGACGTTTGAGAAAAGCCGCGACGACGGGCTCGCACGGGGCGCGGCAACCTACCTGCCCAAGCTACTTCGGTGGGTCAGGTTTCGCCTTAGCGGGGGGTGCGGGCGGCAGGGCCAGCGTCACGCCCCGGGGAGTGTTTGCCTTCGGCGAGGCGGCAGGCGTCGCACCCAGTGCGGCGTTGGGTGCGCCGGTTTGCGTCTCCCAAAAACGCGCCAGATGCCGCTCGATAATGCGATCGTATTCGCCGCTCTCGCGCAGTTTGGCGAGTGAGCTGTTCATGTAATAGAGGATCGTGCGCGAGTGTGGATGCGCCTTCGAAATCAGCACATGCAGGGTGGTGAGCGCCAGCGGCTGATCGATGATGCGAACCTTGTCGCCAAGACCGAGCAATGCCATGCTCGTGCGGCCGACGAGCTCGGCCTCGACCACGCCATCGACCGTGCCGTTGTCAAGCAGGCGGAAGCACTCGTCGACCGTCGGCGGCCGGATCAACGTGACTTTGCCATCTTTTACCCAATTGCGGCCGTTTTGATCGAGCTCGTGCGTTGGAAGGCCGACCGGCCGGCACAGCGACGCACCGGTGATTTCCTCATTGCGCAATGTCTTGATGCGCGAATCGCTGCGCACGAACAGGCTGGTGATGACCTCGTAGAGAGGGTCGGAGAAGAAGAACCGCTGGCAGCGAAATTGGGAGCTCTGATCGAGCATAAAGGCGTTGTCGCAATCCGGGCGAGCCCAGGGGAAGCCAACGTCAAACGCCCGCGTCAGCAGCAGCGGGTTGAGGTGGGCCGCCCAGTCGTTCACCCATGAGACGCCAAAATCGAAGCGCCCCTTGGCCTCCTCTTTGACAAGACCCATGGCGGAGGTGATCACCTGGGTCATCATGCCGCCACCTTCGAGCGAGCGACCGGTATAGGGGGGCAAGCCGTCGGCGGTCAAAAATTCGATCCGCCGCAGCAGCGACGAGATGATGAACGACGTCTCGGCTGCCGTCGCTGCGGTCGGTGCCGTCGGAGCCTGGGCGGGCGTCGTTGCGATCTGCGGCAGCGGTTGCGGCTGCAGCGGTACGCCGATGCAAGGAAGCCTGAGCGTGAATCCCGGTACCAGCAAGGACTCGCTCATACCGAGGCGATCCTGGTTGGCATAGAAGATGATCGTCCATTGCGTCGGATTGCCATAGACACGCGCGGCAATCTGGGCCAGCGTCTCACCTTCCTTTATGGTGTAATCGACACCGCAAGTCTGAGCTGTCGCCAGCTGCGGACGTGCGAGGCCCGCGACAGCAAGCACAAGCACGGGCAAGCAAACAAGCAGGCGTCTGATATCGCCGCACCCGGCACCAAACCGAAACATGTCTTCTCCGTTTCTCGCCACTGCCTTGGCGGTCGGTTCTAGACACTTCTACGCCATAGATTTCCCAGGCATTTGTCCCCGGACCGTCCTAGTTGAACAGCAATTCGCCTTTTGCGAAAGTGGGTTGATTGCCCGCATGCGAGTTCCGTCGTCAGGGAGCCGATTGTCTCTCAATAATCATGGCTTTGCTGCGGTGCGCTATCCGCATCGGGGCATCCGCGCCGGCCGTGGCAGTGCCATAAAGGTCGAGCACGTAGTAAATTGACCGCTGTGCACAAGCGATACTGGGCCTGGGGGAGAGATGAAAACGGGGTGGGAAGGTTGGGTTGATCCTGCCACCGCTTGGACGTGCGGCAGCGCCGCTCGGGCACGGTTGGGCCGGATGCGAAGCGCCTCGCTGTTGATCGTGGCCGTCGCGATTTGCTTGAGCGCGCTGTCGGCTCAGGCGCAGCGCCGCCCCAGTGACCAGGAGACCGTCGCAACGGGGATGGTGACGGTGCTCACCGACGGGATTGCTGATCCAAACGGCCAGGGCACGCTGGCGGTCAATGAGCTGGCTGAGCGACTGGGGCAGGTCGGCAAGCTGCGGGTATTGCCCATCGCCGGACATGGTGGCGATGAAAACGCTCGCGACCTCCTTTATCTCAAAGGCGTCGATCTCGCCATCCTCAACAGCGATCTGCTCGCCTATTTGGAGCAGGCCCGCAAATACCCGGACGCGCGGCGCCGCATCCGCTACGTCACCCATCTTCTCGACCAGAAGGTCTACCTGCTCGCGCGCAAGGAGTTCGGCAGCATCGGAGACCTGCGCGGCCGCAGGCTGATCGTTCTGTCACGAAGCGGCAGCAGTTATGCCACGGCAATTGCGCTTTTTGGGCTGCTGAAGATCGAGGTGAAGCTGACCTCGCCGAGCCCCGATGTCGTCCTCGGTGACGCCGGCTCGACCGACTTTGACGCCGTCCTGCTGCTCAGCAGCGAGCTCAATCGGCTGCGCCTTGGCGCGCGACTGCGCGAGGATTTCCGACTGTTGCCGATCCCCATGACGCCGGCGCTGCAGAAGGCTTATCTGCCCGCCGTCGTTGAGGCCCAGGAAATACCGGGGTTGGCGGCGCCCGAGAGGAAACTCGACACGGTCGCGGTGTCGACCCTCCTCACCGTCTATGACTGGAACGTTACGCATAGCCGGTTTAACAGCGTGAAAAACTTCATCGCAGCCTTCTTCACGGCGCTTCCGGAACTGCGCCGGCAAGGCTCCGCTTCGGTGTGGCGACAAATGAATATCGACGCGCGGCCCCCGGGGTGGACGCGGCACGTTGCGGCGGATCCGAGCAGCGTGCTCACCAAAGCGCAGTTGGCGGAGCTAGCCCTGGTGCAACGACCGCAGGCCGCCCCGCCCGTCCCAGCTCCTGTGGAAGCGGTGCCGACACCCGCGCAGAAGGCTAAGGTCAGGCTGCTGGCTACGCGCTGGGCACCGCTGACGGACGAGCGCCTGCCCGACGGTGGACTGATCACCGCCCTGTTGAGCAGCAGCCTGAGTGCCGCCGGGGGCCCGCGCTCATCGGAAATCGATCTGCGCTGGGCTAAGTCAGCGATCACGCCGATCCAATCCCTGCTCGAGGACACCTCCATTGACATCTCATTTCCCTGGGAGGGCGCCGATTGTGATCGGCCCAATGACCTAATCCAGGCCTCCGCCGTCGTCTGCGACAATGCTCTGTTCACGGATCCACTGCTGCAGGTTGTGATCGGACTTTTCACGCTGTCTGACAGTACGTTCCAGTTCGAAACCGATGAGAGTGTCTTCGGCAAAACGATCTGTATCCCCAGCGATCGTGACGTGACGGCCTTCAATGCCCATGGCCGCAACTGGCTGTCGGACAAGCGCATCGCGTTGGTCCGGGGGGGCACCCTGCTAGATTGCGTGAGCATCGTGCAACGACGGGAAGCGGATGCCTTCGTCGCCACCGATCTTGAAGGCCAATTCGTGCTCGGCCGATTGGGGCTCGGGCAGATGTTCAAGATGGCGGTGCGGCCACTGGGAACGCGTGGCGTGCACGCCATCGTGTCGCGTGACAACGCTCAGGGCTTCGAGCTGATTGGGACGGTGAACCGCGGTCTCAAAGAGCTAAAAAGGACCGAAGCGTATGCCGCCATCGTCCGCCAGCACCTGCTGCGGGTTTGGGATGCGCGACAGGTCAGCCCGTGAGAGGTGAATGACCGCGCGCCCTGCAATCGCAGGCACGCTAAATGCGGCCAGCTGCTCGCGGGCTGCTAGCGTTCGGCCGATCGAAGCGCCGGCAAGACCTGCCCTTTTTCCGCGCCAGGCGGCAGGGCCCTCAGGTCTATTCGCCGCTCTGTCGCTCAGTGCGGCCGATATCCCGTGCCGCTGGGGTCCGGAGCCGGGTTGCAGCACGGTTCGGTGCGCATCACGCCGTACTGCCTCATGAGTTGCTGCCCGAGCTGGCCGGAGGCCGCCATGAAGCCTTCCACCACCGGCGCGCTGCAGGCGCGCCACTCCGCCAGATCGTACGAGGACAGCTCGACCACGTTCATGCCCTTCGCCTTGGCAAAAGCGTAGGCCTCCTCGTCCCTGTGCAGAAGTCCATCCCACAGCTCGTGTTCCGCGGTTCCGGCGGCGTTGGCGATGGCGTCGCGGTGCGTCGGGCTCAGCGACTGCCAGACCCGCTCATTGATGAGGAGCAGCAGCATGACGGTGGAATGGTTGGTCCGCGTGAGGGTGTCAGAAATCTCCCAGAAGTTGCGAGCGGACACATTCTCGGCGGCAGTCATCGCCATGTCGATCTGGCCCGTTTTCATGGCTTCGTACTGCTTGCCGGCGGCAATGAGCTCCGGAGCACCGCCGCAAAAGCGGCCGAACTCGAGGTCGATCTGACCGCTGGCGCGGATTTTCTTGGTGGTTATGTCGGACGGCTTGGCGGCGGGCCGTCCTTTCGAAAAGAAGACGTTGGTACCGTACGGTTGCCACATCAGCAGGCGGGCGCCGGTGTTCTCCAGGATTGCGTCATCCAGGAGCTTGCGCGATTGGCGCGCGGGGTCGAGCATAGCGCGCAGAAATACGTTCGAATTGAAAAGAAACGGCAGCGATAGCACGTCGACGCCCTTGACCTTGTCGACCAACGTGACCGCGTTGGCCACCGCCATCTCCAACTCGCCGGCCATTACGGAATGGGCCACCGTGCGATCGGGCAAGGCCTGGGCGCCATGCAGGATCTCGATGGCGATGGCCCCGCCAGTGTCCCGCTCCACCGCCTCTTTAAATCCAACGAGATTGGTGCCCAACGTGCCGGAGAGCGGAAGCTGGAAAGAAAGACGGAGCCGAACGGGCTCAGCGAGGCTCGGCCGAACACATGCAAACAGAAGCAATAACGTCCAGCCGACAATGCTCCAGGCCGGCGCTCGCAGCGCACGTGTTGGCGCTCGATAGCCCGCAAAACGCAGGCGCGCCAACTTGATAGTGCGCCCGGCGACGACAATCGGCACCGCGCGCAGCATGGCAGAAAAAACCAAAGCAACGGCTGCTCGTTCCAACCGCAGCATACGCACACGGCTCCCCAACTTGCTGGCGAGAGCCTAACTGACCGCGCGGCAATCCGGAAGCCCCAGCCGCGCAGCCGGCCAAACAGCAGGCGGGTCGATGATCTCGTCGCTGCAGGTGCCCGCAGAACAAAACTACACTTTGCGGATGTGGTCGACCTCTGCTGACGCCCGCTGTCGCGGAGCATAACGCCTGGATCAGCGAACTTGCCATCTTCAGCGCCCGTCATACAAAAGTGCGTTGCGACCAAGCAGGCGCAGGTGCTTTCTTGCTGCTCCACGGGCTGGTTTTCAGGCGGAGTGGAGCATCCACGCCACGCTGAGGGCGCTTGCCGAGCTTGGCAGGTCGGACATCCATGGTGTTGGCATGGTCCAGCGCTAGGTGGCAAAAGGACGGCCGGCGCAGGGAGACTAGTTGATGTTTGGATGTCGAGGCCTTTGCATAGCCCTGATGCTTGTTGTGCCGGCGGCAACGGCGCTCGGGGCGGGGCAGCCGACGAGTGAAGAGCTGTCGTTGCCACGCGAGTACCGCGGCAAGCGGGTCACGATCAGAGCCAGGCTCTATCTGCCGCCGGCGGCGGGCAAGGTGCCGGCCATGGTCATCCAACACGGCAGCGGCGGCGTCGCCGCCGAGCGGGAAGGTCGCTATGCCCGGGAGGTGGTCAAGCTTGGCGTGGCGGCGCTGGTGATCGATTCGTTCAAAGGCCGGGGCATCGCCTCCACCGTGAAGGACCAGGCGGCAGTGAGCGCACAAGAGATGGCGGAGGATGCCTTCGCCGCCTTGAAACTGCTGGCCGCGCATTCTCGCATCGCCAGCGACCGTGTCGGCATCATCGGTTTCTCCAAGGGCGGCACGGTCGCGCTCCTGACGGCGCTGGAGCGGCGCGCGCAAAGGGCGCTGCCGGACGGCCTGCGCTTTGCGATGCATGTGTCCTTGTACCCCAGCTGTGACAGCCAGTATTTCAGACCGAAGTCCACGGGCGCACCGATTTATCTCCTGCTTGGAGGCGCCGATACTTACGCGGGCGTCAGCCCCTGCCAGGAGTACGCCGCGGCGCTCAAGGCCGAGGGGGCGAGCATCGAGGTCACGATCTTTCCAGGCGCCCCGCACGGCTTCGACACCGAGCGCGCCTACCGAGTTGCGAATGGCGAGAACTGGAGCCGCTGCGTCTTCGCCGAGCAGGCAGACGGAACCTGGAAGGAGCGCACGAGCGGTGTCGTCACCCACGACAGCAGGGGCCAACGGATCGAGGCCAGCTATCGGCGGGCGCTAGCCGTCTGCCGCAGCCACGGCGTGAGCGGTGGACCCAATGCGGCGGCGAGGACGCAGAGCATGGCCGCGCTCAGGAGCTATCTGCTCAAGCATCTGCTCGACAGATAGCAGGGCGAGGCGCGCCGCCAATGGAGAGGCGAGGCCTTGCGTCGGCGGCTCTGCGGCAAAACGGTGTTGTCGGAACCGCGGGCTGCCGCGTTTCCCTATGGCTCGGCGCAGTGCCGCCGCGCCAAAGCGAGCGCGACGCTTCCGCTTTGAACGCCTGTCGCGGGAGATGAACCGATGGCTTGGGGACGCAATCTGCTGATGCGCCTGTTCGGCCGCCCCAAGGGCCTGCTGGGACGTCTGGGTGGATTGATGATGGCGCGGATGAACCGCGATGCCGCCATTGAGGTCATTGAACTGCTTGGCGTCCGTCCCGACGACAGCCTCCTCGAGATCGGCTTCGGGCCCGGCGTCGCCATTCAATTGCTGGTAGAGCGCGTGCCTGGCGCCCGCATCGCCGGCGTTGATCCGTCGCTCGAAATGCTCGCCCAAGCGTCGGCCCGTAACGCGGCGGCGCTGCGCAGCCGGCGGGTTGATCTGCGTCACGGTGTTGTCGACGCGCTGCCCTTTGCCCCCCAAACCTTCGGCAAGGCGCTGGCAATCAATTCGCTGCAAGTGTGGCCGGATCCGGCCGCAGGCCTGCGCGAGATAGGGCGCGTGCTCAAACCAGCCGGCAGGATCGGCCTTGGCTTCACGGCCAATTCCGGCCAGCCAAAGGCGGGTGTTGCGGCAGCGCTCGCCGCAGCTGGATTTGTAGACATCCAAATCGTGGAGCGGCCGAGGCTGTTTTGCGCGATAGCGACAAAGCCGTGATCGTTAGGTGGGACACTTATGTTGCAACGATGCCGGGGGACCGCTCAGGGTCGATGCTATTGAAAAAGGCTTGAGAAGGCACGCGAACCGTGATTCCGGTGGCTGATCGATCATCGGGCGTGAGATCGCCGAGAAAGTTGACGTCTGACCTACGCGGGCAGAGCGGATGCGCTCTGCCCAGCACACGCGAAGGCTTTTTCGTGCCATTAGGGCACTGGTTGATTTATGGCAACGCGCCTGCAATGACGGGCATCCAAACCAAGGCAGCCACCTCGTCGTGAATTAGCCGCAAAAACCATAAGTTCGATCGTGATAGCGGTCGCCACCGGAACGGGTCTGTATCTGGCCAGCAGCCGCCGGCTCTGGCTGCTTCGCATTGCGCTCGGCGGCGTCCTCATGGCGGTCTAAATCAATCGCCCTTCAGGTCGTGAACCTCCGGGAAGAACAACTCCTTCCACGAGGTTGGCTTCGACTTGATCATTCCAACCGAGTTCATGAAGTCAGTAAGCTTAATGAGCTTCTTCGGGCCTAGGTCGAAAATGTTGTCAGGATCGGCGAGGTCCTTCTCGACCGCCTCGACGCTTTCTTTGCCGCCTCCATCCTTCACATAGATCTCAGCAGCCTTGTGGCGGTCGGTGTTAATCAAGTCGGTCGCCTCTCTGAACGCGTCGACCACAGCTTGGAATGCCTTGGGGTTCTCCGCCCGGAATTTGCCCGTCGACCACACCGACAAGAACGACGCCGGGCCACCCATTACATCGTATGAGCTCAGCACCTTGTGCATGCCCTTCTCGAGCGCGCGGTACTGGAACGGCGGAGCCAGGAACGATGCCGTGATCTGCTGGCCGGACAGCAGGGCGGTCAGGCCGTCGGGATGCGACAGGTTGACGAAGAGCGGATTGAGCTTCTTGTATTCAGAGATCCCGTACTCCTTCACCAGCTCCATCTGCAAGTACATAGTCTGGATCGACTGGCCTGCGCCGGCCATGGAGATACGGTCCTGGTCGGTGAACTCCTTGACGCTCTTGTAGGGATGCCGGCTGACGAGGAAGATCGGTAGCGCGCACAGCGCGCCGATGCCGTGAATGTTGACGTTACCGCGCGTTCTGTCCCAGGCCGTGACCATCGGCGCGATGCCGCCGGAGCCGACGTGGATCGTCTCCGCAATCAGCCCGTCGTTGATCGGCACGGCGTTGCCGAGCACCGACCATTTGGTCTTGAGCGCCGGCAGACCGGCTTTGGCTGCATGCTTCTCGACGAGCTTCTCATGCAGCATGATCGTGAGCGGCAGATAGCCGATGCCGAACTGACGCACGAGGTGCACCTCGGCCACTTCCGGGTGCGCCGGCGCGCTCCACGATGCCAGGCCCGTTGCAAGTCCTACCGATATCAATGCTCTGCGATCAATCATCTTCGGCGTCCTTTGGTTTGTCCATTCGACAGCTGTCCTTCGTTGGAGCTCACGATAGGGCGGCGCATGGCCGCACGCCATCCTTCGGTTTGGGCCTAAACTCTTGGTTCTGAGGCTGCTCTGGGCCGCTTCGATTAAGCGACACAGGTTCGGCCAGGTTTCGCGCGGATCCACAATTTCCTCGACGCCGGAACGCCTCCAGCGGTGCGGAACGGTGAGCGACCGCCCGCAGCTCAGCCTTGGTCCGCACGGAAGTGGTGGAGGTCGCGCTCGCGTACCAGTTTGGCATCAGTTATGATAGTTACAACCTCGGAGGCCAGGTCTTCGATCGCAGCAAAGCGGGCTCATTAAGTTCACGGATTTCTTGCAAGCAATCGGCGTCATGAATCGAAGCCGAACTCTTGGAAAGACCTGGTCTGCCCCGAATTACATGGGGAGGCCAGGCAGCTGAGAGGCAGTGCGGACCATCAACCCTGCTGAAGGATCAAGCATGACCTACCAAACCATCGAGGTGCGCAACGCAACGCCAAGTATCGGCGCTGAGATTTTGGGTGCCGACCTGTCCAAACCGCTTGGCAATCAGCAATTCCAGGAAGTTCATGATGCGCTCATGGATCGGCTGGTGATCTTTTTTCGTGATCAAAACTTGAGCCCCGAGCGGCACAAAGAATTTGGCCACCGCTTTGGCAAGCTGCACGTGCACCCCGCTGCGCTCACCGAGCTCCCGGACCACCCCGAGATCTTTGTCATCAAAGCAGACGAGAAATCCAAACGCATTGCAGGTGAAGAGTGGCACTCCGATGTGTCGTGCGATGCCGAGCCGCCCATGGGCTCCATATTATACTTGACCACTGTGCCTCCGGACGGTGGCGGCGACACCATGTTCTCGAACATGTACTTGGCCTACGAAACCCTGTCCGAGCCCATCAAAAGAATGCTAGATGGAATGACGGCAATTCACGACGGCGAACACGTCTATCGCGGGCGTTACGACGTCGACGATGCAGGCAAGACGTACCCGCGCTCCGAACACCCGGTGGTGCGCACGCACCCAGTCACCAAGAAGAAGTGTCTCTTTGTCAACCGTGTCTTCACGACGCGGATCGTCGGACTTAAACGTAACGAGAGCACTGCGATTCTGGAGATGCTGTATCGACATATTGAAACGCCGGAATTCTGCGTGCGCTTCCGATGGCAGCCCAAATCGATCGCGTTTTGGGACAACCGCTGCGCACAACACCATGCGCTTTGGGATTACTACCCAAACAAGAGGTACGGCCATCGCGTCACTGTCTGCGGTGACAAGCCGTACTGATGGCGTTTATCGCCGCCGTTTCGACGACAACAAGCGCTGATCACGCTCGACCGCGAGCGCTGCTGTGCATGTCGCGTCCAAAATAACGACGGCTCGCAACTTGAACGGCTGGATGGGTGCAGAATAGGCAGGCGTCATCTGAGCCATGGGTCACGGGCAGACGAACCGCCACCCTCCCGGCAACCACAGGAGCGCTGCCGCTCTACCCCTAGCAATGGACAGCGTCGCAGATCCTCGGCAATTGTCGCTTCGTGCCAGGTTGCAGACGTTTCGCTGCTTCGCCTCGAGTTGGCCAATCGGCGCGGCGATTTCTGCGGGTGAGAGGCCGGCCGTCGCCACCTGATAGAGCAAGGGCTGAAATAGGTGCTGGTTGCGGCGGTCGCTCAGCGCGACCTCGGCTTCGGCATCCCGCAGTGCGTGCGCCGCCGCGAGCCCGGCAAAAGCCTCCGCGGACGATCACGACACGCTTCCGCGCGGCACGGGTCTCATCGGCAACGGCTGATTTTCGATTGGGCGGGTTGCTTCCGAGACCACCAGCCGTGAATTGGGTTCCATTTCCGGCGTTGGGGACTGCAGTTTGGCAACGAGAAGCGGTCTGCGGTCGGGCGGTGCGTTCTCTCCCGGCTGTGAGCCGCTGCAATAAGGTGCGTGGACGGCAGGCTTGGGCTCAATCAACTCGTGTCAGCGCTGGGCGAGGAGGCGAACAAAGATCGACTCCGGAAAATCACAGAAGTCCGATCGATCAGTCGTAGGAAAAACAACTTGCGACCGCGTGCTACTGAGACGATCATGAGGTCGCAACCACTGCCATGTCTCATCCTGATTGCTTCGCGTGCGTGCTGAATTGAGCGTCGCGCCTAATCTGGGGAGAAAAGAGCATGAACGGCAGACTGCGCTTTGCGCTCGTATGCTTGCTATGCGCTCTACTCACGCTCAGGAGCGGTCTTTCCAGTCCTGCAGCTGGCCAGAACAAGCCGGAAGGCGAGATGCGATGGGCGCTCTACGTTACGTTGCCACCTGTCTGGTTCGATCCGGGAGAGGTTTCGGGACAATTGACACCCTTCTGGGTCCTCTACGCCCTGCACGATGCCCTCGTGAAACCAATGCCTGGAAATATGCTGAGCCCCAGTTTAGCTGAGTCATGGACCGTCAGCGCCGACCAACGGGTCTATGAGTTCAAGCTGCGCGAGGGGCTCAAGTTCCATAACGGCGATGTTTTCACCGCCGAGGACGTGAAATTCAGCTTCCACCGTGCAAAGGGCTCCAAGACACTTCGCGACAAAGTCAAGGAGGTGCTGGCGGTCGAGCCAGCTCGCGTGCGGTTCGTCCTGCATGAGCCTTGGCCAGACTTTATAACCTTTTACGGTACCATCCTGTCCGGGGCTGGCTGGATCGTACCCAAGACCTATGTGGAGCGGGTGGGTGACGACGGTTTCAGGAAGGCACCTGTCGGGCTCGGACCCTACAAGTTCATCAGCTATACGCCCGGCATCGAACTGGTGATGGAGGCGAATGAAAACTACTGGCGAAAAATGCCGTCAGTGAAGCGGCTGGTCTTCAAGACCGTACCCGAAAGCACGACGCGGCTGGCCATGCTGAAGCGGGGCGAGGTCGATATCGCCTACTTGCTCGAAGGCCCACAGGCAGAGGAAGTCAAGCGGGATCCAAAGCTCAGGCTAGCGTTCTCCGGTGGCATCGCTATTTTCTATCTGGATTTCTTGGACCAGTGGGACCCAAAATCGCCGTGGCATGACCGGCGGGTCCGTCTAGCCGCGAACTACGCGATCGACCGGCAGGCGCTGAGCGAGGCCGAGACGCTGGGGGCGTCCAAGCCCACCGGGAACCACGTGCCGCAGACGTTCGAGTTCGCGCTACCTATTGATCCTTATCCCTACGACCCGGCGAAGGCGAAGCAACTTCTTGCCGAGGCGGGCTACCCCAACGGCTTTGACGCCGGCGAGCTGCATCAGCTGCCGCCGTACTTCACTCTGGGCGAGGCTATTGTCGGATATCTCCAGGCGGTGGGAATCCGGCTCAAGATGCGCATCACGGAGCGCGGCACCTTCATGGCTCTGATTCCGTCGAAAAAGGCCAAGGGGCTCTGTGTCTGCTCGACTGCACTCTACGGCAACGCGGCATCGCGGCTCTCTGAGGTGATCCCGAGCGACGGAGCGTGGGCGTATGGCGGCTATGCCGATATCGACGCGCTCTTCAAGCGGCAAGCCGTGGAGACAGATCGGAAGAAAAGGGAGGAGATGTTGCACGACATCCAGCGGCTAGTACACGAGCGCGTCAGGTACGGTCCCATCTTCCAATACGTGTGGCCTAGCGGCGTGGGTCCGCGCGTGGCCGAGCCCGCGTTGATGCTGATCGACCCCTATCCGTGGTCGGCGCCGCTGGAAGAGGTGCGTCTGAAAAAGGATTGACCTAGTCAAAAATAATTTAAGACCTTCGGCAGCTGGCGCGGCCATCACCAGCATCTGGGTGGCTCCAGGTGCGGTTCTTTGTGCCACACGCCACGTTGAGATACCGCTCGACGTCGACGGTGGTCACGACAACCTTAAGATGGCGAGCGCGGTGTCGCCGGATCTAAGGGTCAGCTCCGCCACGCAATGCGCCGAGGCCGAGTAGGCCGGCATCAGGGATCTCATCCCAGGCAAACGCTGAGCGGGAGGCGGCCCGCGAGACGAACAGCAAATGCCGGCGGGCGAGAGGACAAGCACGGGTTGGCTGGGATGCATCCGCCGCCAAAGGGCGTCGGCGGCAAAACCGAAACCCGCGAGCAAAGGCACGCAGGCCGCCGCGAAAAAGATAAACTTGGCATTTTGGTCCCGCAGCAGGGCATAGAGCAACACCACGCCCAAGTGGCTAACACCCACGCCAAAGGGTATTTTGCGGAAGAGAAAGTCCGCCTTACCAAACGCCGCGCGTTTGGCCGACCTCGTGCGGCATGGGTCTCCGCGCGTTCCGAGCGAGACCGCCATGTGCGCGGGCAGGCAGAGGGCGAGCGCAAAGCCTTTTTCTTGCAAGCCCTATTGCGAGAGCGCTGCCCGGTAGCGCGCAACGGCCGCTGCGACGACGGGCTCGACGTCCTCCTCGAGGAGGTAGCGCTCTGCCGCGAGCGCAACGGCGGCCGCGCGCACCTTGACGGCGTAGTCGGCCTCGTCCCGATAGCGCTCGGCAAGGGACTTGCGCGGATCACCACGCGCGGCGCGCGTTGCCTCGTCCGGCGCGAAGAAGAGGGTGAGGCCGTTCATCGGCACGATCTGCTCGGGCGATCCGGTGCTGGGATCGCGCGGGTTCCAGCCGGCATGCGTGCCGACCGGCACGCTGACGTCGGGCAGGCGGATGCCGGCAATTTCGTTGCCGTCGGCATCCACGCCCGAAACCAGGGCCGGATAGAAGGCGCCCTCTTGCGCCGGATAGCGGCCGACGCCGTTCTCCTCGTCGCTGCCCATATCCACGGTGCGGATGAAGGGCAGGCGCTGCGGGTGGGGCGGCGTGAACCCGGGCAGCCGTGCGAAGGCGGCAAGCACCTCCTCGCGGTTCACGGCGCTCGCATCGCTGAGACGGGGATGCCGGCTCGGCGGCGGCTCAATCTTGTCGCTAATCCAACGATCGAGATTGACGAGCGCCGCACGGTGCAGCGGCAGGTAGTCGATGACGTTGAGCGGATAGCGCGCGATCGTGCCCGTCCCCGGGTTGGTGCGCGACTGCCCAAGATAGCCCGGCGTGTGCTGGGCGCCGGCGAACAGGTATCTGCGGGTCAGCGGATGTTCGGGGAGGTCGTGCCGGCCCGTCACGGCGATATGCGCCAGCGCGGCATCGCCCCGCCAGTACTCCGCGGCGCTGTCGGTGGAGATGATCTTCGGCAGGTCGTCTGCGGCGGCGAGCCGGTCGAACAGCCCGGCCGTGCGCCCGGTCAGCGGGTCGGACGTCACCACGTCGGCAAACGGAAAAACGTGGCCCCACAAGGGCGTCGTCTGGTTTGAGGGCTGCGCGAAGCGATGGTTGAAGGCGCCGCGGCGTGCGCCCGCGATGTGCACGTGCAAACCATCGTAGGCGCGGCTGCCGTCCTCGCAACGATTGAGGCCGAGGCTCAAAAAGTGCCGCTGCATCCGCCCCGTCTGCGAGATGCCGTAAAGGATGAGGGTTCGGGAACCTGGGACGTTGGCGTTGCTGGCGGCGGGCGCGCGCAGGAACGCCGCCACGTCACGCGCGGCAAGAAGGCCGAGGCCGGCCACCGGCGCCCGGTCGGTGTCGTAGACGAGCTGATAGATCCGTCCCGGCTCGAAGCCGCCCTCGAGCCAGACGTGCTCGCTCGAGGGCTCCACCTCGCCGGCGGCGGTTTCGCGCGCGAAGCGCCACCGCGCGCGGGGAATAAGCGTGTCCTCACCATCCTCCCAGTCGCGCACGAGGAGACGCGCGTTGAGCTGCGCACCGGCCGCGGCCGGCAGCGGCCGATGCACGCGGTCGGCGAGGAGCCGGGTCGTTTCGCGGGTATTCGGCCGCATCTCGACCATGGTCTGGCCGCCGATGGGGTCACCGCCCCGCATGGCCGAAGGTGCGGCGAGGCCTAACAGCTCCGGGCTCGGGTAGACGTCCCACTGCCAGCCGATGGAGGCCACGCTGTAGCCGCGCGCGAACAGGAAGCCGTCACCGGGATGCGCCTGCGGCCCCACGGCGGCATCGGGCGGTGCCCCATTCATCAAGGCAACGAGGCGGCGGCGGCCGCGGTTGGGCAATTCGACGATGCAGCAGCCGTTTGCCTTTGCCGCCTCGAGCGGCTGCAGCAGGGAAAAATCGCTCGTAAACTCGACCAACCCCGCGGCCGAGCGTGGCGCCAGTTTGAGGTCGCAGATGCGGGCGTTTGCCGGGTGGCTGGGATCGACCGCGAAGTGCGCCGTGCCATCGAGCTGCTCATAGGCGCCCACCGCACCGAAGCGCCGGGCCTCGGCATAGGGGAGACGCGAGGCAATCTCAAATCTTACGAGCGGCATGGGTGGGCCCTTCCAGTTGGTAGACGCTCGGGGACTGGCACGATGATGGGGGATTGGGCCTCGACCCACAAGCGCCCGTGGCGGCAAGGGCTGCCCGAGCCGCGAGGCGGCGGTGCCCTGAGTGTCTCGGGGAGGCAACAGCTGTTTGGGTCGCGCGCCGGGGACGTAGATCTGACATCCTGCGAGCTCTAGGCTCCGTCTCGGGGAAATTAGACCATCCAGAGCTCGATGCGCTGGCCCGGCTCGAGTCGACCAACCCTCGAACCGGGGCCTCGACATCGGCCCGAGGGAACCTTGCGTTTGAATAAAGGCATGCCATGCACGAGATAACCAGGGCTGCGATCGAGGCCGTCGGCCCGGATCAGCCGAGCGACTGGGAGCTCAGGCCCGAAAGCCATAGCGCTGCCCTGCGAGACCCCGTTGCCGCGGCACCCCTCGTGCAACTCTTGCAAGATCCGGACCTCGCGCCGATTGTGCAGGAGTATGCGTCGGCCAATCGCCAGGCGGTGGCCGCCCAAGCCAGCTACAAGCGCTGCGCGCGATTGTCTGCGATTGGCAGTTTCCTGGCCGTTGCCATTGCCAGTTTCATGTTGCTGCCGCGCATCGGCGGCATGAACGACGAGGCCGTCACCATCGGGGCGCTGGCGCAGTTTTTGCTGCTGGTGCTGTCTTTTCTCGCATCCCTATGGCTGGCATGGCGACGGCCCTATACCACCTGGATGCGCAAGCGCGCGGATGCCGAGACCGCCCGCATTCGCTTGTTTCGGCAGGTGACGACGACCACTGGCACAAGCCAAGCCGCGGGCCTGCCGGTCCTGCCGCTGCAGCTTGAATACTTCCGCCGCTTTCATCTCGACATCCAACGCCTCTATTACGGGCAACGCGGTGAGCAACACCGTCGGGCGGTGCGGCGCCGCTTGGCGTGGCGCTGCATTGCCCTGACCTTCATTATTGCCGCCGCGCTACCAATCGTGTGGACGCTACAGGGAAAGGATTGGATCCCCACCTGGCTTGGTCAGTGGTTCGCGCACTTGCCCCCAAAGGGGGAGTTCGCCCAGCGTCTGTTTCTTTGCCTGGGGCTCATTGGCGGGGCTCTGCAGGGCTTGCTCGCCGCCTATGCCCTTATGTCCTATGACGAGCGCAACAGCGCTCGCTACGGCGAAACCAAGGAAAACCTCGACGATCTTGCCGCCCGACCGCTGGCTGAGGCGCGCGCGGCCGCGGCCGCCGGCGACGCCTCCCGCGTGTATGCCTTCTATGCCCTGGTCGAGGAACAAGTTTCCGCCGAGCACCGCGAGTGGACGGCCATTCGTCAGCTCGTGCCCGATCTTTCCTTGGACCGCCTGCGCGAGCTCAAATTGCCGATGGCGGTTCGATAAACGGCGGGCAAGCGGCCGCGACCCAAAGCTGCGGGCTCAACGAGCGATGACCTGGTAGGTTGCCGCAAAGGTTGTCGCATTGCTGCCGTAGACTTCCGTTCCGTTCAAAACGAGGTAGCCGGCGCGCGCCGTTTGGCGTTTCCCCCAAGGCGCCTTGATGTCAAAGCCCCCGGGCAGCGGGATCGCTGAGACCAGGGACTTGGGCTGGAAGATTGTGCCAAAGCGCGTCTTGCCGGGCGTGCGCTCATAAAGCGCCGCGAAGCGTCTGCCGTTGATCACGTAGGTATTGACCTGACCCTTGCGGTCCCGCAACAGCTTCCTCTCGGGGGTCAAATTGGTCACGATCCAATCGCCCGGCCGTGCCGTGTTGGTGGTTTCGATGCCGTCCCAACGCGTCTCGATGGGCTCGTAAGTCCTGGCGCGCCGCGCCGCAACGAAGCCGGTCTTGCGAGCACGTAGCACCGGTTCGGCAACGGCTCGGGCAATCGAGCGAAAATCGGCTGGCGTCAGTACCGCATTGGCTTCGAGCCTCGGCCGGTCTTGTCGGCGACCTTTGCGAATGATCCTAAAGGTCAACGTCATTGCGGGTCTCTGGCGAGAATGCGGCGGTCGGGCGGCCACCGCGACGCTGGCTCGCGGCAATGCCTCGCCCATTCTATCACCCGTTCGGCCTGGCTCAGGCCTCCGAGCTCCAGCGGCGATGCCCTGCCTCCTTCGGGCCTCCTTCGGGCCTCCTGCGGGCTGGTCGGGATGAGGCGGCCGCCAACGTGCGCTCGCAATAGAGCATTTGCCTTGGGTCGGCGTCGAGCGTCGGCCTCTTCTCATGGCGTTGCCGAGCAACCGCAACGATCAGGCGGCAACTTGCCTCGGCTGATTGAGGTATCGTAGTAAGTGGAGGCCAGCATCTACGGGGGGCTCGATGAACGTGCGTTCCACGCCTTTGATGGAAGATGCAGCCGGAAATCGCGTGGCGTTGGCTGCCGGCAAGCTACAAGCGCTTCTCGACTCGGCCGACAAGCTGGCCTCCACCCTTTCCCTTGACAGCGTGCTTGCAAACATCCTGGCCATTGGGGGTGAGCTCACGGGTTCCACCGCGGGATCGGTGATATTGCGCGATCCGCAACAAAACGATCTCTACTTCGCCGCCGCGACCGGTCCTGCCGCCGACCACGTCGTCGCGTTCGACCGCGGCGGCGCGGTGACCGTCGGCACCCGGCTGCCGGTCCGGCTGGAGCGCGACGGCGGCTGGCGGGACACCACGATCGGGCTGTCCGGCACCGACGTGCTCACCGGCCGGTCGTACGCGGGTGAGGCCCGGCTCACCGACCTGCTGGCCGACTACCCGGTCGCGCTGCTGGCCCGCGAGTGACCCCGTGACCAGACCGCGCAGCATCCCGGACAGGCTGGTGCTGGAGCTGTCCAGGGGCACCGTGCTGCCCGGTGCCTGGGCCGAGGCCGACCGCTGGATGGCGATGCTCAACGACCGGCTGGACGAGTGCGTCGCCACCCTGGACCGGGAGCGGATGGCGGGTGGTCGACCGCTGGGTCGACGGGCTGGCCGACGCGCTGCTCGACGCCGGCGCCGGCGACCCGCAGGTCGGCGGCAGCCTGACCGGCGGCCGGATCGAGGTGCGGATGACCGTGGACGCCGAGGACCTCGCCGACGCCGGCGTCGTCGCGGCCGGCCTGCTGCGGGAAGCGCTGCGGGCGGCCGAGACCCCGGGCGTACGGGTCCTCGGCGTGACCACCGAGGTCGGGTCCGACTAGCCGGTCAGAGCGGGCCCGGCCGGCCGGTCACAGCAATCGCTTCGGGAGCTGGCGCAGGGTCACCGCCCCCGATCGGCGGCACCGGCTCAGGCAGACTCCCGCACAACCCGACGGGCAATCTCCTCGACCTGGGCGACCGTCGGCACGGGCTGGTCGCCGGTCGCCGTCGCCTGTCGCAGCAGCCGCCGGATCAACGCGGAGGGCGAGATGTGTTCCTGTGCTGCCCGTCGCTTGATCGCGAGATCGAGATCGCGGGTGATACGCAGCGACAGGCTGACCTCCAACACACTGGCTCTTTCCGCCGCCTCCCGCTCCGCGGCCTCGGCCTCTTCCTCCGCGTACTCAGCGCGTACAGCGGCGATCTCCTCCGCCATCGACGGGTCGTCGCTCCGCGGCCGGTTGCCTGACGTCTTGGCCATGCCTATCTGGTCC